>Ga0157376_10002598_pt1 | contig 12264 bp, 11 predicted proteins | sample M45metaG_FD_121801 | JGI IMG/M metagenome (GOLD analysis project Ga0157376, IMG submission 121801) | Miscanthus rhizosphere microbial communities from Kellogg Biological Station, Michigan, USA - M4-5 metaG | ecosystem: Host-associated > Plants > Roots > Rhizosphere > Soil | place: USA: Michigan... | reverse complement strand
GCTGTCCGAGGGCGGCATCGCCGCGACAGCGGTGGGCGAAGCCGGCGTCATCCTGCAGCGCGCACGGCCGGTGCACGAGCTGCCGGGATGGGCCGAGGGAACGATCTCCGTGCAGGACGCCGCCGCGCAACTGGCGGCCCCGCTGCTGCTCGACGGATTGGACGGTGCACCGCTGCGTATCCTCGATGCCTGCGCCGCGCCCGGCGGCAAGACGGCGCATTTGCTCGAGTGGGCCGATGCGGAAGTCACTGCGCTCGACATCGACCCGGCCCGCTGCGCGCGCATCGAGGAGACCTTGGCGCGGCTGGGCCTGCACGCAAGCGTGGTGGCCGGCGACGCGGCGCAACCGCAGCAGTGGTGGGACGGCCGGCCCTTCGATGCCATCCTGCTCGACGCGCCGTGCACGGCCTCGGGCATCGTCCGGCGGCACCCGGATGTGCGCTGGTTGCGGCGCGAAAGCGATATCGCGCAGCTGGCGCAGACCCAGGCGCGTCTCCTGGCCGTGCTGTGGCCTTTGCTCCGGCCGAACGGCCGCCTCGTCTATTGCACTTGCTCGGTTTTTCGGGCGGAGGGCGAGGCCCAGGTCCAAACGTTTCTTGCGCACAACAAAGGCGCGGTTTTGCGGCCCGCCCCCGGTCATTTACTGCCCCAAAGCGGGGCAAACACCCAACCCCTCCCGGACAATCTCCCAGGTGACCACGACGGTTTTTTCTACGCGGTGCTGGAGAAACGCACACCCCAAGCGCATGCGGCGCACATGGGCTGAGCGCGTGCTGCGCTGGCTGGCGGCGTGCCTGCTCGTGCTGGCAATGCCGGCGTTCGCCGATACGCCGCCGGTCACCGAGATCTCGCAGCTGCGGCTGGAGCGCAGCGACGAGGGCGTCCTGCTGTCCGCCGCCGTGTCGTTCGAAGTTCCGCCGGTGATCGACGACATGCTCGCCAAGGGCATCCCGATGTTCTTCGTGGCCGAGGCTTCGCTGTTTCGCGATCGCTGGTACTGGTACGACAAGCAGGTGGCCACGGCGGAACGCCACATGCGCCTGTCGTACCAACCGTTGACGCGCCGCTGGCGCCTGGTGGTCTCCAACGCGCCGATCGGCAACTCGGGCCTGGCGCTCGGGCAGACCTTCGACACGCGCGAGGAGGCGCTGGCCGCGGTGCAGCACATCTCGCACTGGAAGATTGCCGAGGTGTCGGCGATCGACCCCGAGTCGCGCTACAACGTCGATTTCCGGTTCCGGCTCGACGTGTCGCAGCTGCCGCGCCCCTTCCAGATCGGCGCCGTCGGCCACGCCGACTGGAACATCTCGGCCTTGCGCAACCAGCGGCTGGCCGTCGAAAGCCCGAAGTGAGCACCACGCAGGAGTCCTTGCGCGCATCGCGTCAGGCGCTGCGGGCTTCGCGCGCATTCCGCTGGGCCGTCGCCGTCGCCATCGCGGTCATCGTCGCGATCGGCATCGTGCTGGTCTTCCTGCTCGCGCTGGCCACCAACAACCGCGACCTTTACGAACGCAACTACGGGCGCCTGTTCGTCATCAACGTGGTGGTCGCGGCACTGCTGCTGCTGATCATCATCTGGGTCGGCGTGCGCCTGGCGACGCGGCTGCGGCAAGGCAAGTTCGGCAGCCGCCTGCTGGTGAAGCTCGCCGCCATCTTCGCCCTGGTCGGCTTCGTGCCCGGCTTGTTGATCTACACCGTGTCCTACCAGTTCGTCTCGCGCTCGATCGAGAGCTGGTTCGACGTGAAGGTCGAAGGCGCCCTCGACGCGGGCCTCAGCCTGGGCCGCGCCACGCTCGATGCGCTGGCCAACGACCTGGCGAACAAGACCCGCGCGGCGGCGGCGCAACTGGCCGACACGCGCGACGCGTCGGCGGGCATTGCACTGGAGCGGCTGCGCGAGCAATTGCCGGCCAACGACCTCATCTTGTGGAGCGGCAACGGCCAGCTGATCGCCAGTGCGGGCCAGTCGCGCTTCGAGCTCAATCCCGAGCGGCCCTCGCCGCAGCAGTTCCGCAACGTGCGCTCGCAACGCGTGGTGTCGATCATCGAGGGGCTCGACGACCCGGGGCCGAACGCCATCAACAACGCGCGCATCAAGGCGCTGGCCGTGGTGCCGCAATCGAACCTGGGCCTGCTCGGCGAGCCACGCGTGCTGCAGGTCACGCAGAGCCTGCCGCCGACGCTGGTGGCCAATGCGATCGCCGTGCAGGAAGCAAATCGCGAATACCAGGAGCGCGCGCTAGGCCGCGAAGGGCTGCGCCGCATGTACATCGGCACGCTCACTTTGAGCCTGTTCCTGGCGGTGTTCGGCGCCGTGCTGCTGGCCGTGGTGCTGGGCAATTCACTGGCGCGGCCGCTGCTGCTGATCGCCGCCGGTGTGCGCGAGGTGGCAGCGGGCGACCTCTCGCCGAAGCCCGCGCTGCAAGGCAAGGACGAACTGGGCGGCCTCACGCGCTCTTTCGCCGAGATGACGCAGCAGCTCGCCGATGCGCGCGCCGCCGTCGACAAGAGCATGGGCCAGGTCAGCGCCGCGCGCGCCAATTTGCAGACCATTTTGGACAACCTCACCGCGGGCGTGATCGTGCTCGACGAGAAGGGCAACATCCAGCTGTCCAACCCCGGCGCGACGCGCATCTTGCGCGTGCCGCTGGCCGCGCACGAGGGCCTGCCGCTCGCGAGCGTGCCGGGCCTGGAAACGTTCGGCACGGCGGTGCAGCAGCAGTTCGACGAATACATGAACGAGCGCCGCCAACATGGCCTGGACCATTGGCAGCAATCGTTCGAACTCAACGCCGGGCAGCCCGGCGCGCCCACGTCCATCGGCCCAGGCCACGCGCAGAACGCGCAACATGCGATCACGCTGGTGGGCCGCGGCGCGGAGATGCCCACAGACGCGCCGGGCAAGGGCGCGCGCCTGCTGGTGTTCGACGACATCTCCGAGATCGTCTCGGCGCAGCGCGCGCAGGCCTGGGGCGAAGTGGCGCGGCGGCTGGCGCACGAGATCAAGAACCCGCTCACGCCGATCCAGCTGTCGGCCGAGCGGCTGGAGATGAAACTGGCCGGCAAGCTCGCCGAGCCGGAGCGCGCCATCCTCAACAAATCGGTGCACACCATCGTCGACCAGGTCGATGCGATGAAGCGCCTGGTCAACGAGTTCCGTGACTACGCGCGGCTGCCGGCGGCGCAGCTCAAGCCCGTCGACCTGAACGGCATCGTCAACGACGTGCTGCACTTGTACGGGCGCGAGGGCGAACATGCCGAACCCGCCGTCGCGCACGTGCCGATCAACGTCGCGCTCGATCCGCACTGCCCGAAGATCCTGGCCGACGGCCAGCAGCTGCGGCAGGTGCTGCACAACTTATTGCAGAACGCGGAGGACGCGACCGAGGGGCGGCCGGTGCGCGAAGTCACCATCCGCACGCAATGGAACGAAGCGGGCAAGCGCGTGCGCCTGATCGTGCAGGACACCGGCAGCGGCTTTCCCGATCACATCCTGAAGCGCGCCTTCGAGCCCTACGTAACCACCAAGGCCAAAGGCACGGGCCTGGGCCTCGCTGTCGTCAAGAAGATTGCCGATGAGCACGGCGCCCGGATCGACCTGAAAAACCGGGTGGAAGAAGGCGCCGTCCGGGGCGCCCAAGTATCGCTATCATTCGCAGTTGCGGCATAACAACACGCTCCCGCGGCCGCAGGGGAGCAGTGCTGGAAAGAAATGGCAAACATACTGGTGGTCGACGACGAGCTGGGCATCCGGGACCTGCTCTCGGAAATCCTCAACGACGAGGGCCACAACGTCGAACTGGCCGAAAACGCCGCCCAGGCGCGCGGCGCCCGCAACCGCTCACGGCCCGACCTGGTGCTGCTGGACATCTGGATGCCCGACACCGATGGCGTGACGCTGCTCAAGGAGTGGTCCACCAGCGGCCTGCTGAGTATGCCCGTCATCATGATGAGCGGCCACGCCACGATTGAGACCGCGGTGGAAGCCACCAAGATCGGCGCGCAGTCGTTCCTGGAAAAACCGATCACGATGCAGAAGCTGCTGAAGGCAGTCGAAGCCGGCCTCGCGCGCAACAACGGCGCGCGCAAGCCGGGGCAGCCGGGCGCTGCCGCACCGGTGATCGAACTGACGGTCGAAGCCGCGATGACGGGCGGCCAGAGCCTGCCCCCGGTCGTCGAGATGGGCCCGCAGGCGCGCCAACTGTTCGAGCTGGACAAGCCGCTGCGCGATGCGCGCGATGAATTCGAGAAGAGCTACTTCGAGTTCCACTTGGCCAAGGAAGGCGGCTCGATGACGCGCGTGGCCGAAAAGACCGGCCTGGAGCGCACGCACTTGTACCGCAAGCTCAAGCAGCTGGGCGTGGACTTGTCGCGAGGTAAGCGCGGGGGCTGACTCCTGCCTTTCTCCCTCCCCTTCCGGGGGAGGGTTTGGATGGGGGTTCTCTCTCCCGGATTCACCCCTTCCCCCTTGCTATAATCAACGGCTCTGGCCCGGTAGCTCAGTTGGTAGAGCAGCGGATTGAAAATCCGCGTGTCGGTGGTTCGATTCCGCCCCAGGCCACCAGGATTCATGCGCCCCAGCGCCCGATTCGGGTTCTGGGGCGTTTCTACAATTCGGGCCGAATTCCGACATGAACACGGGTATCGCCGCACCGCCCCAGGCCCCCAGGTCAGGACACCTCGGAAGCTTCACGGCTCGGGGCGTTGCTACATTTCCGGCGATGTTTCTACAAAATCCCCAGAAGAGGCATGCCGAGCCACGCGAGCAGGAGAGCCGGGGGGGCAACTTCAAGTCACGTCTTCGCGCTCCGGCTCGGGTTGGCCGCCGCGACACGGTTTTTGGCAGCCACGGTCGCTGACTCAAGGCGTGGCGAGGACATATCGCGTGAGCTGATAGTGATTTTCCCAGTAGATCTCTCGCCGATACGGCAAGGTGTTGCGGACTTCGCCGTCGAACTTCACGATCCGCTTCACGGCAGGCGCATACCAGTACACATAGCTGATGCGCGCATCCTGCTTCGACCCGGTCACTGCGTTCGACGATTGCCAACCATCGGCGGTGATTTTGAACGCCTGGAACGTCTCATCCCCCGCCCTGACCTGCTCTTCGCCCACCACTTTGAAATCGAAGCGATTGCGGCCGGAGTACCCGTTTGAATGCCAGTCTTGCACACCTTCCCAGCTGGCACCTATCGTCAGCGGAAAACGAACAAACGGAATTTCGTTGCCTTGCACGTCGTAATAGTTCATCGAGCGCGACCTGCGATGCACGCGCCCGCCGCCTTCGGTACGAACAGAGATGACGTTCTCAAAAACGCCCGTCACAGTCTCCGTGTATTCGATCTTCCTCCCATCCAAGGTACCGCTGAATGACCAGTTGTCGCCGACCCGGTACTCCGCAACAGGCACAGAGGTTTGCGCGAGGGCAGACGAACCGGACACGACAAGAGCAGCGATGTACCCGTAGCCTTTCATGGGAGCTCCTTGAAGCCTCGGCGGACGATACTTGAAGGGCCTGCTTGCAGCAACCCGTGTTCATACAGGATTGCGAGGCTAAACAACAGAGCTACGAACCGAGAGCGCAGCGCGAATAAGCTTAGCGGTTGCCCGTCTTCATCTCGAATCTGGAACGGGCCGATTGCGCGAACGTCCGCGGCTCGTTGCCCGTGAGTAGGCGAGTTGCTCGCAGGGAAAGAGATCAGTCCGGCCTACGTGGCTGGTGTTTATTCACATCTACCAGCACATCAAAGCTCGTGGTGCTTCCGATTGCTTCCTCTAGCAAGTTGCTCGGGATAACGCTCAGCGTTCTTCTGGATCTTTTTCAAGGCGGCATCGCCCAAGTCCACATTGAGCACAGACGCTAGTTGCACGAGGTACAGCAACACGTCCGCCAGCTCTTCCGCCACCTCTTCGCGCTTTTCCGGAGAAATCGTGCGGCTCTGTTCTTCGGTGAGCCACTGGAAGTGTTCCAGCAATTCACCGGCTTCGACGATCAAGGCCGAGGCCAGGTTCTTCGGCGAGTGGAATTGCTCCCAGTCCCGCGCCGCGGCGAAGTCGCGCAACTTCCGGGCGAGGAGTTCAAGCGTGTCGGCCATAGCGTTGCCACTCTAACAGCGCGGCAACCCGCGACGCGCTTCAACCCGCCGCGAACTGCTTGGCCACGAACGCCCACAGCATGCGCGACGCATCCGGCCCTTTGCCATCGCTGTACGAATGATTGGCCGCGCCGCCGCTCCAGGCGTGCCCGAGCGTCTCGATCTTCACCAGCGTCGCCTTGGTGCTGCTGCCAACCTTGTAGTCCGTGATCGTGACGGGATAGCGCGCGCCTCGCTGCACAGTGCGTTCCGCTCGGGCCGTCGCTCCGGACGCGACCGCCCACGCCTCCACCGCCGATCGGGCGTTGTTCGGTGAGACGACGCTGTCGAGCGCGCCATGAATGACCATCAGGGGCGGCCACAACCCGAGCGCTCTTGCCGGCGAGGGAATGGGCTTGACCGCGCGATGGCCGTGCATCGCCCCCACAGCGGAGAGCGTCGAGTGCGCGGCGCCGGGCGGGACGCCCGAATGCATCACGACCGCCTTGAAGCGCGCCGGGTACCGGCTCGCCAGCAGCGCTGCCATGCTCGCGCCCGCGGAAAGGCCGGCGGCCGCCACGCGGCCCCGGTCCGCCAGGTACAACATGCAGACCTGGTCGACCATGCGCATCAACAGTTCGGCTTCGCCATGCGCCCGGCCGGACCGGGTGTCGAACCAGTTCCAGCATCCCTGCGGATTGGCGATGCGGTCCTGCTCAGGGTAGAGCACCATGAACCTTTCACGGTCCGCGATCCGGTTCATCCTCGTGCTCTTCGCGAAGGTGTTCGAATCCTGGCCGCAGCCGTGCAGCATGACCAACAGCGGAAGCCGCTCGCCGAAGCGAAGGCCGGCGGGGCGGTAGAGCCGGTAGCGTCGTGCGCCCACGCTGCCGAACGCCACGCCGGCGGTCCAGGAGCCTTCGCCGCGTGGCGGCGCACGCTTGTTGATGTGCTGCGCCAATGCGCGCTTCATCACGGGCGCCGCCGCCTTGGCGGAATGGCGCGCGATTGTATTGAAGTTGCGCTGCCAGATCCTTGCCCACGAGAAACTGCTGCTTCGTTTTGCCATCGGTCCATTCTGCGGGCGAAAACGAATGCGCGGTCGCAAGTGTCATAGACTGCTTCACATGCACATCCGACCAGACGTTCGAAATGCGCTCCGTTACGAAGTTCGGGATGCTTCACCCGAAGAGATTCAGCAACTGATCGATGCCGCCGCGAAGCTTGGGCTGACGGCTGCGCCTGCGGCCGAATTCGATGACGACGCGCCTCAGATGACCGTGATTGCCGAGACAGCGGAAATGGCCGAGCTATTTTGCAGCCGCTTTCCTGATGCATTCTCGGCGTAGCGGTCGGCGCCTACTGCAACTCGAGCCCGGCCTTGACATGGGTCAATGCCCGTCGGGAAAAGGGTGCTAAACACGAACAATGATCCCCGGTCTCGCCACTCCCCCGCAGCGATCCGCCGCGGAATCGGCGGAGTCGGCTTCCGGCCAGGGCGCGGCGGCGATCGGTGAGAGCTTGTTGCACCGTATCGTGGAGACCGCGACCGATGCCATTGTCGTGATCGGCGACGACCAGCGGGTCGTGCTTTTCAACGCCGCCGCGGAAGCGATGTTCGGTCGCAGCCGTCAAAGCGCGCTGGGCGCACTCATCACCGAGTTCGTGCCGCAGCGCTTTCGGGCCGCCCATGTGGGACATGTCCGGCAATTCGGAGAAAACCCTCAACAGCCGCGCATGATGAGCCCGGAACGTCTGATCGTCGGCCTTCGCAGCAACGGCGAAGAGTTTCCCGTGGAGGCTTCCATCTCCGCGTCCGAAGAAGACGGCCGGAAGTTCCATACCGCCATCTTGCGCGACGTGACGGAGCGGGAGCGCACCCGGGCCGCGCTCGTGCAAAGCAATATGGACTTGCAGCAATTCGCGTTCGCGGCATCGCACGACATGCGTTCACCGCTTCGGTCGATCTCGGGGTTCTTGCGCTTGCTGGAAACCAGGCACATAGCCGCGCTCGAACCGGCGGCAACCGAGCTCATCAACCGCTGCGTCGCGGCCGTGAACCAGCTCGATCGCCTGACCGAGGACTTGCTGTGCTTCGCGCGCATCGACGCGGCCAGCGACGCCGCTACCGACGTCGACTGCAACACAGCCCTGGCCGACAGCTTGCACCTGCTCGCACACAGCGTGACGCAAGCCCACGCGCAGATTCACGTCGGCATCCTTCCCGTGGTCAGCGCCAATCGGCTTCACCTGGTGCGCCTGTTCCAGAACCTGCTGGATAACGGCATCAAGTATTGCAAGGACCGCCGGCCCGAGATCAGGATCGAAGCCGCACGCCGCGATGACGGATGGGTCTTCTCGCTGGCGGACAATGGCATCGGGATCGACAAGCGCTACCACCAGCAAATCTTCGAGACTTTCAAGCGCCTGCATACGCAGCAGGAATATCCGGGCACGGGGATCGGGCTGGCGGTGTGCCGGCGAATCGTCGAGCGCCTCGGAGGCGCCATCTGGGTCGATTCCGATCCGGGGCAAGGCAGTACGTTCCACTTCACGGTCCCCGACCGACCCGCCCGATGATTCGTGTCCAACCTCTTGCGGTGCAAGCGCACCGCGCGGTCATTCTCATGGCCGAAGACAACCTCGACCATGTCTTTCTCATGCGGGAAGCATTCACGGAGGCGAAACTTCGCGTCGACCTGCATCATGTCGAAAGCGGCGACCAGTGCGTGGCCTTCCTGCGGCGCCTGCCGCCTTACGAAAATGCCCCGCGGCCCGACCTCCTTCTTCTCGACCTGCATATGCCGCGCATGGACGGCTATGAGGTGATGCAGGAAATCTCGGCGGATCCCGGCTTGCGGTCCTTGACCGTGATCGTGCTGACGACGTCGGCGACGGCCGCGGATGTCGATCGCATGTATGCGCTGGGCTGCAAGTCGTACGTGACCAAGCCGATCGATTTCGACGGTTTTGCCGGGATGGTCAGGAAATTGACGGGCTATTGGTTCGACCTGGTCATCCTGCCGAGCGCAACCTCGCCCGCCGCCACCCTTCCCTGACAACATCTATCGGTCAGGACACGTCAGGGACCGCGGTACGGGCGATCGGCGGCGTTCACCACTGCATCTCGCCTTTGTTGACCTTGGCGCCGATGTCCAGCGCCACGCCCAGGCCGGCCTTCGGGTAGGCCTTCTGCATCGTCGCGATCAAGTTGGCGCCGCTGGAGGCCTTCGGCAGTTCGGCTTCGAAACGCTTCAGGTAGTCGCGCGTATAGCTGATCGCGCTGGCGTCGAGCGCGGTGCCGGCAGCCATGTGGCCGGGCACCACCAGCGCGGGCCGCAGTGCCAGCATCTCGTCGAGCTGGGCCGCCCACGCTTGGCGCTCGCTCGGCTTCTGGGTGTCGGCGGTCCAGACGTGCAAGTTGCCGAACACACCGATGTTGCCGACGATGGCCTTGATCGACGGGATCCAAACGTACGGACGGTGCGCCAGTTCGCCGCTGGTGCCGCGCACCTCGAGCGTCTCGCCGTCGACGGTCAGCGTCGTGCCGCTGATCGCGTCCGGCACGATCGGCTGCTTCGGCGCATTGACACCCATCTTCGGGCCCCAGAACGCGAGCTTGCCGGCCAGCTTGGCCTGGATCTTTTCGCGCACGGCGGGCGTGGTCAGCACTTGGGCCTGCGGGAAGATCGTCTTCAACGTCTCGGCGCCGAAGTAGAAGTCCGGGTCGGCGTTGCTGATGAAGATGATCTTCAGCGTCTTGCCGCTGTCGAGCACGTTGGCCGCGACTCGCAGCGCATCGGCGCGCGTGAAGCCGCTGTCGATGACCATCGCCTCGGTCTTGCCGCTGACGACGACGGCGTTGACGTTGAAGCTGCCGGCATCGGCGTTGTAGACCTTCACGGTCAGCGGTGCTGGCGCAGCCTGCGCGCCGGCGTTGTCCGCGGCGACGACGCCCAGTGCGAGCAGAGGAAAGAGGCGGCGGATCATCTTGAAGCGGGTCAGCATGAGGGTCTCCTGGATTGGTGAAAGAGGGATGGGACAGGCGCACTGTATTTGCGCTACTTCGATTGATAAATAGCGGATTGATAGAATGACTGTTGCACATTTCGTCGCAATCCAATTCCATCGATGGACCGCCTCGTCGCCACCCGTGTCTTCGTCACCGTCGTCGAGCAAGGCAGCCTGACGCAGGCCGCCGAGCGGCTGGACATGTCCACCGCGATGGTCAGCCGGTACATCGCCGAAGCGGAGACCTGGCTCGGTACGCGGCTGCTGCATCGCACGACACGGCGCATCAGCCTGACGGAAGCGGGACAAGCGGCGCTCGCGGGTTGCCGCCAGCTGCTCGATCTCGCCGAGGACGTGAGGCACCAAGCCGGCGAGATCAGCCGCATGCCGTCGGGCCGCTTGCGCATCGCGAGCTCCGCGTCGTTCGCGGAAGCCCAGCTCGCGCCGGCGCTCGTCGACTTCCAGGAGCAGCACCCGCGGGTCGCTTTCTCGATCGTCGTCGCCGAACGCAGCGTCGACCTCGCGGCCGAACGCATCGACCTCGCGGTGCGCATCACCAACTCGCTGGAGCCGACGATGATTGCGCGGCAGCTCGCGTTGTGCCGCTCGGTGCTGTGCGCCGCGCCGGCCTACCTGCGCGCACACGGCGAGCCGCGCACGACGCAGGAACTGCAATCGCACCGCTGCCTGACCCACGCGATCGTGGGCGCGGCGCAGTTCCGCTTCCGCCGGAACAGGCAGCTCATCGAGCTCCCGGTGGCCGAGCGCTTCTCGACCAACGACACCGGCATGCTGCGGCGAGCGGTGCTCGAGGGCGGCGGCATCGGCATCCTGCCCACTTACCTGGTCGGCGACGACCTGAAGCGGCGCCGGCTCATTCGCGTGCTGCCCAAGCTCGAACCCGAAACACTGGGCGTTCATGCGATCTTCTTGACCCGGCAGCATCAGCCGCTCGCGCTTCGCCTGCTGGTCGACTTCCTCGTCAAGCGTTTTGGCGGCAAGCTGCCGCCGTGGGATCGTTGAAGGCCGTGAGGCTCTTCGGTGACATCGGTGTCCACGCGGCCGTCTGGATGCTCGTTACCCTCCTTCCCTGACAGCAACCATCGGCCCTCGCCGACGAACCTCCGGCCCGACGTGGCCCAGCATGGCGCCATGCGCAACATCATCGTGGCTGATCAGGAGCAGGATTGGTTCGACGTTCCGGGGGCCGTCGTCATGACGGCGCGCCGTTACCTCGCGGAAGGCGAGGGCGCATCGGGCGGCGGCGTGCGGATGCTCAATCTCTGCCGCACCGGCCGCTACCAGGGGCGCGGGTATTACGTCTCGCTGCTCGGCGAAGCGCGGGGCCAGCGGCCGCTGCCGGATGTCAAGACGGTGGAGGACCTCAAGTCCGAAGCTCGGGTACAGGCACTAGCCGCGCAGCTCGAAGCGCTGGTCGACGAGACGCTGCGCCACGACGAGAGCGAGCGTTTCGAACTCGACGTCTATTTCGGAAAAGATCCCGCGCAACGTCACCAGGCGCTCGCCGAGCAGCTGTTCGCGAAGGTGCGCGCACCGCTGCTGCGCGTCTTGTTCCAGCGGAGCGAGGGAAGATGGCGCCTGACGGCGGTGCAAATCATCGGCCTGGCCGACATTCCGTCGCAGCATCGCGCGTTCCTGCTCGACGCCGCGAAAACATTCATCGCCGAAGCACCGGCACCGCCTGCGCAGCGCGCAGGGAGGGGCCGGCCCCGGCTGGCGATCTTGTGGGACTCGAAAGAGGTTCACCGCCCTTCCAACCAGGAAGCGCTCCAGCGCCTCGTGCGTGCCGCGCCGCTGGTGGGGCTCGACGCCGAACTCATCGAGGCCGATGCGCTGGACCGGTTGCCGGAATTCGACGGCCTGTTCAATCGCGCGAGCCCGGAAGTCAACGGCGTGACCTACGAGTTCGTGCGCCGCGCCGAGTCGCTGGGCATGCCGGTGATTGACGATCCCGAGTCCATCCTGCGCTGCCTGAACAAGGTGTACATGTACGAGCTGATGAATCGCCACGGCATCGCGCAGCCGCGCACGCTGATCGTGCAGCGCGGCAACCTCGACCAGGTCGTGCCGACGCTCGGTCTGGCTTGCGTGCTCAAGCTGCCTGACAGCGGCTTCAGCCTCGATGTGATCCGGATCGAGTCCGAGGACGATTTGCGGC
>Ga0157376_10002597_pt1 | contig 12265 bp, 10 predicted proteins | sample M45metaG_FD_121801 | JGI IMG/M metagenome (GOLD analysis project Ga0157376, IMG submission 121801) | Miscanthus rhizosphere microbial communities from Kellogg Biological Station, Michigan, USA - M4-5 metaG | ecosystem: Host-associated > Plants > Roots > Rhizosphere > Soil | place: USA: Michigan... | reverse complement strand
TCGAAGGCGGCATCTTGCGCTTGCGCGGACTCATGCTCGCGCCTGACGGCACGGAGTCTTACGGCGTCGAGGTGACCGGTGCCGCCGAGCACGCAACGAAGCTCGGCGCTGACGCTGGAGAGGAGCTTGTCGCCCGGGCCGGCCAAGAGTTCCTGGCGAAGCTCGCCTGATGCGCCTTCTCGTCACCAGGCCTGAACCTGATGCCGGCCGCGAGGCCGAGGCGCTTGCGGCGCGCGGACACGAGGCAGTTCTTGCGCCGCTGCTCAAAATCGAATTCACCCGTGACGTGCCACTCGATTTCGCAGGCGTGCAAGCCCTCATCGTCACGAGCCGCAATGCGCTGCGAGCGATGGCCTCGCGTCGCGAGCTACCCGACGCGCGCAAGCTCCCGCTGTTTGCCGTAGGCGAGGCAACGGCCCGCGCCGCGCGCGACATTGGTTTTGCCAATGTAACGACAGGCCCGGGAACGGCGGAAGAGCTCGCTGAACTGATCGCCGCCACGCTTGAGCCCAAACACGGGCCCCTCGTTCACCTTGCCGGCGAGACCCTCGCTTTCGACCTGAAATCGCGGCTCGAAGCCAAAGGGTTCACCCTGCGCCAACCTGTGCTATATCGGGCGCGCCCGGCGGAGCAGCTTCCGGCGCAAGCCTTGAGCCTGCTCAAGTCCGGCAAGGTCGACGGCGCGATCCTGTTGTCGCCGCTCACGGCAAGGACCTTCGCCCTGCTCATCGAAAAGCATGGCGTGGTAACGCAAGGAAGGCGTCTCGTTTGCTATTGCCTGAGCCAAGCGGTAGCAGAGGTGTTGAGTCTGCTTGGCTTTGAGGTCCGCGTGGCGGCGCGGCCGCGCGAAGAAGAGGTCCTTGCGCTTGTGGATTCCGAGGCGGCATCGTCGTAAGCGAACCCATTGGAGACTTAAGGCTAAGGCGTGATGGCGGACCCTTTGGGCGATCAGGACCAGGGCGGCAAGGGCAAGCGTCCGGCGCAGACCATCGAGGGCACTGCGACCGAAATCTCGGTCGAGCCTGAGAGCGAAGAAGCGGCGCTCACCGAGCCTGATGAGGCTGTTGGCAGCGTCGAGGATGAGGCTGACGGCTTCATCCCAGGGCGCATGCAGGAAACGGGAGATCCTGACGAAGCTCCGCCTCCCCGCGCAACCCTGCCCGAGCTCAAGAGCTTCGTGACCCATCTCGCCGCGGGCGTGCTCGGCGGACTCATTGGCGTGGTCGCCCTGGCTCTTGCCTGGGGCGTACCGTCGGGCAAGCCGAGCGGCAATTCCGCCGACATTACGAAGCTCGACGAGCGGATCGCGAAGCTTGAGTCGGCGTCGGCCCCTTCGGGAAATGCCGAGGAAGTTACGGCACTCGACTCAAGAGTGAAGGCGCTCGAACAGCGTCCGGGGCAGCCGGCACCCGACATTTCCGATTTGACCAGCCGGGTCGCTCAGCTCGAAACATCGCTGAAGACTCTGGCCGATACCGCGAAACAAGGCGGCTCTGTCGCCGATGCAGCGGCCGTGTCGCAGCAGATCAACGAGGCTGAGCAGAGGCTGCAGGGCAAGATCGATACGGCGCTCGCGAGCGAGGGCACCAACGCTTCGACCATCCAAGAGATGCAGGCCACGATTTCCGAGCTCAAGGCCAAGATGGCGGCGCTGGCCGACGCCGAGCTCGGGACCGGCGATACCACCGATCTCTCCGAGCTTTCCCAGCGGGTTGACAAAATCGAGAAGGCGCTGCCTGAGCTTGCCACCGCCGCCAGCAAGGGCGTTGAACAGACGAAATCGGCGGCGGCAGCGATCGCCTTCGCCAATCTTAGGGCCGCGGTCAGCGAGGGACGTCCGTTTGCCACCGAGCTCGACACCATCAGCACGCTGTCGCCGTCAGCCACGGATTTGGGCGCGCTTCCTGCCTATGCCGAGAAGGGCATTCCCACCGTGCCTGAGCTTGCGCGATCGTTCGACGCTGCGAAGGAGGCAGCACTTGCCACCGCAGCAGCTCCTCCTAACTCCGGCGGCTCGCTGCTCGACAGTCTGATGGCGAGTGCGGAGTCACTCGTAAAGATCCGCAGGGTCGATGCCGCCGCGACCGGCGACACCCCAAGCGCCCTTCTCGCCCGAGCGGAAGCCGCCCTTGATAAGGGCGACCTGGCCACAGCGGTAAAGGAAGTCGGGACGTTGCAGGGCGCGCCGCGCGATTCCTTCTCCAGCTGGCTCGACCAGGCGCGCGCCCGTCTGGGCGCCGATGAGACCTTGAAGCGGTTGGAAAGTCTCCTGCTCGTATCGGTGGGCGGCGACGCCGAACCCGCGCAGCCCTAAGCCACCATGATTCGCGTCCTCATCTTCATCCTGTGTGTGGTAGCGGCGGCGCTCGGGCTCGCCTGGCTTGCCGATCGCCCCGGCACCATCACCGTCGAGTGGTTGGGGTATCAAATCGAGACCAGCGCGATGGTCGGCGCGCTCGCTATCGTCGGCATCGTCGTGCTGCTCATGGTGCTGTGGGGACTGCTGCGCTATCTCTACACGCGTCCCGCAGCCATCGCGGCCTACGCGAGAGAGCGCCGGAAACGGCAAGGCTATGACGCGCTCTCTCGCGGTCTCCTTGCCATCGGGGTCGGTGACCGTACGCTGGCGCAACGTTATGCCGGCATCGCCACGCGCAATCTTCCGCGCGAGCCTCTGACCGGGCTGCTCAGGGCCCAGGCGGCGCAGCTCAAGGGCGACAAAACCGCGGCGCGGCGCGCCTTCGAAGCCATGCTCGATGATCCCGAGACGCATCTGCTCGGCGTACGCGGACTCTTCCTCGAAGCGAAGCGCAGCAATGACAATGCCGCGGCCCAGGCTCTCGCCGAACAGGCGGTGAGTCGTGATCCGAAGCTTGCCTGGAGCGTGAATGCACTGTTCGATTTGCAGGCGCGCGCCGGCGACTTCGAGGGCGCGCTCGATACGCTCGCCATCGCCCGCCAAAACGGGCACATCGAGCCTGATGTCGCGGTGCGCCGTCGTGCTGTGCTTCTCACGGCAGAGGCGCGCGAGAGGGAAGTCGCCGATGCCGACAAGGCGCTCGCACTGGCAAACGAGGCTTTGCGGTTGGCGCCGTCGCTCGTGCCTGCCGCCGAAATCGCCAGCCGCATTCTTGTCTCCAAGGGCGAGAGCCGCGTCGCATCGCGCCTCATCTCGCGCACCTGGAAGCTTTCGCCGCACCCTGACCTCGCCCTCGTCTATGTCTATGCCAGGCCAGGCGATCCGCCGCGCGAGCGGGTGAAGCGCGCCAAGCATCTCGCGAGTCTTGCGCCGAACGACATCGAAGGACCGATCGCCGTGGCCAACGCGGCGATCGAAGCGCATGAATGGCAAGAGGCGCGGGATGCGCTCGCGCCATATCTCGACGGGCGCCCGCCAGCGCGTATCTGCGCTCTGATGGCGCGCATCGAGGCCGGTGAGTTCGGTGACAGGGGCCGCGAGCGCGAGTGGCTGGCGCGCGCCGTCCGTGCGCCGCGCGACCGGGCCTGGATCGCCGACGGCTATGTCTCCGACCGCTGGCTGCCGATCTCACCGGTGACAGGCGCAGTCGACGCGTTCGAATGGAAGGCGCCGGTCGATGCCATCGGCCGCGGCGACGACAGCCTCCTGATCGAGGAGCACCCGTTCGTTCCTTCGCCGCGAGCCCCAGAGACGCCGGCGCTGAGTTCTCCGCGCGCCGAGACGCCACCAGAAACCGCCGATGTGGTTGAGTCGGCTCCAGCAAAGTCAAGAGATGGTGGGGACACGACGCCAGTGCAGAAGCTAGCAGAAGCGCCACGTCACAAGACCGAGCCGGCTGAGAAACCGGCGATTTTCGTGCCGGCGCATGCCCCTGACGACCCGGGTGTTCCGCAAGCGGAAAGCGACGAAGGCCCAAGCCCTCTCGAGCGCCTGCGCGCGGCGCAAATCCGCTAGTTCGGGGGTCGGGGACCCGAACTTGCATCGCTGAAGCAATGGCTTTAAGTCACGCGGGCACGGGATAAACTGAGTTAGCGCCGCTGTAGCTCAGGGGTAGAGCAGGGCTTTCGTAAAGCCAAGGTCGGGAGTTCAAATCTCTCCAGCGGCACCAGTCTTTCTGGAAAATCCTATTTGTAGAGAAATGCTGCGCGACACTGTGCGCTGCTAGCCGCCGCCGATGGGATGGACCAAGGTGGCGTCATGGCACGGATCTCGAAGCGCCGGATTTGGGGGTGGGTGATGGGGGCGATGATCGTCGCCGTCCTTGCCGCCGCCGAGCATCCACTCTACCGCGCCGCCCTCGTTGGCGCAGGCTACACCGCGGAGATGCTCTGCTCGGGACTGTTCGTCTCGCATCGCAAAGAGCAGGACGTCGTTGCCCAAGAGCTGAGCGGTCCGGGCTACGAGCTTCTGGCTCTGTTCTTCCATACGGTCGACCTCGACAAGAAGCGCGTGACCGCCTCGATCCCAGGCTTTGCCTTTCAGACGGCGATCTTCCGCGACGGGCTCGGCTGCACGCTGCTCAATGGCCGGGCCGAGGACGAGCTCACGGCCGAGACGGCGGGCCTGTTTGCCGACCGGCCGCCTGCGAACAGCGATGCGCTTTGGCCGGAGGGCGAGCGCGTCGATCTCAGTGCGCTCGATCGCGGAGTGAACAAGGCTGCGCTCGACAAGGCGGTCGACGCGACCTTCGCCGAGCCGCATCCTCTCCATCCCCGCCGCACGCGAGCGCTTGTCGTGGTGCATCACGGGCGCATCGTCGCCGAACGTTACGCGCCGGGCTTCGACGCCGCGACGCCGCTCGCGGGCTGGTCGATGAGCAAGAGCGCACTCAACGCCCTCGTCGGCCTCAGGGTTAAGGACGGCAAGCTCGCCGTGACCGACAAGGCGCTGCTTGCCGAGTGGCGTTCGTCTGGCGACAAGCGCGCCGACATCTCGCTCGACGATCTGTTGCGCATGTCGAGCGGCCTTGTTTTCGACGAGAATTACGACGACCCGCTCGCCGACGTCACGCAAATGCTGTTCGCGGAGCCGAACCAGGCGACCTTCGCGGCTTCAAAGGACCTCGCTCATCCCCCCGGTATTCATTGGCACTATTCGAGCGGAACATCAGAGATCATCTCCCGCGTCTTGCGCGATTCCTTCGCGTCCCAGAGCGAGTATCTTCGCTTCCCGCGCGAGCGTCTGTTCGGTCCGCTAGGCATGACGAGCGCGGTGCTCGCGCCCGATGCGAGCGGTACCTTCACGGCTTCTTCTTTCCTCTATGCCTCGGCGCGCGATTTCGCACGGCTAGGTCTCCTGTTTCTTCAGGACGGCGTGTGGCAACGCCGGCCTCTCCTCCCTGATGGGTGGGTCGTTTATAGCCGCGGGCCTTCGCGGTCCTTGGTCGATGGCAGCTACGGCGCGCATATCTGGCTGAGATTGCGCCGATCGCCAAGTCTTGGCGTTCCGCCGATGCCGGAGAATGCCTATTACTTCCTCGGTCATGACGAGCAGATCGTCGCCGTCGTGCCGTCGCGCGACCTCGTGATCGTGAGACTTGGCCTTACCAGGGAGGGGGGCGACTGGGACCACGCGCGCGACCTCGCGCCGATCGTGCAGGCCTTCCCGACTTGGGACCGCTGATGCGGCTCGCTACTTGAACAGCTTCATCGACTCCTCGGCGAGAACCCCGCCAGTGATGGCAATGTCGAGAAACGGCGTCTTGCCCGCGATCTCGCTGTTGGTGACTATGATCTGGCCGATCTTGGTGGCAAGTTGAGCAATTGAGGCGCCGAAAACGACGCGCCCGATCCCGCACCAGATGATCGCCCCCATGCACATCGGGCAGGATTCGCCCGAAGTATAGAGCGTGGTGCCCTTTAGGAGATCGGGGCCGTGCCCTTTCAGGAAATTGCGGATCGCGACCATTTCGCCGTGAGCCGTTGGGTCCTTCTCCTGCTTGCCGCGATTGTGGCCGCGAGCGAGCACCTCGCCGTCACGCACGATCACCGTACCGAAAGCGTAATCGCCGAGCGTCGCCTCTTCGATGGCCATGCGCATGAAGCGGGTGTCCGCTTCGGTCGCCGGCTGTTCGATGCCGCGTGCAGTTGCCCGCGTTGCGATCGGCGGCGCGAGAGCGCCGACGGCTCCTGCGACCAAGTGGCGCCGGTTTACTCCTCCGATGGATCCCATCGATTTCCCCTGCATGTTGTGCCTCTTATCTTCGCTTCGCTCGCCTGAATGTGATGACCCATTCGCGCCGAACGCGGCTAAGGTCGCGCCCTTCCTCCAATCGTCTCATGAAGGTGACTCTCCATGTCGTTCGGAATGTATGCGGCTTCGGTTCCGGCCTTTCTGCAAATGCTGAAAAATCTCACCGCTATTCTGGAGAAGGCCGAGGCCTTTGCCGAGGAGCGCGACATCGAGCCCGAAGTGATGCTCAATTGGCGACTTGCCCCCGATATGTTTCCGCTCGTGCGCCAGATACAGATCGCCGCTGATTTCGCCAAGGGCACGACCGCTCGGCTCGCCGGCGCGGAGGTCCCGAAATATGCCGACGAGGAGCAGACTTTCGCCGAGCTGAAGGCTCGCATTGCCAAGACGGTAAAATTCGTCGAGGGGTTCAAGCCCAAGGACATCGACGGGTCCGAGACGCGCGACATCACGCTTGCGGTCGGCGGGCAGGAGATGCGATTCAAAGGCGAGCCCTATCTCGTGCATTTCGCGCTGCCGAACTTCTACTTTCATGCGACGACCGCCTACGACATCCTGCGCCGCTGCGGAGTCGATATCGGCAAACGCGATTTCATCGGCATGACCTCCTGAGGGCGAGTCAGGCCGTCGTGGTGGAATCGCTTTGGCCGCGGAAGAGAAAGGTCATCGCCACGCCTGAAATGAAGCCGCCGATATGTGCCATGTAAGCCACCCCGCCAGTGCTTTCGTCGGTATAGGCGATGGTGCCGACCCCGCTTACGAGTTGGAGCACGATCCACAGCCCGAGGACGACAAAGGCAGGCATGGCGACGATCTGCCGCCCGAGCAGCACGTTCACGCGCGACTGTGGAAACATCAAAATATAGGCTCCGAGCACGCCAGCGATCGCGCCGGACGCCCCGACATTGGGAACGCTCGATTCGGGAGAAACGGCATATTGCGAGAAGGTCGCGGCGACGCCTGCCAGCAAGTAGAAGATGAGAAATTTGAGATGGCCGAAACGGTCCTCGACGTTGTCGCCGAAGATCCACAGGAACAGCATGTTGCCGAACAAATGCAGCCAGCCGCCATGCATGAACATGGCCGAGAAGATGGTGACCGCGTTTGCTTCAGGATTGGCGGAAAAGCGCGCCGGGACGAAAGCCCAATCTTGGATGAACTGATCGCCGCCGGAAAGCTCGATGAGGAAGACCAGGATGTTGAGGCCGACAAGGGCGAAGGTGACGTAAGGAGTAGTCCTCCGCTGCGTGTTGTCGTCGCCGACCGGGAACATGCGGGGGCTCTGCCTCGTTCGAAGTACCGGATTGGTGGCGATCATAGCCGAGGTCGAAGCGAAGTCTACCGGGCTGCGGCGAGGCCGTCCGAAGGGGGTGCCGATTGGCAACGGTCCTTCCGCAAACGACAATTCCTAGATAAATCAGAGTGGCCCGTCGGGGCCGTCTGGGACTACCTTTAAGGGGATACGAGGGGTTGTAGATGGGCGAATGGTCCCTAGTCGGGCGGTACGGCGCCATGGCCCGTATTGCCGTCTTTGCCTTATCCATTGTGGGGGCGGCTCTCGCCGAAGTGGTTTCTTCGGGCGCGCAAGCACCCTTACCGTCGAGCACGGTGGAGCTTGCCATTACGCCCCCGGACGGGAGCAACCAACAGGCGACTACTCCTGTTGCCGCTCCCGATCAGATCGTAACCGCCGCGATACCGCCACCCGAGACCCCGCGCCAGCCGCTGGATAGCGTCGGCCCGGCGCGCGCCCAAGCCGCTGCCACGCCTTCCGACAGCGCCGCAACAACCCCGAGCGACGCGACGTCTCCGAACTCTGCTGCCGCCCCGGCAAATGAAGGGGATCAGAAGCCCGCCGACAGCGCTGCGCCGGCGTCGAGCCAAGAAGCAACGCCGGCAGCGGCGCCTGAGCAACCGCCGGCAGATCCCATCGTCGCTGCTATCCGCGAGAAGATGAAAGAACCCGCCCTGCGCAAGTCGGCAACTTCAGACGAGCTCGCCGCTCTGGAAGCCTTCTACGCCGAGCGGAGCGGTGCGCCGCTTTGGATCACCCCCATGGGCTTCTCGACGCGGGCGCAGGCCGTCATCAACGAGATCCAGGATGCCGACGATTGGGGCCTTGCCTCAGAGGCTTTCGACCTGCCTCCGGTCGCCGATCTGCCTGCGACGAGCGAGGCTCAGGCCGCCGACGAGATCAAGCTCGACGTCGCCGTGTTGAAATATGCTCGCTTTGCCCACGGCGGGAGGATGACGCCGTCGCGGGTCAGCGACATCATCGACCAGAAGGCGAGCCTCCGTAGTCCCAAGACGGTGCTGACCGAGATTGCCGATGCCGCCGCGCCTGACGCCTATCTGCGATCTCTCCAACCGAAGCAGGAGCAATTCGAGCGTTTGCAGCAAGCGCTCGTCAAGCTGCGCGCGAGCTCGAAAACACGCGGACGCAAGCCCCCGACCGATCCCGTGGTGCAGCGGATCGTCATCAACATGGAGCGCTGGCGCTGGATGCCGTCGGAGCTCGGCTCATATTACGTTTGGGACAACATTCCGGCCTTTACCGCCCGCGTGATGAAGAACGGCAAGTCGATCTATGTCGAGAAGACCGTGGTCGGCCAAGTGAAATACGCTACTCCGGTCTTTTCGGCGCAAATGCGTTCGATCGCGTTCAATCCGGAATGGATCGTGCCGGAGACCATCAAGCTCGAGGACCTGCAGCCGAGCTTGCGCGGCGGGGGCGTGTTCGGCGAACCTGACACGTCAATTCTGCGCGAGCATCAGCTGTCGGTGAGCTATCAGGGCAAGCCAGTCGATGCGAGCACCGTCGATTGGGGACGCGCCAATATCCTGCAATACACGTTCACTCAGCCGCCGGGGCCCGAGAACGTGCTCGGCAAGCTGAAATTCAACTTCCCGAACCGGCACGCGATCTACATGCACGACACGATCCAGCCGGAGTTCTTCGACGAGGAGGTGCGCGCGCTGAGTCATGGCTGCATCCGCGTGCGCCAGCCTGACCGGCTCGCTGCGCTTTTGCTTGCCGAGGACAAAGGCTGGTCGGCAGCGCAGGTGCAGAATTTGCTCGCCACCGGCAACAACAGCATCGTTCCGTTGTCGCGATCCGTCCCGGTGCATCTCACCTATTTCACCGTGGTCGCCGACGAAAAGGGCAAGCTTCAGGCCTTCGACGACATCTACGGGATCGATGCGAAGATGAGCGCGGTGTTGTTCGGCAGGGCACTCAAGCCTGAAGACCGCACGGTCGAAGCGATGGCGGTGGATGGCGCGCCAAAGAAGCGCGCAGCGTGGAACAACGGCCACGGCGGCCTCTCCGACGCGATCAACAGCCTGTTCGGAAACTAGGCCCTTGCTGCAAACTCTATAGCGTAGGCTTCTGCGGATAGGACTCCTCTGACGAGGATCGTTGTGCCGGCTCCATGTTCCTGCTTGACTCATACATATCTCCCCGGTTATATATCAATCAATAACTATAGGGCTATCGATCCCAATTCCTAACGCTCACGATGTGCTCTTCAGAACGCTCGCCGATCCGACTCGCCGGGCTATCTTCGAACGACTGTGCCGCAAGGGAGAGCAGACGGTCGGAGCGCTGACGGCTCGGGCCGGCGTCTCGCAACCGGCTGTTTCCAAGCATCTCGGGGTTCTGAAGCGGGCCGGGTTGGTGCGCGACCGCCATGAAGGCCGCCAGACGCACTATAGCGCGCAGCTCGGAGCCTTGGCCCCGCTGATCGACTGGACAAGCCAAATGGCCGGCTTCTGGCAAAGCCGGTTCGACCACCTCGAAGATCTACTCAAAAGGATGGACCAATGAGCAAGCCCGCGACCCGAACGCTCTCCGTCACTGCCGGGACGTCCAAGAAGTCGGCGAAGAGCGGCTTGAACGAAATAAGAGAAGATTCTCCTTCCCGGCTAATCGACGGGAGAATCAAGGAGCTGAGCGACTGGCGGGGCGAGACGCTCGCCCGGGTCCGAATTCTCATCAAGCAAGCGGACCCCGAAGTGGTCGAGGAGTGGAAGTGGCGAGGCGTTCCGGTGTGGGAGCACGACGGAATCGTCTGCACCGGCGAGACGTACCGGAACGTCGTGAAGTTGACCTTCGCCAAGGGCGCCTCCCTGGATGATCCTTCAGGCCTCTTCAACTCGAGCCTCGAAGGCAACATGAGGCGGGCCATCGATCTCCATAAGGGCGACGCGATCGATGAAAAGGCGTTCAGGGCGCTCATTCGCGCCGCCGTGGCACTGAACATTTCGGTGCGAACTGACGCTCGCCCGGTCCGCTCTCAGAAGAGGCCAAAGAGCGCCCGAGACGCGTCTCAACAAGGATGAACAATGACCAATACTGCGACCGAAACGCGCTCAGTCGTCGTCGAACGTGAGATAGCTTATCCGCCGGAAAAGATCTGGCGCGCGCTCACGCAACCACACCTGATCGAGGAGTGGCTCATGAAGAACGACTTCAAGCCCGTCGTGGGCCACCGGTTCAATCTTCGCGGAGACTGGGGCGGCGTGTTGGACTGCGAGGTCCTCGCCATCGAGCCGAACCGAACGCTATCATACACTTGGAATTTTGCGCATGACGATGCTGCCTACAATCTGAAGAGTGTGGTGACCTTTACGCTCACGCCAACGAGCAAGGGGACTCACCTCCGCATGGAGCAGACAGGCTTCCGGCCGGAGCAGAAGCAGGCACTCGGCGGCGCCAAGGCGGGGTGGCAGCAATTCTTTGCGAAGCTGGAGCAGGTCTTGGCGCGGACAGACTGTTCTGCCGGGGCAATTCAAAGCTAGGACTGCGCTACCGCCGCCGTGGCCTCGGCGTCCTTGATGGAGGTGAGGATTGCGCGTGCAAGCTCCGTCAGCGATGGGTCGCGCGCCCCCATGACTAATACGAGATCCCCCGGTCGTGCCTCTTCAGCGATGCGCGCGACGAGCCGCTCGCGGGTCGGCGCGAACTCGGCATTGGTGCCGAGGCTTGCAATCTCGGCGACGATGTCGGCCGAGGAGAAGTCGCGCGTCGCCGTGCCCCCGGCGTAAAACACTTCGAGCATCCACAGCCTGTCCTCCGGCTCAAGTTCACGCGAGAAGGTCGCAACGAAATCGCGCCTCAGGAAGCGTGTCGGGCCGTAGCCGTGCGGCTGATAGATGGCGAGCACGCGGGCAGCCCTGAGATGCGCCGTCTTGATTGCTGCCGCGATCTTCTCGGCATTGTGCGCGAAGTCGTCGACCACCTCGACGCCTCTCGCCTTGCCGACAGTCTGGAATCGGCGTCCGATGCCCCTGAAGCAGGCGAGCGGCGCCGCCATGTCGGCGAGTGTCACGTCGAGGGTGCGGCAGGCGGCAATGGCAGCGAGAGCATTGGCGACGTTGTGCGCGCCCGCCACCGGAAGCTCGAAGGCGACATCTTCGACGCGAAAGCGGCTAGACGCAGGCCGGAGCTCGACATCTTGCCCGCGCACATCGGCCCGTGCGCTGAAGCCGAATCTCAGTGCCCCTCCGGCAAACGCGTCGAGATTCTCGTTATCTCCCACCACCAGGGCCTCACGCACGCGAGCGCGCAACGTTGCGAACATCGCAGCAACCTCGGCCATCTCCTTGTGGTCGCGTTGCAGGTTGAGGATCACGCCGACGGAGGGCGCGTAGCGCACGAGCGAGCCGTCGCTCTCGTCGGCCTCGACCACGAGAAGGTCCGAACGCCCCGCAAGTGCGTTGCCAGGCAAACCTTGTGCGACAAGATCGGGAAGATCGCCGCCGGTGATCACCGAAGGATCGCGGCCAGCGCCGCGCAGGATGTCGAACACCATCGCGGTCACGGTGGACTTGCCGCTCGTTCCGGTCACGGCAACGGAGCGATTGCTGGCGACGAAGTACGCAAGCAGCTCGGAGCGATGGATAATGGGGATGTCCTTTGCCTTCGCCACGGCGAAATCGGGCACCTGCTCCTCGACCGCGGTCGAGACCACAAGCGCGGCGCAATCCGAGCCGAGCCCGCTGCCGTCCTGCGGCATGACGGTGATGCCGAGGCTTTCGAGCTGCGCCTTAAGGCTTGCACGCTCGCCGCGATCGAAGGCCCTGTCGCTGCCG
>Ga0157376_10002595_pt1 | contig 12270 bp, 13 predicted proteins | sample M45metaG_FD_121801 | JGI IMG/M metagenome (GOLD analysis project Ga0157376, IMG submission 121801) | Miscanthus rhizosphere microbial communities from Kellogg Biological Station, Michigan, USA - M4-5 metaG | ecosystem: Host-associated > Plants > Roots > Rhizosphere > Soil | place: USA: Michigan... | reverse complement strand
GGCCCAATGCGGCCCAATGCGGCCCAATGCGGCCCAATGCGGCCCAATGCGGCCCAATGCGGCCCAATGCGGTGCGATTTTCGGTGGGTGGGCGGGCCATGGCTAAAGGGTGCGGTATTTTTGCTGCGGATGGTTGGGTTGATCGGGGATGGTCATGGCCAGTTTTCCCTGCCGCAACAGAGGCGTGAGGAGGGTATTTTGCACGTAATTGGGGTGACGGGAAAGATGGACGGAAAGTTCTTCCTTGGACAAGGGCTGCCAGCGGCAAAGGCGGAGGACCAGATCTTCCATGGTTGCCGAGTCGGCCTTGCCGCCCAGAGCCGCTAGGGCGATGGCGAGATCCTCCGGGAGGTTCACAGGTTTGGCCTCCAGCCTCACAGGTTTGGGGTCGGACCCCACAGGTTTGGCCGGGAGGTTCCCAGATTTGGGGTCGAGGTTCACAGGTTGAGAGGCCGTCGTAATTCCTGTATCCCGCCATGAGGTCATCAGTTTTTCGGTCGGGATGTAGAAGGTCTCGGCTCCCTTCCCTTGCTGGAGGAGGAGCCCGTGCTTGCGCAGGCGACGCAGGTGGTTGCTCGCATTGAGGACATCAACCCGATTAATCGAACGGTAAGCGGCGTTGGTAATGGCACCCGCCTCGCGAACGAAGACCAGGGCACGCGCTTCCTCATCGGAAAGATCAAGTGACTGGAACTGGCGAAGCCAGACCCAGTCTTCCGGCGAAAGGAAGTGGTGAAAAAGAAGCGTGACCACGAATTGGTTTCGCTCGCGGTCGGATTCAAAAGTCGGCGGAGTCAGGCCGATGGAATCCATCAGTTCCCGCATCACCCGAATACCACTGCCCTTCGTCTCGGCCAGATTAGTATCATGCAAGACAGCGGCGATGGACGGGTTGCGAGTCTCGGAACCGGGTTCACCCAGGCGATCCTCGGAAACCAGCGAGTGACCGGGATTGCGAATTTCCAGACGGTTGGCGTAACGAATGATCTGGATTGCTCCCTGGAGACGATAGCTGCGATGCATGACTGCATTGACCACGGCCTCGCGGATGACCCGGTCGGGAATCAAGGGGATGTCTTTGCGGTGCAACTGTCCCGGCGGCAGGGAAAAGGCTTTGGGCAGATCATCCAAAATGGCCGCATGGGCCCGGCGGATCAGGGAAATGAGGGGCGCACGCAACTCCACAGTATCGAAGCGGCGTTCAGGATCTTGAACCCACTCGCGACCAGGAACCCGGATGTAATCCACCCGCATCAGAGGAAACCAGCGACGCAAGGCCTGGGATTTTCCAAAAAGGAGCATGCCGGCCACGGTGGGGCGCAAGGTCTCGCCATCTCGGGTAACGCAACCGAGCGCATGGAGAAGCTCGGGATCATTCCACCGAAGCTCTTCGGCAGAGGGATTGGCAGCGGCCCGCAGGCGGCGGTATTCCAAGATCGCTTCTTCATCCAATGCATCCAGGGCGGCGTCCCGGATCATGGTGTTATCGTAGGCTTCCCCCCGGCGATCCTGGTAGAAGACGGCGAGATCATCGTCCGTACAATGGACATCGGAAGAGCCAATGCGCCGGAAGGCCCCGGTGGGCAAGCCGCGGCTCTTCAAAAAAATCGGCTTGGAGCCGGGTTCCGCCTCGGGGACACAGACGGCGAGGAGTTGCTTCCCATTGACCACGCCCGGCTCGAGGTGAATCCGCACGGGGTGATTGAAAACGCTGGCACACTGCGTGGTCAGATCGCGACCAAGCTTGTCGGGGTCGGAAATTCCCACCGCGATATATTGTCGGAAAAGGGCATCCTCCTCCATCCTGGCTCCCAAGAGCAGCCATCCCCCGCCCAGGCCCGGTTCATTCGCAAAAGCGCAAATGGTTTCCAAAGCCGATTTTCCCAACTCACTGGCGGTTTTGGCTTCGATGTTTTTGTGTTCATCGAGCTCGTTAAGTTGTTCGAGCAGTTCTTTTGGGCTCATGGCTTATACTCCGTAAAGCTGGCGGCGAGCGCGGCAAAGCTTTTGGGCGGGTGTTTCTCAAAGCCCTTTTGATCCACAAACACGAAGTCGTAGCGCTGGCCGGGGGCACCACCTTCGGCGGTCTCGGCAGCGGTGGCATCGGCACACCACTGGCCCAGGCGTTGCATCTTTTGCGGCAGATCGAGCTCCTCGCGGCCCTTGGTCTCGACGATCCAGATGGTGCCGGAGATGTCGCGGACGAGGAAGTCGGGGGTGTAGTTCGACAGGTCGCCGTCGGCCTTGACGTAGTCGAGCTTGAAACCGACGGCGAGGTAGTTCTTGGCGAAAGCCTGGACGTCGGTCGCGGTTTCGAGGAAGGCGGCGAAATTGAGCTCGAAGCCGCCGGAATGGGCCTCGCCGACAATTTTGGTGAAGATGGATTTGCCGGGGGACAGAAACGGGCGGTACTCGGTGCGGAAGGGCCGCGTATTGCGGAGCCGGATGCGGTCCTCAATGCGGGTGGTGCCGGTATCCGAAATGGTAAGGGCGTTGATCGCCATCTTGAAGGCATCGTAGAGGATCTTGCCGGCCTCGGGCTCGGAGAGATTGCGCAGGATGACACCGTCCTCCAGGCTCACCGGGGACGGGGTAAAGAGATGCTCGCGCACGAAAGTTTTCACCTTGCCGTAGAGGACATCGTAACCGCCGACGAGGTGCAAATCTTTGAGCAACTGGCGGGCGAAGAAGGCGATGACGGAACGATAGTCGGCGGGTCCGGAGCCATCGAGATGGATGGTATGGTGAATCTCGGCATCGAGCATCGTCTTGAAGACGATCTCGCGCGTTTCCTCCGGAGTGAATGGCTGGACGGGCAGGCGGGGGTTCCCCAGGGCGGCGGGATCGAGGGCATCCAGCTCCTTGAACTCGCGCTGGAAACGGCGGGTAAGCCGGGGGAGCGGGATGTCGAGCGCGTCGAGGTCTTTATCGGGATTCTCGGCATCCACCTCCACGATCAGAGAATCCTTGCGATTGGTGCCCGCGCCCATCGGGACGCGGTCGAAGCTGACGCCCTCGCTCTGGATGGACTCGACGAACTCCATGAAGGCGGGGGTGCCCATCACGGAAATCGTCTCGCGCTGGTCGGTGCCGAAATACATCCGGCGCAGGCCGCGCCCGAGGGTTTGCTCGGGGAGGATATTCGACTTGGCAGCGTAGGCGCGGAGGCCGACGATGGTGGTGACATTGCGCACGTCCCAGCCCTCCTTGAGCATGAGGACGGAGACGATGGCCTTGAAGGGGGATTTCCAGGAATCAATCTCATTGGACTGGCGGCGGAGGAGTTCCAACTCCTCTTTGTTCTTGCCGGAAGAGGCTTCGGAAATATCGCCGTTATTTTTGGTATGGATGACGAGGACGGCCCCCTGCAGCTCCGGGCAGATTTTTTGGAGCGTTTCGCCGACTTCGTCGCAGTTCTTCGTATCGTCCACCATCACGAAGAGGACGGCCTTCTTGCCCAGCGGCTCGTGCTCGGCGTAGCTCTTGCGCCATTCCTCGACGCCGAGGGCGAGGTAGTCCGCATATTTCTCGCTAAAGATCGCGGTGGCCCGATCGTGGAGCTTGGCCCGGCTGGCCGCATCGGGAAGCACCGGATGCTTGACGACATTCTGGTGGATGGCCTCGACGAGTGGATAATCCGAAACCGTTTGCACGAAGATCGCGCCATTATCGTGGCGGGGGGTCGCGGTTACATCCACCTGGAGCGCGAGACGGCAATCCTTTTGCAGCATCTGGTGATGGATATCCTGAATGGACTTGAACCAGGCCATACGCGGGTTGTGGATGTGGTGGGCCTCGTCGTTGAACACGGCGAGCTCTTCCACCGCGCGGATGATCTCCCCGAGGTCGGTCTTGCTGTCGGTGGTCTTGCCGGCGGGCTTTGCGCCGAAGGCATCGGCGAGAAAATAGTCGCGCAAATCGTCGTCTTCCAAAGAGGGTTCGGGGACGTCGCCGAGGAAAACGCGGTGGATATTGGTCAGGAAAAGATTGCCCGTCTCGCGCACGACCCGCACGTCGTCCTGAATATGCAGCGTAAGCTGGAAGTCGTCGCGCCAGTTGCGGCCTTCGTGGCCATTGTCGGGCAGGATGGGGTCGTTGAAGAAAATCTTAAGGCCATCAAAATCGGCCCGCAAGCGGTCGAGGACGATGATGTTGGGCGCGATGACGAGGAAGTTGCGGGCGAGCGCGGAATCCGGCTCGTAGAGTTTGTGAAAAAAACTCCAGGCGATGAGCAGCGAGAGCACCTTTGTCTTACCGGCGCCGGTGGCCATCTTGAGAACGTAGCGCGGCCAGTCCTCATCGAACATGCCGCTCGAGACCGCCCCTGAAGCGTCAAATCGAAGGAGATCGAATTTATCCCGTGCCTGGCGAATTTCAAAAAGCCAGATGACGGATTCTACTGCTTCACGCTGGGCAAAGTAATAACGAAAACTGGAAAGAGAGCCGTCGGCATTTTCAAGAAGATGATCAGTCTCGAACCAATGCCGGAGCAGCGCCAGCGAAGTTGGAGAGGCTCCGGCATATCCCGCTTCCCGCCATTGATAAACCGCTTGGCGAACTTTCGCGACCAGCGGTGGTAAAAGCTTCTCATAAGCGATGCTGCGCAACGCCTCATCGGCAGGAAACCAACGCTGATCGGGGAGCAGCGGAGCATAGGGTGAGGAGGGAAAGTCGGGATGAAGTGACACGTGCTTAAACAGGATAAAGGCGCGAGTCGTGGAACAAAATAGCGGCGTGAACCTGCTCGCGCTCGGTCACAATAATTGAAAGAGCCACAGAAAAGAAATCAGAGCCAGATTTTGCACAAGCCATTGCCTCAAAACCTATGACGGCTCACAAAACCGAAGGCAAGGCCAAAGGAAGAAGCAATAATTGTAAAAGCAAAAGAGCGCCAGATGCCTCAATCGCACCCAGCACCCTTCAGAATGAATCGGAATGCCTTTTCCTCCGTGCCTCTGTGGTTAACGAAATGGAATTGGATTCAGCGAAAAGTGTTCGTTTATTGCGATCAAAACAGTGGAAGAATTGCGCAATTATCTGCGGTTATCTCGCTGCGCTCGGTTTCGTGGTGAAATCTCCCCACCCTCCTCCGCGCCTCCGCGCCTCTGCGGTGAAAATTATGGAGCGGGGGTGAAGGCGGTCGCCGGGCCGGTGATGAAGTGGCCGCGGATAATCGTCGTCGCGCCGGAGTCGTCCACGCTGGCGTTGAAGTCGCCGTCGCCGAAACGGTCAATCGAGCGCTCCGGCACCACGCTGATTGCCAGTTTGTCCAGGGCGATGAACATCAGCGCCCGGCTCTTGCCCGGGGTCGGCGGTGACTTGATCCGCAGATACTAATCGCCGTGCTTTTGATCGGCCTGGCGGAACTGCGTGCCCCGGTGGCTGCGGACCCGGTAGCCAACGGCCAGGACGGCCTCGAGGCGATAATGTCGAAGCGCCCGCGTAACCTCGCGCTGGCCCTCCGTTCGAACTTGTAAGTAATCCTTACAAGTTGCCTCCTCCGTGAGTTCGCCCTCGGCGAAAACGGCTTTCAGATGCAGCGTTACGTTCTGCGGGGTAACCTCAAATAACTCCGCGATCTGGGCTTAAGTAAGCCACAGCGTCTCGTTTTCAAACCGGCACTGGATGCGTGTCCGCCCATCCTCCGTCTGGTAAAGGATCATCTCGGACTGCGGCAAAGGCTCCTCGTTCATGCCCCGTCTCCTTTCCTCTTCGCCTTCTTCGATGCGGTCTGCCCGACGGTGATTATGGGGTAAAGCTCGAAGAGTTTCTCCACCCGCCCGGTGCCGTTCTTAAAGCGACGGCCACGGTCAGCGATTGTCCAGAATTCGCGGAAAGAAGATTGGCCGGAGGGCTCACCCATAAATGGGCCACGTATCACATCCCCAAAAATTCACCAAATCAATCCCGAATCCAAAACATAAAAAAGCGCCGGATGCCACAATCGCACCCAGCGCCCTTCGGAAAGAATGGGAAGGTCTTTTTCTCCGTGCCTCTGCGCCTCTGCGGTGAAAATTATGGAGCGGGGGTGAAGGCGGTCGCCGGGCCGGTGATGAAATGCCCGCGGATAATCGTCGTCGCGCCGGAGTCGTCCACGCTGGCGTTGAAGTCGCCGTCGCCGAAGCGGTCGCCCACGCTATTGATCACGTTCACGTGGCCGACGGAGGAGCCGGTGAGGGTATCGTTAATCATGGTGACGGTGTCCTGGTAGGCGTAGTGGATGGGGCCGCCGACTTTGTTGGGCGCGCCAAAGGTGAGGACGGTGCCGTAGGTGGTGGCGCCATCGAGGCTGGTGAGGTAGATCGCGGAGTCGAAATAGACGAATTTCGTCTGCGACGGGGCGACGGTGGAGGCGGCGCCGAAGAGTTTGAGCAGGGTTTCGCGGTCGAGGTCGCGGGTGCTGGTGAGGGCATCGGCCGCGGCCTGCTGCTTGACGACGCCGGTGAGGAGGACGATCACCGGGGTATCCGTGGCGGCAGCGCTTTTCACGGTGGCGGCGAGGCTGAGGGCGAAGATGACCGAAAGTGTGGCTAGGGTTTTCATAAGCAATGTTTTTGGATTTGCCAGGAAAGACGCCGCCATGGCCGGACAGGTTACAGGAAACTGAAAGGTCAAACTTGGCTGTAGCGGCGGTCTGTGACCGTCGGCATGCTCTTCCGTGGATGCTTTCACTCAGCGACGGTCATAGACCGCCGCTATAGCTTTGGGGACGCGGTTGATCTTTTCCTCTGAACTGCCCTCAGCAGCCGCTGGTCTCCGGAAGGAGACCACGGCGGGAGCGCTCTCGCTAACCCAGATGCACCGCCTGCTCCGGGAGCGCCATTTTTCGCCCGTCCCGTTCGGAGTGCTGCAGCCGGGCCGTAAACACACCCAAGTTGCGGCAAAGTGCGCCCAGTTGCACCAAATCGGGCATTTCGGATTCCGCTTTTTTTCGAAAAATTCGGAAAAATGGGAAATTCGGCACTGCGGTGAAAATTAGTTTTTTTACAAAAAACCAACAATTCTGCCGACAACCCGGCCCCGAATCGGGGGTTGCAACGTTGATGTTGAAGAAAATCAGTTTCCGGCTGAATAGTTCGCCGCCCTGGCCGTCTGATTTTCAGATTCGCATGAAATTTCGTATCCTTACCTCGTGCAACCAATTGGCGTTCCCGCCAATTTCGCGATTCCTTCCCCGGGGGTTGAACTGGTAGTATCCCTTTTCGAGCCATGCCACACCGTCCTCAACTCGACTCGCTTCGTGCCTTCGCGATCCTGATTGTGATGGTGCACCACTACATGACGCATCCGTTTGTGCTGGCGGGCTATGGGGTGATTCTTTTCTTTGTGCTGAGCGGTTATTTTGCCACGCGCGGGCTCTTGAAGTCGCGGGACAAAATCGGGGAGGGGAAGACGGTGCTGTCCGAGGCGTTGCAGCTTTTCTATTCGCGCCGCTACCTGCGGATCATGCCGATTTATTACCTGGTGCTGATCGTGACGCTGGTGTGCGGGGTGGATTATGCACAGCGGGCGTTTCTGGCGAATGCAACTTTTTTGTCCAACTTCGCGATGGTGCACGACAATGAGTGGTACGGGCGCTACTCGCATTTCTGGTCGCTGGCGGTGCTGGAGCAGTTCTATCTGTGCTGGCCGCTGGCGGTGCTGCTGTGTCCGCGCCGCTGGATGGTGAAGGTCGCGATCGCGACGGTGGCGCTGGGGCCGGTCTTCCGCGCGTATTGTCAGTGGCAGGATTACACGGACATGCACTGGACGCTGATGCCGCTGGGCTCGGTGGACTGGCTGGCGGCGGGGGCGCTGCTCGCGGTATGCCAGCACGAAGGCTACGAGGATCGCATGGCCCGGGTGGGCGCCTGGTGTGGGCCGCTGGTGCTTTTCTTCATCCTCATCCGCCGCTTTGCCGGCTGGGAGGCACCGGGCTACGCGATCTATGTGCCGACGCTGGCCTCGATCTTTTTCCTGTGGCTCACCTCGCGGGCGCGCACCGGCTTCAACGGCAGCCTGGGCTGGCTGCTGGACCAGAAGTGGCTCGCCCACATCGGACAGATGAGCTATTCGATTTTCCTGCTCCACTGCTTCAGCGAGCTGGTGGTGCCGCATGTGGGCTGGTTCCAGACGATCCTGAGCACGGATGCCCGCATGTTCATTCTCATCCCGACGACGGTCGCGCTGGCCTGGCTCTCGTGGAAGTTCATCGAGCAACCCATCTGGCGGCTGAAGGAGCGGCTCACTGCGAATATGGTGGCGCGGGTGAACCAGCAGCCTTGCCCTGATCCGGCGAACTAGGGCATCGTGGCGGCCATGCCTGTGCCGCTGTTGTCCGCTGCCATTGTCAGCCCGCCTTTGTGGCTGGTGGCGCCGTTTGTTCTGCTGCTGCTGGGCATCGCGGCGATGCCGTTCATTCATGCGCGCTGGTGGGAGAGAAATTACCCGGTCGTTGCGGGCGGGTTGGGGGGGATTACGGTGGCATATTATCTGGCGGTGTTACATCAGGCGGGGCGGGTGCTGCACACGGCGCATGAGTATGTGAGCTTCATTGCGCTCATTGGCTCGCTCTACATCGTGGCGGGCGGGATTCATCTCCGGGTGAAAGGCGAGGCGCGGCCATTTGGAAATGTGCTGTTTTTGCTCATCGGCGCGGTGCTGGCGAATGTGATCGGAACCACCGGCGCGTCGATGCTGCTCATCCGGCCCTGGATTCGGATGAACAAATACCGGATCGCGGCCTTTCACGTGGTCTTTTTCATCTTCATCGTAAGCAACGCGGGCGGATGTCTCACGCCGATTGGAGATCCGCCGCTGTTTCTCGGCTATTTGAAAGGGGTGCCCTTTTGGTGGGTGCTGGAGCATTGCTGGCTGCCCTGGCTGGTGATGGTGGCGGGCTTGCTGGCGGTATTTTGGGTGCTGGATCGGCGGAATTTTAGCCGCGCCCCCGAGCCGCTGCGGGAGCAGGAAACCGGGCACGAGGAATGGCGCTTTGACGGGCTGGGGAATGTCTTTTTCCTGCTGCTGATTCTCGGCTCGGTCTTCCTCAGCTCGCCGACGGGATTGCGCGAGGCGTTGATGATCGGGGCGGCGCTGGGCTCGTGGGTTTGCACGCCGCGCCGGATTCACGAGGCCAATGCGTTCAACTTTCATCCGCTCCTGGAAGTGGTCTGGCTCTTCGTCGGCATTTTCGGAACGATGATGCCTGCGCTGGATTATCTGGAAGCGCATGCCCCGGCCCTGGGCATTGATTCCGCGGAGAAGTTTTACTGGCTCACCGGGGGCTTGAGCGGCGTGCTAGACAATGCGCCGACTTATCTCACCTTCCTCGCGGTGGCCTTTGGCAACGAAGGGCTTTCACTGGACGATCCCGGCGACGTGCAGGCTTTTCTCCAGCAACATCCGGCGGAATTGCTGGCGATCTCGCTCGGGGCGGTCTTCTTTGGGGCCTTCACGTATATCGGTAACGGACCCAATTTCATGGTGAAAGCGATCGCGCAACAGGCCCGGGTGAAAACGCCGGATTTCTTCAATTATGTGCTGCGCTTTTCGCTGCCGATTTTGCTGCCGCTGCTGGGGCTCATTGCGTGGCTGTTTATTTGAACTGCGGTGGAGGGATGATTTACCGCCAGGACGCCAAGGTGAAGAAGGAAATTGAATTGCCGAAACCGAACGCAGCGAGATGACAGAAATTCTTCGTGTCTGGGTGAGACAACGCGCTAATCTTTCGTCCATGTTCACTGGACTCGTTGAAACCACTGGCACGCTGCGTTCCTTTACGCCCACCGATGGGGGCGCAAGGCTGGAGATTGATGCGCCATTTTTCGAGGGCGGCGTGGGTATCGGCGACAGTATTGCGGTGAACGGCTGCTGTCTCACGGTGACGAAAATCGAGAGGGCCCGACTGGCTTTCGATTTGCTCGCCGAGACACTGCGGCTGACGAATCTCGGGGAATTGCAACCGGGCTCCTGGGTGAATCTCGAGCGGGCGCTGGCGGCGAATGCGCGGCTGGGCGGCCACTTTGTTTCCGGTCACATCGACTGCACGGCCGAGGTGCTGGACTTCTCGCCGCACGGCTCCGATTACCGGCTGGAAGTCGCGATTCCGGCCACCTTCGCGCAATACGTGATTCACAAGGGCTCGATTGCGATCAATGGGATCAGCCTAACCATCGCCGAAGTGCGCGATGCGAGCGTGGTGCTGTGGATCATCCCGCACACGCGCGAGGTAACGAATCTTTCCGAAGTAAGCGCCGGCAGCTGGGTGAACCTCGAGTTCGACCTGCTGGCGAAGTATATGGAGCGCGCGATGCTACTGGCGGCGCGGCGATAAAATTCAAGGCCACAAAGTGGCTGAGACCGGTGGAAGCCCACACGGAGGATGGGCTCGAGGAGTGGTAGGTGGCGAATCCTGAATTTATCTTTTCTGCGCCGCTGCGTCTCCGCGTGAGAATCAATCCATCCCCAGCCGCTGGCGGCCTTCGGCGGAGATGCGTTCGGGCGACCATGGCGGGTCCCAGACTAGTTCGACGTTCGCATTGGCGATGCCGTCGATGGTGAGAATGCGTTGTTGGGCATCGAAGGCGATGGCCGGGCCCATGCCGCAACCGGGCGCGGTGAGCGTCATTTTCACCTCGGCATTTTTACCGCCTTCGGCATCCACGAGTTCCATCGCGTAGATGAGGCCGAGGTTCACGATATCGACGGGGATCTCGGGATCGTAGCAATTCTTGAGCTGGGTCCAGACCTGCTCCTCCAGCGTGCCTGCGCCCGGCACTTTCGTCGGGGCTTCCGGCGGCTTTTCTCCGAGGGCATCGGCATCCTTGCCTTCGACGCGGAAGAGGCCGCCCATCTCCATGGCGGCGATGGTGTAGGTATTGCCCAGCGCCTGGGTGACGGCGATCTCGGTGCCGGCGGGCAGGGTAACTTTCTCGCCGCTGGGGATGCGGACGGCTTCAATTTCGCGGGTCAAGGGAAGGCTCATAAAATGGGTAGATCGGTGCCGCCCGGCAACGGTGGCGTGACGGGCATCGTCTTTGTTTCTTCTGGATTAGTCACGGTTTCCTTCGGCTTTCGCTTGAAGCGCGCTTTCGCTTTCTCTAGGGACTCTTTGGCCCGGACCAGCAGCCGCCTCGCCCAGGCGAATTCCAGCGCCAGGATGCTCAATCCCGCCAGCATCACCAGCGCCCCCGGCCCCGGCAAAGGAATCATCACCACGCCAATGATGATCACCGTAAAACCGGCGATCGCGATCATAATGCGCTTGGCGAAACGAAGGGCAGGCATGCGGGATTTTGGTGAGTTGGAGGTAAAAATTGGTGAGAAGGGAGCAACTGCGCAGTCGGATTTTGGACGCGTGTGCCCCGAATTTCGTTCAATTCCCGATTTTTGGTAGCAGAATCGTCCATCCTTTCCCCGCGCCGTGCGTATGTTAAATCTTAAATTATGAAGCTCGTCATCGCATCCACCGGCGCCAGCGGCGCGATTTACCTCCAGCGCCTGCTCGATCACCTGCCTGCCAGCGGGCACGAGGCGCATCTGGTGCTGAGTAATTACGCGAAGCAGGTCGTGGCGACCGAACTGGACGAACTCCGCGTGCCTGAAGGCGTGATCCAGCATGGCGACCACAGTATGCAGGTGCCGTTTGTAAGTGGCTCGGCCCGCTTCGATGCGATGGTAATCATTCCCTGCTCGATGGGGACGGTGGGCCGGATTGCCGCCGGCACCAGCGAGACGACGATTCTCCGGGCGGCGGATGTATTCCTCAAAGAACGCCGCAAGCTCATCCTCGTGCCCCGGGAGACCCCGTGGAGTCTGATCCATGCGCGCAATGTTGCGACGGTGACGGAGGCGGGGGCAATTGTGATGCCGGCCTGCCCGTCGTTTTACAGCCGTCCCACGACGGTGGAACAGGTGGCGGATACCGTAGTTTTCCGAGTGCTGGACCATCTCGGCCTGCCCGTGCCGAAGGCGTTCCGGTGGCAGGATAAGGAATAAACGAACAATTTTTCAGATAGGATGAACAAGATGAACAGGATATCTGCGAGAAACGGCTCCTCCTTCGTGTCTTCGTGGTGAATTTCCTCTTTTCCCACGCTCTGCAGCGGCTTTTTAAGAGTAACGGACGTCTTTGCCCGGTTCCATCTCGTAGTCGAGCGCGAGACGCTCGGTGATGCTGGGCTTGATCACATCCTGCACATATTTGAGGTGGATGGGATCGTCGATATAGACGGCGAGCTTGTCCATCGACTCAAATTCAACGGCGATGAAGAAGGGCCACTCGCTGGC
>Ga0157376_10002594_pt1 | contig 12270 bp, 8 predicted proteins | sample M45metaG_FD_121801 | JGI IMG/M metagenome (GOLD analysis project Ga0157376, IMG submission 121801) | Miscanthus rhizosphere microbial communities from Kellogg Biological Station, Michigan, USA - M4-5 metaG | ecosystem: Host-associated > Plants > Roots > Rhizosphere > Soil | place: USA: Michigan... | reverse complement strand
GAACTTCATCTCGTCCATTTCGGCCGCGGGCTTGATGGAGATGCCGCCCGTGTCGAAAGTAATCCCCTTGCCGACCAGCACCACGGGCGCCACGGTTTTGGCCGCGCCGTCATAACGCAGCACGATGAAGCGCAGGGGCTCGGCCGTGCCTTGGGCGACCGCCATGAAGGAGCCCATGCCCAGCTTGGCGACTTCCTTGGGGCCCAGCACCTCGCACTGCAGGCCGTGGGCCTTGGCCATCTTGCGCGCCTCGTCCGCGAGGCGCGTGGGCGTCGCGTGATTGGGCGGCAAGTTGCCCAGTTCGCGCGCGAACTCGATGCCGTTGGCCGCCGCGCGGGCCGCCGTGAATGCATCCTTCATGCGCCCCGTGTCGGCCACGCCGATGGTGACTCGCTGCAACTCGCGCCCTTCGGGTTTGGACTTCGTCGCCACGTAGACGTAGCTGGCCTCGGCGGTCGCCGACACCGCGGCGCGCACGCCGTCTTCATCCGAATCGGGCGGCAGGCAGATCGCCAGCCGCTTGGCGCCCGAAGTGCGCAGCGCTCCCACGGCGGCTTGCACCGCCGAATGAACGCGCTTGGCCGAGCCGTCGCCGCAGCCGGCCAGCACCACGCGCGGCGCGGCGATGCTCGTGCTGCGATAGGCTTGAAGGACCTTGCCGGCCTTGGCTTCCAGGTCGCCCGATTTGAGCGCGTCGCCGGCGAGCTTGGACAGTGCGTCCTTGCCGGCCTTGAAAGATTCGCCGACCAGCAGCACGACGGCGTCGCACTTTTCGGTGGCAGCGCCTGCCGGGGTCAGGGTCTTGAGTTCGAAGTCCATAATTCGCTGTTTTTCTCCGCATAAGCGTTTGTCGCGCCCGATGTTATTCCATTCCTCCTTGCGCAAGGAACTCGCCCGCAGTTTCGGCGCGTCCCTCGTGGTGCTGGTCACGATCGTCATGACGATGACGTTGATCCGCACGCTGAACCAGGCCACACAAGGTGCCGTCAATCCGCAGGAAGTGATGATGGTGATGGGCTACACCGTGCTCGGCTACCTCTCGCCGATCCTCACGTTGTGCCTCTTCATCGCCATCGTCGGCACGCTCTCGCGCATGTACCGCGACAGCGAGATGGTGATCTGGTTCGCCGCGGGCCGAGGGCTCTCGGGATTTCTCTCGCCGCTGTTCCGCTTCGCCTGGCCCATCCTGCTGGTGGTCGCGGTGCTCGCGCTGATCGTCTGGCCCTGGGCCAACCAGCAGACGCAGGAACTGAAGTACCGCTACGGCAAGCGCGGCGACCTGGAGCGCGTCGCGCCGGGGCAGTTCCAGGAATCCGCCAGCGGCAACCGCGTGTTCTTCCTGGACAAGGACACGCCGGACAACAAGTCGGGCAAGAACATCTTCATCTCCAGCAGCGAACACGGCAAGGAGACCGTCACTTCCGCGCGCAGCGGCCGCATCGTGCCCCAGGGCGAAAGCCAGGTGCTGGTGCTCGCCAATGGACAGCGGCTGGAGACTTCGGCGAACAGCCCGGACATCCGCATCAGCGAATTCGACGAATTCACCAACCGCGTCGGCGCCAGCGACATCGGCTCGCAGGACAGCACGCCGGCGAAAGCGCGTTCGACGCTCGCGCTCGTGGCCGAGCCCACGCCGCTGAACCTGGGCGAGTTGGCCTGGCGGCTGGGCCTGGCCCTGGCGGCGTTCAACTTCGTCGTGATCGCAGTCGCAGTCTCCAGTGTGAACCCGCGCGCGGGCCGCAGCGGCAACCTGGTGTTCGCGCTGTTCGCCTTCGTCCTCTACTACAACTTGCTCAATCTGGGGCAGACCTGGATCGGCAGCGGCCGTACGACGTTCGGCGGCTTCCTGCTCGCCTTGCACGGCGGAGTCGCGCTGGGCGGGCTGCTGTGGCTGGCGCAGCAACATAACAACTGGTCGCTGCGCAACGTGTTGCGCCGTCGGGCAGCCGAGGCGCCCTCCGAATGAGGACGATCCGCCGCCTCATCTACCGCGAAGTCCTCGCGGCCGTGGCATTCGTTGCCGTGGGATTTCTCGCATTGTTCTTCTTCTTCGATTTCGTCGACGAATTGCCCAATGTCGGCAAGGCAGGCGGCGCCTACAGGCTGACCCAGGCCCTGGCCTACGTCACGCTGAGCATCCCCAGCCATCTCTACGAGCTGCTGCCGATCGCCGTATTGATCGGGACCATCTTCGTGATGGCGCGCCTGGCCCAGAGCTCCGAGTACACGATCCTGCGCACCAGCGGCCTCGGCCCGTGGCGCGCCATGCGCACGCTGCTGGCGCTGGGGATGATGTTCACCGTGCTCACCTTCGCGACGGGCGACTACCTCGCGCCGGTGGCCGATCGCACCGCGCAGCTGCTGAAGGCGCGGCTCGAAGGGCGCATCAGCATCGGCCAAACCGGCGCGTGGCTGAAGGAAAAGCAAGCTTTCCACACGTACAACGTCAACGTCAGCGCGCTCACGCCCGAAGGCGACATGCAAAGCATCCGCATCTTCGAATCCGATTCGCGCGGCTTCCTGGTCTCCGTCACGCAAGCGCGCAAGGGCCGCTTCACCGAGGACGGCGCGTGGGAACTGCAAGGCGTGGAACGCAGTGAATTCACCGGGAACGGCGGCGAAGTCGCCAAAGTGGACCGGGTGAAAGTGCCCGACCTGCGATGGCCGACGGAGATCACTTCGGAGATGGTGTCGGTGGCACTGCTCAAGCCGGACCGCATGGGCACCATCGACCTGTTCCAGTACATCCACCACCTCGAAGCCAACGGCCAGACTTCGCAGCGCTACGAGATCGAGTTCTGGCGCAAGGTGTTCTATCCGCTCAGCTGCATGGTGATGGTGGTGCTGGCGCTGCCGTTCGCGTACCTGCATTTCCGCGCCGGCGGCATCACGGGTTTTGTGTTCGGCGGCGTCCTGATCGGCATCAGCTTCTTCCTGCTCAACAACGTCTTCGGCTACATCGGCAATTTGCAGAACTGGCGCCCTTGGCTCACGGCGGCATCGCCCGGGTTGATCTACAGCCTGTTCTCGCTCGGCGCGTTCAGCTGGCTCGTCTTACGAAGATGAGCGATCGCGGAATCATCCTGCTCGGGCACGGCTCGCGCGATCCGCTGTGGCGCCAGCCGATGGAGGCTGTGGCGGCGCGCCTGGCGGCGCTGCGGCCCGAAGTGCCGGTGCGCTGCGCGTATCTCGAACTGGAACCACCAACGCTGGCCGAAGCCGCGAGCGAGCTTGCCGCTGGGGGCGTGGCGAGCATCAGCATCACGCCGATGTTCCTGGGCAGCGGGAAGCACGTACGCGAGGATCTGCCGCGGCTGCTCGAGAAGCTCCAGCAGCAACACGCCGCCGTGAAATTCGAGTTGCGGGCGCCCGTCGGCGACGATCCGCGCGTGCTCGATCTGCTCGCTCGGTTGGCACTTGGTTAGCGCGCTTTCATAGACCAGATGGGGCATAATGAATTTCTGTCTTAGTAGAAATTCGGCATGAACCTTCACCAGTTCCGATTCGTCCAGGAAGCCGCGCGGCGCAACTTGAACCTGACGGAGGCGGCCAAGGCCCTGCACACCTCGCAGCCCGGCGTCTCCAAGGCCATCATCGAACTGGAAGAAGAGCTCGGCGTCGAAATCTTCGCGCGGCACGGCAAGCGGCTCAAACGCATCACCGAACCGGGCCAGCACGTCCTCAAGAGCATCGAGCTCATCATGCGCGAGGTCGGCAACCTCAAGCGCATCGGCGAGCAGTTCAGCGCGCAGGACAGCGGCACCCTCTCCATCGCGACGACACACACGCAAGCGCGCTACGTCCTGCCGATCCCGGTGGCCAAATTGCGCGAGGCCTACCCGAAGGTCAACGTGAGCCTGCACCAGGGCTCGCCCGACCAGGTCGCGCGGATGGTGATCGACGAAGTGGCCGAGATCGGCATCGCGACCGAGTCGCTGTCCGATTACCAGGAACTCGTCACGCTGCCCTGCTACGAGTGGCAGCACATGTTGGTGCTACCGCTGGACCATCCGCTCGCGAAGAAAGAGCGCATCCACCTGGAAGACCTCGCGGCCGAGCCGCTCATCACCTATCACCCGTCGTTCACCGGGCGCACGCGCATCGACACGGCGTTCGCGCACAAGAAGCTCACGCCTCGCATCGCGCTCGAAGCCATCGACTCCGACGTGATCAAGACCTACGTGCGCCTCGGCCTGGGGATCGGCATTGTCGCCGAGATGGCCGTGCGCGACGACGGCAGCAACACCGACCTGGCCGTGCGCCCGCTCGGTCACTTGTTCGGCCAGAACCTCGCGCGGGTCGCCTTCAAGCGCAGCGCCTACCTGCGCAACTTCGTGTTCAAGTTCGCCGAGCTGCTCTCCGATCGGCTCGATCGCAACCTGATCGCCAAGGCCATGAGCGGCCAGCACACCGATTACGATCTTTGAGATTTCCCCGAGTCCCGCGATGAACGACGCAACGCCCCGCACTCCCCACGTCGAGACCAAGCTCCCTGCCGTCGGCACGACGATCTTCACCGTCATGTCGACCCTGGCCGCGGAAAAAGGCGCCGTGAACCTGGGCCAGGGTTTTCCGGATTTCGATTGCGACCCGAAACTCGTGCAAGCCGTGACGGACGCCATGACGCGCGGCCTGAACCAATATCCGCCGATGACGGGCGTGCCGGCGCTGCGCGAAGCCGTCGCGGCCAAGATCGAGGCGATGTACGGGCGCAAGTACGACCCGGCGGCCGAGATCACCATCACCGCCGGCGCGACGCAGGCCATCATCACGGCCGTGCTCGCGGTGGTCCGCCCCGGCGACGAAGTGATCGTGCTGGAGCCCTGCTACGACAGCTACGTGCCGAACATCGAGCTGGCGGGCGGCACCGTGGTCCGCGTGCCGCTGGTGCCGGGGACGTTCCGCCCCGATTTCGACAAGATCGCGGCCGCGCTCAACCCGAAAACGCGCGCCATCCTGGTCAACACGCCGCACAACCCGAGCGCCACTGTCTGGACGCGCGAGGAGATGCTGCAATTGCAGGAGCTGCTCGCGCCGACGGAGACGCTGCTGATCAGCGACGAGGTGTACGAGCACATGGTGTTCGACGGCCAGCAGCACCAGAGCGCGGCGCGCTTTCCCGGCCTGGCGGCGCGCGCCTTCATCGTGTCGAGTTTCGGCAAGACCTATCACGTGACGGGCTGGAAAGTCGGCTACGTCGCGGCGCCGGCCAGCCTCACGGCCGAATTCCGCAAGGTGCACCAGTTCAACGTGTTCACCGTCAACACGCCGGTGCAACATGCGTTGGCTTCGTACATGGCCGATCCGCAGCCTTACCTGCAGCTGCCCGCGTTTTACCAGCGCAAGCGCGACCTGTTTCGCGAAGGCCTCAAGCGAACCAAGTTCCGCGTGCTGCCCAGCGAAGGCAGTTACTTCCAGTGCGTCGACATTTCCGCAGTGAGCCGGCTCGGCGAAGCGGATTTCTGCAAGTGGTTGACGACCGAGATCGGCGTCGCCGCGATCCCGCTGTCGGCGTTCTATGGCAACGGGTTCGACCAGCACGTCGTGCGCTTCTGCTTCGCGAAGAAGGAAGAGACGTTGAATACGGCGATCGAGCGGCTGGCGAAACTGTGAACATGGATTGCGGGTCAAGCCCGCAATGACAGCGTCTCAACACTGGATCGAGTTGCGGCAGTATTTCTCCAGCTCGCGCACCACCGATTGCCCGGCCACGAGGTTCTTCGCTTTCGGCCCGACTTCCAGGCTCAGTTTCATCTCGTACTTCCTGAAGAAATCGTCGAACAGCTCGCCGCCCAAGGTCGCATAGGCGGTCAGCGTATCGGCCTTGGCGTCGTGCTCGAGCAGCACCGCGCAAAGCGGCTGCGTGGCAGGCCCGGATAGCACCTCCGCGCCTTTCGCGGGGTCGTACTGGCTGTGGTCCGCGCAGCAATGGATCAATTCGTCCTGCACGCCCCGCTGCGCGCGCGTCTTGCGGAAACTGATGAAGCTCACCTCGCGCGTCGGGTACACCAGCTGGTGGGCGCAGATCGCGCTGTAGGCAACGATGCTGCGACGCGGACCGACACCGCCGGGCCACGCGTAGGCGTCGCGGTCGCGCGTGCTGAGCGCCTGCGGCAGCGCCGGCTTGCCAAGATCGAGCAGAAACACCGGCGTCGCCTCGAACGGATAGTCGAAGACATAGTTGGTTTGTGCCTTCAGCTTTGCGGGCCTGCAGGGATCGCCGCGCTCGTCGACGAGCAGCACGCGCGCGTAAGGCTTGGGCTTGGCGTCGGCGGCCAACGCCGGCAGCGCCGAAGCCGCCGCCGCGAGCGCCGCGCCGCCTGTGCATGTCTCGATGAAACTGCGTCGGTCCATGGTGAGGCCAGTACACCATGGCCGCGCGCCGCGTCAAACGGTCTTTGTACCGAAGAACAAAGTAGGCATGCAACGATAATCTGCGCAGCAATGAATGCATCGGTCGTCCGCCCTTCTTCGCCGGTTCTGCGAGAACTTTCGGGAGGCATCGTCGCGGGCGCCGTGGCCGTTGCCTATGCGATGTCCTACGGGGCATTGCTGTTTCCCGGCGCGCTCGCGGCGTTGCTGCCTTACGGCATCGGTCTGTCGCTGATCAGCGCCATGATCGGAGCGTTCTGGCTCGCGTGGCGCAGTCAACTGCCATTCGCCATCGGCGGCCCCGATGGCAACACGACATCGATCCTCGCCGCGATGGCGGCTACCGTGACAACGGCCAATCTCGCGGGCGGCAAGCCGGCGCTGGATCACGTCCTCCTGGTGCTGCTGTTGACGACGTTGCTGTGCGCGCTGATGTTCCTCGCACTGGGTGTGGGGCGGCTCGGGTCGGCTGTCCGGTACGTGCCGTTTCCGGTGACCGGGGGCTTCCTGGCTTCTACCGGTTGGCTGATCGCGACGGGTGCACTGCGCGTCGGCGGTGACCTTCCGGCCGGCTTCGAGGCGTTCGAACAGCTTGGTCATCCGGCGCAGCACCCGCGCCTTGTCGCGACGATCGCATTGGGTATCGGCTACCTGGTCGTGTTCCAGCGCTGGCGCCGGCCGTTCGTGCAGCCGCTGGTGCTCGTCGCGAGTTCGGCGGCAGTCTTCGGCCTGGTCGCGGCTTGGGGCATGTCGCCGGCGCAGGCGCGCACAGCCGGCTGGCTGTTCGACCCCAGCGCCTCCGTGCGCTGGACCGGCCCGTGGGCTCTGTGGGGCGCTGCGGGCACCTTCGATTGGCACTGGATCGCGGGCCGGTGGATCGACATGATCGCCGTCGCCGTGGTGGCCGCGATCACCGTGCTGCTGGGATCTTCGGGCCTGGAGGTGATCGCCCGCAGGGACATCTCGCTGGACGCGGAGTTGCGCACCCATGGCTGGCTCAATCTGCTCGCGATCGCATTGGGCGGTTACCTCAGCCTCATCTCGGTCAGCCGCAGCGTGGTGCTGCTGGAGAGCGGCGCGCGAACCCGTGCCGCGGGCTTTCTCGCGGCAGGCATGTGTGCCCTCGCCGCCGGCGGCGCGACATTCCTCGTCGGCTGGCTGCCGCGGATCGTGCTCGCCGGATTCCTGCTGTATCTCGGCCTGTCCATTCTCTGGGAATGGCTGGTGCAATCGCGGCAGCGCCTGAGCGTCGCCGACCGATTGTTGATCGTGGTGATCCTGGCCATCACCGCCTCCATCGGGTTCACCGTGGCCGTGCTGGCCGGCATCATCGCCAGTTGCCTGAACTTCGCGCTCAGTTACAGCCGCGTCGGCGTCGTGCAACACGATCTCGATGGCGCCGGCATCCGCAGCGCCGTATCGCGCCCGGCCGCCCAGCAGGAAGTGCTCGCGCGCCACGCGGCAGACCTGCGCGTGCTGGTCCTGCATGGCGTTATTTTCTTCGGCACGGCCAACGGTCTGCTGGAGCGCGTTCGCGGATTCCTGCAGCGTCCGCCGACCGAAGGTGTGCGCGTGCTGGTGCTCGATTTCACGCAGGTCGCGAGCGCCGATTCGTCGGCCACGATGACGTTCTCCAAGATCTCGCAGATCGCTGCCGACCAGGGCGTGCGGCTGATGCTGTGCGGAGAAAACGCGGCCACCGCGGCGGCGCTCCAGCACGGAGCCCAGACCCGCGCGACGCTGGACCAGGCACTCGATGCCGCGGAGGAAGCCATTCTGGCTTCGCACGGCCTCGATCCGCGCGGGGCCAGCGAGCCGATCGGGCCGTGGCTCACGCGCGAGCTCGGAAGCGATGTGCATTGGCGCGCGCTCCAACCTTTGCTGCAGCGGCGTGATGTCACCGCCGGCGCGCTGCTCATGCAGCAAGGCGAGGCCTCGGACGGCGCCCTCTACCTCATAGAATGCGGCCGCCTTGCCGTCACGCTGCCGGGCCAGCACGAGGGGCAGCGCCTCGCCAGCCTCATGGCGGGGAATATCGTCGGCGAGATGGCCCTCTATACCAGCGCGGCGCGCTCGGCCACGGTGACGGCGGAAAGCGCTTCGGTGGTCTGGACGCTGAAGCGCTCCGCCCTCGACGCGCTGCATGTCCAGTCACCCGAGACGGCGATGGCCTTCCACGCGTTCATCATGCGCACGATGGCCAGCCGCGTGCGGCGAGCCAATGCCACGGTCGCCGCGCTGCAACGCGGTGCTTGAGCTCGAGGGCGGTGGCCGCCCACGCGGCGGTAGGAGCCGCCTGACCGTCACACGCGACAACGGCTGGCCTTGCACGGCCGAGCGCCATGCCACATTGCTCTTACAACGTTAGGAGCAATCATGTCGATTTCGTTCATCCTGCTGATCCTTCTCATCTTGCTGCTTGTGGGCGCCCTGCCCAGCTGGGGCTACAGCCGCAACTGGGGTTACGGCCCCTCCGGCGGCCTCGGCCTCGTGGTGCTGATCGTGGTCGTGCTGCTGCTGATGGGCAAGCTATAGCGCGCGCCGGGGTCCGGCTCCGGCGACTCAGCTATTGAGCTGGGCCCATAACTTGTCCAGCCGCTTCACGCTCACGGGCTGGGGCGTGCGCAACTCCTGCGCGAAGAAGCTCACGCGCAGTTCTTCCAGCAGCCAGCGGAATTCCTGCATGCGCTCGTCGACCGTGCCCTTGCGCTCGGCCACCAGGCGCCAGTAGCGCTGCTCCTGCGGCTTCAACTCGGCCAGCCGGGCCGCATCGCGCGCCGGATCGGCCCGCACCTTGTCCAGCCGCAGAACAATCGCCTTCAGGTAGCGCGGAAAATGCTGCAGCTGCGCCCACGGCGTGGCCGCGAGAAAGCGCTTGGCCACCAATCTTTGCAATTGCTGTTGCGCGTCGGCCATGGCGTCGCCGTGGCTCTTCGTGTCCCTGATCTTGCGTACCGCGAGCGCGTAATCCGCCAGGATGGCGGCAGCCAGGCGCGCGACTTCATTCGCGATCAAGGTGAGCCGGGCGCGCCCCTCGTCGACGCGGCGCTTGAATGCTGGGGCGTCGCCCGGCAAAGGCGCCTGCAGGAATGCCCGATCCAGCGCGACCTCGATGATCTGGTCGCGCAATTCTTCCTGGGTGCCGAGCGGCATGTACGCCACCGCCATCTTCTGCAGCTCGGGAATGTTCTTCTCGAGATACTTCAAGGCGTCCTTGATGTGCAGGGCAAACAGCCTTCGCAAGCCATCCCGGTGCTTCGCCGCGGCGACTTCGGGCTCGTCGAACACCTCGATCGTGACGGCGTCGCCCTGGTCGATGAGCGCCGGGAAGCCGACCAGGCTGGCGCCGCCTTTGCGGACTTCCATCAGTTCCGGGAGTTCGCCGAAGGTCCAGTCGGTGTAGCGCTCCGCGCCGTCACCCCTTACCCCAACCCTCTCCCCAGACGGGCGAGGGCGACTTGCTCCCTCGCCCGCTTGCGGGAGAGGGCCGGGGTGAGGGTCTGAGGCCCTCGCCTTCATCCCCGCCAAGGCCTGGAACGCCCCGCGCGCCTGCGCCCCTAGTTCGGCCTTAAGCGCACCGAGGTTGCGGCCCATACCCAGTTGGCGCCCGTGTTCATCCACCACACGGATGTTCATGAACAGGTGCGCCGGCAACATGTCCAGCTTGAAGTCGGCGCGTTTCACATCGAGGCTGGTCTGGTCACGCACGAGCTTCAACAAGGCATCCGTGAGCGAACCGACGGTCCAAAAATCGGGTTCGAGCAGACGCTGCGACAGCCGCGCCGCTGACTCCGGCAGCGGCACAAAGCGCGATCGCGGCCGCTGCGGCAGGCTCTTGAGCAATGCCTGCACCTTGTCCTTCAACATGCCGGGCACGAGCCATTCGCAGCGCTCTTCGCTCACCTGGTTGAGGACAAATAACGGAACCGTCACCGTGAGGCCGTCGCGCGAATCGCCAGGCTCGTGCAGGTAAGCCGCCACGCAATCGACGCCACCCAGGCGGATCGTCTTGGGGAACGCGTCGGTCGTGATGCCCGCCGCTTCGTGCCGCATCAATTCGTCGCGCGTGAGCTTCAGCAAGCCCGGGTTTCCGCGCGAGGCTTCGCGGAACCAGCGCTCGAACGTCGCGCCGCTCACGACGTCGCGCGGGATGAACTTGTCGTAGAACGCGTAGATCAGTTCCTCGTCGACCAGCACGTCCTGGCGGCGCGACTTGTGCTCCAGTTCCTCCACCTGCTTGACCAGTTTCTGGTTGGCGGCCAGGAACGGGAGCTTCGTTTCCCATTGGCCGGCCACCAGGCCTTCGCGAATGAAGATTTCGCGCGCACCTTGCATGTCGACCCGCGCGAACGGCACGCGCCGGCCGCTGTACACGACGAGCCCGTACAAGGTCGCGCGTTCCAGCGACATCACTTCGGCGGCCTTTTTCTCCCAATGCGGATCGAGCAACTGCTTTTTCAGCAGGTGCCCGGCGACCTGCTCGATCCAGAGCGGCTCGATGTTGGCGATGCCACGGCCGAACAAGCGCGTCGTCTCGACGAGTTCCGCGCAGACGATCCAGCGGCCCGGCTTCTTGTTCAGGTGGGCGCCGGGATGGCGGTAGAACTTGATGCCGCGCGCACCCAAATATTCCGATTGTCCTGAGCCTGTCGAAGCGGCATCGTCGAGCTTGCAGCCGATGTTCCCGAGCAGCCCCGCCAGCATCGACTTGTGCAGTTCTTCGTAGCCGGCCGGTTGCGTGTTCAGCCGCCATTTGTGTTCGGCGACCACCGTGTGCAATTGCGTGTGGATGTCGCGCCACTCGCGCACGCGCCGCAAGTTGATGAAGTTCTGGCGCAGCAACTGCTCGTACTGGCGGTTCGAAAGCTTGTGTTCCTTGCCGTGGCCGCCACGCGCCTCGTTGATCCAGTTCCACAAGCGCAAGAAGCCCGAGAACTCGCTCTTCTCGTCGTCGAATTTCGCGTGCTGCTGGTCGGCCTGCGCCTGCATGTCCATGGGCCGGTCGCGAACGTCCTGCACCGACAGCGCGCTGGCGATCACCAGCACCTCGTCCAGCGCGCCGCGGTCGCGCCCTTCCAGGATCATCCGGCCGACGCGAGGGTCGAGCGGCAGCTTCGCCAGCTCCGCGCCCATCTTCGTCAACTCGTTGGCGTCGTCCACCGCGCCGAGTTCATTGAGCAACTGGTAGTCATCCGCGATCGCGCGGCGCGACGGCGCCTCGATGAACGGGAAATCCTCCACCGTTCCCAGGTGGAGCGACTTCATGCGCAGGATCACGCCCGCGAGCGACGAGCGCAGGATTTCCGGATCGGTGAAGCGCGGCCGCCCCGCGAAATCCTTCTCGTCGTACAGGCGGATGCAAATCCCGTTCGCGACGCGCCCGCAGCGGCCGGCGCGCTGGTTGGCCGCCGCCTGGCTGATCGGCTCGACGAGCAATTGCTCCACCTTGCTGCGGAAGCTGTACCGCTTCACGCGGGCCGTGCCGGCGTCGATCACATAGCGGATGCCAGGCACCGTGAGAGAGGTCTCGGCGACATTGGTCGCCAGCACGATGCGCCGCGCGCTGTGGTTGTCGAAGATGCGATCCTGTTCGACCTGCGACAGCCGGGCGAAGAGCGGTAGCACTTCGGCGCCGCGCGTGAGCGGCTGGTGCGACAGGTGGCCGCGCAAATGGTCGGCAGCCTCGCGAATCTCGCGTTCGCCGGGCAGGAACACCAGGATGTCGCCGCCCGCGCCGCCTTGCCAAAGTTCGTCCACGCCGTCGGCGATGGCCTCGTTCAAGCCGTAGTCGCGCTTCTCCTCGAACGGCCGCCAGCGCTGCTCCACCGGGAACATGCGGCCCGACACGTAGATGATCGGCGCGGCGCCTTTGGCCGACGCGAAATGCTGCGCGAAGCG
>Ga0157376_10002592_pt1 | contig 12272 bp, 15 predicted proteins | sample M45metaG_FD_121801 | JGI IMG/M metagenome (GOLD analysis project Ga0157376, IMG submission 121801) | Miscanthus rhizosphere microbial communities from Kellogg Biological Station, Michigan, USA - M4-5 metaG | ecosystem: Host-associated > Plants > Roots > Rhizosphere > Soil | place: USA: Michigan... | reverse complement strand
GATGAGAACTGAAAAACTAATCGGGAATTGAACCTTCATTAAAAAAGCCAGGTTGTAAAACAACCTGGCTCGGTTTGTTTAGAAACCAACTGAGGCTTCGATAACATATCCATGAAATCTGCCCCCACTGCGGTAATCTGCACTTGGGAAATTGTCGTAATGTTGATCCACCACTTCACCTTTCAACATAAGATTCTTAGTTACAAACCATCCACCTGACACAGCAAACCGGTTGACGGTGACATCGCCCGTATAAGTGACAGTAGCCGAATTTGCCAATGTAGCTTTTACAGAATTATAGCGCAGGCCCAGAAAAAGATTTTCAGCTTTACCAAACCTGTAAACTCCGTCGACACTGTATTGTACTGCTTTTCTGTCGCTGGTTTCAGCTTTTGTCCTTCCTTTTGCATCTTCATAAGTACCGAAGAATTCAAAACCATGAATTTTGGCAAAGCCATTCAGCATATATGTACTTATTGTTTTGCTGAACCCAGGATTGAATCGGCCGGAAAATGCTATTGCAGTAGAAGCAGGAAGAGCTCCCGGTGCACCTTTTTCCATTACATTTTGATAATTTGAACCGGTACGATCGCCGCCAAATAATGTAAGTCCACTTCCCGCAGAGCTGCCATTGTAATAGTAGCTGCCGCTGACACGAACTCTTATATTTTCAGAAAGGGTTTTATCATAAGCCAGCTTTCCATAAATGGAAGGGGATTTGTGAGTATTGTCATCCTGTGGAGTTTTATAGGCTGAATCAACATTACCTTTTATCATGCCATTTGTAACACCTAACATTCCCATCAAGCCATTTTTCTGAACATATACTTCACCGCCAATTTCTGTTGCGAACTCGTCCATGATATTATTATCCATAAAAGGATTATAAAAGGTATGACCACCGTCTGACCTGCGATAATGGGCATCACCATAGTTGATTTCCATGTGACCTATTTTAATTGTAGTCACTTTCATGATATCACTCCATACCTTTCCTTTGAAGGGAAGCTTGTCGATTTGAATGTAGCCACCTTTTACCCAGGTTTCATTGTGATGGCGTGCAGATAAATAGCTCGTTACATTTAGCCTGATGCCATCGGCAAGTTGGACATCCATATACAAATTTGCCATTGCTGTCATAAACCCAGGCGTAAGAGGATAGAGCCTGTTGGCATCGGTTCCTTCATTCAGATCTGCGGTAGGATTTTCATGTTTTAAATTTTGAAATTGCTGAGTGAAACCCGCACCCAGGCGAATTCTCAAACCATCAAAAGAAATAGAATCAGGCTGTTTTGTTGTTTCAAAAACATTGATACCATTTTTGTCATAAGGCCTCCAATACGAAGGACGCATGTAACTAACTTTATCTAACTGCCCAAACGATATAAGCGGCAGACCAAGAAGCATCGCAAAAACTATTTTGCAAAAGCGATTATAATAATTATGTTTCATAAAATTGTTTTAGTTATTAGTAAATGGAGTTGATATTATTTTTTAAGTGTCAGGCTGAATTTTACTATTATTTCATCGCCCGTCTTCATAGCGCCAAACATAAAACTGGGTGGTTCTACGTTGAACTCACTCATTTTTATTTTAGCAGAGCCAGTCGTTTGCACACTCATGTCTGAAGGATTCACCGTGGTAACCCCGGCGATCCATATATCTTTTGAAACCCCGGCAATGGTGAGTTTTCCTTTTGCGCTAATCAAATAACTGTTCGTGCCGTTTGGGCGAATATTTGCATAACTACTCGCGAAGCTGATCTCAGGATATTTATCGGAATTCAGTGCTTTGTAGGCATTTTTATCCATTCCTGAATGATGACTCTTTAAGCTTTCTGCATCCGCTGTGAACACCAGGGATGACAAACTGGTGATATTGACCCCATCAAAATTTAATGCGATATCGCAATTGGCCTTTTGGGAGGTCATATCCCAATCATGAAGAGTCGAAGTGCCCGCAATGGAGACACTTGTGTACGATGCGTGATATTTTACCTGGGCATTTAATGCAGTCGTCAATATTGTTGCCAGAACTATTGTGAGGGTTAACTGTTTCATATCAGTAAGTTTTGTTTAAACTATTTTTTGACGATGTGAAAGTAAAAGCCGGGAGGTCGTTTATTAATGACCTTTGTCAAAGGCCGAAATGAGAATGATCAGAAAGAAAATTGATTCAATCTCTTAATATGAATATCTTTAAAGCCGGTAAACAGCAGTAAAACATGTGAAAGGTGGTAACAAATTATGAATTTGGGGTAGCTTAAAAACCGGATTTTTCACCTCTATTCACTGAATTATAATGAAAACAATATTAGTTGTTGATGATAACCCTGATATAAGGGAAAACACAGCCGAGATCCTCGAACTGGCGGGATACAAACCACTGACGGCCGAGAATGGAAGGCAGGGGGTTGACCTGGCAATAAAAGAAAAACCAGCGCTCATTATTTGTGATATCATGATGCCTGAACTGGATGGGTATGGGGTTCTGCACCTATTGAGAAAAAATCCCGATACGCAGCACATCCCATTTATATTTTTAACCGCCAGGGCAGAGCGAACCGATTTTCGCAAGGGAATGGAAATGGGAGCGGACGATTATATTACCAAGCCTTTTGATGAGATCGAATTATTAAATGCCGTTGAAGCACGCTTAAAAAAAACAGACATACTTGAAAAAAAGTATGAAGCCTCTGCGCAGGGAATAACAACATTCGTCAAAGATGTAAAGAGTTCGGGGTTTATGTCGGCCATGGCAGATCAGTTTGATGTAGAGACCTATCACAAAAAACAAACTCTTTACCAGGAAGGAAAACGGCCTCGTTATCTTTATTACCTGGTGAAAGGAAAAGTAAAAGGATTTAAATCTCATCCCGATGGCAAAGAATATATTACTGATCTGTGCAGCGCCGGTAATTTTATCGGTTATACGGCCCTGATCGAGAACAAAAATTACGATGACTCCGCAACCATACTCGAAGACGCGGAAGTCATGCTCATACCTAAAGACGATTTTCTCGGGATGATCTTTAATGATATTAGCATAGCCTCAAAATTTATTCAGATCATTACACAAAACGTAAAAGAGAAAGAAGACAGGTTAATGAATTTAGCGTATAGTTCATTGAGAAAACGAGTGGCCAAAGCGCTTGTAGATATTTATGAGAAATTTGGTAAGGACAAACCCATAGAAATATCGCGAGAAGATATAGCCCAGTTTGTCGGAACGGCTACAGAATCTCTTATCCGGACACTCAGCGACTTCAGGGAGGAAAAACTCATCGAGATAAAAAGCGGGAAGATCCTCATAAATGATATAGAGAAATTAAAAAACCTGCTTTATTGAATTGTTGGCTTTGATCGCCTCAACAAATTATTAACTAAGGCCAATTACCGCGCAGGCGATAAAAACTCCGATGTCAATGAGAATACTTAATGCAAAAATCGGGATGGTAATTTTTGTCGGCATAGCAGCGAGGTTTGCGACCAATGACATGCCCATTGAAATAAGCACCAGCATAAATAAACCCAATGCATTGCCGGCGAGCATGACGGCCAGGATCGCTATAGGAACAAGGATACAGCCATGAATAGTTAAACTGATCGCGAGCCAAAATAGCCTGTCTTCTTCCTGGTTCCTGCACCAATCGATAAATTTTGCAAAAAAAGAGAATACAGGGATCTTCCCTGCGTGATGAACTGGAATGGATTGGTTAAATATTGTTGTTGGCATTTTGAATACTTTTAATGACAGCAAAACTGTTCAATCTGCCGGGAAAGAAATTTGAGTAACAGCAGAAAGAAACATGATTTTAATCAGGAAAAACCAAAGTCTTTTATTTTATACTGCAAATTATTTAGGCGAAATGAACCCTGTATTCCCATACTGTAAATCGATAATTTTAAAAGCCCGTTTGCAACATCTCTTATTTATCAATCAAATTCAGTAAGACCTATGCAACCCGATCTTAATAACTATAAAGTGCTGGTGGAAAATGTAAAAGACTATGCCATTTTTATTTTAGATACTGATGGTCATGTTACCAGTTGGAATAAAGGCGCCGAAAAAATTAAAGGGTACAAGGAGCAGGAGATCATTGGTAGGCACATGTCCGTTTTTTACACTAAAGAGGATATCGAAAAGAAAATCCCTGAGAAAAATTTACAAAACGCAAAAAGATTGGGACAGGTCGAAGATGAAGGCTGGCGGGTCCGCAAAGATGGTTCTTTGTTCTGGGCCAGTGTAACCTTTACAGCACTTCGTGATAAAAAAGGAAATCTCACGGGATTTGGAAAGTTGACCCGTGATATCAGCAGGCGAAGGCAGAACGAAGATGAAATACAGCGATTAAACAGGCAACTGGAAAACCAGTTACAACTAAGCCAGACCGAGGTACTAGATTACAAACACGCATTGGATGAATCGTCTATTGTGGCTATTACCGATCAGAAAGGCATCATTACACACGTAAATAATAATTTCTGCAAGATCTCAAAATATTCAAAAGAGGAATTATTGGGACAGGATCATCGCATCATCAACTCAAAATACCATCCCAAAGAGTTGATCCGTGATCTATGGGTAACCATTGCAAACGGAAAAATATGGAGGGGTGAATTAAAGAACAGGGCAAAAGATGGAACATACTATTGGGTAGACACAACGATCGTACCTTTTATAAATGAGAAAGGCAAGCCCTATCAATACCTGGCTATCCGGAGTGATATTACGCAACGCAAACTTGCGGAAGAACAGATCATACGGATCAACCAGAACCTTGAAAAGAAGATCAAAGAGAGAACATTCGAATTGACCGAGGCCCTGGAAAGAGAAAAAGAAGTAAGCGATATGAAATCACGATTCGTATCTATGGCCTCGCATGAATTTCGCACCCCTTTAAGTGCTATTCTTTCGAGCACTTCCCTCGTTGATCATTATAAAGACCCGGAACAAAGTGAAAAAAGGCATAAACATATTGAACGCATTCGCTCTTCGGTAAGAAATCTTACCGATATCTTAGATGATTTTCTTTCGTTGGACAAACTCGAACAGAGCAAGGTGGACGTGAACAATACCCATTTTGATCTTCACAAATTAGTGGAAGATGTGACTGAAGAAACGAGTGGAATGATGAAGAAAAAAAATCAAAGAGTCAACGTTCTTCACGATGGTCAGGGAGAGATCGTCCAGGACAAAAAAATTGTTCGGAATGTTTTACTGAATCTTCTTTCAAATGCAATAAAATATTCTCCGGAAGATGGAGAAATCATAATTAGGACGGCTTCAAAAAACAACAAGGTCTCGGTATCGATCGAGGACAAAGGAATTGGGATTCCCTCAGAAGCACAAAAGGATCTCTTCTCCAAATTTTTCCGGGCGAGAAATGCAGCAAATATCCAGGGTACCGGTTTAGGGCTGAACATAGTAAAAAGATATATGGAATTGCTGGATGGTTCGATTTATTTTGTCAGTGAAGAAAACAAAGGCTCCACGTTTACAATTGAATTCGCACAAAAGGCAGATTCAGAAAAGCAAGGGAATAACGGAACCTGACCCGGGTCGAGGGCAGCGGATGATGTGAATTGTTATGACTGCACATGACCAAACTCATTGTTTGTTGGAGCAACCCGGGATTAGATTTGACTTATGAAAAAAATATTAGTTATCGAAGACAATACAGAAATCCGTGAGAACACAGTAGAAATGCTGGAGTTGAATAATTACAAAGTTTTTAGTGCAAAAAATGGGAATATAGGATTTCAGCTGGCAAAAAAAAATAAGCCTGACGTTATACTTTGCGATATGATGATGCCAGATACTGACGGACGAGAATTTCTTCAATTGGCAAAAAATCACGTAATCGTTCGCAAAATTCCCCTCATTTTCTTTTCGGCAGGATCACCGCTTCCTGATATAAAGAAAAAATTAATAAAGGAAGCCGATGATTTTTTAGAAAAGCCTTTCTCAGAGGAAGATTTGCTGCATGCCATTGAGAGGGCGCTTAAAAAGCAAATGATTAATTTTTAAATGGTGGTAATCCACCAATAAACAGGTGATGAAATTTTTAACGGGAATAACCAGGAAAAATTAGAAAACATTTGAAGCATCTTAGCACAGAGCAAATCTTCCCCGATACAAGAAGCTTCGCACATAATGAAGCAACCCTATTATTATTCTCCACTCTCTATTTCAATCGTGGATGTTATTTCATCAGGCTGATTACGATGCTCCGTTGCCTTTTTGAGAAGCCTTTTTATAATTTTTATCGCTGTGGTAACTGCATTTTCAAAACTAACACCATTCTTGTGGACAAACAATGTATCACCCGGAATATCAAGTCTTATTTTACAAACTTTATTCACCTTAGGTAATGTGTCGTCTATTGTTAAAAAAACCTCGGCCCTTGATACCTTACCGAGGTGAGAAAGCGCTCCTAGTTTTTTTTCAATCGCCTTAGTCAATTGTTCACTTACCTGTAGATTCGGTGAATAAATTTCAATAGTCATAAAAAATTTTTACTAAACTATTGAGTGGCTGTTTTTTTAAACATGACGGAAATCATTCAAAAATATGATTAAAGAAAGATCGTGTCATATAGAATATTTCCGGGGGATTCTTGGGGTAAAAAATACCCCCTTTTATTTTTAAGGAGATATTTCAATGAACCAGCTTATTTCAAAAGATAAGCAAATCCTCTTCGACGATCAGCTTATTTTCAATTGCCATTACTCCCCGAGCAGCCCATACAGCATCTTCCGCATCGTCTTTTTTGGCCAGCGACCTTACGAGTCGGACCAGGATCACTTTTGAACCAACCGTTTCTACTTTGATTTTTTCGGCGTCAAACGCAGCGTTTCTTTGAAATGCCTCCGTGATCTTCTTTTTCGCACTCAACGCTCATCAATTTTAACCGCCAAATATTTATTGCTTTCAAATCATTGTCAATCGCTGTCAAAGATTTTTTTCTAAACAAAGACCAATCAAAATACGTCGATGAGCTGCCGGGGCTCATCCGGTAATCGCTGATCACAATCCTGTTTTGGCCTGATTCATATCATCAAATTTCCCTGTTTGTAATTTTACTTTCATTCAAATATTTTTATGAAAGCAAAATATATCGCCTGGCTGCTTTTATTCTCCCTCCTTACCGGGTGTCGTAGTTCACAGATAACCAGTTCCTGGAAAAAGGAGAATATGTTCCCGAAAAAATTTGATAAAATTCTTGTTCTTGGGCTGATCAGGGAACAGGACAGGAATTTAAGAGGGCAAATGGAGGAGCATATGGCGGCGGATCTTCGTGATGCAGGCTATAATGCAGTTTCATCTGAAGGTGAATTCGGTCCAAAAGCTTTTGAAAACATGGATGAAGAGACTGCCATTCAGAAATTACAATATTGTGATGTCAATGCAGTCATTACAATTGTACTCCTCAATAAAGCGATTGAGAGTAATTATTATCCACATCGTCAAATTCCTTATGGAACCCATCATAATAGTTTTGGGCAGTATTATAATACGATGTATGATCATATCTACTCCCCCGGGTACTATGTCACAACGACAAAATACTTCTGGGAAAGCAATTTCTACGAAGTCGAAAGCAGGGAACTCGTTTACTCCGTGCACACACAATCATTTAACCCTACGTCTGCCGGAAGCCTTGCAAACGAATACGGGAAAATGATCGTCCGTGATATTCTGAAAAATAACATACTTACACCGATTGTACACAGCGATACGGGAGTCAAAACCAAAGCATTTTAACCCATCAAGGCCAACCTGATCAATATCACCTGATTTGTTGAACCTCATCATTGTCAGGTCATGTCTATCCTGGTTAATTTTAATGAAGAAGAAGTATAGATCATCATTTATTAAAATGGTGGTAGCTGAAACGGTACTTACCTTGATCATTTATTAACCTTAAAAATTACAAATATGTTAGGAAAGTTAACACTGCTGCAAATAGAGGAGGTCATCAAGGGCCAGATTGTGGGCCGGATAGGATGCCATGCAAATGGAATGACTTACGTCGTTCCTGTGAGTTATGCGTATGACGGAGATTATATTTATGTCCGCACATTTGAGGGCCTGAAATTGGACATGATGAGAAAAAATCCGAAAGTTTGTTTTGAGATCGATACGATGGTTAATATGGGTGACTGGCAAAGTGTAATTGCATGGGGAGAATATGAAGAGCTCACTGAATCTCCTGGAAGAAAAGATGCGCTTCAAAAATTAATGGACCGGCCCTTGCCTTTTATATCCAGTGAAACCACTCATCTTACTCCTCATTGGCCTTTTCCATCTTCAGATATTGATAATACAGAAGGTATTGTCTTCAGAATAAAATTAACGGATAAAACAGGAAGGTATGAGCGCATGGAGCTTGCTTCAGTTTTTGCTACCTGAGAGCGTCTTTTGGCTTTCGATGAACAGATATTGACCCGGCAGTTTATAATAAAAAAATCACTCTGAAGAAAAGTATCAAAATAATATTATCATTTGTTGCACGAGGAGGAAAGCCAGAGGTTTAACTTAAACATAAAATATAATGGAACCATTTAAAAAATTTGAGGACCTGGCGGGACACATAAAGACTATGTGAATACCAGGGTTTCCCTCGTCAAGTTGCAGATCGCGGAAAAAATATCAAAAAGTTAATCTCCTCGATCATTGTTAACGCAGAAGGAAATAATAGCGCAAATAAAGAATTATTTTGACGGCGAAGAATACAGGAACGATAAAAAGAATTTAACGGTAATCCCGGCTTGAATGGACTAAACCTTAAGGTTCGTTTGGCTTTTAGCTTTTTTACTATTGGACAAAAGTGATTCGACGGTTTTGAGGTCACAAAGAGAGGTCCCGGTATTCATTGTTGCCGCTGTACCGCAAAGCACTCCAAATTGTACAGCTTCTTCAATTGTTTTGTTTTTACTAAGACTTTGAATGATCCCCGCCAGCATGCTGTCCCCGGCGCCGACAGTACTTTTAATTTTTACTTTAGGGGCGGGTAAATGTTTTGAAAGAGTTTCAGTGACCAGCAACGCTCCTTCCTCAGCAAGCGAAACAACTATTATTTTGCTTTTTCCCCTATCAACAATTGTTTTTGCTGCGTTCATGGCTTCGTCCATTGATGCCAGGTTTTTACCGGTCAATTCTGCTAATTCCTGCAAATTAGGTTTAATCAAATAAACCTCTTCCGTTAGGGCATTTTGTAATGCTTTCCCTGAGCTATCAACAATCAGTTTTATATTGTTTCGCTTCGCAATAACGGCAATGTTGGCTAAAATATCATTTGGTACGCCGGGAGGAAGACTTCCGCTGACTACCATAAAATCTGCGCGGTCATGTTCTTTGATCGTCTTTAATATTTCTTTCCATTCCTGTTCATAAATAGAAGGCCCCGGCATGGTAAATCTGTATTGCATACCCGACGACCGGTCAAAAACGATAAGATTCTCCCGCAGATGATTTCTTGTTTTAACAGCAACAGATGAAATCTTCTCGTCATCCAGCAATTGTTTATAAAATTCACCCGTATAGCCACCGGCAAAATAGATAGCAGTTGTTTCACCACCCAATTTATGGATGGCACGGCTTACGTTTACTCCCCCGCCCCCGGGTTCAAAACAGGGAGGTGCACAGCGTAATTTTTTTCCTGCAGCCAGGCTGGTAATGCTTGTACTCTTATCGATAGCCGGGTTCAATGTAATGGTGATGATCGACGTCATGGTAGTTTTAAAGCATTTTATATTATGCTGATGTCAGTGAATTGCTTTGTTCAACGTTCAGGATCAAAGTTGCGGAATGATCCTCTATACTATCATGACAGATAGCAAAGCTTTGATATGATTAAAATCATTCTCAACACTGACAGGCATTCTTTTTTCAGTGTAGCATCCTTAGGAACTTCGATCTCAAAATAATTTCTCACTTACAAATAAAGGAGGGACTATGTCAAGAGAATTAACCAGATCGACCGGTTTATTACCGACAGTCTTTGATGAATTTTTTAAACCATGGAACGAATGGTTTGATAAAGGTAACTTTTCAGGCAGGGCATTAAATATACCCGCCGTGAATATTGCTGAAAGCAAGGATTATTATTCAGTGTCACTGGCTGTGCCGGGTATGAAAAAAGAAGACTTCAAAATTGATGTTGAAGGAAATATCCTGACCATCAGTGCAGAAAAGGAGGAAGAAGAAACCGACAAGAGGTACAATCGCCGGGAATATAATTATTCTTCTTTCAGCCGCAGCTTTACTTTGCCAGATAAAGTGAAACAGGAAGACATCCAGGCCACTTATGAACATGGTGTGCTGGCTCTTTTACTTCCCAAAAAAGAAGAAGCAAAAAAAGCAGTTACTGCAAAAAGCATCGCTGTCAAATAAGTCAACGGCGATCATTTAAAGAAAGGCAACCGTCGCGATTGCCTTTCTTCAAATGATTGTTTTCGACCTAAAAAAGGAGATGGAAAAAAATAATTTGCCATGATCGTATATGCCAGCTCTGTTAAAGCAGATGTAAAAACTTCTGTCATAAAGATGATTGACTCATCATCATTACCTAGAAAAAAGGAAGCAGTCCAAAAAGAAATGACTGTCGTGATTGAGAAAGAAAGAAAATTGCCCTTGTTTTATGAGCGTAAAATAAGAGGAAAAAAATTCGATTTATTTTGATCCGCCAGCGTTAAAGAATATTTATCATGAAAAACGCTTACACTCTGTTGAATACGCGAAAGAGTGTGCACTTAAACCTAATCCCGTTTCAAGACAGCATTTATGGCAATCAATAAAGAATGGCATTTGGCTCACCCAATGCCCAAACACGCAACACTCGAGCAAAGGCTCAAATGGCATTTAGCTCATTTAAAAAACTGTAGTTGCCGGGCCGACCTCCCTCCAAAATTAAAAGCCGAATTGAAAAAGAGAACTATCAGGATCAATCCTTGAGATGAATCATTTCTCTCACTAACCCGGCTCATATTTTCCGTCTGCAGTTGCATGTATTTTCGATTATAAATCTTAAAAACTTAATTATGAAAAAAATCATCGCAGCTGTAGATTTTTCTCCTGCTTCAAAGAACGCGGCATATTATGCAGCTGATTTAGCTGTGCAACTAAATGCAGATTTATTGCTGGCAAATGTTATAGAGATACCGGTTGGTATTGGCGAGATGCCTGAGACCGGTTATGCAATTGACAACATGATCGTGGATTCGGAGAAAGAACTGGTAACGTTAACTGCAGAATTAGTAAAACACGTAAATAATAAAATAGCGATCGATACCAGCACTCCCATAGGATCGGTGTCGTACTCATTGCACGAACTGGCAAAGAGAGAAAACGCATTTTGTATTGTTATGGGTGCAGACAGCATGACGACGGCAGAGCATCTCATGATGAAGAATCATGCACTGGCCGCTGCACATTCCGTCACCACCCCTGTTTTGATCATTCCGCCGCAAACTTCATTTAAAGAAATCAGAAGTGTGGTTTTGGCATCTGATTTAAAAGGATACGAAAATATTAGCACATTACAGGTTCTTAAAAATTTGTTGCGCTTGTTTAAAGTAAAGCTGGATGTTTTGAATGTAGTAGAAGGAGATCAACCTGCTTCGGAAAGTGTAACAGGTTCGCGCACCTTGCTGAATGAGCTTTGTGAATTTAATCCCGAATATCATTTTATTAATAATGACGATATAAAACAAGGAATTGAAGATTATGTAGATCGAAACCATTCTGACCTGCTTATCACAATGCCGGGAAGGCGTGGACTTTTTAATGGATTGTTTCATAAAAGTGAATCAAAGCAGCTTATCCGGCAACCTCATGTTCCTGTTTTGTCCATTTATAAATAATGTAAAAAAAGTGCAACCTGTTACAATATCCTTTAAAGAGCTCAGAATTACAGACATCCCGATAGTCGGCGGGAAAAATGATCCCCTGGTGCTATTGTTGAAATAATTTCGCTTTCGTATAAAAAAACCTCAATGGAAAAAATGTTTGAAAATAAAGTGGTCATCGTAACGGGTGGCGGCTCAGGAATAGGGCAGGCAACAGCTGTTTTATATGCACAAGGAGGAGCTAAAGTAATCGTATCAGACATAGATGAAAAGGGAGGCCAGGAAACGGTTGCCTCCATTAAGAAAGCTGGCGGCGATGCATCGTTTGTGAAAACTGATGTAAGCAATCCGGAAGATTGCGAGGCACTCGTAAAAACAACCATTCGCATATATGGCCGGCTTGACATGGCTTTTAACAAT
>Ga0157376_10002589_pt1 | contig 12281 bp, 10 predicted proteins | sample M45metaG_FD_121801 | JGI IMG/M metagenome (GOLD analysis project Ga0157376, IMG submission 121801) | Miscanthus rhizosphere microbial communities from Kellogg Biological Station, Michigan, USA - M4-5 metaG | ecosystem: Host-associated > Plants > Roots > Rhizosphere > Soil | place: USA: Michigan... | reverse complement strand
TCATTTCCGGTAAGCACCGCGAGGACGCCGGGCATGGCCAGCGCGTCGCTCGTGTCGATGCTCCGGATCCGTGCGTGCGCATGCGGCGAACGCACCACGCTGGCGTACGCCTGTCGCGGCAGGTTGACGTCGTCGGTATAGCAGCCCTGTCCCCGCAGCAGGCGCTCGTCCTCCTTGCGCGGAATCGGCTTACCGATGCCCTGCGGTGCGTTTTTCGTTCTGGATTGCAGAAACGACATCAGGCCCGTAGTATTTCACGCGAGGGGTATAAGCGTTCAGCCGGGCGCAAATTGGTCCAAGTAAGGGTCCAGCGCGCCGGCGGGAAATTGCTCCGCACGCTTACATGATCGTCTACACCCCAGCCCAGCCGGCCAAGACCATCCCCGTCGTGGATCTGTCGGGAAGCAAGCCGGCATGGGAAGTCCACAAGGCGTGCCGCGAGATCGGCTTCTTCTACGTCGCCAATCACGGCGTGCCGCAAGCGCTGATAGACGCGCAGTTCGGCTGCTCGCGCCGCTTCTATGCGCTGCCTGCCGAGCAGAAGCTTGCGATCCACATGAAGAAGTCGCCTTCGACCGCCGGCTACGAGCCGATCGGCGGACAGATCCTCGACAGCCAGGATCCGGGCGCCGAAAAGGCGCCGCCCGACCTCAAGGAAAGCTTCTACTGCGCGATGGAGCTGCCCGACGACCACCCCTGGGCGCAGAAGCGCATCCGCGGTTTTGGGCACAACCAGTGGCCGCAAGGCCTGCCCGGGTTTCGCGAGCAGACGCTCGACTACCAGGCCGCCATGCGCTCGCTCGGCAACCGCGTGCTCGCCGTCCTCGCGACTTCGCTCGAGCTGCCGGCGAACTACTTCGAGCCTTTCTACGACATGCCCGGCACGACGCTGCGGCTGCTGCGCTACCCGCCGCATCCGCAGGCCGCGCTCGCCAACCAGCTCGGCGCCGGGGCGCATACCGACTGGGGCGGTATCACCCTGCTCGCGCAGGATGGCCTCGGCGGCCTCGAGGTGCGCAACGTGAACGACGAGTGGATCCAGGCGACGCCGGTACCGGGCACCTTCGTGGTCAATCTCGGCGACCTGATGCAGCGCTGGACCAACGGCCTGTACCGCTCGAACATGCACCGCGTGAAGAACAACAGCAGCTCGCGCGACCGCTACTCGATCGCGTTCTTCTACAGCCCGCGGGGCGACTCGCGCATCGAATGCCTGCCGACCTGCACGGATGCGCAGAATCCGCCGAAGTATCCGCCGTGCACCGCGGCGCAGCACACCGCTGAGATGTTCACTCGCAGCTACGGCTATGCACCGTCTGCGTCACTACGGGGGATGTCGTGAGACTGAAACTCGCAATCCTGGCAGTCCTGCTTGCGGCCTGCGGCACGCTCCACGCCCAGACCAAGATCAAGATGACGCTCGACTGGCGCTTCGAGGGCCAGACCTCATTCATGTGGCTAGGCCTGCAGCGCGGCTACTTCCAGAAGGAGGGGCTCGACGTGCAGGTCGACGCGGGCTCGGGCTCGACCGCCGCGATCCAGCGCATCCACACCGGCGCCTACGACATGGGCCTTGGCGACACCTCGGCGCTGATCGAGTACTACGGCAACAACCCGGGCCAGACGCGCCTGCAGATGGTGTACCTGCAGTACGACGAGGCGCCGCTCGCGTACTACGCGCTCAAGAAGTCGGGCGCGAAGAGCATCGCCGACCTCGCCGGCAAGTCGATCACGGGCCAGCCCTTCGAGGTGACGCGCAAGATGTGGCCGGTGTTCGCCCGCGCTGCGAAGATCGATCCGAACTCGGTCAAGTGGGTGACGGTCGACGGCGCCCTGCGCTCCAACGCGGTGATCAGCGGCCAGGCTTTCGCCTGCGGCGGTTTCCTCACCGTGCCGCTGGAATTCGAGATGCGCGGCGTCAAGCGCGAGGACGTGGTCGAGCTGAAGGTCTCCGATGTCGGCGTGCGGGTTTACGGCAACGGCCTGATGGTGTCGAACGAGCTGATCGCGAAGAACCCGAAGGCGGTGCAGGGCTTCGTGCGTGCCATGAACCGGGCCTTCCGCGAGATGCTCTCGGAGTCCGACGCCTCGATCAAGGCGCTGAACGCACGCGATCCGCTCACCGAGTACAAGGCTGAGATGGAGCGCCTGGACCTGCTGCGCCCCGCGATTCTCACTCCCCGTACGAAAGTGACGGGGCTGGGGCACGTCGACATGCCGACGCTGACGAATCAGATCGAGTACGTGGCCTCGTCGGTGCAGCTCAAGGCCAAACCCACTGCCGAGCAGATCTTCAACGCGAGCTTCCTGCCGCCGCTCGCCGAACGGCTGCCCGCGAAGTAACGCTCGAGGAGGGCTTCGTGTTCTTCATCCGCATCCTGCTGCTTTCTGTCCTTTCGGGTGCCGCGCTCGCACAGGACCCGCCGCGCATCAAGTTCACGCTCGACTGGGTGATCGACGGACAGCAGACGCCGTTCTTCGTGAGCCAGGGCAAGGGCTATTTCGCCAAGGAGGGCGTGAGCGTCACGCTCGACGTCGGCGTCGGCTCGGCCGGGACGGTGCTGCGCCTCGCCGCCGGGACCTACGACATGGGCTACGGCGACACCAGCGCCTTGATTGAGCACATGTCGAAGAATCCCGACCCGGCGGTCCGCGTCGTGGCCGTGTACCTGACCCAGGACGCCACGCCCGCGGGCATTCTCTCGCTGAAGAAGAACAACATCCTTAAGCCCAAGGATCTGGAGGGCAGGGCGATCGGCGGGCCGGCATTTGGCTCGGACCGTAAGCTGTTCCCCATCTTCGCCCGGGCGCAGGGCATCGATCTGCGGAGCATCAAGTGGCAGAACATGCAGCCGGGGATCAACTTCAGCCAGCTCGCGCGCGGCCAATTGGACGCGGCTTCGGGGTTTCCGCTGTTCCAGGTCGCAAACATGGAGGCGATGGGCGTAAGGGCGGACGAGCTGGTGATCCTCAATTTCAAGGACTACGGCGTCAACATCTACGGCAACGCGATCCTGGTGAATGCAAAATTCATGCAGGAAAATCCGAAGGCGGTGGCTGCCTTCCTGCGCGCGTACAACCACGGCCTGAAGGAAACGATCGCCAATCCGGATCAGGCGATTGACCATGTGCGCCAGCGCGAGCCGACAATCAACGTTGCGGCCGAGCTGCAGCGGTTGAAGGCGCTGATCCAGGTCATTGCCACGCCGAATGCGCGCGCTAACGGGCTGAGTGAGCCGAATCGTGGCCGCATGCAGCGTCAGATCGAGGACGTGGGCATGGCCTTCGGCTTGGAGAAGCTGCCGGAGGTGGACCAAGTCTTCACGCCCGTCTTCCTGCCTCCGCGCGCCGACCGCATGCTATGAAGCGCCACCACATCGTCGGCGCCGAAGTTCTTCGCGACGCGTCACGAGACCGTTCCGAGCGCCTCGACATCTGGATCGAAGCCGGACGGGTCGCCGCGCTGACCAAGCCTGGAGCTGCACCGCACTTCCGCGGCGACGTGGAGACGATCGACGCGAGCGGCCTGCTCGCCATACCGGGCCTCGTCAACACGCACACGCATTCGCAGTCGGCGCTGCTGCAAGGAGCCGTGCCCGGCGAGCCGCTCGATCTTTTCGTCATACGGGCAATCGCGCGGCGCGCGCCGCGCACCGAGCGCTCGATCTACATCGGTGCGCTTTTCCATGCCATGTCGATGCTCAAGCGCGGCATCACGGCGCATATCGATCACGTCAGGGACGGACTGCTGCCGACGGTGCGGGGCGTGGAAGCAGTGCTCCGGGCCCACCGCGACATCGGCATCCGCGCGGCGGTGGCGCCGATGTACGAGGACCGTACCTATATCGACTCCCTCCCGATCGACCAGCAGGCCCTCCCGGAGGATGTGCGCGGGCGCTTGCGTTCGGCGCAGCGCCCGCCGCCCGAGGAATATTTCAAGCTGATGGAGCATCTCGTGGCGCGCTGGCGTGGCGCGGAAGGGCGTCTCGATGTGATGCTCGGCGTCGACGGCCCGCAGCGCTGCACGCCGAAGCTCCTCGAGCTCACCGGCGAATTCGCGGCGCGGCACCGCATCGGGCTGCACACGCATCTCCTGGAGGCGAAGACCCAGCACCTGATGGCAACCGCGGAGTATGGCGGCAGCTTCGTACGCTACCTGGACCGCTACGGCTTGATGAATGAGCGCAGCTCGCTCGCGCATTTCGTCTGGTGCACGCCCGACGACATCGCGCTCGCTGCCGAGCGGCGCGTGAACGTCGTGCATAACCCCGTGAGCAATCTCATCCTGGGAAGCGGCATCCTGCCCGTGGCGCGCCTCTTGCGCGCCGGCGTCAATGTGGCGCTGGGCACCGACGGCCAAAGCGGCGCGGCGGTCAGCGTTCTCGACCAGGCGAAGTTCGCGACGCTGCTTTCGCGCGTCGCCGACACCGACCCGAAGGGATGGGTTGATCCGCGCGCTGCATTTCGCCTCGCAACCCAGGGCGGCGCCACCGCGCTCGGCATCGAAGGCACGATCGAGGTCGGGTCGCATGCCGATATCGCGCTGATCGACGTCGGCGGAGAGGCTTGGCGGCCGCGCGGTGACCTCTACCGGCATCTGGTGATGTATGAGAATGGCGCCAACGTGCGCACCGTGCTGGTCGAGGGCGACGTGGTGGTGCGCGAAGGGCGCTGCGTAAAAATCGACGAGACCGCGGTGCTGGAAGAGGCGCAGGCGATCGCCGAACACCAGGCGCGCGAGAACGAGCCCTGGCTCGCGGCCGTCGACGGCGATTCGGCCGTGCTCAAGGAGCAGCTGCTGCGCGCGCTGCAGCGCCCGGCAGCGGCCAACCGGTTTGCGGACTTGCACTGAAATGGGCGCACCATGATGCACGGCTGGATTCCGCCGGAGCGCTACTTTCCCTACCTGACGTGGACCGACGTGCGCGACCTCGCGGACAAGGCGAACACGGTCATCCTGCAGCCGGTCGGGGCCATCGAGCAGCACGGCCCGCATCTGCCGGTCGCAGTCGATGCCGCCATCTGCACCGGGGTGCTCGGCGAGGCGCTGAAGCGTGTGCCGCGCGAGGTGCCTTGCTACTGCCTGCCGCCGCTTTACTACGGCAAGTCGAACGAGCACATCCGCTACCCCGGGACGATTACGCTCAGCGCCGAGACGCTGCTCAGGGTGCTCGGCGAGGTGGCCGACTCGGTGCACCGCATGGGGTTCCGCAAGCTCGCGTTCGTCAACTCGCACGGCGGGCAGCCGCAGGTGATCGAGATCGCGGCGCGCGACGCGCACGAGCGCCATCCCGATTTCTCGCTGTTTCCGCTGTTCATCTGGCGCGTGCCGAGCCCGCGGCAGCATCTGCTCAGCGCGCGCGAGCGCGAGTTTGGCATCCATGCCGGCACCGCAGAGACTTCTCTCTTACTAAAGCTATTACCTCAACAGGTGCGGAAGGATCGGTTGGTTTGCGAGTACCCGAAGGGGCTGCCGCAGAACAGCATGATTTCGATGGAAGGCGCACTCCCGTTCGCCTGGCTGACCCACGACCTCACCGAGAGCGGCGCGCTCGGCGACGCCACGGCCGACCGACGCGATCGGCGCCGAGCTGCTCGATTCGCTGGCGAACGGCTGGGCGAAGCTCATCGGCGAGCTGCACGCGTTCCGGCAACCCGCGACCTCCAAGGGCCCGCTAGGATAAGAGCATGCTGGTGACCAAACAGAAGGTGCTGCGTCGCTACTGGTACTGCGTGATGCCGCTCGAGCTGCTCGCCGACGGACCGAAGCCTTTTACGCTGCTCGGCGAGAACCTGGTGCTGTGGCTGGCTGCCGATGGCAAGCCGGCGGCGCTGCAGGACCGCTGCTGCCACCGCACCGCCAAGCTCTCGAAGGGATTCTGCGAGGCCGGCAACATCGTGTGCGGCTATCACGGCTGGACCTACGACGCGAGCGGGGCGTGCGTGCGCATTCCCCAGTACTCCGCGGACGTCCAGATCCCCTCCGGGGCGCGCGTCAAGAGCTACCGCTGCGAAGGGCGCTACGGCTACGCCTGGGTCGTGCTCGACGAGCCGCTGCTGCCGATTCCCGAGCTCAAGGAAGACGCCGATCCGGCCTTCCGCCGCATCCCGCAGTTCTACGAGCGCTGGAACTGCAATGCCTTCCGGCTGATGGAGAACTCGTTCGACTCGGCGCATCCGGCGTTCGTGCACCGCAAGAGCTTCGGCAACATCGAGCGGCCCGAGCCGGTCGAGCGCGAGCTCACCATGACGCCGTGGGGCTTCATCTCGCGCCACGAAACCCAGGTGGTGAATCGCGGCAACGCCGCGGCGGCGCTGCGGGTGCAGGGCGAGACCACGGTGCGCAAGAGCGAGACGCTGTGGTTCATGCCCTTCGCGCGGCGCCTGGGCATCACGTACCCGAACGGCCTCAAGCACTACATCGTCACCAACGCCACGCCGATCGACGATCACTCGATGATGCTGTCGCAGTGGTGCTACCGCAACGACCGCGAGGAAGACGTGCCGGCCTCCGAGGTGGTCGCCTGGGACCGCAGGATCACCGAGGAGGACCGCGAGATCCTGGAATCGACCGAGTTCGACGTGTGCATCGATACCCACCGCCGGGTCGAGTTCCACATGGCGAGCGACAAGCCCGGGCTCGTCATGCGCGAGCGGCTGCTCGAGGTCTTTCGCGCGCACGGCGAGGAGGAGGTGCACCTGTGAAGTCCGTCTTGATGGTGTTGTTGCTGTTCACCGGATCGGCCGAGGCGCAAACGAAGATCCGCTTCACCCTCGACTGGGTGTTCGAGGGGCAGACCTCCTTCATGCACATGGCGAACTACAAGGGCTGGTTCAAGGAAGAGGGACTCGAGGTGCAGGTCGACGTCGGCACCGGCTCGGCGGGGGCTTTCCAGCGCATCATGACCGGCGTCTATGACGCGGGGCTCGGCGACATGAGCTCGCAGATCGAGTTCCTGTCGCGCAATCCGGGACCGCTCCAGTTCCAGTCGGTGTACGTGATGTACGACCAGATTCCCGCGGCCTTCTTCGCCCTGAGGAAAAGCGGCATCAAATCGGTCAAGGATTTCCCGGGCCGCGTGTTCATGGAATCGCCCACCGGCTTCAGCCGGCGCATCTGGCCGCTCCTCGCCAAGGCCGCGAGCATCGACCCCGGCTCGGTAAAGTGGGTGACCGCGTCGCCGGCATTGCGCGCCACCATGCTGATCAACGGCGACTGCGAGATCATCTCGGGCTTCCTCTCGATCCCGATCGACCTTGAGAAGCGCGGCGTCAAGCCCGAGGACATCGTCACCATTCCGGTGGCCGACTACGGCATCCACTATTACGGCAACACGCTGCTCGTGTCGCAGAAGCTGATCGAAAGCAACCCGAAGGCGGTGGCGAGCCTGGTGAAGGTGTTCAACCGCGCGCTGCGCGAAATGATCGCCAACCCCGCGGAGTCGGTGAAATACCTCAAGCAGCGCGAGCCGCTGGTCGACGAGCCGCTCGAAGTGCGGCGTACGCGCATGGTGATGCCCGGCATGGTCACGGAGAACGTGAAGAGCCGCGGCCTGGGCACGATCGATCAGGCGCGGCTGCAGAAGCAGATCGAGCAGGTGACCGAGGCCTACGGGCTCACGAACCCGCCGGCGCAGGACCGTCTCTTCAACCCGAAGTTCCTGCCGCCGCAGGCGGAGCGGATGCTCGTCGCCAATTGAAGTTCCACCAGCTTCTTCTCGACGGCGCGGCGCGCCGTCCCGAGCGCACCGCGCTGCACTGGATCGACCGCGACCGGCGCCTGACCTACGCCGAGGCCGCCGCGGGCATGGAGCGCGTGGCCGGCGCGCTGGCCGCGCTCGGCGTCAAGAAGGGCGACCGCGTCGGCATCTTCGCCCACAACGGCAACGACTATGTGCTCGCGATGTTCGGCGCCTGGCGCCTTGGCGCGATCTCGGCGCACGTCAACGTCCAGTACGCCGACACGCTCGACTACTACCTCGCCGACTGCACGCCGAGCGTGCTGATCTACACCGGAGACCACCTCCCGACCATCCAGCGCCACCGTGCCGCCGCGAAATCGGTGAAGCACTACATCTGCATGGATGGTCCGCAGGAGGGCGCTCTCGCGTGGGCTGATCTTCTTGCTTCTTCAAAAGAAATCTCATCGGCCAGCGTGAGCGACGCCGACGGCGCCCATCTCTCCTACACCTCGGGCTCGACCGGCAAGCCGAAAGGCGCGCTCCTCGCTCACGAGCCGACATTCCGTGCTTGCCGCTCCATCGCCGAGCGCCTTGGGTTCAATTCAAGAGATCTCACGTACGGGCCGTCGACGCTCTCCAGCTCCTATCACCTGGTCGCCAACCTCATTCCCGGCCTCTTCGCCGGTGCCACGGTGGGACTGGTTTCCAGGTGGAACGCCGCCAAGGCCTGGGACGACATGGAGCGTCTGGGCAGCACGGTGATTCCGACGAACGCGGCCAACCTCGCCGAGCTGCTCGACGAGTGCCGCAAGCGCGGCCGGGCGCCGCGCGCGCTGCGCCTCGGCATCACCGGCGGCGGTCCGACGCCGCCGACGCTGAAGAAGGCGTGGCGCGATGAGCTGAAGCTCACGCTCTCGGAGAGCTTCGGCCAGAGCGAGCTCGGCGGCTTCGTCGGCCTCGGACCGCTGACCCCGCCGCCCGACGAGAAACTGCTCGCCTGCGGGCCGTCGCTGCCAGACCGCGAGGTGCGGATTGTGGACCCCATGAGCGGCCGCGAAGCGCCCATCGGGCACACCGGCGAGATCGCCATCACCGGCGGCCACATGGTCGGCTACTGGGGTCGCCCGGAGAAGACGGCTGAAGTCGTGCGCGGCGGCTGGCTCTACACCGGCGATGTCGGCCGCATGGACGCCGACGGCTACGTCTACGTCCGCGGCCGCGCGAGCGAACGGCTCACCGTCGCGGGCGAAGCCTGGTACCCCCGCGACCTCGAGGAAGCCCTGCTCGAGCATCGGGAAGTCAGCATGGCGGCGCTGATCGGGCTTCCGGACGCCAAGCTCGGCGAGCGTCCGGTCGTCTATCTGGTGATGCGCGACGGCGCCACGGCTTCCGATTCAGCGCTGGTCGCGTTCGCCGCCGCGCGCGCGAAGCGAAAGCTCGATGCCTTGACCATCCGCCGGGTTCCCTCGCTCCCCATGACCCCCACCGGCAAGATCAGCAAAGCGGAGCTAAAGCAGCAAGCGGTATAGCTGCGCACGCGCGGCCGGTGATCGCCCTTCAGCGCGCGGAACGAACCTCGTCCTCGCCGTGCTCGCGCAGGAGCGCAAGCAGGCGCCGGCGCATGAGAATGCCGAGCTTGTCGGAGGCCATGTTGCGCTCGCGTGCGGTTTCCGTGAGCGGCACGTCGTAGTCGGTCGTCTCCAGGATGTAGCGGTCCTCTTCGGTGATGCGGCGGTCGAAGGCGATGGCGTCGGCGGCGGGGACGTCCTCCTCGCGGTCGGAGCGCAGGCAGAACTGGACGATCTGCGAGTGGGCGTCGTCGATCGGGGTCGCCGCGGTGACGATGACGTGGACGAGGCCGCTGGGGTAGGTCATGTGCGCGCGGCGCACGAAGGGGATCCACCAGCTGCCGTCGATGAGGCGCTCGGTCTTCGCGCCTTCGATGCGGTTCGCCCTGGCGGCGAGCTCGGTCTGCTTGACCGGGAAGCGGGTCCGGGTGCGGAAGCCCCACGGCTCCTCGAAGAACTCGAACCGGGACTCACCCGCGTCCTGCGGGTCGCCGAAGGTGCCGCGGTGCACGAAGTTGACGTGCGCGTTGTCGAAGGAGTTCTCCATGAGGCGCAGCCCTGCGCAGCGCCAGAGCTCGTAGAACTGCTGGATGCGCCGGAAGCGCGGGTCGTCCCATTCCGCGATCTGCGGGATCTCGAGGAGCGGTGCCGGGTCGAGGCAAACCCAGATGTAGCCGTAGCGCTCCTCAGCGGCAAAGCTTGTTACGCGCGCCCCTTCGGGAACGTCCCTCGTGATTTGAGGGATCCGCAGCACCTTGCCGGCGTGGTCGTAGGTCCAGCCGTGGTAGCCGCACACCAGCGCGCCGCCTTCGTAGTAGCCGCACGACAGCGCCGCGGTGCGATGGCAGCAGCGATCCTCGAGCGCGCTCAGGCGCCCTTCGCCGTCGCGCCACACCACGATGCGCTCGCCGAGCAGAGTGAAAGGCTTCGGCCCGTCCTCGACATGCGAGAGCGGGATGACCGGGTACCAGAACCGGCGCAGGACCTTTTGTTTAGTCACCAGCATGAAAGGCTCCAAGCTTGCGCACCGCCTCGCGCGCCCGGGCGAGGAGGCGCGGCAGATCCAGACCCGGAATGACGCCATTTTCGACGACCACGCGTCCCTGCACGGTGAGCAAGCGCAGCTTGGGCGACCCGCCGCTCGCTACCGGGCCGATCGCGGGATCGTGCAGCCCGGCGTAGCGCGGCTCGGCGAGATTGTAGACCGCGATGTCGGCGGCGCGGCCCACCTCGAGCGAACCGATGTTGTCGATCCCGAGCACGCGCGCGCCGCCGCGCGTCCCCCAATGGATCACGTCTTCCACCGTGATTGCGCCAGCGCCTTTCAGAGCCCGATGCGTGTACCAGCAGGTATGCGCCTCCGACAGCGAATCGCCGGCCTCGTTGGAAGCCGAGCCGTCGACTCCGAGCGACACCGGCGCTCCTGCGCGCGCGAGCTCCGGCGCGGGAGCGATGCCGCTACCCAGGCGGCAGTTCGACGCCGGGCAGTGCGCGGTGCCGGTGCCGGTCTCGGCCATCATGCGGATCTCGGACTCAGTGGTGTGCACCATGTGCGCGAACCACACATCTTCGCCGAGCCAGTCGTGGTCGGCGACGAACTCGACCGGCTTGCGGCCGAACTTCTCGCGGCAGAACACGACGTAGTCCGCCGTCTCCGAGAGATGCGTGTGCAGCCGGATGCCGAGCCTGCGCGCCGCCCGCGCCATCGGCTTGAGCTCCTCGGGCCGCATGGAGAAGTTCGGCGTCGGCGGCGCGAGCACCACGCGGCGCATGGATTCCGAACCGCCGTCGTGATATTCCGACACCAGGCGTTCGACATCTTGAACAATCGAATCGAGGGTCTCGGGCTCCGGAGCGTCGGCCTTCTCGAAGGGGCGCCTCAGCGTGGCGCCGCCGCGGCACAGCACGAAGCGCAGGCCGAATCGTGCGGCGAGGTCGAACAGGATCTTCGCCGGGTCGTAGTCGATGCCCTTCCAGTAGACGTAATGGTGATCGGCCAGCGTGGTGCAGCCCGAGAGCATCAGCTCGGTCATGCCGATCTCGGCGGCGAGCTCGAGCAGCCCGGCATCGAAGCGCGCGCGGTACCGGTACGGCACCGACTCGAGCCAGGAAAGCAGCGGCAGGTTGATGCCTTGCGGCACGCCCTTGAGAACCGACTGCGCGAGATGATGGTGGGTGTTGACCCATCCCGGGTACACCACGCAGTCGGTCGCATCGACGACGCGCTCGCCCGACCGCGGAGCGAGTCGGCCGATTTCCTCTATCTGAGAATTGAAGCGCAGATCGGGGCCAGCGACGCGCGCTGCGGCACCGGGGAGGCCGGTCATGATGGCGGCCGCGTTTCGGATCAGCATCAGGCTTCCTGCTTCACTTCCGACTCGTGCCAGCTGCCGAGCGCGAGCTTGGAGAGAAACACCATCAGCAGGAACAGCGCCACGCCGGTGACGGTGATGAGGAAGAGCGCGGCGAACAGGCGCGGGATGTTGATCGAGAAGCCGGCCTGGAGGATCTGGTAGGCGAGGCCGGCCGAGGTGCCGCCGGTGCCCGCGACGAACTCCGCGACCACCGCGCCGATCAGCGCGAGGCCGCAGGAGATGCGCAGGCCGCCGAAGAAATACGGCGCAGCCGACGGGATCCGAAGCCGCATCAGCGTCTGCCAGCGGCTCGCCTTGTTCATGCGGAAAAGATCGAGCAGCGCCGGGTTGACGCTGCGCAGGCCGAGCGTGGTGTTCGAGATGATCGGGAACAGCGCCACGATGGTCGCGCAGACGACCAGCGCCGCGGTCGGGTTCCTCACCCAGATGATGATGAGCGGCGCGATCGCCACGACGGGGGTCACCTGCAGCAGCACGGCGTACGGGAAAAAGCTCACCTCCACCCAGCGGCTCTGCACGAAGAGGAACGCGACCACGGTGCCGACCAGCACCGCCATGAAGAATGCGCCGAAGGTGATCTTCAGCGTCACCAGCAGCGAGCCGAAGAGCAGCCCCCAGTCGGCGATCAGCGTCTGCACCACCAGGGCGGGGGAGGG
>Ga0157376_10002587_pt1 | contig 12284 bp, 12 predicted proteins | sample M45metaG_FD_121801 | JGI IMG/M metagenome (GOLD analysis project Ga0157376, IMG submission 121801) | Miscanthus rhizosphere microbial communities from Kellogg Biological Station, Michigan, USA - M4-5 metaG | ecosystem: Host-associated > Plants > Roots > Rhizosphere > Soil | place: USA: Michigan... | reverse complement strand
CCGGAGGCGAAGGCATCGGTATCGATCGCCTGACCATGATCCTGACGAATTCGAAGTCGATTCGCGACGTGATTTTGTTCCCGCTGCTACGTCTCGAAGGGGAAATCGGGCTCGCCGAGAAGCTACGGCGCATCGCACCCTAAATGTTTGAGCTGTTCATTGCCCGCCGCTATCTGCGCGCCAAGCGCAAGCAAGTGGTGATCTCCGTCATCACCGCGATTTCGGTGATCGGCGTCGCCGCGGGCGTGATGGCGCTGGTGATCGCGCTGGCCATCAACAATGGCTTTCGCGACACACTGCAGCGCAACTTGTTGGGCGCAACGGCGCACGTCTCGATTCTCGAGAAGGAGCCCGGCACCGGCATCGAGCACTGGGAACAACTGACTCCCCAGCTCGCGAAGATTCCGCACGTGAAATCGGCGGCGCCGGCGCTCTACGAAAGCGGCTACATCAGCGGACCCGTCACCGGAGCCGGCGTCGCCATCAAAGGCGTTGACGTACGCGCAGGCGCGCCCATCGCCGACACATTAAAGCACTTGAAAACCGGCGCGCTCGACGGCCTCCGCGCTTCCGGAGATTTGCCGGGCATCGTGCTCGGCTCGCGGCTCGCCGACAATATCGGAGCCGTTACCGGCAAGCAGGTGCAGCTCGTCATTCCCAACGGACAGATCACGCCATTTGGTCCGCGCCCCAGTTACGTGCGCTTGCGAGTGGTCGGAACATTCGAATCCGGCTTCTACGATCTGGATGCCAATTGGGCCTTCCTGTCGCTCGCGGACGCACAAAAGGCATTCGATTTGACGGACGTCGTCAATAGCATCGAACTGATGCTCGATGACATCTATCAAGCGCCCTTCGTGGCCACGGCGTCCGAAAAAATAATCGGACCGAAGCTCGCCGCCACCACCTGGGGCGAGCAAAACAAGCAACTGCTGGGCGCCCTCACGATGGAGCGCACCGTCACCGTTGTCACCATCGGCTTGATCCAACTGGTCGCGGCCCTGAACATTTTGATCACCCTGGTAATGATGGTGATGGAGAAGCACCGTGACATCGCCATCCTGTTGTCGATGGGCGCCAAGGCCAACCAGATCCGCAAGATCTTCGTTTACGAAGGCGCGCTGATCGGCGCGCTGGGCACGGCCATCGGCCTCGCCATCGGCTACGGTGTGTGTTATTTCGCGGAGCGCTATCAGTGGATCAAGCTGGATCAGCAGGTCTACTCGATTCCGTTTGTACCCTTCGAACCGCGAGCCCTCGACGCCATATGGATCGCCGCCGCCGCCATGGCGGTTAGTCTGATCGCAACGCTCTACCCCGCGCGCAGCGCCACCCGCATCGCTCCCGTCGAATCGCTACGCTATGAATGATGCCTAAGCTAATCGAAGCGCCCACCCAAATTCCAGTTCCCGGAAACAAGATCATCGACGAATACATCGGCCGCGTGAATTCCGGCGACTCGCAGACGAGCATCGCGCACATGCGCAGTCCCGCGGGTTGGTCCGAGCCAGGCCAGCGCCCGGACTTCGATGAATACACCGTGGTCCTCAAAGGAGTGATGCGAGTGGAACACGAAGCAGGCTTCACCGAAGTGAAAGCCGGCCAAGCCATCATCGCGCGCAAAGGCGAGTGGGTTCGCTACAGTACGCCCGACGGTGCCGAATACATGGCGATCTGCGTTCCGGCGTTTGCGCCGGAGACAGTGCACCGCGATGCTTGACCGTTACTGCTTTTCGTAGACCTGCGAGCTGCTGTAATCCACGCCGTCAATCGAGCCCTTGGTAGTGATGGTGAGAATCTTGCCCCCGCCTGAGATCTTCATCGTCACGTTTTCGGCGACCTGCCCCTTAACCTTGCCGGTACGTTCGACAGTATTGGCGTCCACGCGCTTCAACGCCACCGTATCGAGTTGCGAGCCTTCGATCGGCACATCCTTACTGTCGTACTTCGCGGTGAAGTTAATTTCGGTGGTGCTGCCGTTGCCCTGCACCGTTTTCTGATTGAAACTCACTCCGCCGTCCTTGGCCTCAAACGAAAGCGACCGGTTCAAGAGCGCGGTATCCGGCTCGAAACTCGACTTCCCGCGGTCCAGCACCCAATTGCCGAGCAGCGAATCCTTAGCCTGGCCATACGCCGCCGCCGCCGCAAGCAGGACGAAAGCGATGGGGCTCACCCAGTTACGTAGAAAGTGCTTCATAGTGTCATATCCTTTCACGGGCAGCGCCGCGAAAGCAAGTGACAGACGGCTTATTGCAGCTTGCCGAAGTTCATGGTCAGGCCGACCACTAGCTGCCGGTCCGGACTGCCGCCCGCCAGGCCGAAGCGCTGGCCCGTAAAATCCACGGCCACTCGCTCCGTGATCTGGTATTCTATGCCCGCAAACCCCGCCCAGGTGCGTTCGACGCCGGTGGATCTTTCATAAACTGCGTTGACATGTGGCGTCAGATGGCCCCAGGCCCCGGAAGCAGCCAGGCGGCGGCCAAAACCAACGCCGAAATCCCAGGTGCCCGCAGGGTTATTGGGCGACGGCGCCGTGGCGGCCGTCCAGCTCATGGTTGCTCCCATGCTGTTGCGGCCCACATCGTAGCGTGCAATCGCGGTGGCCCCCAGGCGCGCGCCCGATTCGCCGCGCAGAAAGAAGGTGGCCGCAGGCTGAATGGCGATGTCCAGTTTCTCCCCATCGCGCAGCACCGCGTTAGCGCCGAAGGTCACGCGATCGCTGAACTGGGTGCTGCGCTGGCCGGCCTGCGCCACACTGTCGATTGAATCGAACGCCGCGCTGTATTCGGTGCGCCCCCACAGAATGCTTTTGCCCGTAGGCGTGTATTTAATGATGGACGGCATGCTGAAGTTGCCGGTCGAGTACGAATACAAGTTGTCCCATTCCACTTCGACGGTGCCCGGCTCCGTGATCAGCGTGTTCACGTGCAGCCGCTTGCGCAGAGTAATGTTGGACGTCCCGCGCGGTCCAGCGATCGGGCGGTCGAGCAACGCCGCATGCCCCGGCGGAGCGAACAACCACAGCAGTCCGCAGACCGCCCAGCGTCCGCGGCGCGATTGACACTCCCTTAGCGGCGACACTATCATGATTATCGGCGGTTGCCACAGGGCGCCGCTCACCAGACTAAACCAACGGAGCTGCTAACCAGACAGGGCTCTCATTCGTCCAATTAATTCAATATGATCACAGTCGAAGGATTGACCAAGCGGTACGCCAACCATGTCGCCGTCGACAACATCTCTTTCAAGGTAGAAAGAGGGCAAATCGTCGGCTTCCTGGGCCCCAACGGGGCTGGCAAGACCACTACCATGCGGGTGCTCACCTGCTTCCTGCCGCCCACGGCGGGCACGGCGCGTGTGGCGGAATTTGACGTCCTGGAACAGCCCATGGAGGTCAAAAGGCGCATCGGCTACCTGCCGGAAACGCCGCCCCTCTACCCGGAAATGGAAGTTGTCGAGTACCTGGAATATGTCGGCCGCCTCAAGGGCGTCCCCAAGGACAGCCTGGCGCGGCGGGTCGACGAAGCGGCCCAGAAATGCTCGGTGGGCGACGTCAAGAATAAGCTGATCAGCAAGCTCTCCAAAGGCTACCGGCAGCGTGTCGGCCTCGCGCAAGCGATCATTCACAATCCGGATGTGCTGATCCTTGATGAACCAACTTCCGGACTCGATCCACAGCAGATCATCGAAACCCGCGACCTGATCAAAGGCCTGGCGGGCGACCACACCATCATTCTTTCTACCCACATCCTGCCCGAAGTGGAGCAGTTGTGCGAACGCGTTATCATCATCGCCAAAGGCAAGCTGGTGGCGACGGACACGGTCCAAAACCTCACCAGCCGCCTGCGCGGAGCCGAGACCGTGGCCGTCGAAATCGGCGCGCGCAACGGAGCGGCGTTGAGTGCTTCAGAGATTCAAGAGCGTCTGGAACGCGTCGAAGGCGTTAGCCGCGTGCTGGCGCGCGATTCGCGCGACGGCAATCTGGCGTTCATGGTGGAGAGTCAGCAAGGGCAGCACGTCCGCCCCGAACTGGCGCGCGCCGTCGTCGAAGGCGGTTGGAACCTGAATGAGCTGCACGCAGTGGGCTTGAGCCTGGAAGAAATCTTCCTCGAATTGACAGGCACGCCGAAAGCGGGAGAAAACCAATGAACACACTCACCATCTGCCGCAAAGAGCTGAGCAGCTACTTTCGCTCGCCGATCGCTTACGGCGTCATGTTCTTCTTCGCCGTGATCACCGGCTATTTCTTTTATGCCTACACGGTATCGTTTGTCACCTACAGCATTCAAGCCTCGATGCAGGGGCAGAGCGCGCCGATGAGCGTGAACGACCAGATGATCCGCCCATTGCTCTCGAACCTCGCCGTGATCGGACTGTTCTTCATCCCCATCATCACCATGCGCCTGTTCGCCGAAGAGAAGCGCACCGGCACTTTCGAGCTGTTGGCCACCTCTCCAGTGCTCGACATGGAGATCATCCTGGGCAAATGGCTGGCGGCTCTGGTGCTCTACGCCGCCATGCTAGGCATCTCGCTCATCAGCATGGCGACTCTGTTCGCCTACGGCAAGCCGGACTGGCGCCCCATGATGGTGGGCTACTTGGGGCTGCTACTGCAAGGCGGATGCCTGCTGGCAATCGGCACCTATATCTCCTCCTGCACGCGCAACCAAATTGTCGCGGCCGTCGCGACGTTCAGCGTCCTGTTGATGCTGTGGGTGATCGATTGGGTGTCATCCTTCCAGGATTCAGCGTTCGCGAAAGTAACATCATATCTCTCCGTTACCCAGCATTTCGATTCCTTTTCAAAGGGCGTCCTGGATGTCAAGGATGTTCTCTACTACACATCCATGATTTTCATTGGACTGTTTCTGACGGCGCGATCGCTCGAATCGCTGCGCTGGAGGGCCTAAGCCATGGCAAACAACTCCTGGATGAAAGCCCGCCAAACCAAGTTCGCCGCCTACACCGCCGTGTACGTGTTGATCGTAGTGGCGGTAGTGGGCGTGCTCAATTTCCTGGCGAACCGCTACAACAAAACCTACGACACCACTAGCAGCAAACAGTTCACGCTCTCCGATCAAACCGAGAAGATCGCGAAAAACCTGAAGCAGGACGTGAGCATTTCCTACTGGGATCAGCCGACGCAGTTTCAGGCGGCGCACGATCTGCTGGATCGCTATAAGAATCTCTCACCGAAAATCGACATTCACTACGAAGACTTAGAAAAGAACATCACGAAAGCCCGGGCTGCTGGCGTAACACGTCGCGGCGCAGTGCTGGTGCAAACTGCCGGGCGGACCCAAGAAGCCAAGAGTCTTTCCGAAGAGGAAGTCACCGGCGCCTTAGTACGAGCCATGAAGACCGGCGACAAGCTGGCCTGCTTCGCGGAAGGCGCGGGCGAGCACACGCTCGAAGACGCCGAGCGCACCGGCTACGGACAGTTGAAGACCTTGATCGAGGGTAACAATTACAAAACGCAAAGCATCAACCTGCTGCAGAAACCCGAAATCCCTAAGGACTGCACCATGGTGATCGTCGGCGGCCCCTCGCGGGATTACTTGCAACCCTCCGTCGACACGCTTAAGAACTACGTCGAAAATGGCGGCAAGGCGATCATCATGCTCGACCCGCCGCTCAAATTCGCCAAGCAGAACATCGATGAAAACGCCGCGCTGGCAGGGGTGCTGGCCACCTGGGGCGTCACCCCCGACAAAGACCTGGTACTCGACACCAGCGGCGTGGGCCAGCTGTACGGCTTAGGTCCCGAGATCGCGTTGGTCAGCACCTACAGCACACATCCGATCGTCGGTGCGATGAAGCGCTTGGCGTCCGGCTTCCCCATCGCCCGCTCGCTCCAAATCAAGAACGGCGACAAGACCACCGTCGAAAAATTATTCGAATCGACCGACGACGCCTTCGCCACGTCGAACCTGGCATCGGCCGAGATCAAGCCATCGGCTTCCGACAAAAAGGGCCCCTTCATCTTGGGCGCCGCCGGTACGTTCAGCGCGGGCGGTGGAAGGTTCGTAGCGGTCGGTTCGTCCAGTTGGGTTGCGAATTCCTATCTGCGCTTGGCCGGGAACCGTGATCTGTTCTTGAACATGATGAACTGGCTCTCCGCGGACGAAGACTTGATTTCGATCCGTCCCAAGGAACCCGAGGACCGCCGCCTCACCATGACTGCGAACCAGATGAGGTTGGCGTTCTATTCAAGCGTGTTGGCCATTCCATTGTTGATCCTGGCCTCCGGTCTAAGCGTGTGGTGGAAGCGGCGTTGACATTATGAAGTGGGGACGGATGGTATTGGCCGGCTTACTGCTGGCCGGCTTGGGGATCGCCGTATGGTGGTCCAATCGGCAGGAGAAGGCCAAGGAAGGCCAGCCCGCCAAGGACGCGCCGCCGAAAATTCTCGCGATCAGCGCGGATTCGGTAAAGCAAGTTCAAATCGTGCACCGCGGCGAGGAGCCGATCACGGTTCAATTCAACGCGAGCGGCAAATGGGAGATGACTTCTCCCAAGCCCTTGCCGGCGGACGCCGTGGCCGTGGCAGCGCTCACGAACACTGCGTCGCGATTGGATTCCGAACGAGTCGTGGACCCCAACGTGACCGATCTCAAAGCGTACGGCCTGGCTCCCGCGTTGATTGAAGTCAACTTCACCACGAAGGACGGCAAAGCGTCCAAGCTCTTGATCGGCGAGAACACGCCCGCAGGCGGCGCCGTCTATGCCAAGTTAGACAACGACCCGCGCCTCTTCACTATGGCGAGTTCCTTCAAAAGCACCTTCGACAAAGAAGCCAAGGATCTCCGCGACAAACGCCTGCTGCCCTTCACCCAGGACAAGCTAAGCCGCATCGAAATCACCGCCCAGAAGCAGACCTACGGATTCGTCAAGAAGGGCGAGGGCGAATGGCAGATCGACAAACCCAAAGCCATGCGCGCCGACAACATCCAGACCGAAGACCTGGTGCAGCGCCTCAAGAACGCGGACATGGATTTAAGCGGCGTTCAAGATGACAAGAAAATCGCCGCAGGGTTTGCCTCGGCCTCGCCACTCGCGATCGCCAAAGTAACCGACCAGGACGGAACCAAGACGCTGGAGATCCGCAAGTCCAAAGACGACTACTACGCGAAATCGAGCGTGGTCGAAGGCGTTTACAAAGTCCCCAAAGTGCTCGGCGATGGCCTCGACAAGCCCGTTGACAACTATCGCAATAAGAAAGTCTTCGACTTCGGCTTCAGCGATCCGACGCGCATCGAAGTCATCGATGGCGCGAAGACTTCCGTCTACGACAAGGCTGGCGAGACCTGGACCTCCAGCGGCAAAAAGATGGACTCCACCAGCGTGCAGGCCTTCATCGACCGCCTGCGTGATCTCGCCGCCACAAAATTCGCCGACAGCGGCTTCACCACGCCCGTGGTCACCCTCACCGTAGTCTCGAATCAAGGCAAGCTGCGCGAGCAGGTGGAGATCGCACCGGCAGCCTCCGGCGGCAACTTCCTGGCGCGCCACGGCGGCGATGCGTCATTCTATGAGTTGGAGGCCAACGTGGTCAAGGAATTACGCCAGGCGGTGGGTGACGTGCGGGAAGCCCAGCCGGAAAAGAAAAAGTAGTGGGCTTGGGCCTGGTCACGGATCTTTACCAGCTCACCATGGCTGCCGGCTATTTCGAAGCCGGGAAAACGCACGATCGCGCGACCTTTGAGCTCTCCGTGCGCCGCCTGCCCTACAATCGCAATTTCATTCTGGCCGCCGGGCTCGCGCAGGCGGTGGATTACCTGCTCAACTTCGGCATCACCGCGGAAGAAATCGCCTACCTCCGCGGCATCCCGCAATTTAAATACGCGAGCGAAGCGTTCTTCGAAATGCTGGCCGGATTGCACTTCACCGGCGACGTGTTCGCGGTCCCTGAAGGCACTCCGGTATTTGCCGGCGAACCGTTCCTGACGGTGCGCGCCCCGGTAATCGAGGCACAAATCCCCGAAACCTACCTGCTAGCGATGATCGGCTTCCAATCCTCCATCGCCACCAAAGCCGCGCGCGTAGTGAAGGCCGCACTCGGTCGCGACGTCGTCGAATTCGGCACGCGCCGCGCACACTCGCCCGAAGCCGGAGTGCTCGCGGGACGCGCAGCCTACATCGGAGGCTGTGTCGGCACCAGCAACGCCGAAGCCGGGTTCCGCTACAAAGCCCACGTGTTCGGAACCGCAGCGCATTCCTGGGTGATGTCGTTCCCCAGCGAACGCGCCGCATTTGAACAGTTGCAAAAGTTGCTGGGTGAACGCACCACGTATTTGATCGACACCTACGACACCATCGAAGGCGCGAAACTAGCTGCATCGTTAGGCCGCCCACTGTGGGGCGTGCGTCTCGACAGCGGCAACCTGATTGAGCTGGCCCCCGCCGTGCGCAAGATCCTGGATGATGCTGGGCTGAAGGATGCCAAGATTATGGCGACGGGCGATTTGAACGAATACAAGATTCACGAGCTGGTAGCCGCGCAAGCCCCCATCGACGTTTTCGGTGTCGGCACCGACCTCGCAACCTCAGCCGACGCCCCCTCGCTCGGCGTGATCTACAAAATGGTCGAAATGGAGAGCGCAAAAGAACACCGCTTCACCGCGAAGTTCAGTCACGAAAAACACACGCTGCCAGGCGCCAAGCAAATTTTTCGGTACTCGGATCACGATGTGCTGGGCCGTTCCACGGAATGTATTTCGTGCGGGAGCGAAACGGTGGAGGCGCTGCAGCGCCCGGTCATCCTGGGAGGAAAGCTGGTGGAGCCTCTCCCCACCACCGCACAAGTGAAACGCTATGCAGCCGAGCGCCTGGCGCGACTCCCCGCGCCGTGTCATAGTCTGTTCCAGGTGGAAGACGCCTGGCGCGTGGACTTGAGCCCGGCCCTGAAGGAATTGGACGAAAGCGTCCGCAAGGAGCACGCGGGATGAAGACGGTATTCTTCGACGTCGACACGCAGATCGACTTCCTCTATCCCGCAGGTGCGCTCTACGTTCCAGGCGCCGAAAAAATAGTCGGGCAAATCGCCACGCTGAACCGCTTCGCCGGCGAGCACGGAATTCCGCTGGTCTCGACCATGGACGCCCACTCCGAAGACGACCCCGAATTCAAAGCCTGGCCGCCGCATTGCGTCGTGGCGACCACCGGCCAGCAGAAACCGGAAGCCACACTGCTCAGCAAGCGCGTTACGGTGCCGAATACCAAGGGTGTAGCAAACCTCGATGGAGCCCACCAGATTTTGCTCGAGAAGCAGACCTTCGATTGCTTCACCAACGTGAACCTCGCCGGCCTCCTCGAACGGTTCGGCGCCGAGCGCTATGTGGTTTATGGCGTAGTCACCGAAATCTGCGTAAAACTCGCCGCCTTCGGCCTGCTCAAGACCGGCAAGCGCGTGGAAATGGTCACCGACGCCGTGCGCAGCCTCAACGACGCGAAGTCGTCCGCAATGACCACAGCGTTTCTGGCGGCGGGCGGAGTGTTGACCACCGTCAACGTAGCGACGCGTGTCCCCTAAACGACCCAACCACATGCCGGAAACGCCCGCGAGCTTTCTGATCGGCCTGATCGGAGCCGGCATCCAAGCTTCGCGCACCCCGGGCATGCACATGCTCGAAGGCAGCCGGCAAGGCCTGCGCTATGTATACAAGTTAATCGACCTCGAAAAGCTAGGGCTAGGCGTAGAGGCGCTCCCCGAGTTGCTGAGTGCTGCCGAACGCATGGGATTCGACGGCTTGAACGTCACGCATCCTTGCAAGCAAGCAGTGATTCCGCTGCTCACCGAGTTATCGCAAGAAGCGCGCGCCATCGGGGCGGTCAACACGGTAGTCTTTCGAAACGGAAAACGCGCCGGATACAACACCGATTGCACCGGCTTCGCGGAAGGCTTCCGCAGAGGTTTGTCCGGCGTAGACACCAAGCGCGCAGTTCTCCTGGGCGCGGGCGGCGCCGGAGCCGCCGTCGCCCACGCGGCTTTATCCTTGGGAGTCGAACACCTGACGATCTTCGACATCGACATCGGGAAAGCCGCTCAACTCGTAACCGCTTTGGGCACGAGCCGAGTGACCCAAGGGACCAACCTCGCGGACGCCATGCACGCCGCTGATGGTTTGATACACGCGACACCCACGGGCATGGCGCAGCATCCCGGCCTGCCCTTGCCTGCCACTCTACTGCGGCCCGAGCATTGGGTGGCGGAAATCGTCTACTTCCCTCTCGAAACGGAACTGCTGCGCACCGCAAAACAAATCGGCTGTCGCACCCTACATGGCGGCGGCATGGCCGTTTTCCAAGCCGTCGACGCCTTCCGCCTCTTCACCGGCATCCAGCCCGATGCCGAGCGCATGCTGCGCAGCTTCGCCGACATGGATAACAAGTGACCCCGCCCTCCCGCACGCGTTTCCTGATGCTGGCCCTGCTGGCAATCGGGACCATGATCAATTATCTGGACCGCACCGTTCTCGGCATCGCAGCGCCCAGCTTGACTCAGGAACTAGGTCTAACGCCCGCTGTCATGGGCGTGATGTTTTCCGCCTTCTCCTGGGCCTACGCGCTGGGCCAAATTCCCGGAGGCGTTTTTCTGGATCGCATGGGCAGCAAGCTCACCTATTTCTATGCGGTCACCGTGTGGTCGCTATTCACACTGCTCCAAAGCTTTGCCACGGGCGTTTACTCACTGGTGGGCTTTCGCCTGGGTCTGGGAATCAGCGAAGCCCCCTGCTTTCCCGTCAATAGCCGAGTCGTAGCCGCCTGGTTCCCCATGCAGGAACGCGCACGCGCCACCGCCGTCTATACCGTTGGAGAATATCTCGGCCTCGCCGGCTTCGGGCCAGCGCTCTTCTGGATCACGCGCCGCTTCGGCTGGCGAGCCATGTTCCTCACCGTCGGCGCAGCAGGCTTGCTCTTCGGACTTGCTTGGTGGAAACTCTATCGCGACCCCGTGGGCGCACCCATCGTCACGCAAACCCGCGCACCGTTTTCATGGAGCCGCGTACGCCAGCTTTTAGGATTCCGCCAGATCTGGGGAGTCTCCCTCGGCCAATTCGGTGGAAATTCCACACTAGTTTTTTTCCTCACCTGGTTTCCCACCTATCTGGCGAAAGAACGCCACCTCCCCTGGATCACCGCCGGCTGGTATTCGGTACTCCCGTTCCTCGCCGCCGGCGCAGGGGTCCTGTTCGGTGGATGGGTCTCCGATGCGCTCTTGAAGAAAACCGGCTCGGCCAACATCGCCCGCAAACTGCCCATGATCGTAGGCTTGTTAGGCGCGGCCGTAATTCTGGCCGCCAATTATGTCGCGAGCGACGCCCTGGTCATCGGCATCATGTCAGTGGCGTTCTTCGCGCAAGGCATGACGGGACTCGGCTGGACCCTGATCGCCGATATCGCCCCCCACACCCTCATGGGCCTCACCGGAGGCATCTTCAACTTCGCCGCGAATCTAGCGGGAATTCTCACGCCCATCGTGATCGGCGTTCTGGTGGGCCAGACAGGGTCTTTCGCCTACGCCCTGGTGTATATTTCCGCAGCGGCTTTGCTGGGCGCGATCGGTTATATCTTTGTGCTGGGAGACGTGAAAAGAATCGAAATGTAGTGAGATTTTTTCCGCCGGTTCCGCACTAAGGTAGCAGCACGAACTCCTCCGAATCGTGCATCGGGCGTTCCCTCGATGGTCAGCCTGGCCATAGCCGCCTAAGAGGGAACGCCTGTTCTTCGCCGCAGTCCGGATGGGATACTGGTCAGGTGCGCGTTAAAGAACTGGCGGCCTTTTTGCAGGCTCCCTTTGAGGGCGATGGCGAGCGCGTCCTGCGCAAGGTGACGGCCCTCGAAGACGCCGGCCCCGAGGATCTCTCCTTCATCACCGGCGCACGGGCGTTCAAACGTGCCGAGGCGTCAGCCGCCGGCTGCCTGTTGGTTCCCGTCGATTTCGAAAACGCCGGGCAGCGCACCGTGGTCCGCACTCAGCAGCCCCGCGCCGCCGCTGCGCGCGCGATTCCGAAACTCCATCCCAAGATCGAGCATCCTCCCGGCATTCATCCCTCCGCTGTCGTCGGCCCGGGAGCCATCATCGAACCGGGTGCGCACATCGGCCCCCTGGTTGCCATTGGCGCCGGCGTGCGCGTCGGCGCGGGCTCCTCGATCGGCGCGGGCTCCGTCATCGGCGATTACGTGGTCATCGGCGAGAAGTGCACGCTGCACCCCAACGTGACACTCTACAGCGAAGTAACCCTGGGCAATGAAGTTGTCCTGCACTCCGGCTGCGTCATCGG
>Ga0157376_10002585_pt1 | contig 12287 bp, 9 predicted proteins | sample M45metaG_FD_121801 | JGI IMG/M metagenome (GOLD analysis project Ga0157376, IMG submission 121801) | Miscanthus rhizosphere microbial communities from Kellogg Biological Station, Michigan, USA - M4-5 metaG | ecosystem: Host-associated > Plants > Roots > Rhizosphere > Soil | place: USA: Michigan... | reverse complement strand
TTAAACGATTATTAATTGAAAATGGCTCATGACCGGCAACAATGTACATGGTGCCGTATTTGGTAATATTAAGAACAGGGAAAGGTGCGGAAAATGGATCGCGGGTATCCCTGAACGTTGTATAAACAGCATGCAGTTTATTGGCGTACATGCTTCCGAAATTTGATTTTAGCTCGGCTCCAAATGATTGTAGTTTATTATTGATCCGGTAGCCTGAATTTTTGAATTGCAATGTCTGGTAGTCTGGTCCGCGGTGCCGGATAGCATCCGGGTGAGCGGGTTTCTCTTTGCTGGCATCCAGACCGTTATAAGTAAACGACAGGCTGTTGTTGTTATCGATTACCCAATCCAGTTTTGCGAGCCATTTATAACTTTTTTGTTTCAGGTTATAACCCTGATAAGGACCGGTTTCATAACCAAATTTGCTTTTAAGAATACTGCTTACCGCCTGCAGATCGGATTCAAGTACCCGCGATGTATTGTTGTTGCTGCCATTGCTGCCATTACGGGCAACATAGCTGCTGGCTGCGTCTTCGCGTTGTTCTGTTTCGAAATTGGCGAAATAATACAGTTTGTTTTTCTTTATAGCACCACCCAGTGAAAAACCTGCCTGCAACTGCGTAAGATTGGGTACGGTAAATTTATTGCCGTCTACTTTTTTACCTGTCATACCCTGGTTTCTGTAAAAGCCGTAAACGGTACCACCAAATGTATTGGTGCCCGATTTTGTAACTGTGTTGATGCCGGCGCCTGTAAACCCCGCCTGTGTTACATCATAAGGGGCAATGTTAACCTGGATCTGGTCAATGGCATCCAGGGAAATAGGTTGTGATCCTGTTTGGCCGCCGGGTGTTGGCGCGTCCAGTCCGAAAGGGTTGTTGAAAACAGCTCCGTCCAGTGAGTAGTTATTGTATTGCCCGTTGCGGCCGGCAAATGAAGTGCCATTAATAGTAGCAGAAGCAGATGGGGTAAGCCTGGTAAAATCGTCGGCCGATCTGGCAATCGTGGGCAATTGTTTTAGCTGGCGCGAACTGATATTGGTAGAGGCACCGGTATGCTGATTGTCAAAAATTTTTGACCTGCCCGTTACCGTTACAGCCGCAAGATTGCCTGCGTTGGGTTCCAATGAAAAATCTACGGCGGTGTTCTGGCCCAGATCCAGCATAATATTGTCTTCTGTTTTTTCGGTATATCCAACAAAAGAAACGGTCACCTTGTAAGGGCCGCCCACCCGTAAATTGGGTACCAAAAAATAGCCGTTACTTTGTGTAAGGATTGTTTTGCTGATGCCCGCCTCGGGGTAAGCAATTTTTACCGTGGCGCCGGCCAATGGTTTTTTGTCAGTGCTGAGGATGGTTCCGCTCAGTGTAGCAGTTGTTACCTGTGCCTCTGCATATAAACTGATCATGACTATGCACATGGCAGTGACAACTTTGGTAAGAGGGTGATTTCTCATAACATTAATTTTGGTTATTCCCAATTTATAACAAATCCTTAATATAGAATATTAATTTTTGTTCGTTGGTCTGATAAAATGGTGAAAAAGCAGGGGCGTTTCTTTTTTCATTTGCCCCGTGGCTTTTTACTGCGTAAACGGGTATCGCACCTACCGCTGACGGACATATGATTTTTGTTGGTTTAAGTCCGCGGGATTCTGTCTGTTCTTTTAAAGCAACCCATTTATAAAAAGGATCGTAATTAATACAGGTGAGATTGAAAAAAATGTAACGATTAATACAATTGCCATGAAAAAGATCATCTATCCCCTGCTGTGTGCCATTGTCATTACCCTGTCCGCATTTGCTGTGGTAAGTGCCTGGAAAATAAAAGGAGATGAGGCATCCATCAAATTTTCGGGTGGAAAAATCAAGGGCTCATTCAAAGGATTGAAAGGTGATATTGAATTTGATAAAGAACACCCGGATAAGGCGAAGCTTTCTGCTTCTATTGATGCATCCAGTGTAGCTACCGGTTTTTTTCTGAAAAACAGTCACGCCAAAGACGCACTGGGCGCCGATAAATATCCGCTTATTAAATTTGTATCTTCTTCGGTGGCTAAAAACGCCAATGCCTATATTGCCAAAGGCAATCTTACCATGAGAGGCGTTACCAGACCCGCTACTATTAATTTTACTTTTGAAGACAAGGGCAACCAGGCTGTTTTTAAGGGACACATGAAAGTGATACCAAAAGAGTTTGGTATGAACAGAAGCGGCACACCAGACCAGGTAGACGTAGATTTGATTGTGCCGGTTACCAAATCGTAAAGTAATTGTATTTCGCTGTGTTTCTGCGACTGAAAAATTCAGGATATGATGCCATTGTCTATGGCATACCTGATCGGCAGTGCAGTATTTTTTACATTCAGTTTAGTGTATAAATTTTTCTTGTGTGTGTCCAATATATCCACGCTGATGAACAAACGTTGGCTAAATCTGTATATTGGCAGCAAATCTTTTGCCGGGCAATAACCTTATCAGCATAGACATAAAAGGAATTGCTACTGGCTTTTATTTTATTGCTATCAGCAGTAACAAGGGTGCTTTTCTGCTAAAAAGAATTATAAAAAAATAAACAGGAGCATTCCCAATACACTGAACTGTAAAATGGCCCCGGGCTCTCTGTACTGCCTTTATCATTCAAGTCAAAACAACCCCGTGTTTCCCGTGTCTCCATTGTTAAAACTGAGAAACTACGCAGTGGTAAACGGGCCTCCGTCCCTCCTGTGCAGCCTTTATCGGCTAAATCAAAAACAAAACCCGTGTTTCCCTGTGTTCGCCGTGTCTCCGTGGTTATTTGCAATCAACAGATGCCTGTACAGGAGATCATGTAGCCAATTGAATGTTTACACTTAGAAGCTCAAAAATTATCTTTTGAAAATAATACGCAGGGACTAATACCCGTTTGCTATAACAGATGATAATAACCTGCGGAACTTAAAGCAGTGTAATTATTTAAATCCATCCAAATCCTGTAGACGATCAGCGGTTTTAATCCCTACTGTATGAACAAGATGCTATTAAAAAGGATCACTATTTTTCTGACGGTAGATGAGAAAACCATTGATACTTATTTCAACCCGCATGATCCTTCACCTATATATAAGCGGCAGCTAAACCAGGATTTCGAATCCTATATCATGTCTTCCATTGTTGCAATCAAAAGGTATTCAGAAATCCGCTATAAACTGGTTTGTAATAAAGAAACAGATGAGCAATATATTGAACCGCTTATCCATGCTATCCGCCGTCATTTTTCCATTCAGAAGTCTATTAAGGAATCAGAATTCCTGAAATTCAAAAAAAGCTCGTACAAACTGCTTGGGTTTAGCCTGGTGATGGTTATGCTTTGCCAGCTATTTTTAGTGACGGTGATAAAGAACAATGAAAACCTTCATTATGTACTAGGTAATGCAATAGAAATTTTTAGCTGGGTTATTTTATGGAAACCGATTGATAAACTGATTTTTTACTGGAACCCGTTTCTGAAAGAGATATCCATCCTGGACAGGCTGATGAATGCTGAAGTAATTATTAGTGAGCGGTACACTGCAGAAATGGCGGTACCTGAAAAAAAATATGCGTAGTTCATTCACCATATTTTTCCTGCTATGGCTATTTGGTGCACGTTCGCAGTCGAAAATAAGTTTTGAACAGTATTCATTTACAGGTGGCAGTCAGCCCGGTTTACTGGCACCGGTTGCCCATTATGAAACCAGGCAAAAATGGTATGCCGAAGCGCGTTACAATTACGAAGATTTCAATACATTTTCACTCTACGCAGGTCATACATTTTCAAAAGAGAGCGATTTTTCCTGGTCGTTTACTCCCATGGTAGGCGGTATGGCCGGAAGGCTCACGGGCGGTTCTTTTGGATTAAATTCTGAACTGAGTTTCAGGAAATTTAATTTTTCTTCAGAGTCACAATACAGTGTTTCTGCCAGCACACGGTATGATAATTTTTTTTACAACTGGTCTGAGCTATGGTACCAGCCGCTTGACTGGATATATACAGGCGTGGCTTTCCAGCATACACGTCTGTATGCTACCAATTCGATAGTAGATCCCGGCATACTGCTGGGCTTCACACACAACCAATGGAGTTTTCCCCTTTACAGTTTTAACCTTTTTGCAGGCGAAAGGTATTTTGTAATAGGCATTAACTGGGAATGGAACCGTAGCAATAAAAGCAAGCTGAAAAAAGCCGATCTGCCCATCGTAAATACCTTGTCTAAAGAGTAACTGCAGTCAGCGATCAATTAATACTGCCCACTTTTATAAGGAGCATCTAAATGTTCCATGTAAACACTTATAAACAACTAAGTGATCATTGTTTTAAAAAACGCTTAATCTATTTAAATTAAATTTTGGTTAAAACGTTTAGTGTTTGTTCACTAAAGAAATCCAATTCAATTTTTGCTATGAAAAACATTTTTCTTTCGATTGCCACTATTTTATTCACCACCTGTATGTTTGCGCAAATAGGTGTGGGTACCACTACGCCTAATTCAACGCTGGATGTCCGCGGATCATTATCTACCGGTTACAGGTCGTTTACTGCAAGTACCACAGCACTCATTACGGATAATATCCTGGTGTTTACGGGAACCAGCGCAGCAACGCTTACATTACCTACCGCTGTTTCAATTGCCGGTAGAAGTTACCAGGTAAAAAATGCAAGTTTGACAGGGCCAACGCCGCTGTTAACCATTGCTACTACATCTTCACAAACAATTGACGGATTGACAAGCTGGTCGTTAACGGATTTGTACCAGACGGTAACCCTTGTAAGTAATGGAACCAACTGGCATGTTGTAAGTTATTTGCCCAGCAGTTCGGCTGTTAGCTGGAGCCAGACAGGCAACAGTAATATTAACCCGGCCACCAATTTTCTGGGCACCAGCGATGATAAGCAAATGATTCTTAAATCCAATGCACAGTCATTTCTTGAATTTGGCAGACGCCAGACACTTGGTCTTACACAGGGTTATACAGATTATAATGACAATAACGAGAAAGTTACCTACGTGCGTTCGGCCCTGCAGTTTGAAGCTGCCAATGCCCAGTTTTATAAACCAAAAATGTATACAGACGCAAATGGAAATTTCAGGGTGAAGGGAAGCTCCGCCGGTACAGATTATTTTGAGTTTGGTTCAACCGGTTCAAATAATGACGGAGGCTTTGAATTTATTATTGGAGATGATGGTGATGAACCCATCCTGTTTAAAAGTTATAACTATTTAACAGGCACTTCAGAAATCATGCGACTTCAAAGCGGCAGGATGGCGGTTGGTTCAAATGCGTTCAATGCAACCAATCCTGAAAAATTATTAATTGATGCGGGAAGCACCTCTTCGTATAACCTGATGACGGGTAAAGGAAGTATTGATAATTATCTGCAGATTAATGTGCAGAACAGATCCGCAACGGCAAACGCCAGCTCAGATTTAGTTGCTACAGCAGATAACGGTACAGAGACTTCCAATTACGTGGATATGGGGGTTAATTCAAGTATATATAATAATACCGCGGTACCTGTTTTAAATGGTGCCAATAACACCTATCTCTATGCTGCCGGAAATGATTTTACCATGGGGAATTTAGGCAATAATAAATCGCTTATTTTTTTTACTACTCCCAATTCCACGCAGGCCAATGCTACTGAAAGAATGCGCATCTCCGGGGCGGGTAATATTGGTATTGCCAATAATAATCCAAACTCTACTTTATCGGTCAATGGTTCACTGGCTGTGAACTACCACAGCGGAAGCGGCGCTTATACTATCCTGGCAACAGATTATGTTGTTATTAATACAGGGGCCGCTGCAACATGGACATTGCCTGCAGCAACAGGTTGTGCAGGCAGGGTATATCGTTTATTAAACCAGGGTACTGGTGCGGTAACATTGTCTCTAACCGTACGCATAGACAATACTACCACTTCTACAAGTCTGCCGGTAACCGCGGGATCAAATTTTTACGAAATATTATCTGACGGAACAGAATGGAGAAGAATAAACTAGGTTCAATTAACAACTATTGCTAACTAAATACTTTGTTCAAATAATTTTTAACCATAACTGCAACCATCAAATATGAAATCAATAACCATAAATAAAAAGCTTTTCGCCTGCATGGCAGTTGTCTTTTTGTATGCAGTGCATGCAAATGCGCAAATAGGCGTTGGTACTACCAGCCCTAATTCTACGCTGGATGTACGCGGCTCGCTGGCTGTTCCTTACAGGGGCTTTACTTCGGCCACCACGGCAGCCATAACAGACAATATGCTTGTTTTTACCGGCACCTCGGCCGCCACTTTAACCCTGCCGGATGCCACGGCCTGCGCAGGGCGTATGTATTGGGTTAAAAGCACCAGTTCAAACGCATCAACATTAACCATTGCCACAACCGCTTCTCAAACAATAGACGGCCTTGCCAACTGGACATTAACACAAACAAACAAAGTGATCCGACTGGTAAGTGATGGATCCAACTGGCTGGTTGCAGCAGAAAGTTTGCCAGGCAATAGCGCTGGTACCACATGGAACCAGGGCGGTAATAACGTTACTACAGCGGCACAGAATATTGGAACACTTAGCAACAAGGATTTTCCTTTTATTACAAATGGTACAGAAAGAATGCGGTTGACCAATACGGGAAATTTAGGGCTTGGTACTACTTCTTTTAATGGCCCCAACCCGGAAAAACTGGTTGTAGACGCAGGTGTTACCAGTTCTGTGAATGCCATTGTGGGTAAGGGTACTATTAATAATTACCTGCAGTTAAATATTCAAAACCTTTCTAACGGAACCAGTGCATCGTCCGATGTGGTGGCTACGGCAGACAATGGAAATGAAACCAGCAACTATGTTGACATGGGTATTAACGGCAGCGCAAACACGAGTGGTATTATGGGCGCAGCCAACGATGCTTATCTCTATAATATTGGGCAAAATTTTTTGGTGGGAACCGGTACTGCTTCAAAGTCACTGGTGTTTATGACAGGTGGAACTTCGCAGTCGTCCAATGAAAGAATGCGCATTAATGGTTCGGGCAATGTGGGTATTGGTACTTCAAACCCCTCTTATTTGCTGCATGTAAATGCCAGTTCCAATCCATTGTATCTGGCGGGTGTTCAAACAGGCGCCAGTACAGACAGTGTGCTTACCATAATAAATGGTGTGGTAAAAAAGATTAGCCCTGCTGCAATCAGTGCATGGTCTTTAATTGGCAATGCCGGTACCAGTCCATCAACCAACTTTTTGGGTACTACCGATGCACAGGCTTTGGTAATTAAAGTAAACAATACACAGACGGGCCGTTTTGATCAGAATTCGCTGGCACTGGGTGTGGGCGCCACTGCAAATAATTCTACACAATCTTACGCATTAGGCAGTGCTGCAACCATTGGGTTTAATCACACCAACGCATATGCGATAGGCGGTAGCGCCGCAGTTAACGCAGACAATTCTTTTGCAATAGGAAACAGTGCAGTAACCAACGGCAGTAATTCATTTGCTATTGGAAATGGTGCTGCTGCCAACAATACCAATTCTGTTGCCATAGGGCCAGCTGCCACAACATCATATAGTATCACTGATGCCATAGCCATCGGCGATAATGCATCGGCTACCAATTCCAATTCAATTGCAATTGGCAGTAACAGTACGGCAGCCAATAAAACCGTTACCAATGCAGCCAGCGCAATAGCCATTGGTACTACTGCGGTATCAAGCAGCGCCAGTTCGATAGCAATGGGCACAGGCGCCACGGTTGGATACAGTTTATCACCGGCGATAGCCATCGGCAACGGGGCTGTTGTAAACGGAAGCAGCGGTGTGGCCATTGGCAACGGGGCAACTATTGGAAATATATCGAATGCAATGGCATTGGGTGCCGGAGCCTCCGCATCAAGTACTGCCACCAATTCAACAGCCATCGGCTACAATGCATCTGCCACACTTACCAATGAGATTATACTGGGCGACCGGAGCAATACTGCTTTATCGGTAGGCATTGGCACCGAAGGTTTTTCCGGCACCAACCGCGAAAAATTCCTGGTAGACAATGGTGCCAGCGGAAACACGAATTACCAGAATGTAATTGTGGGTAAAGGAAATACCAACAGCTATGCGCAGTTAAATATTCAGAACAGCAATGCAGGTACAGGGGCAAGTTCTGATGTGGTAGCTACGGCAGATAACGGTAACGAAACGACGAATTATATTGATATGGGTATTAACTCAAGTACCTATACTGCCACCGGTATTTTGGGTGGTATCAACAACGCTTATTTGTATACTACGGGCAATGATTTTGTGATTGGCAATTCTACCAATAATAAAAGCCTTATTTTCTATACCACTGCCAGCAGCACTAATACAGAGCGCATGCGGATTACCAGCGCAGGTTTGATTCCCGGCCAGGACAATGTCTATACCGTTGGCAACACCACCAACCGCTGGTCGGCCGTATGGTCGGCCAATGGAACCATTCAGACTTCTGATATCAGGCTGAAGAAAAATATTGAGCCACTTAGCTATGGTTTGAAAGAAGTGATGAAACTGCAACCGGTGAGCTATGACTGGAAGGATAATTCAGGACAACATAAAATTGGTTTGATAGCGCAGGAAGTAAAAAAGATCATACCACAGGTAGTAATTGGTGATGAAACAAAAGAGAACCTGGGTATGAATTATGCTGAACTTGTTCCCGTACTTATCAACTCAGTAAAAGAACTGCAGGCTCAGATAGACGAGATGAAGAAAACAATCAGCGAGCTGAAAGCCAACAAATAATTTTAACGAGATAAACCCGGTTCACATGAAAAGTCTTCTAATTTTTAGCACAGCCATTTTACTATCCGGCGCATGTTGCATACAGGCGCAGGTAAATATGCAAAATACCGGCACCTTATATATTACTGGTTCACCGGACATATTGTACATCAATGGCTCGTTTACCAATACATCTGCTGCTGCACTTACCAATAACGGCAATTTGTATGTATTGCAGAACCTGGCAAATGACCAGGCATCAATGGTTGCCGGCACAGGCACTTTGTACTTAAATGGTTCTGCCGTGCAAACACTGTCGGGTGCGCAATTATTTAAAACCAATAACCTTGTTACCAATAACGCAGCAGGTTTTACATTTAATAATGATCTTAGTGTAAGTGGTGTGCATACATTTACCGCAGGCGTTATTACTACATCTGCCACACCCAATTACCTGATGTATGAAGCAGGTTCTTCGTACACCGGTGATGGAGATACCAAACATGTAAAAGGCTGGGTACGTAAAACAGGTACAACTGCCTTTACATTTCCGGTGGGCAATGGTACTGTGGAAAGAACGATTGGCACCAGCAGTCTGTCCGCTTCCTCCGTTTTTAATGCGTTGTATGCAGGAGCAACTACCAATACAGGTAATATAGCAGGGCCACTTGTAACAGTGGACCATAATGAATACTGGACCGTAAACCAGGTGAGTGGTGGCACAGCGGTTATTAATATGAATTGGGACAACAGCAAGATTGCCATGCCGGCTTATGCGCTGGCGAACATACGGGTGGCCAACTATATTGGTGGCAACTGGACGCAGGAAGGGGGAAGCGCAGCAGGTAATGTCACAACAACAGGTACTATAGCATCCAATTCACTGGCTTCATTTGGTGCGTTTACCTTTGGCAGTATTTCTTTTGCGCTGCCGGTTAACCTGGTAGCATTTAGTGCCTACAATAATAATGGCAATGCTGTGGTGGATTGGACCACCACCGATGAAGTGAATGTAAGCCACTATGAAATACAACGAAGCGATGACGGCATGCAGTTTTATACAATTGGTTCGGTGGCAGCGCGCAATCTTACCGACCTGCAGCAATACGAGTTTACTGATACCAAAGACTTGAATACCGTAACTTATTACCGCCTGCTTAGCGTGGATATTGATGGCGGCACAAAATTATCTAAGGTGGTATTGATTAATGATAATAGTCAAACGGACAAATACATGACGGTAGCAAATCCGGCCCGCAACAGTATGCTTATAACAACCAGGAATATGCCCGGTGTTTATGAATACAGGATAAATAATCTTGCGGGGCAAAGCATCCAGCAGGGCCAGTTAATAATAACAATTGCAGGAACAACAACCATCAATTTGCAGTCTTCAATAAAAAATGGATTGTATGTACTGCAGGTACAAAAGTCCGGCTTCAATTTCAGCCAGAAAGTATGGGTAGAGTAAGTTGCAAGGCTTCCTGACCATGGCCGCGATGCCCGAAATGATTTAATTTATTTTCAGCAAGCGTTAATAATAAGCCCCTTCTTTTTCAGAAGGGGTTTTATATTAAGCCACTACTGTGTCAACCTATGATGCTATCCTTCTATGCTGTAAAAGCGCGGAGTTAAAGGTTTACCACATACGATCATAGAAAAATAGAAAAGTATAGACTATTAAGCCAATGCTATGTCTACTTATAATACTATCCTTCTACGTGGTAAAAAGGCGGAGTTGAAGGAATCCTGCGACCGGAGATAAAAAACGGCATATGCGGGTGTAGCCAAACGGCTTGTACAGCGTTTTACTCTATAGTTGATTAACCTGTTTAAGAAAAGAGTCTCTTTAATAAAGATTTGGGTGCAGCGGGTGCAGTTGTTTCTGGCGGCATACGGCTTTCTATCCGCTCCATGATGGCTTTCATTTTCTCAGTACTGAGAGAAGATTTTACAATATAATCCAATGCGCCATGTTGTATGGTATTAACGGCAACTTCAATATCTTCCTGGCCGGATATAAACAGCACAGTAATAGAAGGGTTGAATTTTTTTATCTGCTTTAGTACGTCAATACCGTTAAGATCGTCCATATTGTAATCCAGGAAGATGATATCGGGTTTAAGTTCGTCCAGGCTCTCCAGGCAGTCATTACCATTATCAAACAGATGAACGTTGGTATAACCCAGTTGTTTTAGAAACTGGCTATAGAGGTTCAGGCATAGAACATCATCGTCAACCAAAAATATATTGGCAGTAAATCTTGTGAGCATCTTTTTCGGGTTTAGATGAATAAATAAATAAAGCCTGGCCGGTTGCCCTGCAAACTAATATAATAAAACGCCGGGTGTAAAATTGTTATTGCAGGCAAAGTCAAATAACCATAGTTATAAGGTCTCTTTCTTTTTTATCTAGGTGATAGACCTTAGCGCAGTTCGTTAGTCCGGGCAGCGGATAATGTTCCGGAAGGCCGTTTCCAAAAGCCTTTTTGCGGGTTTACTTGATAAATTCCCGCAAAAAACCGCAAGGTTTGATTGTTTTTATGCGGTTTTTGGTTAGCTTTGGTTACAACCAACACTGATATGCTGAAAGAAGAGCGTCACAGCTATATTCTTCACCAGATAAATCTGCACAACAAGATTCTATCATCTTCGCTCAGTGAGCAGATACAGGTGTCTGAAGATACCATCCGCCGCGATCTGCTTGAACTGGCACAGGAAGGAAAAATAGTTAAAGTGCATGGCGGGGCATTGTCCAAATCTTTTAACCCTGTTATTAGTATTCCCGGAAATGTATACGCGCTGGAAGACAAAAGAATAATTGCCGGTAAGGCCCTGAGCTTTATTAAAGACGGTATGTTTATTCTTACTACCGGCGGCACCACCATAACAGAACTGGCAAGAATATTACCCAAAGATCTGCAAGCCACGTTTATCACCGTTAGTCTTTCTGCTGCTACCGAATTTACCAATCACCCCAATATAGAAGTAATCATATTGGGCGATAAACTATCGCGAAATTCTAAAATCACTATTGGCGCCGAAACCATTTTAAAGATTCAGCAGATAAAAGCCGATCTCTGTTTCATTGGCATTAACGCTATTGATATACAGGAGGGACTGATGGACAATGACTGGGATGTGGTGCAGGTAAAAAGAGCCATGATAAAAAGCGCAAAAAAAGTAATCGCATTGTCTATTTCCGAGAAAGTAAACACATTCGAACCCCTGAAAATATGTGAGGCCGATGAGATTGATATATTGATTACCGAGCTTGAGCCGGGATCGGATAAGCTGCAACCCTATAAAAGTAAAGGCATTCAGATTATTTAACACCAAAACCAACTGTATGAAGCCAAAACAATTTTTCAAAGCCACCTGGCGCAAATCCTCCTTACTATTTTCCATCTTTAGTATGATGGTCATTTGTACTGCCGCACAGGTAAACATTTCGGGTAAGGTGACAGATGAAACCGGCAAGCCGGCACATAATATTACGATATTAATAAAAG
>Ga0157376_10002584_pt1 | contig 12289 bp, 17 predicted proteins | sample M45metaG_FD_121801 | JGI IMG/M metagenome (GOLD analysis project Ga0157376, IMG submission 121801) | Miscanthus rhizosphere microbial communities from Kellogg Biological Station, Michigan, USA - M4-5 metaG | ecosystem: Host-associated > Plants > Roots > Rhizosphere > Soil | place: USA: Michigan... | reverse complement strand
CTGCGTGCTCGGGCGCGCACTGCCGCGGCGCACGCGGTGCCTGGCGGTGAGCACGATCTCGGTGCAGTTTTCGAGGTCGCGCAGGTACTGCTCTTCCATCATTGCTGCAAATGCGACATTTTCCACCGCGATGTCGATTTCGCAGTTGCCGAGCCAGCTGGCGACGTTGAGATTGCTCGAACCGACCCGCGCCCAGCGGCCGTCGGCCACTGCGGTTTTGGCGTGCATCATGCTGCCGTTCCACTCGAACACGCGCACGCCGGCCTCGAGCAGTGGCCGGTAGCCCGATTGCGATATCGCGGCGACGACCGGAAGATCGCTGGCTCCTGGCACGAGCAGGCGCACATCGACGCCGTCGCGTGACGCCGCGACCAGCGCCTGCACGTACGGCGCGATGCCGACGAAGTAGGCATCGGCCAGCCACAGCGACCGCTGCGCCATCGCCGCGATCAATTGGTCGAGGCGGAAGATGCCTGCGGTATCCGGCTGCGTTGCGATGACGCGCACATCGACGTCACCTGCAGGCGCAGGATCTTCAAGGCGCACATGGTGCAGCGGCGTGCCGAGTTGCTCCCAGATATCGGCGAACGCCTGCTCGAACTCCAGCAGGGCAGGGCCGCGCACGGCGACGGCAGTGTCACGCCATACCGTCGACTTGTCGGTGCCCGTGCCGAGCCACTTCGCGCTGACGCAGAGGCCGCCGAGAAACCCGACCGTGCGATCGGCCAGCAGCAGTTTGCGATGATCGCGATTGAGCCATCCGAACGGGCTGCCGAACTGGAACGGATTGTAGCGGCGCACCTGGCCGCCGGCCTCGAGCAGCGGCCGCCAGAAACTGGCGCGCGACTGGCCGCGGCAACCGAGCCAGTCGTAGATGACGCAAACCTGCACGCCGGCTTCGGCACGTCCGACCAGGGCGGCCAGGAACTCCCGGCCGACTTCGTCATCGCGAAAAATGTAGTTCTCGAGCAGGACGCGCTGGCGCGCGCCGCGCACGGCAGCGAGCCACGCCGGAAAATTTTCCGGTGCGTCGATGAGAAGATCGACGCGGTTGCCCTCGATCAACGGCGCGCCGGAAGCGCGACAGAGCCACTGCCTGGCGAGGTGGCGCAGGTTGCTGTCGGCGGCAAGTTGTCGGGAGTTTTCCGCCGGCATGCGCGTGCGCTGCTGACTCAGTTCTCGCCGCGATCGCGGCTGCGATCATCGGTCGCGACCGGTCCGGGTTCGCCCGTCAGCGAGTCTTCCACCGTATCCGCAGCCCGCGGCGGGGCCATCGGGGCCGGATGATCGTGGTGCACGATCTGCTGCCACGCCGGTGTCTGCGCCGCGCGGCGATTCTTTTCATCGAGCATTTGGCGTAGATGCTTGGCCACGAGATTCTTTCTGGCTTGCGGAGTCATGCGTCGGGGCGTCTTCTTCGCCGGAACCGGCTTGCGCGGCGATCGGGCAGTTTTCGTTCCTGCTGCAAGTTTGCTCTTTTTCGCGGCCTTTGTGCTACCGGCGGACCGGGTCGATGCGCGTGCTCCAGCCGCTCCCTTGGTCGCCTGACGCCGCTTGGGCGCGGCCTTGCGCTGCTGCGCCTTCTTGCCGGCGGCGCCGCGCTGCACGGTCTTGGCGACCTTCTTGGTGGCGGCTTTCTTGGCAGTCTTCCGCCGCGCAGTCGTTTTCTTGCCTGGACGTTTTGCCGTTGTGGCCATCATTTGCTCCTGTTGTTGAACCATGCCCGCGAAGTGCCGGCGTGTCGACGCGACAGCGATTCGAATCGCACCCGTCAGCGTGCCACCCGGCGCGTGCGCGCAGCCTTGCGTGCGGACGCCTGGCGTCCTGCACGTCCCTTCGTACGCGCCGCCTTGCGCGCTGCCGCCGACCGATCGCTGGCGCTGCGTTGCCGGGCGGCGCTGTGCGCGTGACGCGACAGCGCGCGGTGCGATGCCGCAGCGCCGCCTTCGCGTCGCAGTGCGCCAAGTGTCGCGCGTTGCCGCGCTCGCGACGGTTTGCGCCGCTTCGTGGCGGCAGCGGTATCCGCGCGCGCCTTGCGGCGCGTTGCCGGCGAAGCTGTGCTGGATGGCGGCAACTTCACACCCGCGCGTCGCGCTTTCGACAAGCCGATCGCAATGGCCTGCTTCGCCGAGCGGGCGCCATGCTTGCCCTCGCGGATGTGATCCATCTCCTCGCGGACGAATTCGCCGGCCTGGGTGCCGGCCGATTTTCCCTGGCGCTTGTCACGCGCAACGCGTTTCATCGTGGATGCTTCAGGCATGTCGTCTCCTCCTTTCGTGCTACTGCGTGCTGACGTCTTGTGCCAGCCGTCGTTCGCGCTCCACGACCGGCAGCGTCTTTTTGATATAGGTGCGCAATTCGTCCGTGCTGACCGCCGCTTCGGACGATTTCAGCAGACTCGCCACCTGCTGGTGCACGGCGAGCATCGCCGTGATGTAGTTGTTGTCGAAGACCACGCCGCCTTCGCCGGCAAGCGCATCGAGCACCTGCACATGTTCTTCGTCGACCGTGTCGGGCAGGGCGATATCCTCGTGCGCGGCGATGATCGCCAGTTCGCGCGAAGTCTGGCCGTGATCCTCGACGATCCTCTGCGCATACGCGCGTACTTTTGGCGATTCGGCATGATCAGCCGCAATCCTGCTGAATTCGAGTTCCGCCAGATCCCCCTCGGCGGCCTTGTGCACGAACAATGCATCCGAACTTTCCGCGGGCTTCGCCGGCGAACTGGAACCCTGGGCCATCGCGCCTGCGGACACGGCGACCACGCCGATGCCGCCGAGGAACACGTTTCTCAACAGCAGCTTGCTCATCGAGTCTCTCCTTGCCCTGTGATCAAAGCACTGTGTTTCACGCGCCGAGCAACTTGTCCGGTGTGATCGGAAGATCGCGGACGCGCTTAGCCCTCGTGGTGCCATGCAGCCCGACGCGGTCACGCAGCGCATCGAGCAACGTGACGCGCGGGTCGAGGTCGAGTTCATGGGCCACGCCGTTGACATACAGCGTGATCGTCGCGCGATGCGCCTTCGCCGGCGCGGCTGCCGGGGGCGCCGGTTGCGGCACCGCGCCGAGCGACATCCCGGCGCCGGCGCACGCCCTCGTACCCATGAACGTGCGCCGGTCGACGTTGATGCCGGACTGCGAATCGTAAGCTCGCTCGCGCTGCCCTTTCATCGCGTGCTACTTGCGCCGCGTGTCAGAAGACATGCGTGAACAGGAAGATCAGCAGCAGGATGCCGCCGGGAACACCGAGTAGCCATGCGAGAAAATATTTGCCCATGACGATCTCCCTAAGTTGTCGGTTCTAAATTGTCGGCTCAAGTTGCGGAAATGATGTCGAGCGTCTGTCGTGCAGATCACTCGAATCGACCTTCACCGCCGTGGCAATTTGCAAGGCACCTGCGCACGTTATGCCGCGCACGGCGTGGTTTGCTGCATTGATGGCGGTGACGAGACTGATGGCTGCAAGGCACGTGCCGCGAGTCGCGCGTGCAGTTTCAGCGCGCCGCCTTGTGTTGCTGCCACCAGTCGAGCACGTCTTCAGACAGCAGATGGTCCGTCACGAGCCCGACGTGTTCGTACGCGTCGAGCGCGGCCTCCAGCGTTTGCTGCAGGTTCAGCGCGCCATGCGGATCGGAGCCGCGCTGGATCTCGATCGTGCGCAGCATCTGGCTGCTCCACTCGTAGATCATGTCGCTTTGCCGGGTGAGACTTTCGCGCAGCCATTGCCGGAGGCTGGCGTGGTAGCCGTGACCGAATTCCGCGATCGCGAGCATCGCGTCGGCGTGTATCGTCGTGAAGGCGCCGCGAAACCATTCGGTGTGTCCGCCGGCCGCTCGTTCGACCAGCAATGGCGACGGCGCGCGATGTTCCGCGACCGTGTCGCCCAGCCGCCGCTCGATCGCACGCGCATCCTTGACGCGATCGGTCTCGATCAGGAAGCTGCGGTCGAGATCGAAGAACTCGAAGTAGCGCGGATAAAACGAACGCAGTCGCGCGAGCGGATCGCGTGAGAATCCCAGCTTCAGGATGTCTTCGTCGCGGCAGGTTGCGACGTAGACGAAGGCACGCGCTCGACTCGGTATGCGCGGCGACGGATCGCGCGACTCGATGCGCCTCATCGTCCTGCCGGGTGCACTCTTATCCGGTCGGCGTCACGCCGTCCATGACCGGCAGCACTACACCGGTAACCTAGCTTGCGCATACCGGCGAAGCGAGAAACACGTAGGCCTGCGAGATCTCTTCCGGCTGCGCCGGCCGCTTCATGCCCGAATGCGCGCCGAACGAAACTGGCGCGTGCGGATTTGATCTGTGCCATGGGACTGCTCCTGACTGAAAAAATGCGATGCGCTCGCGCATCGGTGTGCTGTGTTGTTGCCGCCATTGCGCACACCGGCACTATGCGGCCTCTAATTGCCGGACCCGCGGCACGGCGACGAAGTTCTGCGCAGCATGGTTCGCGCCGGCACCATTCAGGTGTCGATGGACGTGTCGCGCAAAATAGAAGGGGCGGACCGAAGTCCGCCCCATTGGGGAACAAGCTAGCTGGCCTTCCTGGCTTTGGTCAGGTCCCGAAGTGGCGGCGCTCACGCGCGGCAGCCGTGGGGAGAAGGGGAGTGCTCCCCCGGCGGTTTTTCAGTGCTTCAACGAGTTTGCAACAGGCGGTTACCGCCCGGCGCATCCTCAAGGATTTGTTCGCGCTGCTGCCGGACTTGGTGCGGCGTCGCGCCGAAATGGACATGGCGGCCCGAGGGCGGATAGATGAAACGCGAATCCCTGTGCCGATAGACGCGCCGCGCACCGGTTGCGTAGCTGATCGACAGCCACCACGGATCACTCCCTGGCGCTCCCCTGTGCTTGCCGACGACACGAAGCAGTGCAGACATGATGTTCATCCGGCGCCCTCCCTCTGATAAATCGGGTTATGGCAAGGGTTGTGCCAGCGATTGCGCGGCATTCGCTCCAGCATTCCTGCGGATGCGATCAATCCCGCAGCGTGCGTTTTGAGAAAAGGCGCCGCGGCAGATTGCAAAATGCACACTTTCGCCTTGACTCCGAGCGCGCGCCCATTTTCACAATTTCGGCGCCGACCACGACCGCACGCTGATGGCGTGGCGCGCGAACTTCGAGCGCGCGTGGCCAGACCTGCGCGAGAATTACGGCAAGCGCTTCTACCGCATGTGGCGCTTCTGCCTGCCGGCGTCAGCAGCGACTTTCCCCTGCCGACGCAATCAGCTGTGGCAGATCGTGCTCAGCCCGAATGGCGTGGTGCAAGGTTACAGCGCGCTGCGCTGAGTTCTTCGACGTTCGGAGTTTCCCAGCGTTTCCAAGGTGGCGGCGCCTGGTTTTTCCCCTCTCCCCATCGGCTTTTTCGATGAGGAGAGGGCAGGGTGAGGGGCAGACGTGTCAACACAGGGCAACGCGCCAGCGAATTTCAGCGCTGGCCCTCACCCAACCCTCTCCCCGACAGTCGTCGGGGAGAGGGGGTCGTGGACCCGACACTCTTCCTCACCCCGCACTCCTGCCGCCTAACTCCTAACTCCCAACTCCTCACGCTCCCAACTCCTACACCGCATCGCGCGCACGCGGCTTGCACGCTGCGTGTCCGCATTCGCACGGTCCGTGTTCGTGCGTGACTTCGTGTTCTGCTGCTGCGGTCGCGCAATACGGGCTGCAATAGGTCTGACTCGGGTGGACTTCGCACACGCACCCTTCGTGCGCGCACTTCTGCTTCGTCTGTTCGACCATCATCATGGTCTCCGATTTGCGTTTTCGCCGGATTGCAGAGTGCAACGGGTATGCCATGACGAGTGCAGGCCGCTGGTCTGCGATTCAGCAACCGTTCGCGCGCGGCGGTGCCCAATGTGGCCCATGAGCGCGTACGCGAACAATCCGCGTGGCGAACCCGCCGATGCCGCGCGCATCGAAGACCTTGTCATGCAGCTGCCGAGTCAGGCGCGTGTCCGCATCACGATGCGCAATGGCGATGTCTTTACCGGCACTGTCACCGAGCGGCCCGCGACGCAATTGATCCGGAGCGGAGTCGCCGACGAGAGCATCAACGCGATGGTGCGCCTGGATGATCCGACAGCGCCGCCGTGGAATGTATATTTGTGGCTCAGCGACATCGAGCGCGTCGAGACGGTCGGCGCGCAGAACTGATGGTTTTTTCTTCCCCTGCGAAGCGGGGGAAGGTGCCGAAGGCGGATGGGGGCACTTCTTGCGAGAAACTCACTGCCTGGAATCAGACACGGGGGTCCACTAGGTCTTGCTCGCAAACGCAGCGGCCAGCAGCAGCAAATAACCAGCCACGGCGATAGCCCCGTGCACGAGCACGAGCCACTTCGGCAGCGGCAGCAACCTCCAGTGAAACTCGAGATTCATGTAGGCGCCGCCGGCCGCCGCGATCAGGAACAGGGCGAGCGCGGCGTTCGCCACGATCGACAGACCGACCGTGGCGGACGCATAGAGCAGCAACGTCACCGCAGCCGCCGCGAGAAAGCCGTGCAGCATTGCCAGCCATGTCGGTGGACGTGGCTTGCCGCCGAAGGTCATCACGGCCATCGTCGCGCCACCGATTGCCGCCAGGGCCAGCAGCACCGCGCAGGTTCGCAGGACCAGACTGGGTTCCATGGACCATACTCCCGTGGCTGTGGCGGAGTGCCCCATTTGACCAGACGCGGCACGCCATTACTTCATCGCTTTGCCGTCCGTTGCGCCAACGGTCAGGATCGCGGTCATGCTCGGATGAAAGATGCAGTGGTAGTTTACTGGGCCGCTGCCCTCGGCGGTCCACTCGAACGACTTGCCCGGCAGGATCGGCCCCGAGTCGAAGCGGTTGTCGGCCGCCGTGACCGAATGCGGAACGGTGTCGGTATTCGTCCAGGTTACGTGCGTACCTGCGGCGACCATCGTGCTGGCGGGAACGAACGCTTCCTTTTGCATCTTGATCGTTACCGGCTGCGATCCGGCCGCCAGTGCAAGGGCGCTGGCGCAAAGGCCAGCGCCGAGGATTGCCACCCGCAATCGGGAGCGCATCTCAGTGCTTCGCGTCGAGCGCGGCGAGTGCCTGCTTGGCGTGATCCAGGTGGGCCTGGAATGCCGGCTTCACGTCAACGAGCATCTTCTTCAACTCGGCATTCTGCGCGTTCGGAATCAGTACGTCGGTGATCGCGCCGAGCACCTGCGTGTGATAGGCGACCTCATTCTCGAGGTACGCGCGATCGAATTCGGCGCCTTTCAGGTCGCGCAATTTGGCCTGTTCCTTGTCGGCCGCGCTCTGCAGGCCCTTGCTCGTGTCGCTGGGCTCCGGTTTCACACCGAGCTTGGTGACGAGCGCAACCGCGCTGTTGTTGACCGCGGTGTGGTCCTTGATCATCAAGTTTGCGAACTCATCGACGCTGGCGGTCTTGGACTGCTTGAGCGCGATCTTGCCGTTGTCGATGTCGATCGTGTTGGCCGTCACGACGATCTGCGCGATTTGCGCGTCCGAAACGGCAGGTTTCTGCGCGAGCGCGCCGTTGGCGGCGAGGCCGGCAAGAAGCGCAATAGGCAACACATAGGCTTTATTGATCATGAGGAAGCTCCAAAGTTGGCGGTGGCCTGCAACGCCCGGATGGGCGCGCGTTCATAATATACACCATATATTTGGTGTATATAGTTAATATACGATGAATGTGCTACTGTTACGTCTGTCTGATGAGGACTCTTCCCGTGGCCAATCAGTGGATGCGCCGGCTACTGGCCGGCACGCGCGGCCGGATTCTGGCGCTACTGCGCCGCAGTCCCGCAACCGTCAATGCGCTCACCGAGCAGCTGGCGATCAGTGCGAACGCCGTGCGATCGCACCTGGCGGCGCTCGAGCGCGACGGCATCGTCATGCCCGAGCCGCTGCAAAAACAGAGTGTCGGAAAACCGGCTTATCAGTACCGGTTGACGAGCGACGCCCAGGCGCTCACGCCGAAGGCCTACGACACGATGCTCGACGTCGTTCTGACCGCGGCCCGCGAAAATGCCGGACCAGACGTCTATACGGCCATCCTGGAAAATGCCGCCGACCGCCTGGCCGGGCCGGCGCCGCGCGAGGAAGCGAGCCTCGAAGCACGCCTGGCAGATACCAAGGCGCTGCTGGCGAGCATCGGCGCGGATGTCGAAATCGAACGCAAGGGCAAAAAACTGCGCATGCGCGGGGCTGACTGCCCGCTCGCCTCGATGGTTGCCACGCATCCCGAGTTGTGCGGCGTAGTTGCCGCGGTCATTGCGCGGCGCCTCGGCGTTGCGGTCAATGACTGCTGCGATCGTTCGCAGGCGCTGCCGCGCTGTTGCTTCGAGGCGATCGTCGCCTAGACAAAACTGAGAGTTTCCCGGGCATTCCCGGGAAGTAGAAGGGCGCGCCTGACTGCACCTTGCGCAGCACCCATCCACGCCGTTCAACCGCATGCGTTTAATGCCCCTCCCCCTTGATGGGGGAGGGGTTGGGGAGAGGGTGAGCCGACGGAGTCGGCGGCTTCGCCGCCTTCCCCTCTCCCGGCACGCTGCGCGTGCCGACCTCTCCCACAAGGGGAGAGGTGGTCTTCCGTCCTCCGCCGAACACTTCGGTAGAGGATCAAGCTGCTACTTCAGTTGCGGCTGCCCGGATCGGTTGCCGGATCGGCGGGATGCGCTGATCGCTTGGGCTCGTCGCCGCCGACGACACCGAAGTCCTGGCGCCGCTTCAGCGCGGCGCGCTCGCGCTTGCGCGCGTACATGTCGGCGTCCGCGCGTTTGACGGCTTCGAGAAGTTCGCCGATGTTGCCGAACCCGACGGCGCCATAGGACACCTGCACAGGCACCGGATCCACCACGGCGAGGTCGTGGTTGGCCAGGTCGAGGCGCTCGCCAAGTTCGGTCGCGTGGGCGCCGAGGGCGACGAGCAGGAATTCGTCGCCGCCCCAGCGGAACAAACGATCTTCGTGCCTTGCGCGCTGCGCGACGGCCTTTGCGACGCGCATCAGCGCCGCGTCGCCGGCGGAGTGTCCGTGGCGGTCGTTGAGTTGCTTGAGTTCGTCGACGTCGATCATTGCCGCACAGCCGCGCACCGTCGTCTCGGCATCGCTCAGCGTGTTGAGCATGCTGAAGAAAGCATGGCGATTCGACGCGCCGGTCAACGCGTCGTGTTCGGCGGCGTCGCGGTATTTCGCGCTGCTGACGGCGAGATCGTCGTAGCGAACGGCCAGGCCGTGGCGGCTTTCCTCGAGCACCAGCACCGCGCCGCCGAAGCCGAGCAGGAATTCGCAGAGCAGATGCACGGCCGAACTGACCCGCAGCAAGGTCAGCGGCAGAGGCTCGTCGCGCAGCACGTTCGCGCCGAAGATCGGAATGTAGTACAGGAAAGTGATGACCAGCAGGATCAACGCGACCCGCATCGCCGTCAGGCCCGGACTCGCGCCCGCGCGCCTCGAGGCAGGCGCCAGTGCGACGAGCGCCGCGCCGAACGTGATCGCGAGCGCGAACGACTGCACCATGAAAATGACGCGGAATTCGTAGCCGATCAACTGAGGTGCCGCCGCCGCGATGATGGCAAGCGCCGGTACGACTTTCGGCAGCAACCCCCGCGGCCACGCGCGGCCGGCGAAGTGCGCACAGCCAGACACGATCCAGTAGCCGAACAGGTATTCGCCGAACATGTAGAGCGGCAACGTCACCGCCGCGGTGGAAGGCAGCGCCTGCTCGATCAGCAGCGCCGTCAAACCGCAGGCCAGACTCAGCCAACCGGTCCACCAGGCCGATAGCGCCGGCCGATGCACGACGCCATTGAGCATGAAGCACAACAGCCCGATCAGCGCGGCACCTATCGCCTGAACCAGCAGCCCCAGCACTTCGACATTGTCGAACAGCGTGGTCACCCGCGCGCGCTCCTCCCTCGCGTCGCGAAAGTCTACAGGAAGTCAGGAGATGAGTAAGCCGAGGTGAGGATGGGGACTCGTCCAGGTATTCCATTCCGGGCGCAAGCTTGTCCCAATTCAAGAGGCTCGAGGGTCCGTTGCCGGCCGCGCACGATCCGAAACGAGCGCCGGCCGCGGCCGATACAGGTCCGGGAACATCTCTTCAGGTGATCGATCTTCGGCAGGTCGTTGATGACGATGTAGGGATAGGTCGGGTTGAGTGTCAGGAAATCCTGGTGGTAGGCCTCGGCCGCGTAGAACGACTTTCCGGGTTCGACCACCGTCACGATCGGCCGTGAAAACGCGCCGCTCTGTTGCAGTTGCCCGATATACGCGGTGGCAACCTTCTGTTGAGATTCGTTCGTCGGAAAGATTGCTGATCGATACTGCGTGCCGCTGTCGGGACCTTGCCTATTCAGCTGGGTCGGGTCGTGCGCGACAGAAAAGTAGATGCGCAGCAGTTGGCCGTAGGTGACCTGTTTCGGATCGAACGTGATCTGCACGGACTCCGCATGCCCGGTCGTGCCCGTGCCGACATCTTCATAACGCGCTGTCAGGCCGCCGCCGCCGGCATAACCTGAAACAGCACTGGTCACGCCTTTGACATGCTGGAAGACGCCCTGCACGCCCCAGAAACAACCGCCGGCGACAACCGCGGTTTCAAGCCGCGCCTCCGTTGCCGGTTCATCGATCGTCGCGGCGGGAATTGTTACGGCCTGCTCGGCCGAGCGCGCTACAAGCTGCCAGACGAAAGCCAGCAGGGCGAGGGCGGCGATTGCGAGCCACGGGAAAGTTCGCCTGGCAGAAGTCTCGCTGTTGTCGATCATCTCGATTCCCTCCAATCCTTGTCACGCGGCTGGCGCGAACTTCAGCGCGACGCCATTGATGCAATAGCGCAGTCCGGTTGGCGGCGGGCCATCGTCGAATACATGGCCGAGATGGCCGCCGCAGCGGCGGCAATGAATTTCCGCGCCGAACATGCCCATCTGCGTGCGGTTCGCGTCATTGACCGCATTCGGTAACGGTCGCCAGAAACTGGGCCAGCCGGTGCCGCTGTCGAATTTCGTCTTCGACGAAAAAAGATCGAGATCGCATCCCGCGCACGAGAACGTGCCGTTGCGCTTTTCCCGATCGAGCGGACTCGTGAACGATCGCTCGGTTCCTTGATCGCGCAGAACATAGAACTGTTCCGGCGTCAGCAGCGCGCGCCATTCAGCGTCGCTGTGCGTGACCTCGAACGAGGCGGGCGATGCGGCGTAGGCTCGCGATCCGGCGAAGCGGGTGACAATGAACAATCCTGCGGTCGACAGGCCTCCCGCGATGGCGAGCAGCAGCCGTCGCCTTCCGACCTTCGCGTCCCGGGTTGCGTCGTCACTCATCGAAGTTCTTCCTTTCCCTTGACACCCACTCAAGACCGCGTCAACTCCAAAAGGCTTTCGCCAGTGGCGAGCGTGGCCGCATGTGCCGCGCGCTCAACCTTGCAAATTGCAGGGTAGTTGTCACCGGGACTGCGAATCGCACGGGCTTGTGGCGGGGAAACGCCCCTGGAAGTGGAGTGTTCGAATGGCACATCTCTTGCGCATGACACCTAAGGCGCAAGGATGCGCCTCTTCACGAATACTCAGGGCCCGGGCTATCCACAATCACCTAACCACCGAAATCCTGCATTGTTGCGGAGGTCGCCATGTTCAAGTTCGCCAAGTCGATGCGGGCAGTTCCATCGAGTGAAATGCTGGGGCTGGATACGCGCGTGCGCTTCGACCCGGAACTGCTGGCGCGACTGATCGCCGGTCACGGCGAATTGAATGCGCGTTTTGCAACGTTGCTCTGCCGGCTCGACGATGATCCGCAAGCTGCGGTGGGCGCAATCCGCGACTGCGCCGGCCGGCTGCACCAACTGCGTCGCACCGAGGCACTCTGGCTGTATCCGGTCATCGCGCATGGCGTGGAGTACGACGAGGACGCCCGCCGGCAGTTGACGCGGCTTCGCCTGGTCATGGTCGCCCTCACGCGCCGCGTCATCCGTCGCTTCGAAAGTCTGCTGCAGGCAATCATCAACGGAACCCCGACCCACGCCGCCGCCGAGGACGTTTCCGTCGTGCTTGCCGAATACGTGCAGCGCAACGAAGCGGAGATCTATCCGCTCTACAGTCTGATGGGCGTGCGCCAAAACCACGCGGCGCCGCGTGTCGCCTGAAAAGCGGACTCACCGCAAAGCGGCGCGAACTGGCTTGATGAAGGGGCGATTTCCAGTACCGGAACGGTAACTGGTGGGCAGTACAGGGATCGAACCTGTGACCCCTACCATGTCAAGGTAGTGCTCTACCGCTGAGCTAACTGCCCACGAAGGGGGCGCAAGGATAGCCGAG
>Ga0157376_10002582_pt1 | contig 12295 bp, 8 predicted proteins | sample M45metaG_FD_121801 | JGI IMG/M metagenome (GOLD analysis project Ga0157376, IMG submission 121801) | Miscanthus rhizosphere microbial communities from Kellogg Biological Station, Michigan, USA - M4-5 metaG | ecosystem: Host-associated > Plants > Roots > Rhizosphere > Soil | place: USA: Michigan... | reverse complement strand
TAGTGCTGGCGGCCCATTTCGACGAACGTTTCGTACGTGCCCTGCACGATGCCCTGGCTGCCGATGTAGATCCACGAACCGGCCGTCATCTGGCCGTACATCATCAGGCCCTTCTTATCGAGCTCATTGAAATGTTCCCAGGTCGCCCAGTGCGGCACGAGATTCGAGTTCGCGATCAGCACGCGCGGCGCGTCGGCATGGGTCGGAAACACGCCGACCGGCTTGCCGGACTGCACGAGCAACGTCTCGTCGTCACCGAGTTCCCTCAGCGAACGCAAGATCGCATCGAAGCATTCCCAGTTGCGCGCAGCGCGGCCGATGCCGCCATAGACGACGAGTTCGCTCGGATTCTCGGCGACGTCCGGATCCAGGTTGTTCTGGATCATGCGGAATGCTGCTTCGGTCAGCCAGCTCTTGCAGTTCAGTGTCGTGCCGCGAGGGGCGCGGATCGTGCGCGTCGTATCGATTCGGGTGGGGGCGTTCATGAGCCGTGTCGGTGCGAAATGTATCGAAGCGCATTATACGACTGGGCGCTGAAAGACTTCCCCTCCTCCCATCGGCTTTATCGATGGGGAGAGGGCCGGGGTGGGGGGCTGCTTTTGCTGCGGGTCGACAAAATACCTCAGAGCGCCCCTCATCCGCCTCCGGCACCTTTTCCCCGCAGGCGGGGAGAAGGAAAGATCTTCAGCCCTGCACCTTGACGCTTTCGACCAGCATCCTGGCTTCGGCAACCGCCGACACGCGGTTATGCACGTGCAGCACGTCGAATATTGTCGCGACGTGACTCTTGACAGTACCCTCGGTGATGTCGAGTTGCCGCGCGATCAGCTTGTTCGACAGACCCTTCGCCAGCAGCGCGAAAACTTCCCGCTGCCGCGGGCTCAGCAAATCCAGCCGGCTAGCCTCCGCTCCATTCGACTCGGCCGATGCAACCGAATTCGCATCGGTTCGATCGTGCGCAGCATCGTCGAGCATGTGCATGAGTTGCGGCGGCAGGTATTGCCCACCGGCTAGCACAAGCTTGATCGCCTGCAGCATGACCTGCGCGACCCCCGACTTCGGAATGTAGCCGGCAGCGCCGGCGCGCAGCACGGCTTGGACTTCGGATGCAGCGTCGACGCCGGATACGACGATCAGTGGAACAATCGGAAAGTCCGCACGCAGGGCTGCAATCGAGCGCGCGCCAAGCATGCCGGGCATCGTGAGATCCACGAGTGCCAAGTCGAGGTCGCGATTCTGCTCGAACATCTGCCGCAGCGACGCGGCATCCCAAGCCTCGATGAAATCCACCGTGGACGCGAGCGTAGCCAGCTCGCTGCGCAGGCCAGCGCGGATCAATGCATGATCGTCAGCGAGCAGGATCTTCATCGCGCAATTCCCCAGCATTCATGTCGCGCAGCTTCCAGGCAAAGTTCATCACGACCGCGCGCAACTTTGCTGGAGAAACGGGCTTGTGCAGCAGCGCGAACCCGGCCTGGGTCGCTGCAGCCAGGGTCTCCGGACTCGTGTCGCCGGAAATCAGGATACCGGATATGCGCACAGCCGTCAGCGCGGTCAGACGCCGCAGCAGGTCGATGCCGTTCTCCCCGTCCGCCAGCCACATGTCGCAAAGTATGAGGACGGGATCGTTGCCGCCAGCGGCAAGCGCTGCCTGCGCCAAACGCCCGTTACCGGCCGTCGACACTTCGCAGCCCAATTCCTCGAGCAGGGCGCGGTTGCCGGCAAGCACCAGCGGATCGTCGTCGACAACCAGTACGCGCAACGTCAACTTCGATGTGCCGGGCGCAGGCTGTTCGGCATCGAGCCGCTGCACTGTCGACCCGGGTTCCGCGCGCGGCACGAGTAACGAGAATACCGATCCGCGCCGCGGTTCGGAGCGGACATCGACCTTGTTGCCCAGCAGCCGCGCAAGCCGCGATACGATCGCCAGCCCGAGCCCAAGGCCCATCATGCGGTCGCCCGCGGCATCGCCAATCTGATAGAACTCGAGGAATATGTCGCGGTGTTTGTCGTGAGCGATGCCGATGCCGCTGTCGCGCACTTCGATCTGGATCATCTCGCCGCGGCGGCGGCAAGCGAGCAGCACGCTGCCCTCGGGCGTGTAGCGGATCGCGTTCGCCATGAGGTTGGTCAGGATCCGATGCAACAGCAATTCGTCCGATACGACGATTGCCGAAGTCGAGCGGACTCGAAGGCGCAGATGTTTTTGCGCTGCCGCATCGGAATATTCGGCAGCAAGCTGCGAAAACAGACGATCGAGCGGGAATGCGCGCGGCGCCGCCTGCAGCGTGCCGGCATCGAGCCGCGAAATGTCGAGCAGCGAGTTGAACAACCGGTCCATCACAGCGACCGCCTTGGTCAGATCGGCCACGACCGATTGCAGGTCGGTTCCTTCCGTTCGCCGCTGCAGCGTCGACGTGAACAAGCCGATCGCGTGCAGTGGCTGGCGCAGATCATGACTGGCGGCCGCGATGAACCGGGACTTGGCCTTGGTCGCCTGTTCCGCGGTGTCCTTCTGCACCATCAGAGCGCGTGTCGCATCGGCGATGCGCGATTCGAGCTCGCGCGCATCGGCCTGCAGTCGCGCCGCCATGCGATTGAATCCTTCTGCCAACGTGCCGAGTTCACCTCCTCCGCCGGTGGCGATCGGGGCGACATCGCGACCTTGGCCCAGATCCACCATCGCGCCGGCCAGACGGCGGATTGGCCGGATCACGGCGTTGCCGATCGCGAGCGCCAGCGCAATTGCGATCGCAAGCCCCGCGAGCCCGAGGCCGAATCCGATCAGAAGGAGCAGGCGCTGTTGGGCCGTAGCTGCGGCGCGCGACATCACGACGGTGATCTCGCCCACTTTCGCCGGCGGGGTGCTTGCCTGCATCTGTTCCGGAAAGTCGCCGACTGCCAGCCGGGTTTGAATGACCGGTTCGGTGAAGCGCGTCGAATTGAAGCCGTCGACCGGCGCAAGCGTGCCGCTGCGCGCCAATTCGTTCCCTTGCGCATCGGCGATGGCAATGCTGCTGACATCGGCTTCGTGGACTGCGGTATCGGCCAGGCGCTGCAGTGCGGCGTGATCGCCGGTGAAAATCGCAAACTCGGTAGCAGGAGCCAGCCGTCGCGCGACAAGCTTCCCGCGCTCGGCAAGCGACACGTCGACTTCGACGATTCTTTCGTAGGTAAAGTAGATGACGAGCGACAACAGGATCATCACGCTCGGCGCAAGCGCCAGAAACAGCACGCGCGCGCGGATGCCCCAGCCGCTCATGGCATGCCTCCTGGCGTCGCGCCGTCCTTGCTGTCACGGCCGGTTTTCGTTTCGCCCTGGTCCGGTTTGACCTCGAGAGCCGCGTTCAACGCGGCTTCCGCCGGCAGATGCATGCCAAGCGATCGCGCGACGCTCGCATTCACACGTACGGTGAAGTACTTCGGATGCTGCGGGCCAGGCAATGGCTCATGCGCCAGAATGCTGCTCGCGATCTCGGCGCCCTGGCGTCCCTGTTGCCTGGCGGTCGAATAGAGCGACAGGAGCGCGCCTGCGTTGAGCAGGCCTTCCGAGTAACCGACCACGGGTATCTGCGCACGGTAACTCGTCAACAGCAGCCCATACACGGTTTCGGCAGTCGTCGCGATCGGGTCCGGCAGCAGCAGGAGCAGATCGCTCTCAGGCATCACGCTCTGCAGCGCCGCGTAGACGCCGGACGAAGCGCCGACCTTGGCGAAGTTCAGACCCAGTTCCCGGCTCTGTGCCTGGGCCCGAAGTACGCCTTCGAGTTCCTGCGAACTTGGGCCGAGTATCACGCCAATGCGATGTCTGTCCGGCAGCGCAATGCGCAGCAGGTCGAGTTGGCGCGACACCGGCTGATCGATGAACAATGCCGACACGCGGCGCGTGCGCTCGTTCGCCGCGGCAGGCGCAAGCCGTTCGAAACTTTGCCGCGGTATCAGCAGGCACAACGTGGATGGCGGCATCACGCTCGATGCCTCGCGCGCGATTACTGCCTGCGCGGCCGCCAAGCCAACCGGCACGACCAGTTCGTACGCGTTGAAAACCGGATCGGCCACGCGCATCAGATGCGTCGCGTCGACGCTGTCGACGCGCACCCGGCCTTCGCGCGCCTGTTTCAGTCCCGTGCGCAACTCATCGGCAACTGCATCGTAACCCCCTGCTCCATCGCTCAAGACCACCAGAACCTGGGCAACTGCGTTCGCCGAGCCGATCAGAATGGCGAACGCGGCGAGGACACGAAGCAGATGGCAGCGCCGTGTCGCAGCGGCGCCTGCGGAATTGTCGAACCGGTACGGCGCCCTCATCGCTGCAGCCTGACGCCGACCGTCAACCAGAGCACACGTTCGGCGACGTCATCGCGCCGATATTCGGTGTAGTGATTGTCGAACAGGTTCTGCGCGGTCAACGCAATTTCGACCTCCCCGCTGGCAAATTCAAACTGGCGCGCGACGCGCGCGTCGACACGGCAGAACGCCCGTTGCGGCTCGCTGTAGCCGGCTGCCCGAAAACCGCTCTGCTGCTGAATGTTGACGCTCGCATCCCATGTATCGGCAAACCGGTGCGAGACCAGCAGATGCGCAGTCGTGCGCGGAGCCGACGTCGAGTAGTTGTCGAGCAGGTCCGCGCTGACGATGTGCAGGTATGCAGCCGACGCCAGCAGCATCGTGTCGGCGGTCGGACGCCAGACGTATTGGCCTTCGATTCCACGCTCGCGCGCCGCATCGCCGTTCACGGCGTTCTTCGGGAATGCCTGCGCCGCCGAGTCGTTGCGGACGCCGATCAGATCGATCAGTTGGTTCACGTCGTCATCGAACAGCTTCAGATCGAGCGTTGCATGCTGCTCGGGCCACTGCGCGACGTAGCTGATTTCGCGCGAAAGGATCGTTTCCGGCAGCAGATCGCCAGCCGGACCATAACGCGGTGAACCGGGCGGCCCGACTGCAAACTTCCCCTGGTTCTCGATCACCGTCGGCGTACGCAGCGCACGCGACAGGTTGAAACGAATCGTCTGGTTCGTCGTGAAGGAGTAGTTAAGTGCGACTTGCGGTGCGACGTCGGTGCCGCTCAGGCTGTTGTTCTCAACCATCGCTCCGATGTTCGCGAGCAGGCTGTCCGTGGCGCGCCACTCCAGGTGGCCGAAGAGCCGCTCGACGTGCAGCGGGTTGATCGATGTGGCGAGCAAGGGCACGTCGGTGAGGTCTTCGCGCACACTGGCGCCCCACACCCAGCGCAGGTTCGGCCCCGTGCTGAAATTCTGCTGGATTTCCAGATCCGTGCGGCGGGCAGTACTACCGCCGTCGATCAGCATCGGCTCGGCGCCGCCCGGCGGCGGCAGAAGCGGCAGGAACAGATCGGTCAGGCGAAAATGGTAATAGTACAGTTGTACATACAAGCCATTGTCGGCATCGAAACTGCGATTCCACTTCACTTGCGCGTAGGCCGTATTCAGCCCGACGGTTCGCTCCGGATCATTCGCCCCGCGAAAACTGACATCGTTCTTGCCGTCGGTGCCGCCAACCTGCAACAACAGGTTGTCGACCGGACCGATCTGCCAATCGGCCCGTGCCGTTGCGTAGTTGCGTGTGCGGCCGTCGGCCACGTTTTCGAAGCCATCGTCGGCCCTGTGGCCGGCCACGAGCCGATAGTCGAACTGGCCGAATCCATCGCCGAAACGCGCCGATCCGTCGCGGATTGCATCGTTGCCGACATCGACCCTGGCCTCGGCGCCGCGCTCCTGCAGTGCGTGCTTCGTGATGAAGTTGATCGTCGCGAGGAATGCGCCGATGCCGTGGGTCGCGTTGCTCGGCCCGCGAATGACTTCGATGTGATCGATATCCTCGATCGCGAACGGAAAGTCGCTCCAGTCGACGCCGCCAAGCGTTCCGTTGTTGATCGAACGCCCATCGATCAACACCTGCAGGCGTGAGAAGAATTCCCGGCCGAGGCCGTGATAACTGACGATCGGCTGCAAGCCCTTGACGTAGGTGACGTAGCTCACCGTGAAGCCCGGGACGAGCCGGAACAATTCGGCGAATTCCCGCGCGCCCGAGGCCTTGATCATGGCCTGGTCGATGACCGTGATTGCCTGCGGAGTTTCGCGCGCGTCCTGGCGCAAACCCGAGGCCGACAGCACCGTCGGAAATTCAGCGACGAATTCGCGTTCGGAAAGTTCCTGAGCCAGAGACGGCGCGCCCGAGCCTGCTGCGCAACAAAGCGCGCAGGCGATCCAGGCAATCCTGGCTCGCGCCATCCAATTCTCCCCACCGCGACCGTGCAGCGTGGGACCTGCCGAAACAATCGGCACCCCAAACCCTGTGGATTGAGGCGTGTGCAGTCCAACTTGTCAATCGATTTCGGCGGCACTCCTACTTAAGGGCTAGACCAAACCCTGCAGGACGCAACGACGAAGCCCCGTGCGTATGTCGAACGGATGACGTCCGCGCGCCTCGCTCGCCATGCGGAATAAGGCGCCGTGCGTAGCTCGTTCGATCAATTGTTCGCCATCGCTACGCGGCGTAGAACTCCTTTGCCCCGCGGACTTTATAGAAATCGATTCAGTGAATCAGACAGGGAGGCAGCAGCACATGAAGACCGCGAACCCGATTGGCCGATCGTTGCAGGTGTTCGTACTCGCATTGTGCGGCCTTTCTTTTTACGTGCTGTTGCTCGCGTTGCTTTTCCTCGTCGTCGGACTGGTGCTACCCGGGCACGCGCACGCTTAGACGTTGCCCGGGGAATGCTGTTGTCGACGTGAAATCTGATGGGCCCAGGAGAGCGCCATGGACACGACGAAAATGCTAGTTCACCGCAACTTGGGCTTCAAACCTCTTGCATGTCTCCTGTTGCCACTGGCGATCGGCGATGTCACATGCGGCTTTGTCATGGCCGCCACGCTGCCGGTGACGAACTGCAATGACGCCGGCAGCGGCAGCTTGCGCGCGGCTCTTGCACTCGCGCACAACGGCGACAGCGTCGATCTGACCGCGCTGGCTTGCGGCACGATCTCGCTTGCGACCGGCGCGCTGGAGGTCGCAGTCGACGACCTCACGCTGCAGGGCCCAGGCGCCGGCAAACTGACGATCGAGGGCAGCCCGGTTGACCATTCGGATCGGGTGATCGACCACGTCGGCCGAGGCACGCTACGCATCGATGCCTTGCGGATCACGGACAGCCATTGGGTTTACGCTTATGCAGCGGGCGGATGCGTCCTTTCTCAAGGAACTGTTTCCCTCGACCGCTCCACAGTCACCGAATGCAGGGAGGGCGGCGTTATCGCGAATGGTTTTTCCGCTCGCGACAGCACAATCAGCAACAACAGCTACAGAGGTGTGCTGACCATCGGCGGAAGCGTCGCGATCAACAGCTCGACGATCAGCGGCAACCACGGTTTCGAATGCGTCGGATTGCAGGTCGGCATACAGAACTTCACCCCCCAATATCCCCCACTCACGCCACCGACCACACTCATCAGCAACAGCACGATTTCCGGAAATTACTCGACGTACTCACAGAATGACGTGCGTGGCGGCGCGGGCTGCATTTTTCAGTCGGTAACGATCAGCAACAGCACGTTCGCTTTCAATCGAGCGAACAACCGTGCGAGGTCCATAGCTGGCCTGTACATCTTCGCCACCGAAGCCACGATCGAGAGCTCCATTTTCGCGCGCAACGAAGGGCCAGATCTGGTCTTTAGCAAAATCGGCGCGGTGGCACAGACGTTTGACGGCCACAAGAACCTGGTCATGGCGACCGCGAGCAAGCTGCCGGCGGACACAATCAGGACGGATCCGATGCTTCAGGCGCTCGCCGACAACGGTGGACCAAACCAGACTCATGCCCTCGCACCGGGGAGTCCGGCAATTGATGCGGGCAGCAATTCGGCGGGCCTGACGAGCGATCAGCGAGGATCACCTTTCACGCGCATCGCGGGCGCCGGACCGGACATCGGCGCGTTCGAGTCGCAGCCTGTTCCACCTGCCAGCGTCGCGATTGGCCCCGGCTTCACTGGTAGCTGGTTCGACTCCGCGCAAAGCGGCCACGGCCTGATGCTCGAAATATTGTCCGACAACCGCATGCTGGCGATGTGGTTCGCGTTCAATCCGGAAGGCAGCCAACAATCCTGGTTTGGCGGCGTCGGAACCTACAGCGGCGCAACGGCAACGATCATCGATGTGGCTCGACCAACCGGCGGACGCTGGATTCCGAATTTCGACGCGAACAACATCGTGCGGAGTCCCTGGGGCACGCTGACATTCACCTTCACCGATTGCAACCACGGCAGAGTCGATTTCAATTCGGGGCTCGGCTACGGCAGCGGCAGCATGAATCTGCTTCGTCTGACGCAGCCCGCGGGTTTGGCGTGTCTGTGAGGTCTTCCGCACCACGCGGCCATCCTTGTTAGGAAACTGCCATGCTCTCTCGAAACTCGTTGCATAGCCTGCCGATCAAACGCTTGGTGACATGCCTGCTGGTGCCATTCGCCATCGGCAACCTCGCTTGCAGTCCCGTCGTTGCCGCCACGCTGCCAGTGACAAACTGCAACGACGCAGGCAATGGCAGCCTGCGTGCGGCGCTGGCACTCGCGCACAGCGGCGACATCATCAGTCTGACCGCATTGACCTGCAGCAGGATTTCACTCACGACGGGAGAGCTCCTGATCTCAGTCAACGATCTCACGCTGCAAGGGCCCGGTGCCGATGCCCTCACCATTGCCGGCGGTCAGGCGCCTGAGCATTCCTATGCTGTTCTCAATCACACCGGCAAAGGCACCTTTCGCGTCGACGCATTGACGGTCACGGACAATCAGGCGCAGTACCAGGGCAACAACTCCTCTCGCTGTGTCCGGTCGGGGTCTGGCACCATTTCTCTCAACCGTTCGACGGTCACCACGTGCAGCGGCGGAGGCGTCTACGCCAACGGCTTGTTGATGCGCGACAGTACGATCAGTTACAGCCGCCAGGGCGTGGCCATCTTCGGCAACGTCTCCATAATCGGCTCGACCATCAATGGCAATAGCAGCGCAGATTGCGCCGGCATAAGGCTCGTCTCAAGCACGGTGCTGATAAGCAATAGCACGATTTCCGGCAATGTCGCCTTCGGGACGGGATTTTACACCTACGACGGCCACTACGCCGCGGGCTGCATTTTGGGTCGCGCAACAATAACCAACAGCACCGTAGCCTTTAATGGGGCGGGATCTTATTATTCTGGCGGCCTGAACGTTCAGGCGGATGTCACCATTGAGAGTTCCATTTTCGCGCACAATTACGGAAGCGATCTCGTTGCCGGGCTGGTCAGCGGCCACAACAACCTGATCACGAGCTTCGCAGCTGCAGTACCGGCGGACACGATCAGGACGGATCCACTGCTCCTTCCACTCGCCGACAACGGCGGGCCGACTCTGACCCATGCGCTCGAGTTGCACAGTCCCGCGATCGACGCCGGCAACAATCTTTCAGGACTTGCGACCGATCAGCGCGGGGCATCGTTCGCGCGCAGCGTCGGCGCCAAGCCCGACATCGGCGCATTCGAATCGCAAGTTCCTGCGCCTCCTGTCGTGGCGATCGGCCCCGGCTTCACCGGCAGCTGGTTCGATCCGGCTCAGAGTGGACACGGCCTGATGCTCGAAGTGCTCACCGATCATCGGGTGCTCGCGATGTGGTTCGCGTTCAATCCCGAGGGGACTCAGCAGTCCTGGTTTGGCGGCGTAGGAACATACAGTGGCAACACGGCAACCATCACCGATGTCGCCCTTCCCACCGGGGGTCGCTGGATTCCGAACTTCAATCCGAACGCGATCGTACGCAATCCGTGGGGCACGCTGACACTTACTTTCACCGACTGCACGCACGGCAGAATCGATTTCAACTCCGTGCGCGGTTATGGCAGCGGCAGCATGGATCTGACTCGTCTGACGCAGCCGGCGGGTTTGGCGTGTCCGTGAGGCAGCGCCAGTGGAGACAAGACAACGACGAAGATCATTTGATGCATCAGCCCGCGCCCGGAACGCGCGGCTCGAGGCATATGAGCGACCTCTGATTAAACCGTCATCCCGGCGAAGCACTATCTCGATCTGGGCGGGAGGATGAGTGGTTGGGTGTCGCACTTTGCAGGGGAACGGCCGGGAAGCGCTCCAGTGGGCGCCGACCCGCATGCACCGGTATGTGGTGCGCTTGGATACGGAGAAAACCTCATGGCTCGTTCAACTACCAATGAAAAGAGAAGTGATATGACGCGACTACGTACTTCCGTCGCTCTCGTTGCCGCGCTGATGTGCAGCCCGATGGGCGCGATGGCGGATGTCGTTCTGGACTGGGACTCGATCGCGATTGGCACCTTGGGCGCTCAAGGCCAGAATCCGTTTGCTCAGGCGCGCTACATGTCGATTACGCAGCTTGCAGTCTTCGAAGCCGTCAACGCGATCACGGGCGACTACGAACCGTACCTCGGCACGGTCGTCGCGCCAGCGGGCGCATCGGTCGACGCCGCCGCAATTGCCGCGGCATACCGGGTGCTCAAGAACTACTTCCCGAGCGCCGCGAATCTCGACCCCGCTTATGCGGCCTCGCTGGCGTCGATACCCGACAGCCCAGCCAAGACCGACGGCATCGCGACCGGTGAGGCGGCGGCTGCGCAAATGATCGCCCTGCGTGTCGGTGACGGTTCATCACCCGCGGCGTTCTACCTGCCCGAGTCGTCCGATCCCGGCGTATGGCAGACCACGCCGAGTTGCCCTGCCGCCGGTGGAATCGCTTTCCAGTGGCAAAAGATCACGCCCTTCGGGATCCCGAGCGTCTCCGGCAGCCAGATTTGGCTCGATCAGTTTCTCCCGGGTCCGCCGCCAGCACGCACCAGCAGCAGATACGCGAAGGACTACAACGAGGTAAAGACCGTCGGCAGCATCAATAGCACGCAGCGGCCGCAGGATCGGGCAGATGTGGCGCGGTTCTACGCTGCGTCCACGCCGAGTCTTGTGTTCAACCTGGCCGCAAGGCAGGTGGCCGTCGCACAGGGCAGGTCGCTGTCGGAGAACGCGCGGGCCCTCGCCCTGCTCAATATGGCCAGCAACGACAGCCTCGTCGCGTCGTTTGGAACGAAGTACTACTACTTGCTCTGGCGGCCCGAGACGGCGATTCGCGCGGGCGACCTGGATGGCAACGCGAAAACCGACCCCGACTTCGCATTTGCGCCGTTCATCGCTACGCCATGTTTCCCAAGCTATCCGTCGAATCACGCGAGCGCGAGCAACAGTGCGGCCGAGATCCTGCGTCGCATCTATGGTGCCGGCGGCCTTGCCATTACGATGGCCAACCCCGCGGTGCCGGACATAACGCTGCACTACACGACGTTCAATCAGATCACGGACGATATCGACGATGCGCGAGTCTACGGGGGAATCCATTTTCGATTCGACCAGGACGCTGGCGGCCGTCTGGGACGCGATATCGCTACGTTCGTCTACAAACACAATCTGCGCAGCTTGGACGATACCGATTGATCCGGCTGAAGAGCCGGCAAAAGCCGATGGCCAAAAACTGGGGTCAGAGAAGAATCTATCTGCGCCGGACTCGGAGGCCTTAGCTCCGCCTACCGCGAAACTGCACTCTGACCCCAGGCTCGGACGCCGTGTATAGATACTCCGGTGGATTGCTGGCCCCCGGCGCGCAGTGTAAAACCGGAATGTGGGTCGTGCAGACAGCCGCTCTCATCTTGCGCGCTTCTGGATCGGCCAGGTGATGAATTCGATCTTCTGAGGGGCGGAGCGTCCATGCGTACTACTCGGCAACTTTCGGCAGGTCTGTCACGCGTGCCCAAGACAAGGACTTCTTCGCCCAATGCGGTAGTGTCGACGGTGAGCCCTTGAACCTGCCAGACGTTTCAATTGCGGCATCTCGAACCAACGTTCGCAGCAACCTCCGCGTCCGTCCGTTAGCCGCATGCCTGGCATTGCCGCTCGCCCTCGCAGATCTCTCCTGCGGCTACACCCTGGCGGCCGCCACGCTGCCGGTGACGAACTGCAATGACGCTGGCAGCGGCAGTCTGCGCGATACGGTGTCGCGTGCACAAAGCGGCGACACCGTCGACCTGCGCGGCTTGACCTGCGGCGGCCTCATCTCGCTGGTCTCAGGCGAACTCGACATCAATGTCGCCGATCTGACCCTGATCGGGCCAGGTGCAAGCAATCTGATGCTGGACGACGGCACGCTCAACCGCACGAAATCGATCGTCAATCATCGTGGCTCGGGCACGCTGCGGCTGGAGCGGCTGAGCGTATCCGGTCCGGGGGGTGCC
>Ga0157376_10002575_pt1 | contig 12307 bp, 12 predicted proteins | sample M45metaG_FD_121801 | JGI IMG/M metagenome (GOLD analysis project Ga0157376, IMG submission 121801) | Miscanthus rhizosphere microbial communities from Kellogg Biological Station, Michigan, USA - M4-5 metaG | ecosystem: Host-associated > Plants > Roots > Rhizosphere > Soil | place: USA: Michigan... | reverse complement strand
GCGACAACCACGGGTCGTATTTCTACGACTGGACCACCGAAAACGAAGTCGCCTGGAAGAACTTCTACAAGCGCTACATGCGGCTGATCAACGACTACAAGAACATGGGCGGCCGCGTCACCGTCGGCACCGACTCGGGCTTCATCTGGAAGACCTACGGCTTCGCCTACATCGAGGAGCTCGAACTGATGCGCGAGGCGGGCTTCTCGCCGCTCGAGATCATCCGGTCGGCGACGATGTACGGCGCGAAGACGCTGTACGAGCCGAAGGGCGAGGATGCGCAGGTGGGCATCGTGCGCAGCGGCATGCTCGCCGACCTGGTGATCGTGCCGGAGAATCCGCTCAGCAACCTGAAGGTGCTCTACGGCACCGGCCACATGCGCCTCAACCCGCAGACCAATCGTCAGGAGAAGGTCGGCGGCGTCAAGTACACCATCAAGGACGGCATCGTCTACGACGCGCAGAAGCTGCTGGCTGAAGTGGCTGCGGCGGTCGCCGCCGAGAAGCGCACGGTGACGACCCCCGCGGCACAACCGTAGTCGAGCCGCGAGGAACTGAGATCGGCCCATGTCGCGCGTGATTCGAGTCGTGACGCTGGCGCTCGCGTGCCTGCTCCCTGCCGGCGTGCGCGCCGGTCAGGGGCCGGCGCCGGAATCCGTGAAAGCGGAACTGCAGGCGCTCATGACGGCCCTGAACACCGCATTGACCGCGCGCGACCGCGCCGCGCTCGAGCGGATCTACGCCGACGATTTTCTGTTCATCCATGCGCTGGGCGTGCCGGTGAACAAGACGCAGCAAATCGCCGCGGCGATGGCGGCCCCACCGGGCGGGTCGCTCCCGATTCCCGGTTTCGACGGCCTGCTCGTGTACGGCGATGTGGCGATCCTGCGGACGCCGGACCGGACTCGTTTCGGGACGTCGATTTACGTGCGCCGGGACGGACGCTGGCAGGTGCTGCAGATTCAGGGGACGCCGATGCCGGCGGCGCCTTCTGCGGTGACCATCGATCCCGGCATCCTCAAGAACTACGCCGGCCGGTATCAGCAGGACAACGGCCTGTTTGTCACGCTGGCGTTCGAGAACGGCGGCCTGTCGCTGCAGGTCGATGGACGCCAGAAGCTGCCGCTCACCGCTGACAGCGCCTCCCACTTCACGCTCCCGGCCGGCGCGGGAGAGATCACCTTCGCGACGGCGGGCGGCGCCACGACCTACGAGGTCCGGCGCGGCAACGGCATCGTCATCAAGGGAACACGCGTACCGGCCGAGCGGTAGCCGCGCGGCGTCACGGACACGCGCGTTGTGGCGGCGCACGCGAAGCATTCCCGGCCGATTGTCCTATTGGCCGAATCGTGCGCCGAGCCGCCGTGACCTGACGCCCAGCCTGTGCCGGCGGTCCACGGGCTCCAGAACACCTCGAAGCAACCGCAATGGGTGATGGCGGAGTTCGACAATCCGGATGGCTCGCGCCTCTGCGAGTTCATCAAGAAGGTCGAACCCAAGACCTCGTTCGAGTTCGCGTGCCCGGTGGCCGCGGTGAAGGCCGCGGAGAGCTATCAGCTGACGCTCGCGGTGTACGGGGACGACCGGCTGACGGATCGGATGGTGCGGCGAGCGGCGAAGAAGTAGGGAGTTCGGGGTGCGCAACGAGGAGGCACGCCTCATAATGTGGCGATGGTCGGCGAGACACTCTCGCGGTATCGCCTGGTCGCGCATCTTGGCTCCGGCGCGATGGGTGACGTGTATCGCGCCGAGGACGAGCGTCTCCGTCGCACGGTCGCGTTGAAAGTCGTGCGCGCGACGCACGACCCCGAGGAGACGTCGCGCCGGCTGCTCGCGGAGGCGCGGGCGGGCTCGGCGTTCACCCATCCCAACATCGCGGTCATCTACGAGGCCGACGAGGTCGAACACGACGGCGCCACGCTCAGCTTCATCGCGATGGAATACGTGGCCGGACGGACGCTGGCCGATCTCGCCTCTGAGAGCGCGCTGCCCCTGGACTTCATCCTCGACGTCGGCCGCCAGGTGGCCGATGCGCTGGTCGCGGCGCACGCGTATGGCCTCGTGCACCGCGACATCAAGCCCTCGAACGTCATGGTCACCGAAAACGGGCTGGTGAAGGTGCTGGACTTCGGCGTGGCGCGCTGCACCGCGCCGATTGACGACACGGCCCCGACGCAGACCGTCGATCCGCTGCAAGGCACGGCAGCCGGCACGCTCTCGTACATGTCGCCGGAGCAGGTCACCGGCCGGCCGCTCGACGGACGCAGCGACATGTTCTCCCTGGGTGTGGTGCTGTACGAACTGCTCGCGGCACGCCGCCTGTTCGACGGGCCCAATGCGGCGCGGGTGATCGAAGCGCTGCTGCAGAAAGAAGCGCCGCCGCTGCTCGCGCACCTCGACGATCCCCGTCTGCCGGCGGTCGAGCGGGTCGTCAGGCGCATGCTCGAGAAGAACCCGTCGGACCGGTTCGACGATGTGCGCGCGGTTGGACTGGCGCTCGCCGCCGCCCAACGAGGCGAAACCTTTCAAGGGTCGCGGGCGGACGCCGCCTCGCCGATGCTCGCCGTCATCGACTTTCGCAACATCAGCGCCAACGCCGAGGATGACTGGCTCGGCACCGGGATTTCGGAAACGCTGACCGCCGACCTGGAAGGGTTCGAAGGTGTGACGGTGGTGCCGCGCGGACGCGTGTCCGAGCTGGCCCGCACGCTCGAGCGCCAGGGCGGCGAACACGGCGAGCCGCCCTGGGTCCGCGCCGGCCGTGAGCTCGGCGCCCGATGGGTGCTCACCGGCAGCTTCCAGCGCGCGGCCGACGCGGTGCGCGTCACGGCGCAGCTGTTCGACACGGCAACGGCTCATGTCGAGCGGACGATCAAGGTCGATGGCCGGATGCAGGAGATCTTCGTCCTGCAGGATCGGCTGGTCCGCGATCTGGCCGAGCTCCTGAGGGCGGTGATACGCCCGACCGGCACGGTGACACAGGAAACCGGAGTGGTCGGCGCCTACGAGGCGTTCTCAAAAGGCGTGCTCAACCTGCGCGCGGAGACCTTCGAGTCGATCGATCGGGCGGTGATGCTGTTCGAGCACGCAGTCGATCTCGACGCCGGCTACGCGCGCGCGCACCTGGAGCTCGGCGTCGCGTACGCGACCAAGGCCGACTATCTGGCCATGGGCGAGCTGCGCACCCACGCGGTGAAGAGCCTCAGGCGCGCGCTCGAGCTGCAGCCGGACTCCGTTCGCGCGTGGCGTGAGCTTGGCTCGGTGCTGATCGCCATGGGCCAGGACACCGACGGATTCGACGCGCTCCGCCGCGCCCTGGTCATCGACCCGGCCGATGCAGGAGCGCTGGGGACGATGGGGCGGGCCTTGTTCATCGGACGCGCGCAATTCGGCGAGGCGGCTGCCTGGTACGACCGTGCGCTCGCCGCGAATCCCAAGGCCGGATGGTACGCGCTGCAGCTGGCGCATTGCGCCGCGCTGATCAGGGACTTCGCCCGCGGCGAGGCCGCGGCGAACCGCGCGATCGACCTGCAGCAGGCGGCGCTGTCCGGCCAGGAGGGCGTGCTGATCGTCGGCGCGTCGATGCGGCTCGGACATCTCCGCGCGCTGCAGGGCCGGACCGCCGAAGCCATCACCTCCTACATGCAGGAGCTCGCCTTCCTGACCGACGTGGACCATGCGCTCCGCAACCGCGTGATCGTCGAGCTCAACGTCCGTCTCGGCGCCGCGCACTTGTCGCTCGGCGAGACGCGAAAAGGCCGTGCGCTGCTCGGGGTGGCGATCGAAGCGTTCGATCGACGCGTGCGCCTCGGGTCCGACGAGCCGTTCACGCGGTACTACGCCGCCGCGGCGCACGCGCTCGTGGGCGACGCCGACACCGCGATGGCGTTCCTGGAGCGCGCCGCCACGGCCCGGCGGGCGTTCACGCTCGAGCGGGCCCGCATCGAGCCGGAGTTCGCGGCGCTGCGAAAGGACGCGCGGCTGCAGCGGCTGCTCGAGACGCGATGAGCGCGCCCTCGCTCGATTACAATCGCGTGCACTGGGGGAACCGTCATGAACCGTCGCCGTGAATTCCTCACACAGTTCGGCGCCTTCGCCGCCATGACCCGCATCGATGCAGGCGAATTGAAGGCGGCACCCACCCCCGCTGCCGGCGCCTGGGACACCTCGTGGGTCGAGGCGCTGGCCTCCGCGTCCTACCGCGTGGTCTTCAACGCCGAAGACATCGCCGATGGCGCGGCCATGGCGTATGCAGAGACCTTCCTCAAGGACTTCCATGACGCGCACGGCACCGCCGATGCGCAGACGCGGCCCGTGATCGTGTTCCGGCGGCTGGGGACGCCGATGGCGCTCGACGACGTGCTGTGGGATCGCTACGGGATTGGCGAGGACGCCAAGATCACCGACAGTCGAACGCGAGGGCCCGCGAGGCGGAACATCTACAAGGCGCAGCTCGAGACGCTGCGGCAGCGCGGTCTCATCAGCCTGGTGTGCAGCATCGCGCTCGGCAACTGGTCGGGGCGGGCGGCGAAACGTACGAACCGAAAGGCCGAAGACGTGCTGGCCGAGGCCCGCGCGAACCTCATTCCCGGCGCCATCGTCGTGCCGTCGGGCATCTACGCGCTCATCAGGGCGCAGAACGCCGGCTGTGCCTTCATGCCCGGCACCTGAAAGCGCGAGCCCGCCCGTCACCCGCAGAGGAGGCATCGATGAGTCAGCCGCGAGCAGTTGCTCTTTCGCTCGTCGCCGGATTGTTCGCGCTGACTTCAACCGCCGCGCTCACCGGTCAGTCGCCGGCCCGCACACATACGGTCACGGCGACTGCGGCCTCGCTACAGTCACCACGTCCAGCTGAAGACGACACGCCCTGGGGGTTCTTCCGGAAGAACCTCGAGCACGCGGATTCGTTTGGCAAGTGGCTGGCCTTGATCTTTTTCACGACGATGCTGACGTACTTGTACCTGCCGCGACTGGTGGTGGGCCTTGTCGTCGTCGTGGGGATCCTGGCGCTGCTCAAACCGGCGGTTCGCCGCTCAAAGCTGGTGCGCGGCGGCCTGGTGCTGGTCTCTGTCGGGTGGGCGGCGCTGGCCGTCGCCGGCCGCTTCAACGACAATCCGCTCGGCTTCGGCTTTCTGTTGGCGGTCACGACGCCGCTCGGAGCCGCGATGATGCTCGTCGGCGCGATGCAGGCGCTGCTCGAGCGGACCGACCGGCGGCTGAATCAGGACATCGCCGCACTGGTGGCTGCCGCCGGGAGCTCGCGTCCCGTCTGGCCCGACGAACCGCCGCTGCCGGAGGTCGATCGCGTCGCAAGCCACGGATCGCACGCGTCAGCTCAGCTCGTGGCGCTGTTGGAGACGGCGTCCGAAGATCCGGTGAGCGCGAGTCCAGGAAGCGTTCACGTGGAGCAGCAGGCGGCGCTGGCGCTCTGCAGGATCTACGGCGTGCTGCCGACGGCCGGTGAAACGGTTCACGACGCGCGATCGACGCCGCAAGAGAACAGTCAGGTCATTGGATTCTGGCGACGGAAGGTCAGTGCCACGCAAGCGCACCGATGAACCCGAACCGCGTCACGATCGCGCGCCGAGGCGCCGGATGCGGCAGGCCGTTTCATCGCGCAGAGAAACGGAGGGGTACGTCGACGTGGTCGACCTTCATCCACGGATGCCATTGCAACCAGACCCGGAGACCCAATCCCGCAGCCGCCAGAGTCTGACGCTGGAGCGATTCGCCCAGCAGCCAGCGGCCTGCATCGATCGGCCTCGCATTGTCCGGCAGCTTCGTGACGTCGACGATCGCCGGGACGTTCAGCGTACCGGACGCGATGCGTGCCTTTGCCGCCCCTCCCGCGAGGTCGACGAAAACAACCTGAGATTGCTTTTGTGAATAATCGAGAAACGCGAACGTGGATTCCGACATCCACGTCAGGTCCGACCGGAGCTCATGCATCGCAGACCGCACGCTCGCCGGCGGGCGGGGCGCGTCTTCATGCGTCGCGTCGAATTGCGGCCGGTCATAAGTGTGGCCGCGACGATTCCGGTCCGGATAGACCGCCCAGCCGCACTCAAACGAGCCGCAGGCTCCGTTCATGCAGTTCTGCTCCGGCGACAAGCTGACGTCGTACACCAGATACAGGGCGCTCGCCTCCGCCCATCGCGGGACGATCGCGGTGAAGGCAATGAACCGATGCGTCGGGGACAACGCGGCGTTGCCCGCGTAGAACTCGTCTGCCACCGTGCCTTCGCCCGGATCGACGATCGCCATCCGGTTGCCGTTGAGGACAAGAATCAGGCGGTTCGTCTCAAACGCGAATGCATCCTCGATGGTGCCCCCGAGAGACTTGTCGAGTGTTCGCCCTCGACCCTGGGCATCCGCCACCGTTACATCAGAGGCATCAATCGGCGGGCTCGCTTGCCGGGCGGATACGTCCCATTCCCCGACGACCTTGTGGAACGCATAGTCGTCCTGCGCAAATGCATCGGCGGCGCTGCCGGCGACGGTCAACGCGGCAATGATCGCTGGGACGAGGCAACGAATCAGCATCGGTTCGGAAGTCCCCGCCGCTCATGCTATCGCGGCGAGCGTCTTGTCCGCGACATCAGTCAGTCGCCCGGGCGAGTCGCCGCCCAGCTCTCGTGACGCGTCGACGTTCAGCCAGAGCGCGGCCCCCAGCACCAGCACGACGATCATCGGGACGAAGGGCGCGTCGTAGCTGCCGGTGCGATCCACGATGTAGCCGTACATGACCGCGCCGACGAGTCCCCCGGCCTGGGCGATGGTGTTCATCAAGCCGACCATCGCGCCGGCGCGCGAGCCGCCGATGTCCAGGCAGACGCCGAACACGCCGGATTGCTGGAAGGTGATGGCTCCGTAGGTCAGGGCGAGGAAGACCACGGTCAACAGCTGATGGCGCGTGAACATCGCGGCCACGGTGAACGCCGCCGCGCCCGCCAGCGCCGTGGCGCCAATCAGTCGCCGGCCGCGCCTCGCACCGAGCCGTCGCACCAGCGCGTCGCTCGCCGCGCCGCCGGCGAGGTTGGCGCACGCGGCGACGATGTACGGGAGCGCCGAGACGAAGAGATTGGCCTCGCTGAATCCCCGGCCCCTGACCAGGAAGGTATGGAACCAGGTCTGGAAGAAGTTGTAGACGTAGACGTAGCAGAAGGCCAGCCCCAGAATCGACCACACGGTGCCGGAGCGGCCGGCGAGGCGCCACGGGAACGCGTGGCCGGCAGCGGACGCCCTCGAGGCGACGGAGGATCGCGACGCGGCGCCGCCCTGCTTTTCTTCCGGAGAGTCGCGGAACCACGCGTACCAGACCGCCGCCCAGACCAGCCCGGCGGCGCCGAACACGTAGAACGACATCCGCCAGCCGTAGCGCATCTGGATCGGCAGCACCAGCAGCGGCGCGACGGCGCCGCCCAACTGGCTGGCCATCAGGTTCACGCCGGACATCGTGGCGCGTTGCCGCGGCGGGAACCATCGCGACACCACCACGGACGCATTCGGGAACGCGCCGGCTTCGCCGGCCCCGAACAGGAACCTGGCGAGCAGCAACGGGTAGAAACTCGTCATCGCACCGGTCAGGGCGGTGAACGCCGACCACCACACCACGATGCGCGTGAGGACGCGCCGCGGGCCGATGCGATCGCCCATCATGCCGGTCGGGATTTCGAAGAGACAGTAGGCCAGCGTGAAGAGGCCCGTCACCCATCCCCATCCGATGGGATCGATCCTCAGGTCCTCCTGCATGCGCGGCCCGGCCACCGAGATGCAGACCCGATCGAGATAAGTGATGGCGAACAACAGCACGAGCAGACCGACGACTCCGCGACGGTCCCTCGAGGCACCCGGCAAGATGGCCGATTGTGTCACAGCGTTGACGTAAACGCTCCTGGTCCCGGCTATGGTCCGATTCGAGGAGCCGCGTAACAATCGCGGGCTTGCTGCGTACATCCTTCAGTGGCGTGGAGTGCCTGGCTCTGGAGTGCGATGTGATCGATTTCTCGGAACTGTACCGGACGCACGCGGGCGATGTGCACCGGTTCGTCCTGTTCCTGTCGGGCGATCCGGCCTTAGCGGACGACATCCTCTCAGAGACGTTCATCCGCCTGTGGCACGCACGCCGACGCGTGGATCTGACGACGGTCAAGGGCTATCTGCTGACGATCGCCCGCAACCTGTTCCTGGCGGATCGGCGGCCCGCCCGCCGGATGACCACGCTCGACGAGCGGGCGCAAGACACCCGTCCGGATCCCGAACGCCGTGCGCAGGCGCACCTCGAGCTGCAGGCGGTGCTGGCGGCTCTTCAGACGCTGCCGGAGATCGACCGCGCGGCCGTCCTGCTCCGGGCGGAGGAAGGGATGTCGTACGACGAAGTGGCGGCGGCGCTGGGAATCTCCGCCGTCGCGGCGCGAGTCAAGGTGCATCGCGCGCGGCTGAAGCTGGCCGAGGCCATGAGGGCCGGCGGCCCCGGCATCACTGAACCCGAGGTGAAACCATGAAGATCTCACGAGACGTCGTCAAAGACCTGATCCCCGTGTACCTGGCGGGAGACGCGAGCGCCGACACCCAGGCGCTGGTGGAGTCCTATCTGAAGACCGATCCCGAGCTTGCAGGCGATGTCACGGCGGCCCGTGGCACGCGCCTGCGACTCCCGGCGACCCGCCCGCCGACCGCGGAGAAGCAGACGCTCGACGCCACGCGGGAACTGCTCAAGAGCCGGACGTCCACGCTGGTGGTCGCGACGATTTTCACCGTGCTGCCGCTCACGTTTGCCTTCCGCGGGACGACGATCACGTTCTTCTTGATCCGGGACGCGCCGGTGATCGGAATCGCGTGGTGGGCGACGGCCGCGATCATGTGGATCTGGCACGCGACGATCCGGCGCCGGCTGCGAGTCTCGGGACTGTAAAGGCGCAATCTATCGAACCGACGATTGTCGCCGCCGATCCTCTGCCGCCCGGACCGTCTCACGGATGGTGTCGACCACGAGCTGCGGTTGCTCGATTGGCACGTTGTGGCCGCTGTCGTGGGTGACGATCAATCGGGCGCCGGGGATCGTGTCGAGCCAGGCCTGGTACGCGCGCGACTCGGCCTCGATGCCCGGACGATTCCTCGCGCGCAGTTCTCGAATGGCGCTGGCCGCAAACGGCACCTCGCGCTCGCTGACGGCATCGATGAGAACCAGTGGTATGCCAGGCGGAATCGGGCTCCTTCTCGCCTGTTCCACCGTCTCCTTCGCCACCGCAAGTTCCGGGTGACGCGATGGAGGGCCCCCGTCAGCATCGAGAGTCGGATCGACGAGCACCATCCCGCTCACATCCTCGTCTGGCTTCGCGCCAGCAGAAACATCGCGATGGCGCTGAGCATCGCCAACGCCACGGTGAACGGGCGGTTCACGTCATCCTCCAGGTGCGGATCAGCGGTGGCGATTTCGCGCCAGGGACGACGGCGCCAACCCAACGCGCCCGAGCGGCACGGCGAGGAGCGCCGCGAGCAGCATGAAGCTTTGGAAGCGGTAAATGTCGAGCGCCACATAGATCCGCACCACGCCCCACAGCAACATCGTCAGCGCGAGCAGGCACGTGGTCGCGGCGCTCCACACCAGCACGTACTGCCTGAGATGGTGCGCTGACAGCCGGCGCCAGGACCAGGCGGCGAGCAGGCATTTCGCGACAGCCGCGATGGACATGAGCCACACGACGCCGCCCATGCGCGCGGGATCCTCGAGCACCCAGCCGGGCAGCCGGTCGGCGGCGAACACCATCGCGGCAATGACGAAGAGCACAGGCGACATCACGGAGGCCGTGAACAGCGGGCGGCTTCCGGACAGACCGCTCCAGAGGCGATTCACCAGGAATCTCCAGGTCAGGACCACGCCGGCGACGAGGATCAGGGCGACGGTCCCATACACCGACAAGACCGAATGTTCGTGGAAGGCCCACCACTGGATCGCAAGCTGGCTGACCGCGTCAACGTTCGCCCACAGCGAGAGCCACATCCCAACGAAACACACCACCAGCAGCCAAGAAATCGCCACGCTCGCGGCCGCCACCTTCATCTTGATGGCGACCATCTGCTCGTCTGTCAGGGGGCGGATCGCGACGAATGCCGGCAGCGACAGATCCTCCGACCAGAACGTGGGCCTGGCGAACGCCATGCCGACCGGAATCGCGAGCAAGACTGGCGTTGCGAGCGTCCCAAGGAGCAGGCGAAGACTTCGGACGGCGTCCTCTCGCGCGAACCACGAGATCGGTGCGATGACGGCGACGAGCACGCCGCCGACCAGCAGCGGCAACACGAGACCCGAACACCGCCATTCGAACCAGAACTGGGCGGCCACCGGGGACGCAAACGGTGTCCGACGTCGGTACGCGCCGGCAGCCGACGCGATCAGCGGCTCGAGTCGACGGGCGCGGCGCTCACTGCCGCCGCACCGCAGGCGGATGATGTGCCTCCATGCCAGGAGGAACACCGCGACCGCAAGCGCGGCCATGGCGGTGCCGACGGCAGCTTCCGCTCGCCACGGCGGCGGCGGGCTCGGTGGCCAGGATGGGAGGAGACCGATGGCGTACACGACGATCACCACGACGCCGGCGACCAGGAGTCGCAGTGGACCAACGCGCTCCAGCCCCCAGAACACGCCCTGGACAAAGACCATGGAGGCGCCAAGAAGCACGGCGACGAACGGCACGCTCAGCGTTCCGCCCCTCGACAGCGGGGCCAGCCACAGCAGATACAGCAGTTCCACCGAGGCGATCCCGGTGAGCACGGGAAGCGCCACGAGCCGCAGCGACGACACCGGCAGCGTGAACAGCCGGCGCGGAAAGTTCCCGATGCCGCGCGCGCCGCTCGGCTCCGTGTAGCTGAAGATGCCAAACACGAAGAGAAACGACACCATCGACAGGAGTGCGATGAGCGATGAGGGATCGTCCGTGGGCTGTTCCGCGTAGTCGAGGAGCCGGCCGGCCGCCGTTGCGGCGACGATCACCGCGACCGCGATGCGGTTGCGCCGCCAAATCTCCCAGAGCAGCGCGGCAGTCGGCGAGCGCATGGCTAATGGCCCGCGTGCGCCACGAAGATCTCGTCGAGTGACGCTTCAGCGTCCTCGACGATGACGGCGCCGAGATGCTGCGCGACGGCGGGTGCGAACGCGCGTCTCGCATCGGAGATGACCGTCCACTCCCGCCCGGCGCCATTCACGCGGATCGCGCCCGCCACCTCGGGCGGCTCCGTCCGCGGCACCTCGAACCGGAACGAGACCCGGCGGTGACGTGCTTTGATCTCCTCGAGCGGCGCGCACAGCTTGAGCGTTCCCTGGTGCAGCATCGCGACATGGTCGGAGACTCGCTCGACCTCGTCCAGCAGGTGCGACGAGAAGATCACGGTGCGGCCCTCGTCCGTGACCGTCCGGATGATGGCTTCGAGAATGTCGCGGCGCACGATCGGATCGAGCCCGGAGCTGGGCTCGTCGAGGATCAGCAGATCCGGGCGATGGGCCTCGGCCGCGATCAGCCCCAACCTCGCGCGCTGCCCCTTTGACAATGTATCGATCCGGGCGCTCACATCGAGGCCGAACTGCCCCAGCAACTGCTCCGCGTACGCCGCATCCCATCGCGGGTAGAACGCCTGCGTGTAGCGCAGCAGCTCGGCGACGCGCATCCACCCCGGCAAATCGGGCTGCTCCGAGAGGTAGCCGATGCGCGCCAATACCGCCGTCGGTTCCGACACGGGGTCCAGGCCGAACACCTTCACCCGGCCGGCTTCTGCCCGCCACAGTCCGAGCAGATGTTTGATCAGCGTGGACTTGCCCGCTCCGTTCTCCCCGACCAGGCCGAACACGCATCCTCGTGACACCGCGAGGGTCACATCGTTCAAGGCCTGCTTCGGCCCGAAGCGCCGCGACAGGTTCGTCACGGCGACGATCGGTTCGTCCGAAGCGGGATTGGGAACGGCGAGCTCACGCACGACGCTTCCTCGTGTGCCTGGCGGTTCGACGCGAGGCCAGCTCGTTCTCCATCAGGCGGCGGATGTCGTCCTCCGCGAGATCGAGCGATTCGAGACGATCGACGGCGGATCGCATGATCGGTTCGGCCTTCTTCATCAGGTCGATGCGGCCCGAGATCGACTCGTGGACGAACACGCCGGAACCGTGGCGCAGCTCGACGATCCCTTCACTCTCGAGATCCCGGTAGGCGCGAACGACGGTGTTGGGGTTGATCAGCAGGTCTTCAGCCATCCGGCGCACGCTGGGGAGCTGCTCGCCCGCCCTGATCGCACCCGTCTCAATCGAGTGCTTCAGGTG
>Ga0157376_10002574_pt1 | contig 12307 bp, 10 predicted proteins | sample M45metaG_FD_121801 | JGI IMG/M metagenome (GOLD analysis project Ga0157376, IMG submission 121801) | Miscanthus rhizosphere microbial communities from Kellogg Biological Station, Michigan, USA - M4-5 metaG | ecosystem: Host-associated > Plants > Roots > Rhizosphere > Soil | place: USA: Michigan... | reverse complement strand
GGTCCCGAGACGGAAGATATGTTCTGTTCGCCATCGGTAGTAGCAACCTTGAGTTCGTTACCCTCCCGGAACTCAAAACTGGTTTGTTTCTGAAAGTACCATCCGCTGTCCGAAACGCACAATTCTCGCCGGATGAAAAATGGGTGGCCTACGCCTCCAATGAAACTGGGAAATGGGAGATTTACGTGACCTCCTTCCCAGAGGCGCGTGGCAGATGGCAAGTCTCGACTGGAGGAGGTGAACAACCCAGGTGGCGACGCGATGGCAAAGAGCTGTTTTATCTTTCATCGGACGGCAAGATGATGGCTGCCCCGGTGACGATCGGCACCAATTTTGACGCTGGGAAGCCAATTGAGCTTTTCCAGACAAGTCCCCGGCAGCCAATGTCGTATAACGACCAAGTTATCTACGACGTGGGACCGGACGGACAGCGGTTTCTAATCTTGACGCAAACGAAGCAAGCAGAGGGCGTACCGATGTCCGTCGTTCTGAACTGGGCTGCAAAGCTGAACAAATGACACTAGTAGCGGGGAGCAAACTTGGGCCGTATGAGATCGTCGCGCCGCTGGGTGCCGGCGGAATGGGCGAAGTGTATCGCGCGCGGGATACGCGGCTGAACCCAATAACTCCCGGATGGTCGGCAACCCTTCCACAACCGCGCACCCAGCTCAAGGATTCGGCTCGATGCCAATGCGATCATTGACCGCTGATCGAATCCGCTGTTTGCAGCCAAGGTAGCGTTCGGTCGTTTGAACCGAAACGTGTCCCAAAAGAAATTGGATCTGCTCCAACTCGCCTCCCGATGCGTGGCAGAGCCGAGCACAGGTCCGTCGCAGATCGTGCGGTGCCAAGTTAGCGACACCAATGGTCTTCGCGGACTCCTTCACGATGTGCCAAACCGCCTTTACCGTCATCCCATCTCCCCATACCGTTCCTACCCTGTTGACCCGGCGGAATAACTTTCCTCGATCAATTGCCGCTGCGGCGAGCCAATCGTCCAGTTCGGTTCGCACCCAATCGGGAACCGGAACCGTTCGAACATGGCCTCCCTTGCCAACCAAATCAACGATGGCCCAATGCTCTTCGCGCTGCTGGAGATGATCCAAAGTCAAAGCCACGGCTTCATGCCTTCTCAACCCGCACGCGAGTAGCAATGCGAGCAAGGCTCGGTCGCGTTTCCCTTTTAGTCTCTGGCGATCGGGGGCTTGCCACAGCGCATGGCCTTGCTCTGCCGTTAACCAGTTTCCGAGGCGCATGCCCAGTTTCTTCACACCTTTGACGCGACGAACACCGGCAGCCAAGTCGGCGCTGAGAAGACCACAGGCGGCCGCTTCGTATGCGAGCCGGCGCACAGCGCCAAGACGCAGATTGATTGTTCCGGGGGCGAGGTGACGGGATTCGAGATGAGAACGATAACGCAAAACCACGATCCTGTTGAAGGCTAAGCGCGGTTCCGAGCAATACCAGTCAACGAACTCATCGATGGCGTGACGATAGCCCCGCTTTGCATCTGCTGAGTTGAGGCTGTTCAACACCGCGGCCTTGGCGTGTTCCAGGTCGGGCAAACGTAGGACGGATTTGGTGCTACTGCGTCTTCTTCTGGAACTTGGCTTCTGCTTCATGACCGGTGGCCTCCGTGCCACCGATCAATGATCTGAGTTGTGCAGAGCCTAAGGTCAGAGTGGCCCGTCACTCGGATCCAATATGCTTCAGCGAGGGAATTGACCGCCGATTCTCGCCTATACAGGCGGAATTGAGTTTTAGAATTTCAGTGAATATTGCTGCGTATTTAGAGCCGCCAGGAAGAGCACGCCATGTGTGCTTCCAAGACTCTCATTGACATCCACTCTGACCAATCTTTCCAACATTCATTCGAAGCGACGACCGGCACTCGTGCCGCAGCCCGTCGCAATCAGGTTACGGTTGGTGTCGAAGATTTCAAGCGTAACTGTGTCGGTGAACTCGTTCGCGTCGCTACTGAGCTCGATGGCACGCGTGAGCCTGTGTGTCTGTATCCAGGTTCCGGCGGGACTAAAAACGAAGGCCTCGGACACTGCGCTGTACGTGTTGCCGTTTGTGTGCCCCCAGACACCGACGCCGGGAGTGCTTAGGGCGGGGGGCAGGCCTGCGGTCGTATAGCTTAGCGTCCCCCCTTGGCCGAAGATAAACAGGGCCGGGAAGCTCCTCAGCGGCTCGCCCGTCTGACAGTTGCGGACCGTGAGCTGCACGCGCCACGTGCCCTCAATCCGACCGGCCTGCGATTGCGACTGAGGGCTGGCCTTTAGTCCAGACTCCAGAACCAGCATGCCGGCTAGAACCAGTGCTGCTGTTGCACCGAAAGCTGCAAAGTGCTTCAAATTTCTTGATGTCATACTGCTTTCTCCTTTTTGTTTTGAATATCGCTGATGGATTCGGCCGCTGCGCCGACTACCGGCGGCATAGTGAAAATTGCCCGCTTTCTTGCCATAGAGAGTGTCTGAAGATAGTCTGGAGTTTTTCTGAAGCCTACGATTTTCTTTGTCATAAATTTTCTCTTTCGAGAAACTTGATGGCCCGACTTCGCCGCTGGTCCTCTTCTCGCTAAAAAGCAGATTGCGTTCAATCCCGGGCCCCTCACATCACGCACACTTATGGCTCACACGGCCAAGTAGCTGAGTACAGAGCAAGTAGCATCTTGGTAGGCGTGATAAACTCGCGGCTCAAAGCAGGAAAGGATGTAGATGTGATGGAGAAGCTGGGCCTCAACATGCGCTTTGGGGACTTTGAAGCCGACTTTCGCACCCAGGAACTGCGCAAGCAAGGCGTGCGAGTGAAGCTGCCTCGGCAATCGTTTCAGATCCTGCAAAAATTACTGGAACGGCCGGGAGAGTTGGTGACCCGGGACGAGTTACACCAGGCGCTTTGGCCCGGCGACACCTTCGTGGATTTCGACCACGGCGTGAATAATTCCGTCAAGCGTATCCGCGACGCGCTGGGCGACTCCCCCGACGCCCCGCGCTACATTGAAACTCTGCCCCGACTAGGATATCGCTTTGTTGGGAGCATTGACGAAGTCCCGGTCGTGCCAGTGCCGGTCGTGTCATCTGCGGTCCGCGAGGAAGTTGGTCGGCCGGCCCGCTGGCGATGGCGCTTTTTCCTTTTGGTATTGGCATTGGCTCTAGTTCTCGCCGGCATTGCAGGCCAGTGGTTCTTTCTACGGGTAAAGGAATCTGTGCCTGTGATGGAGGTCGTCCCCCTGACGGGCGTCATCGGAAAACAGAACTTGGCCAGTTTTTCGCCGGATGGCAGTCAGGTCACATTCACGCTGACCAACGACCCCAAGCGGGGAAATGGTCTTTACACGGCGCTGGTCGGCGGGGACACACTTCTGCAGTTGACGGACGACCCCAGGGATTGTTGTTCGGCCTGGTCTCCGGATGGCCAAGCGGTCGCTTTCTCCCGCAATTCCGAAGAGGAATTCACCATCTATACGATCTCGCCCTTAGGAGGCACACCGCGGAAGCTTTATGTTCGCCCCCGGCGTGGGCTTTATCACTACTCCACGAATAGGGCCCAGCTGTTGGCCTGGTCTCCGGATGGCAAACTAGTGGCTTTCTCCGAAGCCAACGCGGAGGGCCGATCGGCCATCACTTTGTTGTCGCGTGCCGACCACAGCACGCGTCGTCTGACTTCTCCGCCCGTCGAACACTTTGACTCTCAACCCGCCTTCTCGCCGGACGGCAAGACGATGGCTTTTGTGAGAACTAGCGGCCCGGGGTCGGTCGATGATTTGTTCCTGGTGCCGATCGAAGGCGGTGTTCCCAGGCGCTTGACCTTTGATAACCGGGAGATCCACGGGCCTCCCGCCTGGACTGAGGATGGACGGCATCTGATTTTCTCCTCCGCTCGCGCCGGACTCCAAAGCCTGTGGCGGTTGCCCGCTGCTGGAGGCGATCCACGAGCGGAGGCAGAAGCCGGCACCAATGCTTACTATCCGGCGATTTCAACCAAGGCGCATCGCCTGGCCTACACGCGTAGGATCAATAACAACAATATCTGGCAGCTGACGCTGAAGGATCGCGGGCATAGGCAGCGGAAGGCGTCCATACTGATTGCGGCGCATGGGTTTGCTTCTCATCCCCAGTTCTCGCCTGATGGGACCAAGATCGCATTCGAATCCGACCGTTCCGGATACCAGGAAATCTGGGTCTGCAACCGGGATGGCTCCAATCCATCGCAGATTACTTCCATGGCTGGTTTTGCGGGAACACCGCGTTGGTCGCCAGACAGCCGTTCCCTCGCGTTCGACTTCCGGCCCAAAGAGCGCAGCGAAATCTACGTGGTTGAAGTTCCCGCTGGCACGCCCCGGCAGATCACGACGGTGCCCGGAGCCAACAATGTGGTCCCCAGCTGGTCGCAGGACGGCCAGTGGGTCTATTTCGCCTCAAGAGGCGGGCAAGAAGACTTCCAGGTGTGGAAAGTACCCATCCAGGGCGGGCCTGCTGTGCAGATGACGAAGAAGGGCGGCTTTGCACCTCTGGAAGCAGATGACGGCTTTCTCTACTATACAAAAGGCTCTTCTATTCCCGGGATTTGGAAGGTCCCAAACCATGGTGGCACGGAATTGGCAGTCCTGGAGACTTTTGACGCGCCGCAGTGGTCGGATTGGGCAGTGGTTCCGGGTGGAATGTATTTCGTCAGTTCCCGGAGCTCATCCAAACCAATTTTGGAGTTTTTCGACTTTGCCACCGCGAGAAGGACTTCAATCTCTGCCCTTGACGGTGAGGCTCAGGGCTTGGCGGTATCTCCAGACCGAAAATCCATTCTGTACGCGCAGTTGGACCTCGACAACCAAGGGATCGTGGTGGTGAAAAATTTCCACTGAAGGAGCTAATCTGTCTCACAGCTTGTACAGGCCAATGCATAGCTCGGCAAAAGCGATTTGGCGTTTGCTGCGTTAAACAATGCCGGGCAATTCTCCAGCGGCGATAGCGCACGCTGCTCGCGGGCAAGTAGATGCTTACGATGCTCGCGACGTGCACCTCGTCTTTCTTCTGGTGGATCCAAAATGGGACACCATACGAGCCTATGGCCGTTTCGCTGATCTCCTGAGGCGCTGCAGATTCACAACCTCGGCGGTCCCGGCCCCTGAGAAACGCAATGCTGGGTGAAGACCAAAGCAGGCGATAAGCTTTGCGACCAGTCACTCCGAACCAATCCGCCCTTCTTCCGATGAAGACATGGTTAAGAACAGCGGCATAGGCCGAATCGGCCAGCTCCTGGATTGTCGGCTACTCGGAAACTGACCCACTACCAAGGATCTCCGAACTGCCCCAAACCTGTGGACACTTGATTCCCGGCCACTTCGGATGGCCATGGGTGTCTCATCAGCCAGAATGTTTGAGCAGATTATCCTGATTTTTTATCCTGCCTCTGTTGCAAAGCCGGAGTCCGGGGACTGATCTTCAAGAGCGAACCAATCGGCGTCCCCGGTACTGCGGATGGTCTGGCACGTCAGAGGAACGATTCCGATGTTTGTTGCGGCTAAGGCTTAAGGCGAAGTCACCTGTATTGCGAATATTCCGGGCATCCGTTGCTGATCTCAGTGACGATCGAATCGTTTCAAACATTGGAAGCTTCGTCCTGACCTTGCAGCTGGGAGGGAGCCAAGACCGTATGAGAACGATTCATAAACTTGTGAAGAGCTGAAAAATCTCTGAGAGATTCCCACTGGTATACCCAGTCGCCATTGCACTGGCTGCGATACCACGTTTCGATCTTTGAAGCTGCCGGTGGAATTTGTTCAGTCAAGGGAATTGCCTATGCCCGCGCTCGGGTGGATTGGCGGATTTCGCGGCGAAAATCTGGCGCGAACACTTCCACCGTGCGGCACATTTCGTAAAGGCGGGAACGCATGCGCGCACCGATACGGTCGGCCAGGGAATCTTCTTTCACCACTTTCATGCTGGCGCCGCTCGGTAGCCGCGGAGCGGGTTCCGTCGTGGCCAATTCATCAAAATAATTTGTAGTAAGAATGGTGACGCGGCGTTCGTTGTAGCGCGCATTGAGCACCAGGCCGATGATGTCCAGCACCCATGCCGAAGGTTTGCTCGCTCCGAGATCATCGAGCACCAGAATTTCTGTGTTGCGAATCGGCTCCAGCACTTTCATTTCGGTCGATTCGCTCTGTGGGTTATAACTGGCCTGAATCTCTTTCAGCAGTTCGCGGTAGTCGCAGAAGATTCCCTGATGGCCACGGCGCAGCAGTTCCTTCAATGCAGCGACCGCCAGATGCGTTTTGCCGACGCCGGATGGGCCCATCAACAGCAGGCCTTTTTCGCTGGCGCCGGGATGCTCACGAACAAAGCCTTGGGTGTTCATCTTGGCGCGCTTCAGCGATTGCGCGTGTTGCGTGGTCCACACTTTACCGTCAGCCAGATCGGTGACGTAGCTTTCGAAGTCGCAATGTTCGTAGCGCTTGGGGATGCGCGCGCGGTCCATCGTCAGCGTAGCGCGTTCGTCGGTGCTGCAATCGCAGGCTACCGCAAATTTTCCATGGCCATCGGGACGCGCGACCAGCTTCCAGCCGGTTCCATGGCAGAATTGGCAATTTTCGAGCGGCATCGTTAGAACGAGCATACGGGCGCGCGCGCCGGACGGCAAGGCGTGCCCGGTGTGGAATTCTGTGTAAGAAAAAGAACGGATTGGCACAGAGTCACAGGAGACGCCGAGAACGGAAAGGAAGGAAGAAGACAAGGCAGAGAACTATAGGAAAAGGGGGCTGGGCTGCTTAAGAACGACCCGATTCGCACCCGGCCCGTGGGTTGTCCGCCTGAGGACATCCGACCAGGAAGGATTTCAACTTAAAACGTCCGCAAAAGTTGCCGCCCAGGGGACATCCCCCAAGGAACTACCAGTTCCCATTCTTGTGACCAAGGCTTGGCGTTCCTGCGCCGATCCCCGTAGGATGGGCCCAAGAATGACCATGAAATCGTTAAATGATGGCGTTAGCCAAAACCTGGCTCAGCGGATGGGGCGGGTACGAATCGGAACAATCGCGTGGCGCGAAGGTCTTTCTTGCGAGACGGTATTGGCCACTCGCGAAAGCTCCTGTTGGACGACGGTCGCAAACTCGGTCATCTGCTTTTCCATCTCCACCATCTTTTCGCGCATGTTCAAAATGATTTCAATACCGGCAAGGTTTACGCCCATGTCGCGCGCCAACGTCAAGATCACTTCGAGTCGTTCCAAGTCCTGATCGGTATAGAGTCGAGTGTTTCCGTCTGACCGCGAAGGCTTCAGCAATCCCACGCGTTCGTACAAGCGAAGCGTCTGCGGATGCAATTTGTAGAGTTCTGCCACCGAGCTGATCATGTAGCCGGCTTTGGCGCGAGTTTTTCTACGTGGCGACATGGCTCGTCAGACTCCAGCCTTGGCGAACAAATCTTTTCGGGGATCGTCGGGCGCGACTGTTTCCAATTCCTTCATTATCTTGCGGACACGCTCGTCGGTCGGTTTGGGCACGATCACCTGAATCTCCACGTACTGATCACCACGAATGCCGTTGCGCGCGTTGGGCACACCTTTTTCGCGCAGGCGAAGGGTGCTGCCGCTGTTGGTTGCAGGTGGAATACGCACCAGCGAGCGTCCATCGATCGTCGGCACTTCCACCTTTGCGCCGAGCGTCGCTTCACTCACCGTCACTGGAACTTTGGTGTAGAGATCGTTGCCACGGCGTTCAAAAAATGGATGCGGCTTCACTTCAACAATCAAATACAGATCGCCGGCGGGAGCGCCCATAGTCCCGGCATTGCCTTTGCCCGGAACACGCACGCGTCCGGAGGAAGCAACACCGGCAGGAATTCGCACGTCAATCGATTCGGAGCGGCGGACCCGGCCTTCGCCACCGCAAGTCTTGCACGCGGTGCGAAGTTTACCGGTGCCGCCGCAGCGGGTGCACGGAACGTTGAAACGCATCTTCCCGGCAGCTTGTTGAATGGTGCCTGAGCCGTTGCAAGTCGGGCAGGTCTGCGGAGAGCCGACGGCTCCGGTGCCGTGGCACGTTTCGCAGGAGTCCATGCGGGCGATCTGTATTTTCTTTACGCCGCCGCGAACCGCATCCCAAAAATCAATTTCCAGTTTGTATTCCAGCGAACTGCCGGATTCGGCTTCTTCTTCAAGGCCTGCGCTGCCGCGTCCGCCAAAAAAATTGCTGAAAAGATCGCGGAAGCTGGCTCCGCCACCTGCGGCGCCACTACCGCCGCTGAAATCGAAGCCGCCAAAATCAAAATTGACGTTGTTGTCACCTCCGGTCGCGCCGGGGCCGTAATCACCGGTCGGCACGTTATCGCTGTAGAAGCCATACTGGTCGTACATCTGGCGTTTCTTGGTGTCGGACAAAACGTCGTAGGCTTCCTGCAGTTGCTTGAACTTTTCCTCGGCCGCTTTGTCGCCAGGATTAAGATCGGGATGATATTTGCGCGCCAGTTTGCGAAAAGCCGCACGAATATCCTTGGCCGATGCTTTGCGGCCGACTCCCAGCAGTTCGTAGTAGTCAGTCTTGGAGGTCGTTGGCATTGGGTCTAGGTCGCTAAAATTAGAAAAATCGTGAAATGTGCACTATGGCGGATAGAAACCGTAGTGCACACTTCGTGGCAAGCCTCGCCGAAAGATCGCAAACAGCGTCAGGCTTAGTTCGGTTGCTTCTTGTCGTCCACGTCCTCGTATTCGGCGTCGATGACGTCGCCGGGCTTGCCAGCCCCGCCCTGCGCGTTTGCGCTGGATGAGCCAGCCGCCCCCGCTCCAGCAGCGTTGGCCGCTTCCCCTTGCTGTGCACTCTGCGCGGCCTTATAGAGCGTCTCCGCCATTTTGTGCAGCGTGCTTTCCACTCTCTCTTTTGCCGCACGCAGCCGGGCGGAGTTGCCCTCGCCGCCATCGCTCATGGCCTTCTTGGCTTCCTCGAGCGCTTCTTCGGCAGTCTTCACATCGGCTTCCGGCAGCTTCTCGCGGTTTTCCCGAATGGTCTTTTCCGCTTGATAGACAATGCCGTCCAGCTGGTTGCGTGCTTCCACTTCTTCCATGCGACGGCGATCTTCTTCGGCGTGCGATTCAGCTTCCACGCGCATCTTTTCCGCTTCCTCCTTGGTCAAGCCGGTCGAGGACTGAATGGTGATCTTCTGTTCCTTGCCGGTAGCCTTATCCTTGGCCGAAACATTCAAGATGCCGTTGGCGTCGATGTCGAAGGTCACTTCGATCTGCGGCGTTCCGCGCGGAGCAGGCGGAATGCCATCGAGTTTAAACGTGCCGAGTGAACGGTTGTCCTTGGCGAATTTGCGTTCGCCCTGCATCACGTGGATTTCCACCCCAGACTGGTTGTCCGAAGCGGTTGAGTAGGTTTCAACCTTTCTGGTTGGGATGGTCGTGTTGCGCTGAATCTGTACGGTCATCACTCCGCCCAGCGTTTCCACACCGAGCGACAGCGGAGTCACGTCCAGAAGGAGGATGTCCTTCACCTCACCAGCCAGTACCGCGCCTTGGATGGCCGCGCCTACGGCAACGACTTCGTCGGGGTTTACGCCCTTGTGAGGCTCTTTGCCGCCGAAAAAGTTGCGAACCAGTTGCTGCACTTTCGGAATACGCGTTGAACCACCGACCAACACGATCTCTTGGATATCGCTCGGTGAAAGCTTGGCATCTTCAAGCGCTTGCTGTACCGGCTTCATGGAGCGGTCCAACAAATCGCCCATCAGTTGCTCTAGCCGAGTGCGGGTCAACTTTTCCTGCAAGTGAATTGGGCCGCTGGCGCCAGCGGTGACGAAGGGAAGATTGATTTCCGTTTCCATCATCTGTGACAGCTCGATCTTGGCCTTTTCCGCGGCTTCTTTCAGGCGTTGGAGCGCCATGCGATCCTTGCTCAGATCAATGTTGTTGCCTTTCTTGAATTCGTCGATCAGCCAGTCCACGATTTTCTGGTCAACGTCGTCGCCACCGAGGTGAGTATCGCCGTTGGTGGATTTCACTTCCACCACACCCGCTCCAACCTCCAGCACCGAGATGTCGAACGTGCCGCCGCCCAAGTCGTACACGGCGATAGTCTCATCGGACTTCTTCTCGAGCCCATAGGCCAAGGCTGCAGCCGTCGGCTCGTTAATGATGCGAACGACTTCAAGGCCCGCAATTTCGCCAGCTTGCTTGGTGGCTTGGCGCTGCGCGTCGTTGAAGTACGCCGGAACAGTGATGACCGCCTTGATCACCTTTTCGCCGAGGAAATCTTCCGCGGCGGTCTTCAGCTTGGTCAAAATCATCGCGGAAATTTCGGGCGGGCTATACACCTTGCCGGAAATTTCGACGCGGGCGTCGTTGTGATCGCCCTTGACTACCTTGTAGGGGACACGCTTGGTTTCCGAGCCCACTTCGTCGAAGCGGCGGCCCATGAAGCGCTTGATGGAGTACACCGTATTTTCAGGATTGGTGACTGCCTGACGCTTGGCAACCTGGCCGACCAGTCGTTCGCCAGTCTTGGTGATCGCCACCACCGAAGGAGTGGTTCGTGCGCCTTCCTGGTTGGGAATGACCACTGGTTCGCCGCCCTGCATCACCGCGACGACGGAGTTAGTGGTTCCCAGGTCAATTCCGATAATCTTACTCATGTAAGTGATCCCCTCTCGATACCTAAGCTTTCCTGTGCCGAACGTCCTCTCGCCCTATGTCTAGAAAAACGGAGACGAACTCTATCGCCGGTGGAGCGGTGCAACTGGCTCCAACACCGGGATGCCACGCTGCAAGGTTCGATGCACGAAGCAGTGTAAAGGTTGAGTGTAAGTTTGTCAAGTTGTCTGATTGCGTGTATACGTTCTTATTTTACTTATATTTACAGCCATTATTTACGAGTATTCGCGAAAGCTCTAGCTTCAACCGGTGAACAAACCCAAAAGTGATTTTGGCATCTTACTTCGCGGCGTAAGAGAAGGCGCCGCGGGTCGGCGAGGAGTAAATTCCGGACCGGCCCGCCCGTTTTTGACGATAGTAGGGTAATATCAGCAGGACGTTCGCGACTTCAAACCATGGACGTAGGAGAGACGCGTGAAGGGTCGACATCTCTTTGCAGCGATCGTGGCGCTTGCGCTCGCCGGAGCTGCTCTTTCATTTGGGCTTGGCGCCAATCACCACCTCTCTGGTCGCACCGTCACCCCTGGCTCGCTCGAGCACGTGGATGCGCCTGCGGAGACTAGGAAGCCGCCTGCCGACAATAGTGCCGAGGTCGCCTCAAACGCGAAGCGTTCAGCAGTCAGTTCCCAGCCGCTTTCCGGACCGCAACCTGCTCAGGCTTCCGGGATTGCGGAAGTTGATACCCATAATGCATTCGGCTCCAAGCTTGCGCCGATCACCATGGAAGTTTACAGCGACTTTCAGTGCCCCGCATGCAAACAGCTCTTCAAGACCACCAATCAGCCGCTGATCGACAATTACGTGAACACCGGCAAGGTGTACCTGATTCATCGCGATTTTCCGCTGCCGATGCATTCCCATTCGCGTGAAGCAGCAAGCTACGCGCGAGCAGCCGCACACATCGGGAAATTTGAAACAGTCGAGCAGGCACTATTTCAGAATCAGGAAAAGTGGGAAGCCAGCGGCGACGTAAAAGGCACTGTTGCCGCGGTGCTCAGCGCGGCAGAAATGAAAAAAGTGCAAGCGCTGGTGGACGGCAAGTCGCTCGAGCCGCTGATTGAGAAAGACAAGCAAGCAGGACAGATGATTCCGGTAAGCCAAACTCCGACCACCGTGTTTCATTGTAAGGGCCAGACCTATCCCTACGCGGGCGTGATGAGTTACGACTTGCTGAAACAGTTTCTGGATCAACTGCTTTCGCAGAGATAATTCGTCCACACTCGCCAGGTACATTCAAGAATGATGCAATCCAGTCCTCTTACCTTCCGCCGCGCGGTCATCTGGATCGGCCGAATCCTACTGGCGGCGATCTTCATCTATGCCGGCTACGCCAAATTAACCATGGGGATGCACCCACGTCCTACCCTCGGCGTGGCGCTCGCTTTTTTCGCGTTGCAAGTGGATTCCTACCAGATTCTTCCGGCATGGGCCGTAAAAATGGTGGCAAATTCGTTGCCTTTCGCGGAAATCGGGCTCGGTCTACTCCTGCTGATCGGCTGGAAACTACGCATCTGGGCTACCCTCATTAGCTTGGTGATGCTGGGATTCTTTGCGGCGGTGGTGCGTTCCTACGCGATGGGCCTGCAGATCAATTGCGGATGTTTTGCCACGCCCGAGCCATTGACCCTCAAAACAGTATTTCGCGATGGAGCTCTGGCAG
>Ga0157376_10002570_pt1 | contig 12318 bp, 8 predicted proteins | sample M45metaG_FD_121801 | JGI IMG/M metagenome (GOLD analysis project Ga0157376, IMG submission 121801) | Miscanthus rhizosphere microbial communities from Kellogg Biological Station, Michigan, USA - M4-5 metaG | ecosystem: Host-associated > Plants > Roots > Rhizosphere > Soil | place: USA: Michigan... | reverse complement strand
CACTTTGATTTTTGCGGCACGTTTTTTAAGGGCGGGCGCAATCTTCGGCGAGCGGGTCACCATTTCCTCCGGACATTTCATCGAAAAATGGAAATCGGGCGTAGGGGTCTCAGCATCCCAAACGCCGTCGCGCAGCTTTACAGCAATTGCATACCCCACAGGTCGTGCAAGTGTACGACGCCTTGCACCTTTTTGGCGGCATCTACCACGATTACACAGGTAATGCGGCGTTTCTCCATTAGCGTCAATGCTTCACTGGCAAGTACATTTGGCCCGATCGTTTGCGGGTTTCGGGTGATGCAATCGGCGAGTTTCATGTCCACCACTTTGCCGCCATGTTTTTCCATCAAGCGGCGCAAATCGCCGTCGGTCAAGATTCCGGCCAACGTGCCATCAGCATTTATTACCGTGGTCATGCCCAGTTTTTTCGCAGACATTTCGTGGAAGACATCGGCCATCGGCGTTTCGGGAGCGACACGCGGCAGCCTATCGCCGGCGTGCATCACTTTTTCGATGCGAAGCAGGCGTTTGCCCAGGCTGCCTGCAGGATGCAGCGCCGCAAAATCATCGTGACGGAAATCACGCTTTTCCAGTAATGCTACCGCTAGCGCGTCGCCCACCGCCATGGCCACGGTGGTGCTGGCAGTCGGCGCAAGATTCAACGAACATGCTTCTTCGTTCACGCTGACATCGAGAACTATGTCGCTGGCCTGCGCGATGGTGGATTTCAGATTCCCGGTGAGTGCCACCAGTTTTAATTCCAGCCGCTTCAAAGCATCCAGTAGCGCCACAATTTCACGAGTCTCGCCGCCGTTGGAAATAGCCATGATGGTGTCGCCGGGCGCCAACATTCCCAAATCGCCGTGCACCGCCTCCGCTGGATGCAAGAAGAAAGACGGCGTTCCGGTGCTGGAAAGTGTCGCGGAGATTTTCTTGCCGACGATGCCGGACTTGCCCATGCCGGTGACGGCGACACGGCCCTTGCATGCGAATAAAAGGCCCACGGCTCGCTCGAACGTTCCGTCCAAGCGAGCCATGACGTCGTGGATGGCTTGCGCTTCAATGCGCAGAACGCGGCGGGCAGTATCCAGGCTCATAGCGCTCTCCACGACCGGACCAGAGTCGAAAGTTCCTTCAAACGCGAAAGCAAGCCGGCAAGTTGGTCGAGCGGCAATGCATTCGCTCCGTCCGAGAGCGCCTCCGCCGGATTGTTGTGTGTTTCAATAAAAAGTCCGTCCACGTCTGCGGCCACCGCTGCACGTGCAAGTGGTTCGATAAATTCCGGCTGCCCGCCGCTGGAATGTCCCTGTCCACCCGGCAATTGCACGGAGTGCGTAGCATCGAATACCACCGGATAACCTAATTGTTTCATTTGCGGGATGCCGCGGAAATCGACCACCAGATTGTGATAACCGAACGACGAACCGCGCTCGGTCAAAATGATGTTGGCGTTACCGGTAGAGGTGACTTTTTCTACCACATTCTTCATGTCCGCCGGCGAAACGAACTGGGGTTTCTTTGCGTTTACCACCCGGCCGGTTTTTCCCGCCGCCACAAGTAAATCCGTTTGCCGCGCCAGAAATGCCGGGATCTGCAAAATATCGGCAACTTCGGCTACCGGAGCCGCTTGCGATGCTTCATGAATATCGGTAAGGATTGGCAGCTTCAAATCCGATTTGATCTTGCCGAGAATGCGCAGACCTTCCTTCAGACCCGGCCCACGAAACGCATTCCTCGATGAACGATTGGCTTTGTCAAAGGATGCTTTGAAGACCAATGGAACGCCAGCGTCAGCGGCAATCTTCGCGACGCGTTCCGCCATCATTCGCGCGTGTGTCTCGGATTCGATCACGCACGGCCCGGCGATTAGGAACAGCGGTTCACCTGCTCCCAATCGTAAGCTTCCCAGCGAGATTGCTTCTTGAGTCGCCAATCAGATCCTCACCAACTGCCGTCGTACGAAAGGAGCCAGCGGATTGCCGCCGAATTCGCCCCCCACTGATGGCCAGGTTCGTTATTCGCACAGAACGGTTCCACCAACCCGGCCATGTTATCCCAAGCGGTCTCAGAAAGAACACACTCGAAGATGCTCCGGTGCGGTCTGGCAAATCGACTCGTCCGATTTTTCACGGCGTAGATAGAGTCCGCGTCCGTTTACCTGGTCAAACCCTTCGCTTTCATGGAGCGCCTCGCGGTTTGCGGCACCAGAGGAAAGCATCTCAATTTGTGATTTGAGCCGGCTGACTTCCTCAGTATCGAACGAGGAGAGACGGATCAGTGGTTGAGAGATCGAACGGTCCGCTAGAAATTCAACTTTCATTTACGCCGTGGCGTGAGGAGCAGCCCGCAAGACCGGAGCTCGCGGAGTTTCCGTTGCAGGCGCGGGTTGTCCTTCATGTGAAAGGGAGGCGCCAACTCCCGCAGTCGCGGGCTTGCTTCGCTCCTTCCTATGCTGCAGGGCCGCGCCAATAAAAGCCGCAAACAGCGGGTGGGGCTCCAGCGGCCTGGACTTAAATTCCGGATGGAACTGGCATCCCAGGAACCACGGATGGTCCGGAGCTTCCACAATCTCCACGTAATTTTCGTCAGGAGTGCGCCCGGTGATTTTCAACCCGGCGTCCACCAGGGTCTTTTCGTGTTCGCGGTTGAACTCATAGCGATGGCGGTGGCGCTCACTGATTTCCAATTTGCCGTACGCTTTGTGCGCGAACGAACCCGGCTCCAGTTTGCACGGCCACGCGCCTAGCCGCATCGTCCCGCCTATCTCATCGATGCCCAGAAGTTCCCGCAACTTGTAAATCACCCGATAAGGGGTTTGCGGATCAAATTCCGTGCTGTTCGCTTCCTTCAAACCCGCAACATCGCGCGCGTATTCAATGGTTGCACACTGCATGCCCAAACAGATTCCAAAGAAGGGCACTTTGTTTTCGCGCGCGTAATGAATGGTATGAACCATTCCTTCGATGCCACGCTTGCCAAATCCGCCAGGAACTAGAATTCCGTCGTAGCCGCGCAGCCTCTCGGCAGCAGTCGCCAGCGAATCGATCTCTTCTGACTCGATCCAGTCGATCACCGTCTTGTGATTGTGGGCGAGCCCCCCGTGCAGAAGCGCTTCGCGCAAACTTTTGTAGGCGTCTTCCAACTGAACGTACTTGCCGACAATCGCAATGCGCGCTTCGCCTGCCGGATGATGAATACGCTGAATCAAATCCAGCCACGGCTGAAAATCTTGCGCTTGCTCCGGAAGCTTCAGGAGTCGCAAAATCTGTTTGTCCAGACCTTCACGCGCTAGTTCCGCCGGAACCGCATAAATCGTGTCCACATCTTCCATGGAAATTACGCAACCTTCGGCAATGTTGCAGAACAGCGCGATTTTGCGTTTCAGATCCGAAGGAATATGCCGGTCGCTGCGGCAAAGCAAAATGTCCGGCTGAATTCCAATGCCCAGCATCTCTTTCACGCTGTGCTGTGTCGGCTTGGTCTTTTGTTCACCGGCCGCGGCAAGATAGGGCACCAGCGTTACGTGCACAAACAAGGTATTTTCCGCGCCAACATCCAGGCGCATCTGGCGAATGGCTTCCAGGAATGGCAGCGATTCAATGTCGCCGACCGTTCCGCCGATTTCCACGATTGCTACATCCACCTCGGTGGAGACTTTTTTGATGATTGCTTTGATTTCGTCAGTGACGTGCGGAATCACCTGCACCGTTTTGCCCAGGTAGTCGCCGCGCCGCTCTTTGGTCAGAATCGTTTCGTAGATTCGGCCGGTCGTCCAGTTATTATCGCGAGTTAACTTCGCGTGCGTGAACCTTTCGTAATGTCCCAGGTCCAGGTCGGTCTCCGCGCCGTCTTCGGTTACGAAAACCTCACCGTGCTGAAACGGGCTCATCGTGCCGGGATCGACGTTGAGATACGGATCGCACTTCTGAATGTTGACTTTGAAACCGCGACTTTCGAGGAGACAACCGATTGAGGAGGCTGCTACGCCCTTACCAAGTGAGGAAACAACACCGCCAGTAACAAAGATATATTTTGGCGCCATCCGTGTAGTCCGCGCAGTGACTCGCTCACCGCACCGGACTTCTCTTACCTCTCAGGCGCGACCATTCGCACCGTAGGAAGGGTTTCAAGGTTTGTTCCGCCAAACCATGAGTTCCCAATGACGTACAAATAATTATGGGCTCGCCGCGAGGTTCTGTCAATTGCGACTCTTTGCGCCTGGCCATCGAAAATTCTTATTGCTGCCGAAACCTTTTTGCCAGGTACGGGTTCAGGATTTTGGACAGTGCCAGGCCTGGTCTCGGGTTCAGCTGATTTTTCCGACACCGCCGGTCTTTCGCGGAAACCGTTGTGCCGTTGGTACCATCTAAGCTAACAGCACCCATCCGCTCCGCGTTCTGGAACGGGGCACCGGGTTTAATTGCCCATCTATCTCGCTAACTGCAAGCGGGCCACTATTGGGGTGAATCAATGCAACCGTCGGGGAAAATGAAATTCATAGTCGTTGCCGTGTGCGCGGCTGCGCTCGCAGGCGCTCTGTTCGCGCAGCGGCCCGGCGCATCCAGCGCAGCCAAGCCGGCTCCTGGCGCCTACAACATCGCCAACGACATTTCCATCCAGGGAACAGTCCTATCGTACACGGAAAGTTCTTCGAGCCCGCCCATCGGCGTTCACGTCCAATTGCAAACCTCGTCCGGTAACGTCGAAGTGCATCTCGGCGATGCACGGCTTCTGCATCTCGCAAAATTTACGATTGCCCCCGGTGCCAGTATCCGTCTAGTTGGTCAATCGCACACGGTCGGCTCAAACGCGATTTTCTTCGCCAGACTCGTGCAGTCAGGCACTCAGGTTCTCCGTGTGCGCACCGATCATGGATTGCCTCTGACCAACGGAGCGGTGGTCGCCAACAAAGCGTTGCTCGCCAAATCGCAAGCTGACCAAAAGGGAGGTGCGCGGTGAGTCGCCTAACCCTCTCGCTCGCAATCCTTTCAGCCCTTTTCGCCGCAGCGTGCAGCGGCGGTGGCTCCGCTCCACTCCCTCCTCCGCCGACCGGCAATTTTTCAAACGCCAGCCTCAAAGGCCAATATGCTTTTTCAATGAGCGGGCAGGACGGAGCAAGCAGCAATTTCTTCGGGCGCATCGGTTCATTCACCGCAGACGGCAACGGCAACATCACCAGTGGTATCGAGGATGTGAATTTCGCAGGCTCTGGATCGCAAACCTTGGCATTTACGTCCAGCGCGTACTCGGTTCAAGCCGATGGACGCGGCGAAATCACGCTGACCAATGCCACCGGTACGCTCGCCTTTAGCATCACTATGCTTTCTCCCACTCAAGGCTTGATCGTGCAAACCGACCTCAACGCCACAGCCAGTGGGACTTTCTTCCTGCAAAACCCCAATTCGTTCAACGCCGCGGGCTTGAGCGGCAATTACGTTTTTGATTTCAGCGGCCTGGACCCAGGAGGCGCTCCGGATTCGATCGTCGGTCAATTTGTTTCCACTGGCAGCGGAACGCTTTCCAGCGGTTTGCTCGATGAGAACGACAACGCCGTCCCGTCCGGCGCCGCACCGTTCACCAGCGGAAGCTACCAAATCGATGGCACCAACGGGCCCAGTTCCGGACGCGGTACGCTGACCTTCGTCGCCAACGGCAGCACTTTCAACTATACGTTTTACATCGTCAACGGCTCGCGCGTTCGAATGATGGAGTCGGGAAGTAGTTCGGCGTTAACCATAGGGGATGCCGCGGTTCAAACCAGTGTTCCCACGTCGAACACCAATTTCAACGGAAACTTTGCTTTCCTCTCTTCGGGCAATGGAACCAGCGGCCCGATCACCCGCATCGGGCGTTTTACGGCCGACGGCAACGGCGGCCTGGGCAGCGTGTTCGCCGATACCAACGATGCAGGCCTTGTAGATCAAGTTCCTCACGGTTCAATTTCCGCAACCACCTACGCCATCGACACGAATTTCCCGGGCACCGGTCGCGGAACTTTCACTTTCACCGACTCCAAACTCGGCACTTACCAGTTCGTAATGTACTTGAGTTCGTCCAGTGGTGGGGTCATTCAGGACATCGGCAAGAACAACGTAGGCGACGGCAGCGTTCAACTGCAAACCGGCGCGCCATTCACCAACGTCAGCCTGGCTGGTGAGTACGGAATACTTTTCGCCGGGGTCAGCAGCAATAGTCAGACTCAAGCTACCGCCGAAGAAGATTACGTCGGCCACATCACGCTCGGCAGCAGCAATTCGAACAACGTCTCCGGCGCTGTGGACTTCTCCGAATTCAGTTCGAATCAGGGCGTGTTCACAGACATCGTAGTTTCCGGCAGCGGTCTTACTGTCGGTGGCGACGGCACTACCAGTTCCGGCACCCGCAACGGTTTGTCACTCAAACTGAACTTGTCGCCGTCTTCGACTCTCAATTTCGCGCCGTATTTGGTGAACTCACAAACTATGTTCGTCGCCGGTACCGATACCAATCGCGTCATCTCCGGCACCGTCACCGTCCAAGCACCCTAGTTCGAAATACACTCGGCTTCATGGAAACAAACCACCCAGCAATCGCTCGCGACTCCCGGGCGCTTTGTGCAAATTGCTGCGAACTAGTTTCTGGGCCACCGAACTCTGACGGCCGTTAAGGGCATTTCCTAGAAGTACACCCGGAATCCGAACTCTAAAGACCGAGGCGCTCCGATCGCAAATACTCCAGAGCCCAACCCGATCAAGTTCGTCCGGTCTCCCGGCGTGGTGCCATTCGCGGTGCCCGGCAATCCACTGAGCGTCCCGCTCATCGGCGAGCGCGGCGAATCAAAGTTCTGCCGGTTAAACAAGTTATAAAAAGCTACTTGCGGCTGGAATGAAAAACTTTCCCAATGACGAACTGGCTTAAAGGTCCATCCCAGGGTCAGATCAAAAGTGAAAAACGAATCAAGACCGACTTCGTGCGCCGGAGCAAGCGCAATCGGCTGGATCGTTCCGCCGAGTGAGGCCAGCTGATCGGCAGTCATTAGCCCGGCGGAAACCAGCGCCTGCCCCGCTGGAGTGAGCGTACCTGCATAGGTGCTGTTGAAGTTGGTGATCATTTTGTTCAAATTGCTGGGGGTAATGTCCCGCCCAAATGCTCCAAGGTTGGTGCCCGGCAAGACGTCACCTGCGGTTCCGTCTCCGGTCATGTCGTTTATGAAAACATCAGCCAACCCAGGATTGCCCGAGGAAGGCAAGGTAAGCGTCGCTGGCAATCCTGAATACCAGTGGGTGATAAATGTCACTCTAGTCCACAGCGGCAGATCCATATATCCGCCCACCGACAATTGATGGGTGCGGTCCAGTCCATTCGGCCCAAAATACGAGTTCGGATTCCGGTTGTCCACCGCATTGTTGATGAAGTCGGAGTCTGCGGCATTGGCTTTGTACCGGCTCAGCGAGTACGACACCGTCAGATTCAAATGCTTGATGCCGCTCATCGGCTTGTCCATCTCGCTGCGCAGCGAAGTTTGCAGCGCGTTGTACACCGAGTGCCCTTCGGGGAACAGCATATTGTTCTGACCGATATCCGCATTGACGCCGGGAAACGCCGCTCCGGTATCCGGCGTAAGACCCAGCACCGACGCTGGAAGGCCGAAGAGGTAGGTATCGCCGGAATCGAGCCCGTTGCTGGCGTAGTCCACAATCGTTGCACCCTTTCCAATTGCGCAGTTGATGGTCGCGCAGTTGAACGATTGATTGGTTGCGGAAATTGCCGCAGCGGCGGCGTTGACGTTGAGGTACCGCGAATCGCCTACGTGGTTGAGATCGTGCGCCAACAAGGAATGCAGGCCGACGTTCCGGACGTAGTCTACCGTCAACACCGTTCCCCTGTGAAGTTCTCGCTGTATGCCAATATTCATCTGCTCTGAAAAAGGCGTTCGATATACCGGTGCGATCAACTGATCGCCGGTGGAGTTCGGTCCTTCAGCCAGCGTATTGCCGACGAACGATCCGTTGCTTCCCGGGCCCGCATTGAGCACCGCGGCCTGATAAGCGGCTTGTAAGTCTCCCAACGCAGCAGCAACGCTGCCGATTGGTTGGCCGCAGATTTGTGAAGTGTCATGTACGCTTCCGTCTGGAAACGTTACCGAGGTCCCCGGACAGGCCTGGGCGGTGCCCCAGAACAAGCCCTCAGATAGCCGGGCGGGACGATCGAACAGCACGTTATTGAAAGGAGCGTTTTCGTAATAGATCCCTGCGCCGGCGCGAATCACTGTTTTTCCGTTGTGGAAAGGATCCCAAGCCACCCCAACGTTGCCGCCGTAGTTGTTGTTCGGCTGCCGCACTGCGCTGCCAAGTCCGGGGCCCCATAGGTCCATTAGGTTTCCGGTGCAGGTGATCAGCGTTGTCGCCGAGCAGGGAATCGCCGCCATATCGCTGTCCGCACGTCCGGTATCGCGAACGTAGCGCAGTCCACCCGTTAAGACTAGGTTCGGGCGAATTCTCCAAGCATCGCCGACGTACCATTGAAAGCGTGTGTCGCTCTGCCCACCGCCCGGCAAACTGAAGGCCTGTTTTTCCGTAAAGAAGCCCTGCCCATTTCCCAGAAAAACGTTTTGTACGGGATAGTTCAACGGATTGCCGCTCCCACCCGGAAACGGACCCGAATTATTGGCAAAATCGATGGTGCTTTGATTCAATGCGCTGTTTGTTGCCGGACCCAATCCGAGAAATTTGGCAAAACCACCGCCGTTGATTCGGTTTACTCCAAAGCCGTATCGCAACTGGTGCTTTCCAAACGCCACGCCACCGTCATACTTAATTTGTATGTTGCGCTGAAAAGTCGCCTGCGGCGCTAGGAAATTCGGCCCCGAACAGAATGCATCGGCTCCTGCCGTTAGACAGAATGGATCATCCCCGATGGCCATTTCGATCTGCGGTGCGGGATTAAAGATATTGCTTCCGGCAACTGCATCCGCAATGTTGTTGCGAAACTTCATGTATCCAAACCGGAAACTGTGCGTGTATTTTCCAGTGGTAAAGTCAAACCCCACTGCATGCGACGGGGTGTGGTTCACGTTGGCGAACGGTTGAAAGGTATTCGGAGCGTAAGTGGAATCGTTGCGATTCTGCTCGAAGCTGAAACGGTAGAATAGGCTCCATCCGCGGGCAAACCGGTAGTCCAGACGTCCGATAAACTCATTGTCGAAAAACGGCGAATCGAAGGAGCCGCCTAAATCGTGAAACGGTTCGCTCAGGGCCACCGCAGCCTGCAGCGCCTGTGCCGTCCGCTCCCACCCGCCATAGAAGAACAGTCGGTCCTTCAGCAGCGGTCCGCCGACTCCAAAACCGTACTGCTTGCGATCGAATGGCGTTGCTGCGTCAGGGCTCAGCTTGGCTGAAACGGAATCACCGCGCCAATTGAAAAATCCTTGCCCATGGAATGTATTGGTCCCGGTGTTGGTGGAAATGTTGACCGCGCCTGACGAAGTCAGTTCGGTCGACAAATCCAGGCTCGACTGGCTGACTTGAAACTCCTTGATGGCGATCAGCGGAACGTTTTGCGTCGTCGTTCCCACGGTCTCGTCGGAAATGTCCAATCCATCCACTTCAATACGCGCCGTTCGGCCATACCGGCCACCGAAGGAAATCGACGCGAAACCGTTCTTGGTCGGATCAAAGTTGCCGCCGTCCTGAATTTGCACTCCCGGTTCGAGTTGCGCCAGATCCAGGAAGTTGCGGCCATTGATCGGCAAGTTCTTGATCTGGTCGCTGGTCAGCACTCCTTGCACCGTCACTTGGTCGGTGTTCACCGACACCGCCGATGCTTCCACGGTCACCGTCGTCGATTCGGACCCAACTTCGAGCGTAATGTTCCCTGACGAGATGACCCCGACCTGTACGGTCACTTCCAGTTCCGTCACCTTGAAGCCTTTGGCTTCCGCTCGCACCGTATAGACTCCGGGCGAGATGCCGGCAGTGCTGTAGGCGCCGTTGTTATTCACTTCAGGCTTCAATTTCTGTCCGGTGGATTTACTGGTCACCGTAACTTCAGCTCCGGCTACCACGCCGCCGTTGGGATCTTGAATCGTTCCTTGAATACTTCCCGATGAAATAGTGGCTTGTCCGGCGGAACTAGTAGATATCAGTGATAGCTGTGCAACGAAACCAAAAGTTAAGAACAGAAAAAGCGGGACTAAAGTCCTGAGTGAACGCATAAAGTGCGGCCCTCTTTTCTAAAGAACTGATTTTGTCGTTCTAAGCTGTTGGTACCTGGCGATTGCTGCGTAGTGTAGTCACATCTCGGCGATTCCGAAACTCTTTTTTCTAATGGAAGGTATTAACGAAATGGAGGGAGATGAAGCGCCGCGCGTTTTCTAAAAATAGGTTACTACTACATTAAGTTATCATACTTCGTGTGTAGTAACCGAATCGTTCATACCGGCCGCCTAAGCAGGTTTCGCCAGTTCTTCGCTTCCTCAGTCTGCTGCCAAAAGCTTTTCCACTCGCGCGACATCCTCCGGCACATCCACGCTCACCGCGTCATGCTCCACTTCGGCGACCCGAATTTTCCAGCCGTTCTCCATCCAACGCAACTGCTCCAACTGCTCGATTCGTTCCAGTTCTCCCTGCGGAAGCGTCGGATACTCTAGCAGCGCCTCGCGTTGAAATACGTAAAGGCCAAGGTGCTTCAGGTGTCGCGCATGAACCTTCTGCGCGGCATCGCGCACCCAGGGGATTGGCGCTCGCGAAAAATACAGTGCGTTCTCCTCAAAATCCAGAACCGTCTTCACCACATTGGGGTCCATAATGTCCCCGGGCGTTCGAATCGGCACGGCCACCGTCGCAATCGCTGCCGCCGGTTCTTCCAGCAAGGCGTTTACCGCCGTATCCACTGCCGCCGGATCGAGCAGCGGTTCGTCCCCCTGCACGTTCACAAAGACTTCGCCGGGAATATGTGCAGCGACCTCCGCAATTCGTTCAGTTCCAGTACGGTGGTCCGTACGGGTCATGCGTGCCTGGCCCCCAAATCCCTCCACGACCTTCACGATACGCTCGTCGTCGGTCGCCACAATCACTTCCGAAGCTGTCTTGGCCTGCTTTGCCCGCTCATAAACTCTCTCAATCATGGGCTTTCCCGCCAGATTTACCAGAGGTTTGCCCGGGAGCCTCACCGAGCCATACCTTGCAGGAATCACAATCACCACTCGTTTGGAGTCCATTTTTGGTACCCAATTCAGAATCCAGCCTTGCACGCAGCGTCCGCATGCTACCACGTCCAGTAGCCATACTGATCTTCCAACAACTAGACACGCCATGGCCTAGAAAATTCTTCCTTTACAAGTTTTTGACTTGTGTTCGGGCTAGCCGGTGTTAGAATTTGCTGGAGCTCGATCCGCGCGACCGTTCCAGCAGGTCGGAACGATGGGGGATCCGTGAAGCGCGAGGTTCCAGGTTTCCGTTGCAGTCCACTCCGGGTTGTTTTTCTGGTAGCTTGCTCGTTCTCCTGCTTGTTTTTCGTTTCTCCTTGCTTCGCTCAATCCGGCTCTGGTAGCGACCAGCCCGCGGTTCAGGTTCCTGAAAAACCCTTCGATCCGAGCTCTGCTGAACCCACTTCACTTCATACCCCAACGAAAGACGATGTCCGCCACGATACTCCCGGTCTGAAAATCAAGCCCGGCAAAATGCTGCACACCGATGTGGACGTCGCGCTGGTCAACGTCACCGTCACCGATCCTTACAATCGCTTGGTCACTGGACTTGAACCCGATAATTTCCGCGTCTTCGAAGACAACGCTGAACAGGAAGTGGTTTCCTTTTCATCCGAGGACGTGCCCATTTCCATAGGCGTCATTTTCGACCTCAGCGGCAGTATGTCCAACAAGATCACCAAGGCCCGCGAGGCCGCTATTCAATTTTTCAAAACCGCCAACCCCGCCGATGAATTTTTCCTGGTTAGTTTCAATGAACGCGCCGAACTGACCAGTGCCTTCACCAACAGCGTCGAAGATTTGCAGAGCCGGATGATGATGACCAGTCCCAAGGGCCGCACTGCGCTGCTCGACGCCATCTATCTTGGACTCAGTCAGATGAGGGGTGCACGTAACGCCAAACGTGCCTTGCTCATCCTATCTGACGGAGGCGATAATCATAGTAGGTACAACGAGAGCGATATCAAGCGGCTGGTGAAGGAAGCTGACACCCAGCTCTATGCCATTGGGATATTCGATCCGCTTGGAAATCGCGCGCGTACCCCGGAAGAGCTGAACGGGCCTTCGCTCCTGACCGATATCACTGATATGACCGGCGGGCGCGTTTTCTCAGTCGAAAAGCTCGAAGATCT
>Ga0157376_10002569_pt1 | contig 12320 bp, 7 predicted proteins | sample M45metaG_FD_121801 | JGI IMG/M metagenome (GOLD analysis project Ga0157376, IMG submission 121801) | Miscanthus rhizosphere microbial communities from Kellogg Biological Station, Michigan, USA - M4-5 metaG | ecosystem: Host-associated > Plants > Roots > Rhizosphere > Soil | place: USA: Michigan... | reverse complement strand
GACGTCGCGTTCGAAGGACGCCAACGGCGGCGGCATCCCGATGTGCGGCGTCCCCTACCACGCCGTCGACACGTACATCGCGCGCCTCGTGAAAAAGGGCTTCCGGGTCGCGATCTGCGATCAGGTCGAAGACGCGCGGAAGGCCAAGGGCCTCGTCAAGCGCGAGGTCGTGCGCGTTGTTTCCCCCGGCACGTTCACCGACGCGGGCTTCCTGGATGCGCGCGAGCCGGCGTTCCTGATGGCGATCGCGCAGGAGCCCGCGACGGCGGCCCGCATCGTCAAGCTGGGTGTGGCGCTGCTGGATCTGTCCACGGGCGAGTTCAGCGCGGCCGAGTACGACGGTCCCGACGGCCTGCAGGCGCTGGCCGACGAGATCGCCGTCCTCAAGCCGCGCGAGCTCGTCGTCCCGGCGGGCGCCGAGCTGCCCGCGACGGTGGCGACCGGCGGCATCCCGATCACGCGTATCGACGAGTGGATGTTCGAAGCGGAGTCGGCCCGCCGCACGCTCCTCACGCAGTTGCGAGCCGGTGGACTGGAAGGGTTCGGCCTGGACGGACACCTGGCCGCGGTCTCGGCTGCCGGCGCACTCGTCAACCACCTGCGAAACACGCAGAAGGTCGACCTGGCGCACGTGCGTGCCCTCGCCTACCGCCCGCGCGCCGACGCGCTGCTCGTCGATCCGACCACGCTCGAGCATCTGGAGATCATCGAGGGCGCCGGCGGAGACCGCCAGGGATCGCTGCTGGACGAAATCGATCGCACCGTCACCTCGATCGGCAGCCGCCTGCTGCGGTCGTGGCTGCTCCGGCCGCTGGTCACGCTCGAGCCGATCCGCGATCGCCTGGACGCCGTCGAAGAGCTCGCGTTTCTCACGACCGACCGCGGCAAGTTTCGCGACGCGATCAAGAGCGTGCAGGATCTCGAGCGGCTGCTCGCGCGGGCCGCGCTTGGCACGGCAGGCCCTCGCGATCTGGTCGGACTCCGGCTGTCGGTCACGGTCATTCCCCGCGTGCGCGCAGTCCTCTCGGAGTTGCGGGCGCCGCTGGTTCAGTCGCTGCTCGCAGAGCTCGACGATCTCGCGGACATCCGCGACGACATCGAGCGCACCCTGGTGGACGAACCTCCTGCGCTGGCACGGGAAGGCGGCTTCACGCGCGACGGGCGGGACCCCGAAATCGACGAGTTGCGGCGGATCAGCCGGTCGGGCAAGCAGGTCATCGCCGAGATGGAAGAGCGCGAACGCGCGCGGACGGGGATTTCGTCCCTCAAGGTCCGCTTCAACCGCGTGTTCGGGTACTACATCGAGATCTCCAAGTCGAACCTGCACGCGGTGCCGCCGGACTATCACCGCAAGCAGACGATCGCCGGAGGCGAGCGCTTTATCACCCCCGCGCTCAAGGAGTACGAGGAGAAGGTGCTGGGGGCCGACGAACGGATCGTCGAGCGCGAGCTCGAGGTCCTCGACGTGCTGCGGCGCAGCATCGCGGGAGAGGCGGCGCGCATCCAGGCGTCGGCCCGGGCCCTCGCCACGCTCGACGTCCTCTCCGCGCTGGCCGAGGTCGCCGCGGTCAACAACTACATCAAGCCGCACATCCACGACGGCGACGAGCTGACGGTCCTCGACGGCCGTCACCCGGTGGTCGAACGGCGAGTCATGGCCGGCGGCGCCTTCGTGCCCAACGACGTGACGCTCGATGGCCGGGCCTGCCAGCTCGTCATCCTGACTGGCCCCAACATGGGCGGCAAGTCCACGTATCTCAGGCAGGTGGCGCTGCTCTGCATCATGGCCCAGGCCGGATCGTTCGTGCCCGCCCGCGAAGCCAAGATCCCGCTCGTGGACCGCATCTTCGCGCGCGTCGGCGCGTCGGACAACATCGCCCGCGGTCAGTCCACGTTCATGGTCGAGATGCAGGAGACCGCGAGTATCCTGCACACGGCGACGTCGAAAAGCCTCGTGGTCCTCGACGAGATTGGCCGAGGCACCTCGACCTTCGACGGGTTGAGCATCGCGTGGGCGGTCGCCGAGCACCTGGCCACCAATTCCAGGATGCGCCCGAAGACGCTCTTTGCCACGCACTATCACGAGCTCACGGACCTGGCGGATGCCACGCCCGGCATCGTCAACTTTCACGTCGCCGCGAGGGAGTGGAAGGACGACATCATCTTCCTCCGCAAGATCGTTCCGGGCCGCGCCGATCGCAGCTACGGCATCCAGGTCGCGCGGCTCGCGGGCCTGCCGGCGGCCGTCATCGATCGCGCTCGAGAGATCCTCGGGGCGCTCGAGCGGGATGAGCTCGCCCGCGGCGGCCGGCCGTCGCTGAGCGGTACCCCATCGGAGCCCCAGCAGCAGCTCGGGCTGTTCCAGCCGCCCACGGTTGCCGACGATCGCCTGCGGGCCGCGCTCGACGCCGTGGACATCGACCGCATCACGCCGCTCGAAGCGCTGAGCCTGCTGGCTGACCTCAAGAAACAGACATGACGGCCGGCAAGGCCCGCCCGGCTCGCCTGCCCTGCCTGCCGTTGTTTGTGGCGGTCCTGAGTGCTTCGGCTGCGTGCCTGCATCGTCCCGTCGCCAATCCGAAGGTCCTCGTCGTCGCCGTCGCCAGCGCGCCCAACGACCTCGACCCTCGCGTCGCCGCCGACGATGTGTCGCAGAAGGCGGCGCAGCTGATCTACAACGGCCTGATGACGTTCGACGAACAGCTGCGGGCGGTTCCCGACCTCGCCGAGCGCCTCGACAACCCCGAGCCGACCAGGTACGTCGCAACGCTGCGCCGCGGCGTGCGCTTTCACGACGGCCACGAGCTGACCTCTGCTGATGTCGTGTACACATTCCGGAGCATCCTCGAACCGGACTTCGTGACACCGCACAAGGGCGCGTTTCAGCTGCTCGAGTCCATCGACGCGCCCGATCGGTACACGGTGGTCTTCAGGCTGAGGGAGCCGTTCGGTTCGTTCCCCGTCGCGCTGGTCCTCCCGCAGATCGTCCCGGACGGCGCCAGCCGATCGCTTCGCGAGCACCCGGTGGGCACGGGACCGTACCGGTTCGTGTCGTACGCCGTCGACGACCACCTCGACCTGGCCGCGTACGACGGCTACTTCCGCGGCCGCCCGCGCAACGACGGCATCGTGCTGAAGATCGTGCCCGACAACATCATGGCGGGCCTCGAGCTTCGCAAGGGCACGACCGACATCGTCGTCAACGATCTCCCGCCGGACATCATCATGCAACTCGAACGCGACGGCCGCCTCGCGGCCACACAGTCGCCCGGCGTGGACTACCAGTACATCGGTCTCAACATGCGCGACCCGGTGCTGAAGGACGTCCGTGTCCGCCAGGCCATCGGGTACGCGATCGACCGTCAGGCGATCATCGATTACCTGCGCCGCGGCATGGCGATTCCAGCGACAGGGATTCTGCCGCCGATCTCGTGGGCCTTCGATCCCGACGCGTTCGCGTTCTCGTACGATCCCGCCAGGGCCCGGGCGCTGCTCGACGAGGCCGGCTACGCGGACCCAGACGGCGAAGGCCCGGCGCCCAGGTTGCGCCTGACACTCAAGATGTCGAGCAACGAATTCAACCGCCTGCAGGGCGCCGTCGTGCAGCAGAATCTGCGCGCAGTTGGCATCGACCTCGAGGTTCGCACCTACGAGTTCGCAACGCTGTTCGCCGACGTCCTCGCGGGAAGCTTCCAGATGTACTTTCTCCAGTGGACCGGCGGCGCCGTCGCGGACCCGGACATTCTGCGGAGGGTTTTCCACTCCGATCAGACGCCGCCTGCCGGGTTCAACCGGGGCGGCTTCAGCGATCCCCGCGTCGATCGCCTGCTGGACGAGGCGACCACCTCGACCGGTGAAGCACAACGACGCCTGCTGTACAACCGGGCACAGCGCCTCATCGCCGAGCAGGCGCCGTACATCAGCCTGTGGTGCAAGACCAACGTGATCGTCGCGCAGCGCGACCTCCGCGGCATTCATCCGCTCCCGACCGTCGATTTCGCGTTTCTCAAGGACGTCGAGCGCACCAATATAATGAGCAGGCCATGAACCTGCCGTTTGCCTACGAGCAAGTCACCCCCGGAGCGTTCCTCGGCTCGACGGCCGCCGATTTCGACAGCGCCCGCGTCGTGATTCTTCCCATTCCGCTGGACCGTACCACCTCGTACGTGCCCGGCACACGAACCGGCCCGCACGAGATCCTCGTCGCCTCGTCGCACATGGAGTTGTGGGACGAAGAAACCCAAACCGACGTTCACGGCATCGGGATCTGTACGCTACCCGAGCTGCAACTGTGGTTTGCGTCGATGGACGAGGTGATGCAGGAGATCCAGCGCGTGGCCTCGGAACTCGTCACGCGCGGCAAGTTCCCCGTCGTGCTTGGCGGCGAGCATTCGATTACGCCGCCGGTGGTCGCGGCGCTCGCGGCACGGCACAAGAACCTCTCAGTGTTGCAGATCGACGCGCACGCGGACCTCAGGGACTCGTTCATGGGCACGCGGCACAGCCACGGCTGCGCGATGCGCCGCACGCTCGAGCACGCCCGGTGCACGCAGGTCGGCATCCGAAGCCTCTCGGCGGAAGAAGCTGCCGCAATTCCCTCGCTGAAGACGACGATCTTCTACGACTACAACATGCGGCAGGACGCCCAGTGGATGGACCGCGTGGTGGACTCGCTCACCGACGAGGTGTACATCACCATCGACTGCGACGGCTTCGATCCGGGGATCATGCCGGCCGTCGGCACACCCGAGCCTGGCGGCTTGAGCTGGTACGAGGGGCTGGCACTGCTGCGCCGCGTCATCGAGCGGCGCCGGGTGGTCGGGTGCGACATCGTCGAGCTGTGCCCGATGCCGGGGAATGTCGCGCCGAACTTTCTGTGCGCGAGGCTGCTCTACAAGATCCTGTCGTACCGGTTCCCTGGCTAGGCAGCCTTGGTTTTCTTCAGCGCCTCGAGCTCGCGCTTCGCGTCGGCGTTGAACGGCGATTCGGGGAACTCCTCGAGCAGGCGGTTGAACGTCTGCTGGGCCTCCCCCGCGCGGCCCGCATCCCGGTACACACGACCGAGCTCCATGAGGATGCCGTCCACCGGCAGCCCGCCGTCCTTGCGCTGGGCGAGCTCCTTGTATGTCGTGATCGCCTGATCGAATTGCCCGCCGCGCGCGTGCGCGGCCGCCAGCCCCAGGCGCGCGGTTTGTCCGATGAGGCGATTGCCGGCGCCGTCGATCACGACCTGATAAGCCTTGGCGGCCTCGGCCGGATTGCCGAGCACGACCTGCGTCGAGGCTTCCTGGTAGCGGGCGAACAGCCCCGCGTCCGTCGTCGGATAGGCGTCGGCGGCGGCCTTGAACTTGGTGAGCGCGGCCTGCGCCCGTTCGCGCTCGGTCGGGAACGTCAGGCCGGTCGCGCCGGTCGCCGCCGCGGGCGGCCCGATGCGCGCTTCCTGGATGACCATCGCATCGGCGAGGAGCTTCTGCGCGCCCTGCTGCACGCGCTGGTGCCACGCCCAGTAGCCGAGCGCGGCCGCGCCGACGACCAGCACGGCGGCCACGATCCAGCCCACGTCGCGCTTCCGATCGGCGAACACTTCCTGCGCGTGGCGCGTCAACTCGCCCAGATCGTTCTGCTTCAACCGCTGTCGTTCGGCTCGTTTCATGGCTTCAACCCTGCATGATAACACTACGCGCGGCGGTCGGTTTGGCTCCGCGCGCGCTGTTGATCTATTGTTCTTGTATCGCCTCCCTGCACACGCCCTACCGGTTGACCCGCCTTCGGCCGCTCGCCGCCATCGCCGCCGGCGTCTGCGTCTGGCTGACGACAGGCGCGGCCTGGCCCGGACGGGTGCTCGTGGCGGCGGCGGTTCAATCACCTGTCGCGTCGATCCGGCCGTCGCTTCCCGCGCTGTCGGCGTTCAGGCTTGGCACCGCCGCGGGGTTCCTGGGCTGGTCCACTGCCATCGGCGACTTCAACACCGATGGCACGCCCGACGCGGCCATCGCCGACAGGGTTTCTGACCCGATAGACGGCGCGTCGTACAGGATCGAGTTCTCGGTTTCCGGCCGTGAGCCGGCCACCGTCGCGTTCGACTCCGAGCAGGACGCGCTCACCGTCAGGGTCTCCGACGTCGATCACGACAACGATCTGGACATCGTCGTCAGCGGCGCGCTGACGCGCCAGGTCGTCGGCGTCTGGCTGAACGACGGTCGCGGCGGGTTCAGCCCGTCGGACGCGCGGCCGTTCGCATCGGAGGTCGGACTGGCCCACTCGCTGGGCGCGGCCGATTCCTCCGACGAAGCAGCGAACCTGGGGCTCACCCCGGATGACGCAGCCGGCCTGCCCGTGGCCGTCCGCCGGTCGGCTGCTGTTCCACGCCCATCTTCGGTCAGCGTTCAACCGACGCGTCTTCAGCCGGCGATCCTCTCGTCAGCGCTTTCCTCCCGCGCGCCTCCCTCCTCCGCCCGGTTTCTCTCTTAAATCGTAGCGGCCGGCTTCAGCCGGCCGGATGACGTCCGCCTCAAGGCGGACGCTACGCCGTTTGGTGCGTTGTCGGGAGTAGTTCGCCTATGAGGATTCATTCTTCACTGCTGGTCACAGCGGTGCTCGCCACGGCGTCCGTGCGCGGGCTCGCCGCTCAGGACCGGCTGCGCAGTCTCTCCGTCGAAGGGGCAATCACTGAAGCCGTCCAGAACAACCTGGCCCTGCTCGCCGAGCGCGCCAACCTGTCGGTCGCCGACGCGGCGTCGATTACGGCCCGGCTGCGGCCGAACCCGGTGCTGTCCGCCAGCGCGGAGAGCCTGGACTGGTTGGGCACCGGCTTCGACACGGCGAACGCCGCCGGTCCGCCGCAGTACTCGGTCCGCGTGGACGTGCCGTTCGAGCGCGGGGGCAAGCGCGATATCCGAATCGACGTCGCCGACCAGAAACGGCGGCTCGCCGACGCGCAGTTCGCTGAGTCTGTCCGTCGTCTCAAGCTGGATGTCGCGATCGCCAGCATCGACGTCCTGGAGGCGAAGGCCAAGCTGACGCTCGCCGAGGACAACCTGCAGTCGCTCAACCGCCTCGTGCAGCTGAACGAACAGCGCCTCGCGAGCGGCGCGATTCCCCAGCTCGAGGTCACGCGCTCGCGCGTCGCCATGCTGCAATACCGCAGCGCCGTCAGGACGGCGCAGCTCGCCGTCAGCGAGGCCCGGCTGAAGCTGCTGCCGCTGCTCGGCAAGCAGCCGGACGACATTCCGGTCGACATCGACGATCGGCTCGGCATCATGCCGTCGGCGGCGCCGGCCCTGCCTGCGCTGCAGCAGGCGGCGCAGGCGCGGCCGGACCTGCTCGCGCTCCGCACCGATCAGGCTCGCAGCGTGGCCGACCTGCGGCTGGAACAGGCGCAGGGCAAGGTCGACTACACACTCGGCGCAGAGTACCGGCGCGAACAAGGCGTCAACGGCAAGGGCAACATGCTCGGCTTCTTCGTAAGTGTTCCGTTGCCCTTCTCCAACCGGAACCAGGGCGAAATCGCGCGGGCCGAAGCCGAACACGAGAAGGCCGGGCGCTCCGTGCGTGCCGGAGAAACGGCCGTCGCGGGTGAAGTCGCCGCGGCGTATCAGGAATTCGAATCGGCGCGTTCCCTCCTCGCCGACATCGAGCAGGACCTGCTGGCGCCCACGCAGGAAGCAAGGGCCAGCGTGACGTACGTCTATCAGGCCGGCGCGACGTCCCTGCTCGACGTGCTCGACGCCCAGCGGGCCTTCAACGACACCATGGACACCTACTACTCCGCGCAGGCCGCCTACCGGCGGGCCCAGGCGCGCCTGTCTCTCACCGTCAACAAGGACGTCCTCCCATGATCATCAGAGCGAGCCTCGTTCTCTTGAGCGTCGTCGTGCTGGCCGGCTGCGGAGGCGATCCGCCCGCGGCAGACGCCCAGTCCACGCCGGCGCCCCCCGACAGTGGCAACACCGCTCCGACCGCGGTGCGCCTGAACGGACCGCAGCTCCAGCAGGTCCACGTCGAGGCGGTCTCGGCCAGCGCGCCGGACGACGCGATCCGGACGACGGGCGTGGTGGAGTTCAACGCCGATCGGATGGCGCGGATCCTGCCGCCGGTATCCGGTCAGGTGCACGACCTGGCGATCAAGGTCGGAGACACCGTCGCGAAGGACGCAGTGCTCTTCGTCCTCAGCAGCCGCGAAGTGGCCGCAGCCATCGCGGATCACCGCGCGAGCCACAGGGACCTCGAGCTCGCGGAGAAGACATACGCGATGACGCAGGATCTGTTCGAGCATCAGGCAGCGTCGCGCATCGCTCAGCAGCAGGCCGAAAACGAGCTGGCCAAGGCGAAGGCCCGGATGCTGCAGACCGAAGAGGTGCTGCAGGTTCTGGGCTTCGACGGCCATCCCGACGAGGATGCCGCTCCCCTGCAGGCGCGCGTGCCGGTGCGCACGCCCATCGCCGGCACCGTGATCGAGCGCAGCGTCACCAACGGGCAGTTTGTCGGACCTGACAATCCTCCGCTCGCGACGATCGCCGACCTCTCGAGCGTCTGGGTCCAGGCCGACGTGTTCGAGCGCGACGTGCACAACATCGCCGCCGGCCAGAAAGCCAACGTGACGACCACCGCGTATCCCGATGAGCACTTCATCGCGCAGGTCGCCCAGGTCGGCAGCGTGGTCGATGCGCAAACGCGGACGGCGAAAGTCCGCATCCAGGTCGCCAACCGCGACGCGCGCCTGAAGCCCGGGATGTTCGCGGAGGTCAGCCTCTCGCTCCCGGAGACCGGATCGGCTCTCAGCCTGCCCATGAAGGCCGTATTCGTCGAGGGCGGGAGGAGCTTCGTTTACCTCCAGGCCAAGGCCGATTCCCCTGAATTCGTCCGGCGCGGCATCGAAACGACGGCGATGGGGTCAGACCGGCTTCGCGTCGTGTCGGGCCTCTCGGCCGGTGACCGCATCGTCAGCGAAGGCGTGCTGCTGCTCCGGCAACTCGAAGCGGACGCCCCACGGCCATGATCCGCCGCATAGTCTCCACGGCGCTCCATCAACCGCTGCTGATCGTGATGCTGCTGGTCCTCTTCGTGGCCGCGGGCATCGCGGCGTTCCGATCACTGCCGGTCGAGGCCTTCCCCGACGTGACCGACGTCCAGGTCACCGTCATCACGCTGTTCCCGGGCCACGCGCCCGAGGAAGTCGAAAAGCAGGTGACGATGCCGCTCGAGATCGGGCTGAGCGGCCTGCCGAACGCGGTGCGGATGTTCTCCCATACGCAGTTCGGGCTCTCGTACATCATCCTGACGTTCAACGACAACGCCACGGACTACTTCGCGCGACAGCAGGCGCTCGAGCGCCTGCAGACCGTCGATCTGCCCGACGGGGTGCATCCGGAGCTCGCCCCCCTCTCAACGGCTATCGGTGAGATCTACCGGTACCGCATCCAGGGCAAGGGCGTGACGCCGACCGACCTGCGCAGCACGCAGGACTGGGTCGTCAGCCGGAACCTGAAGCTGATTCCGGGCGTCGCCGACGTCGTCAGCTTCGGCGGCTTCATCAAGCGGTACGAAGTGACCGTCAACACCACGCGGATGAAGGCCTACAACGTGTCGCTCCAGCAGGTGTTCACGGCGCTCGGCCGGGGGAACGCGAACGCCGGCGGCAGCTTTCTCGAACAGGGCGAACAGCAGTATCTGATACGCGGCATCGGGATGCTCCGCTCGGCCGACGACATCGGCACCGTCGTCGTCGCCGAGCACGGCGGCACGCCGCTGCTGATTCGCGACATCGCCGACGTGAAGATCGGCGCGATCCCCCGGCAGGGCCTCATTGGCCAGGACGACGAGGACGAGATCGTGTCCGGCATCGTGCTCATGCGGAAGGGCGAGAACCCGTCGCAGGTGCTCGCCGCGGTCAAGGAGCGGGTCGCGGCGCTCAACGACACGATTCTGCCGAAAGGCGTGAAGCTCGTGCCTTTCTACGATCGATCCCACCTCATCGATACGACGCTCAGCACGGTGTTCCGGAACCTGCTCGAGGGCGCGCTTCTCGTGACCGTCGTGCTGTACCTCTTCCTGGGCAACCTCCGGGCGGCCGGCATCGTGGCCGTCATCATCCCGTTGTCGCTGCTGGCGACGTTCATCGGCCTCACGATCCGGGGTATTCCGGCGAACCTGCTGTCGCTCGGCGCGATGGACTTCGGCATCATCGTCGACGGGGCGGTCATCGTGCTCGAGAACGTTTACCGGCACCTGAACGAGCGCCACGAGCATCCGCGCGTGCCCAGGGCGATCATCCTGGAGGCCGCCTCGGAGGTGGGACGTCCGACCGTGTTCTCGATGCTGATCATCATCCTGGCGCATCTGCCAATCTTCGCGCTCCAGCGCCAGGAGGGCCGCATTTTCGCGCCGATGGCCTACACGGTCGTATCGGCGTTGATTGGCTCCCTGATCTTTTCGCTCACGCTCGTGCCGATGCTGTCGTTGTTTCTGCTCGGCAAGGGCGGCGGTGAAGAGGACAACCGGCTCGTTTCGCTCTGCAAACGGCTGTATCGTCCGGTCCTTCAGGCCGCCCTGGCGCGCCGCGGTCTCGTTCTTGCGGCCGCCGTCTGCCTGCTCGCCGGCAGCCTCGTGCTGGTGCCGCGCCTCGGGACCGAGTTCCTGCCCGAGCTGAACGAGGGGGACATCTGGATCAACATCATGCTGCCGCCGGGCATCTCCGTCAGCGAAACCTCCCGGCAGCTGTCGCGCGTGCGGGCGGCGATTCGCCGGTTCCCGGAGGTCGCGTCGGTGATTTCGAAGGCCGGACGGCCCGAGGACGGCACCGATCCCAAGATGATCAACATGGCGGAGTTCCTGGTGGACGTGAAGCCGCAGTCCGCCTGGCGGCACGGGATCACGAAAGCGGACCTGATCGCGCAGATGAACAGCGCGCTCGGGACGCTGCCCGGCATCGAGCCGAGCTTCTCGCAGCCGATCCGCGACAACGTCCTCGAGAGCATCTCGCAGATCGATGGGCAGATCGTCGTCAAGATCTTCGGCGATGACACCGATGAACTGCGACGCCTGGCCGGCGACGTCCTGCGGAACATCTCCACGGTTCCGGGTGTCGCGCGGGCGTTCGTGGACCGCGGGGGGCAGGTGCCGCAGCTCCAGGTCGAAATCGATCGGGCGCGGGCCGCGCGCTACAGCCTGAACGTGGCTGACGTCGAGGACGTGATCGAAACAGAGCTGGGCGGCAAGACGGCAACCACGCTCTGGGAGGGTGCGCGCCAGTTCCCGGTGGTCGTCCGCCTGGGCGAAGACGAGCGCCGGGATCCGTCGGCGATCCGCCACGTCCTCGTGGACACGCCAAGCGGCTTGCGGGTTCCGCTGTCGGAGGTCGCTCACGTCTCGGTCGGCAGCGGCAGCATGAACATCGCGCGTGAATCGGGCACCCGCGTGGCGGCCATCGGCGTCTTCATCCAGGGACGCGACATGGGCGGCGTCGTCAGCGACATGCAGCGGCGCGTGAAGCAGCACGTCACGTTCCCGCCGGGATACGTCGCCACGTGGGGCGGCGAGTTCGAGAACCAGCAGCGGGCGATGGCGCGCCTCAGCCTCATCGTGCCCATCAGCGTGCTGCTGATCTTCGTCCTGCTGTTCAACGCCTTCGGCTCGGTCAAGCACGCCGCGCTGATCCTCGCGAACGTCCCGTTCGCACTCGTCGGCGGCATCCTGGCCTTGTATGTCACCGGGATCCACCTGAGCGTCTCGGCCGCGATTGGCTTCATCGCGCTCTTCGGGCAGGCCGTGCTGAACGGCGTCGTGATGGTCAGCTACTTCAACCAGCTGCGGCGCTCGGGCATCGGCGCGTATCGGGCGGCGTTCGAGGGATCGGTTGTGCGGTTGCGGACCGTGCTGATGACGACGCTGCTGGCGATGCTCGGGCTGACGCCGATGGCGCTCTCACATGCGATCGGGTCGGAAGTGCAGCGGCCGCTCGCCGTCGTGATCATCGGCGGCCTGTTCTCGGCCGCCGCGCTGACGCTCATCGTCCTGCCGGCGTTGTACGTGATGTTCGAGCCGAGTCATGAGCACGCTGACCCGGCAACTCCCGTGGAATCGTCATAGCGCGGCCCTTACAGTCGCAGCGCGGCCCCTTTTAGGGCCGCGTGGAATCACGACGAGCGCTTCCAGGTCGCTCTCGTGGCTTCCTTGCCGTTCTCGTGCCGCGTCGTCAGGGTCAGCACGCCGTTCGACGCCAGGCTGTAGTAGCGGGTGTGCTCGAGCGCCAGCGGATTCGCCCGGAGCGCCGCGAGGTCGGCGTCGAGTGCGCGGGCGTTCGCGTCCGGGGGCATGTAGGT
>Ga0157376_10002568_pt1 | contig 12320 bp, 9 predicted proteins | sample M45metaG_FD_121801 | JGI IMG/M metagenome (GOLD analysis project Ga0157376, IMG submission 121801) | Miscanthus rhizosphere microbial communities from Kellogg Biological Station, Michigan, USA - M4-5 metaG | ecosystem: Host-associated > Plants > Roots > Rhizosphere > Soil | place: USA: Michigan... | reverse complement strand
GGTCCGGTCACAGCCATTGACTTAGATGAAGCTTCTTAGACGCCGGTCCTGCTTGTCGCTGGATAGTGATTGCTCACCCACGCCAAACCGACGGTCGCACAAATCATTGCAATCGCTAAAGCGATCCAATAACCCTTGGCCCCGGTTTGAATGAAGTAGGAGCCAAATACGGAACTTAGCAGTCCTCCTGTTCGCCCGATTGCCGCTGAATAGGCGACCCCTGTGGCTCGTATGCTGGTGGGGTAGACATGAGCGGCTAGAGCATACATGGAAGTTTGGACCGCGTTTGCCAGCAACCCATGAATGCAAAGACCGACAACCAACATGCCGCTGAGGGAATGCGCTTGGATAGGAACAAACATCAGCGCCAATGCACTCGCGGCGCACGCGATAGAGCCGAAAAGCAGCGGCCCGCTCGACCCGAGAAGCGGAATCAGCACCGACCAAATCAGTATGCCTAACACTCCTCCGAAGTTGTAAATAGCAAGACCAGAACTGGCTGTTGCCAGATCAAGACCTCGCGAAGCAAGCATCGCCGGCAACCAGCCAAACACTAGATAGATGCCTCCAATACAAAAGAAAAATGCGATCCAAAGTCCCACCGTTTCGCGGGCGAGTTCACGAGTCAACAATGCTCTGGGAGAGGCACGATGTACGTCGCCGGATTCGACGCAATCCTCAAACGCCGCATCAGGAGGCACCGTGTGCCCCATTCGGGTTAGAAGCTGAGCAAGTCGCGTCCAGTATTCTGGCCGACCTGCCATGAAGCGAGGGCTTTCCGGCAACACTCCCAACATCAAGCCCGCGCAGAGCATGGGAAGCACTCCGCCAATCCCGTACAGTCCTCTCCATCCGAATTTCGGCAATACCCATGCAGCCAGTACACCACCCAGCATGCCGCCTAGAGGGATACATATAAGGGTGAGTTTTACCGCGGTGGAACGACGACGCAGAGGCGCAAGCTCCGCCGTAAGAGCGCTGACGTTCGGAAATAAACCACCTGTGCCCATTCCCGTGATTAGGCGTAAGACTGTTAGTCCAAAAAAGCCGTGGACAAACGCGGAGCCGATCGTTGCAAGTCCGAAAAGAACAACGCATCCGATTAACGTGACACGTCGGCCGAAGCGATCACCAAAGTATCCTGCAATTGGAGCACCCAGCGCCATTCCAGCCAGGCCCACAGCCAGTACCGGACCAAACTCGCTGCGAGCGGCATGCCACTCTTTCATCAGGGATGGGATCGTAAAGCCGAGAATCTGTATGTCAAAGCCGTCAAAAATGACGGCGAGGGCCACAAGGACAGTCAGCCATTTCTGGTAGGTCGACCACTCGCTGTGATCGAGTAGTTCCGCAATGTTTATTTTGAACGTGCTCAGAATTTCCATCCTGCAATTTCTGCGCGACGCAACAGTGCCCGAAAATAGGTGAGCATCCTATCACTGCTCACCGTCGCGGGCTCCGATTCTTGATTGACGACTTCAATTCGAGCGAATTAGAAAAAAACGCAGCTGCTGAGACCGAACCTTCTAACACCAAATTACCTTCGCTTAAGAGAGGATTTCGCCGATCGGGTACGTTGATTTCCCTTACTCCAGACCTGCTTGGGGTCCAACAAAAATGCCTTGGATTTGAATTGATTGCGTGTGAAATGCACAAATTCCATTGCTGCCTTCGCTTGCTCTTCCCTGCGCCATGCTATGTGAACTTCGGTTACAGCCGAGGGTTCTTTCAAGGGCAACGTGATCAAGCGATCGGCGAAGGCCGGGTGAATCGGATTTCGCCCGACCGCAAGATAGACACCCTTGCCAGAGTTCACCAAGATGGACCCTGTCTCGTCGCCCGAAATGGTTGCGGTTGAGACCGTCTTAGGCTCAAGACCATGTTCGCGAAACAGGGCAAGAGTCAGATCATAAACACCTGGCGATATCTGGCGATCGATGAGAAGTATGGTTTCATGCGCAAGATCACTAACGCGCAATGCTTTATGTTTTGCCAATGGACTTGTCTTACGCAGGACGACAGAAAAAGGCTCCAGAAAAAGTGGGGCGGAGACGAGTTGTCGTCCCTCAGTCGGCGGACGCATGAAACCTACATCGATTTTGCGATCAATTAAAGCAGCACTCTGGAACCCCGATGGTATGTTCAAGACATCGATCTCAACCCGTGGAGCGATCCGGACGTATTCATTCATAATGCGGCTAACCACATCCCCCAACCCTCTTGCGATCCCCAATCGGACAGTACCTGCCCAGCCACTGCTTACTTGCCTGGCCGCCTCCACTGCCTGGGAAACGTGTTGAACGACAGCCCTCGCCTCATTCAAGAAACTGCGTCCAGCATCGGTGAGAAATACGCGACTGCTGTTCCTTTCAAACAGTTGGACACCCAGTTCATCTTCCAAATCGCGAATGTGCCGGCTAACCGGCGGCTGTGCGATCTGAAGGCGTTTCGCCGCCCTGGTAAAGTTCAATTCTTCTGCTACGGCAATGAAAGATTGAAAATGCCGAAGGTCCATTTACTTCGCTCCCAGCCCGAATCGTCGCATGAGCCTATATCAATCCAGTATAGGGGTCAATTTACCAACGATGCCAATTGCGCATAGCGATATTGCAAGAATGGTATTGACATGTTTGAGCTGAGTACGAGAACCTGCTGCCTCACATGCGTTGCGTGCGGATCACATTATGTTTGCTCGCCGCTTTTGGAGGGTTATCAATAGCCACGCGCGCCGAGGGGCACGTACAAGAGCCTGTGAAACCCTGCGCATCGCTGGTTTCACTGGCAATCGACAACACCACCATCGCCAGCGCAAAGGAAATTGCCGATGGGGAACCTATAGGGCAATTCGGCCCAATACCGATCCCTCCGCAGCCCTCTCACTGCGTTGTCGAAGGCAAAATCAACAAGCACATGGGTGCGGACGGCGTTGAGTACGGCGACAGGTTCCAACTGCGCTTGCCTGATGCGTGGACGGGAAGGTTCCTGTACCAGGGCGGCGGGGGCCTGGATGGAATCCTCAATCCCGCAGTGGGCCCGGTGCGGCCGGGCTTTCAGACTGCCCTCGCCCGCGGCTACGCAGTGGTTTCCACCGACGCTGGACACCAGGGCAAGAACACCTTGGACGGAGCGTTTGGCTCCGATCCGGAAGCGCGCGCCGATTACCTGTACCGCTCTACCAAGCTGGTGGCGGAAGTCGCAGAGAAAATCATCGCGAAATATTACGGTCGCAAATCGGCACACGCGTATATGGCCGGATGCTCCACCGGCGGGCGGGAGTCCATGCTGGCGACCCAGCGTTACCCAGAGTTGTTCGACGGCGTCGTGGCTGGCGACCCCGCCTTCAACGTTGTTCACGCCGCCATCGCCGAGGCATGGTTCTCCAGAAAATTTGCCGACATCGCGCCCAAGGATGCCCAAGGCAAGCCGCAGTTGCAAAAGGCTTTTTCGGATGCCGACCTGAAGCTGCTCGCGGGCGCGGTGTTGCAGAAATGCGATGGCCTGGATGGACTCAAGGACGGGATGATCGACCATCCCGACGCCTGTCGTTTCGATCCTGCAGTTTTACAGTGCAAGGCGGACAAGAACGACACCTGCCTTTCCGCCGCACAGGTAAACGCGCTGCATATCACGTTCGCTGGTCCGACGGATTCCAAAGGCACAGCGCTCTACTCTGACTGGCCCTATGACGCGGGCCTTGAAACGCCCGGATGGCGGATGTGGACCCTGGGTAATGACCAGATGCCGGCTCTTAACGTACTGATCTATCCGGAGTTTCTGAGCCGCGTCGCGATGAATCCGGGAGAAACACCGATACCGGATGCGTTCTCGTTTGATTTCGACAAGGACCCTGCACGCATCGCCGGGACAGCTCCGCTGATGGACGCCGATTCCACCGACCTGTCGGCATTCCGCAGGCATGGCGGCAAGCTCATCCTGTACACCGGCATGAGCGACCCAGTCTTTTCCGCTAATGATCTCATCCGATATTACAACCGTTTAGCTCAGCAAAACGGCGGCATGGCGGCGACGCGGCAGTTCGCACGTTTGTTTCGGATACCCGGCATGACTCACTGTTTTGGTGGACCGGCGCTGGACGATTTCGATGATCTGACCGCCATTGAGACATGGGTCGAAAGAGGAACTCCACCCGACCAGTTAGTTGCGACCGGCAGAGACTTCCCCGGACGCAGCCGCCCGCTCTGTCCTTATCCCCAAATTCCACGATACATGGGCACAGGCAGTACCGAAGATGCGGCAAACTTTGCGTGTAAAAATCTTCAAAATTCTCCTGGATCGAATAAGTAGAAACTGTGTACCAAGATCCGATGCTGAGTTCACCACGTAAACGACCGTCAGACTTGTCAGCGTGGCTTCATTGAGCATTTCCTTCGAGCAAGGTTTCGACGGAAGCGTCCATGTTCGTTGCGCAGAGCCATTGCGAAGCTATCCTTCACATATCAAATAGGTAAGCCACGACACAATGGTGCCCCTCGGTCGCGCAGCCGAAGGTTGCGGTTGTCGATACCACGTCAGTGCACCAGATCACATGGGAATAAGTAAGTCTTCCTTCTTTTGCTGTTTCGCTTTGCAAAAGCCACCAAGTACTGAAGGCACTCCTTACTTTTGACACCCGATCGTCGATCGTTGAAATAGTCCAGCCCTTGCCCAAAAGCCAAATGTTTATAAACCCTCAAGAAATACGATAGATCGCGATGGTTACCGCATTGCGCGCCGCGTTTGTTGGGCCTCGATACATGTTTCGCACTGCGAAAAATGGGAAGAATTAACAAATGTCGTGACCAAGTATGCCGAGATTGCTACTCTTTCGCGGTTAAACGGTTAAAGGTAGGCTTATGGATTCTTCTGAAACCAGCCGAGTCTTTGAGGCTTTGGAAACATTCCGCATCGAGATTCCCTCGTGGGGATTCGCCAACACGGGGACTCGCTTCGGCAAGTTCTTACAACCAGCTGCAGCCACAACGACCGAAGAAAAATTTAGCGATGCCGGGGAAGTGCACCGTGTGACCGGCATTTGTCCGACCATAGCCCTTCATGTCTTGTGGGACTTCCCCGATGGAGTGGCGAGTGCCAAGACCATAGTTAAGTTTGCGGCACAGTACGGTATTCAAGCAGGATCAATCAATCCAAACCTATTCCAAGACCAAGTTTACAAGTATGGGTCGTTTGGCAATCCTGATGCTTCAATCCGTTCGCGTGCGTTGCAACACACGAACGACAGCATCAAGATCGCCAAATCGCTTCTTAGTCGTGACATCTCCATGTGGCTGGCCGATGGATCGAACTATCCCGGAACCGCAAATATCCGCCAGCGAAAGGCATGGTTTGAGGAGGGGCTCAGGGCAGCACATTCGCATCTTTCATCAGAACAGCGACTGCTGGTCGAATATAAGCCATTCGAACCGGCTTTTTATCACACCGATATCGCTGATTGGGGAATGGCGACTCTCTTGGCGCGTTATGCGGGACCCCAGGCAAAGGTCTTAGTTGACACTGGCCATCACTATCAATCGCAAAACATAGAACAAATCGTTGCTTGGCTGCTTTCCGAACAGATGCTCGGAGGGTTTCATTTTAACGATCGGCGGTATGCTGATGACGATTTGACGATTGGGTCGATTGATCCCTACCAGGTCTTTCGGATTTTTCATGAGATCTTGTTTTACGAATGGGAAACCAACAACAAAGCCGATATCGCCTACATGATCGACCAGAGCCACAATCTCAAAGGCAAGATTGAAGAAACAATCCAAACCGTGACCGTGGCACAACAGTTATTCACGAAAGCATCCCTGGTTGATCACGAGGCACTTTCGTCCGCACAGACCAATTGTGACCTGATTCGCGCGGAGACTCTCTTACAGGATGCATTCAATACTGATGTGCGCCCAGCAATTCATGAATGGCGAGAATCCAAAGGCTTGCCTCGCGATCCCTTAAAAGCATTTCTCGCGAGCGGATATATGGAGCGCATTACCAAGGAACGAAGTGCGAAGAATCTAAATACAGTTTCGTCGTACGCCTGAGACGTTCTGAGCATTGACGTTCAGCGAGAAGACTTTCCCCTGACTTCGTGTGAACGGGAAGCACCTGCGTTGGGGACAACCTGAATGAGTTTTTTGCACACGTTGGCAACATCAGCCAAGGGAATGTTCCCGGAAACTGTGACTATGTTTCTGGCCGAACTCTCGATGTTTTACCGCTCGGCGATCCGCGCTCAACTGCCATGGCTAGGCTGAATCGATTTTCTGATGCCCAAGTTACAGCAAAAACCGTTCTTAGCGTTCGACCTGGGTGCCGAAAGTGGCAGGGCAGTCTTAGGATCCATCCATGCAGGCATCATCAATATCCGAGAGGTTCACCGCTTCCCCAATGAGCCAGTTGAGTACGGCAGCGCTCTGCACTGGGATGCACCTCGACTCTGGTTTGAAATGCGCCGTAGTCTTTCCAGTTTAGGAGAAGTGGTGTTGGGTGGAATCGGCGTGGATGCATGGGGCGTCGACTATGCACTGCTAGGGGAACGTGGAGAGCTATTGCAGAACCCTTATCACTACCGGGACAAGCGGACTGATGGATTGATGGAAACGGTATTCGACAAGGTCTCGAAACAGGAGATCTACCGTAAGACCGGAATTCAATTCATGCAGATCAATACCCTCTTCCAACTGCTAGCTGCGAAGCGAGACACCCCCGGACTACTAAAGGCAGCGCGAACATTAGTGACGATCCCTGATTTATTCCATTACTGGTTGACCGGTAAAGCGGTATGCGAGTTTACCAACGCAACCACAACTCAAATGGTAGATCCGCGAACCCGAACATGGGCTCGGGGACTGATGGAGAAACTGGGCCTCCCTTCGGGATTACCGGCAAACATCGTCGAGCCTGGGACGGTTGTAGGAACATTGTCAGAAAATTTAGCACCACACCCAACACTCAAGGGCACAGCAGTAATCGCTCCAGCTTCGCACGATACAGGCTCTGCCGTGGCTGCAGTGGCTGCACGCTCAGGTACGGCATTCTTAAGTTCCGGAACCTGGTCCCTTGTGGGCACAGAACTCGATAGCCCGCTCATCACCTCCGAAACTCTGCGTTTGAATTTCACCAACGAAGGTGGAGTTTGCGGTACAACCAGGTTCCTGAAAAACGTCATGGGGTTGTGGATGCTGCAGTGTTGTCGTCAGTCGTGGGCCTCGCGAGGTCAAGTTTACGACTACGCTCAGCTGATGGAGATGGCATCACAGGAAACTGCATTCCAGCATTTGGTGGATCCGGACGACGAATCTTTCCTTCACCCCGGCGACATGCCTAGGGTAATCGGCGATTTTTGTGCGAGGACCGAACAGCCAAAACCCAAGCAGCCCGGCGCATTTGTAAGAACGGTTTTCGAGAGTCTGGCTCTCAAATACCGGCAAGTCATTCTCGACTTGGAGCGGCTGACTCGCGAACCCATTCGTGAGATTCGCATTATCGGTGGAGGCTCCAAGAACCGTTTGCTGAACCAGTTCACAGCCGATGCCACGGGGCGTCCTGTGTTTGCTGGTCCTACCGAGGCTACGGCGCTGGGAAACATCGGTATGCAACTTCTAGCCACCGGAGTAGCCAGTTCACTTGCCGAGGTTCGGGCGACGATTGATCGCTCTTTTGCGACTGAGGTCTTCGAGCCTCGCGATGCCGAAAAATGGGAGCGCCAGGTTAGCCGGTTTCAACAGTACACGGAGATGATCTATGCCTGAAGTGCAACAAATGCTTCACTTGAAAGATTTATGGGATGAGAAACGCGCCGACGCGCTCGGAAGAAATCAGTTGGCCCTACTTCGATACCGTTCCAATCTCCTTGGTGCTGACCTGCGAATCACAAACTTTGGTGGCGGGAACACCAGTTCGAAATTTGAACTACCCGACCCGTTTACTGGTGAATCGGTACGAGTGCTGGCTGTAAAAGGAAGCGGCGGAGACATCGGGTCTATTAATGAGTTAGGGTTTGCGATTTTGTATTTGGATCGGTTGGAACAGCTGAAGGGCCTGTATCGTGGGGAAGCCTACGAAGACGAGATGGTTGGATACTATCCGCTTTCCGCCTTCGGCGAAAACCAGGTGGCTGCATCCATCGACACTCCTCTCCACGCGTTTCTTCCCTTCCCCCACGTCGATCATCTGCACCCGGACTGGGCGATCGCGCTGGCCGCAAGCGCCAACGGAAAGCAGAAACTGGCAGAATTCAACAAGCAGTTTGATCGAAAAATCGTTTGGGTCCCGTGGCAACGTCCCGGATTTGAACTGGCTTTGCTCATTGAAAAAGCCGTACGAGAAAACCCCGGGACCGACGGCATCATCCTCGGGGGGCACGGTCTGTTCACCTGGGGAATGAGCCAGCGGGATTGCTACGTAAATAGCATTCGCACCATCGATGAAATGGGCGAATTCATTCAGACGCACCGGAAAAAGAAGAACCTAGTATTCGGGGGTATCGCGGCGGATGGCCTGGAGAACCGACCAGAAATCGCCTCCCGGATCCTGCCCCTGCTCAGGGGAGCCGTCTGCTCCAATCAGCGCGTGATCGGGCATTACACTGACCATCCCGACGCGCTCACTTTCGCTGGATCGAAATGGGCGAGCGAGTTAGGGGCTCTGGGCACGAGCTGTCCTGACCACTTTCTTCGCACCCGAGTCTGCCCAATGTATCTTGCCTGGACTCCTCAGCTAGGTGTTGGCGAGCTAAAACAGCTAATCCAGAACACAATCGGCGGCTATCGTGTCGACTACAAGAAATACTATGACGCGCACGCCACCAAACACTCTCCCAAACTGCGGGACGCAAACCCATCCGTGGTAATCGTACCCGGACTGGGTTTGTTTGGCTTTGGACGGAGTAAGAAGGAAGCAAGGATTACCACTGAATTTTTTATCAATGCTATTCACGTGATGGAGGGCGCAAATGCTCTGGAAGACGGCGCTCCACCCAATCCTTTGCCGCAAGCCCGAACCACCGAGCAATCAAAAGAATTCACGCAATTTCATAACTATGTTGCACTGCCGCGATCCGAAGCGTTTGGAATCGAGTATTGGGCGCTAGAAGAAGCGAAGTTACAGCGTATGCCGGCGGAAGCTGAATTCAGCCGCAAGATCGTGTTGGTCGTAGGCGGCGCGAGTGGTATTGGGCGTGAAGTCGCCCTAATGCTCGCCAAGAGGGGTGCGCATGTTGTAGTTTCCGACGCCGATCAAGACGGTGCAGCAAAAGTTGCGGAGGAAGCGAAGGCAGCATCGTCTTCAGAACAGGCTGCTTTCGTGCAGGTGAACCTCGCTTCCACACAAAGCCTAAGGGACACAGCGAGGTTCACCGTGCTTCAATTTGGCGGCATCGATGCCATCGTAAATACTGCGGCCATCTTCCCCGTCCCGGGCCCCGAGGGCGAACTGAGCGACTCTCAGTGGTCAAAAACATTCCTGGTGAACGTAACCGGAAATTATTTGCTGGCTCTTGCAACCGCTTCAATTTTCGAAGACCAGGGTCTTTCCTCTGCCATTGTGCTGACGAGTTCAGCGAATGCGGTCGTGTCCAAGCGCGGGAGTGAAGCGTATGACACCAGCAAAGCGGCGCTGAGTCACCTAATCAGAGAACTAGCGATCAAACTTGCGCCCCACGTTCGGGTGAACGGCATCGCTCCGGCAACTGTAGTCGCCGGGTCTGCGATGTTCCCGCGTGAACGCGTAATGCAGTCCCTGGAAAAATACAAGATCGAGTTCTCGCAGGCCGAAACTACAGAGGAGCTTCGCGCGAAGCTGGCTGACTTCTATGCGCAAAGGACCGTGACAAAACGTGCGATCTTGCCGCAGGACTGCGCGAACGCAATCGTCTGGCTCTTGGGTGAGCAGAGCGCGAAGACGACCGGACACGTCATACCGGTGGACGGTGGTCTGACCGAAGCATTTTTACGCTGATGAAGCTTTGGGCTTGATCACAAGGTTACTACTTTCAGGAGGCATTACATGAAGAAGGTGTTGCTATTAGCGGTCCTTGTTTTCGGTACATACGCATTCGCTGAAACCCAGACCTGGCAAATTGATCCGGCCCACACTGCGGCGCAATTCTCCGTTCGTCATCTTGGCATTTCGACTGTTCGAGGCACATTTGAGAAGACCAGCGGGGCAGTGGTATACGACCCAGCTGATCCGTCCAAAACAACCATTGACGCATCGATTGACGCTGCATCGGTAAACACCCGCATGCAGATGCGGGACAATGATCTGCGTAGTCCCAACTTTTTTGATGTCGGCAAGTTTCCGGCAATCACCTTCAAATCAAAGAAGGTCGAGTCTGCAGGTCAGGGAAAATTACGCATCACCGGCGACCTTACGATCCACGGTGTGACCAAAGATGCAGTTCTTGATGTCGACGGCTCGACTGCGCCCATTACAGATCCTTACGGCAACTCGCGTATGGGAGCGTCTGCGTCCACCAAAATCAATCGCAAAGATTTCGGCGTCAATGGCGCTGCCGCGGCGGTTGGAGACGAAATTGAAATCGTGCTCGATATCGAAATGACCCGACCCGGCGCCAAGAAGTAGCTGGCTACTTTTATGAAACGAATCTGTTTTGTATTGCAAGTGAAGCCCGACCGCCTGGAGGAATACAAAGTCAGGCACCGGGATGTCTGGCCCGAAATGCTGCAAGCGCTGAGGGAAACGGGATGGAGCAACTACTCCCTTTTCCTTCGTGACGACGGCATGCTCGTCGGCTATTTGGAAACAGAAGATTTTGAACGCGCTCGCAAGGGCATGGCAACACGTGAAGTCAATGAACGCTGGCAGCGCGACATGGGGGGCTTCTTCGTGCAACGCGCAGGTTTGCTACCGGACCAAGCGATGCAGTCGCTCGAAGAAGTGTTTCACCTCGACTGAAGGACTTAACTCATATGGCAGCAAATCCCGCGGTTGGCGTTGTCTATCACTGGCTCGGTGGCCTGGCCTCAGGGAGCTTTTATGTCCCTTATCGCGGTGTAAAGCGTTGGGCTTGGGAAACCTATTGGTTGGCAGGCGGTTTCTTCAGTTGGATTATCGCGCCCTGGGTCCTCGGTCTCCTTTTGACCAACGATTTGGCTGCGGTTCTTCATGAGGCGCCCGGAACCGCTCTTTTTTGGGCATTTTTTTTCGGGCTTCTCTGGGGAGTCGGCGGTCTCACCTTTGGACTTACGATGCGGTACCTTGGACTCTCCCTTGGAATGGCCGTGGCCCTTGGTCTGTGTGCCGCATTCGGCACACTCATGCCGCCCATCTTTCGTGGTGAATTTATGAGCGAAGTGCTTGGCACTTCCTCAGGGCGAGTCATTCTGTTGGGGGTCGCAGTGTGCCTCGCGGGAATTGCTGCTGCAGGTTTTGCTGGGATCTCGAAGGAACGAGTCATGTCACCGGAACAGCAAAAGGCTGCCATCAAAGAATTTAATCTGCGAAAGGGTATCGGCGTGGCCATACTCTCAGGCGTTATGAGCGCCTGCTTTGCCTACGGTCTTGCTGCGGGAGACCCGATTAAAACACTGACCCTTCAACATGGAACTCCAATCTTATGGCAGGGGCTCCCTGTGTTGGTCGTTGTCCTGATCGGCGGATTCACCACCAACTTCATTTGGTGTCTGATTCTTCTGTTTCGAAACAAGACCGGCCATCAGTTCTTTACCTCGCAGCCCGACGCGCAATTGGCTCACGATGAGCGGACCCTCGAAACCGCAATCGACGCACCAAGCCGCGAGGTAGTGGAGCAGATGTCGTCGCATGCAGTGAGAGTTCTTGAGGCCCCTCCCATTCAGAAGGCTTCGACTGAGCGGGTTCCGATGTTCTCCAACTACCTTCTTTGCGCACTTGCAGGCACGACATGGTACTTCCAGTTCTTCTTTTACACCATGGGCGAAACCCAGATGGGGCGATACAAATTTTCCAGTTGGACGCTCCACATGGCTAGCATCATCATTTTCAGCAGTCTTTGGGGGATCGGTTTTAAGGAGTGGAGAGGCGCAGGCAGGCGTGCGGGACAACTTCTCACACTTGCACTTTTCCTCTTGGTCGCTTCGACGGTTATTGTGGGATACGGTAATTACCTGGGACTTAGTGCGAACTAGCTCTCCGGAAAATGACCAACTGTATTTTGTGGCCTTTGGAATAGGTGGTGACGAGTTGTCAGATTACTCGGCTTGAACTGATTCCTTTGAGAGGCGGTCAATGAAACAGCCGCTGCGGATATTTGTCGCCCTTACGCATCGAAACAATGACTATCAGGTTGCGCAGGTTCGCGCCGCTGAGGAGGCCGC
>Ga0157376_10002567_pt1 | contig 12322 bp, 10 predicted proteins | sample M45metaG_FD_121801 | JGI IMG/M metagenome (GOLD analysis project Ga0157376, IMG submission 121801) | Miscanthus rhizosphere microbial communities from Kellogg Biological Station, Michigan, USA - M4-5 metaG | ecosystem: Host-associated > Plants > Roots > Rhizosphere > Soil | place: USA: Michigan... | reverse complement strand
GTGCTCGTACTTCCGCGGGACATCTGCAGCAGCTGCTGGCTGAGGTTCGCACCCGTGTTCTTCTGCGCCAGGATCATCTGCGAAATCCGGCTTTCGAGATCGCTCATCTCACCGCTGCGGCCCATGGCGGTCTGGTACATCGTGTTGCCCATGCTGCCGGACGACCCGTACCCGCGGGTAGCCATCATGCGGCTGACCTGGCCGGGCATCGCGTTATACCGGCGGTTGATCGCGTCCTGACTCGCTGTTTTCATCGGCTGGAGGCCGGCCGACGGGTCCCTCATCAGGTTCGAGCTGTAGTCCGATAGTTCCGACTGGAGCTTCATCATTTCCGGGCTCCACGTTGGTGTTGTCGTGCTGGTCTGGGTCTTCTTTCGGCCCCCCAGAATTCCGCCCAGAATCGAGCTGACTCCTCCGATCCCGGCTGCTGCTAGCGGCGCCCAAGGCATGTTCAAACTCCTCTTTTAATAGTCCAAAAATGTGCATGTCGATCGGTTTGCCACCCGCGAGCGTCTGCGATCGCAGGCACCCTTCCCGTTTGGCTCCGAGGTTGATGAGCAACGAACCCACTGCCCAATTGCCCGCCAGCGGATAAAACGAGAGCTTGCCAATTCCGTCGGCAAACATCTCGGCGAACGCAATCTTGAGGGCCGGCGGCGCCAGGCCCTTGCCCTGGAAGTTCGGCTTCGTGAAGATGTGTGCGGTCCCCACCCAGGGACTCAAACGCTGGTAGGTGATCATGCCTCCCAGCTCCCCGTCTCCGTAGACTGCCCACGTTTTCTGCAGGCCGATCGCAGCCAGCATCGCGTCCACGAACTCTCCCTGAGTCTGCGGGGAGAAATCATCGGACACCTGGTGGCGAAAGCGCTCGCTCCACGCCCACACCCGCGGGAGTGATTCAGTCGGGAAAGGAGAAATGACCTCGATTTCCATGGCTACAGCAACTTGTTCACTACGCCCTCAACGGCTGGCTGCAACATGTCATCGGCGATAGCGGAACCGCTCTCCTGGACCGCGGGGTCCATGACGGTGGGCGGCTGAAGTTCGTTGGCTACCATCTCTGGCTGCTGGTAGCACCGACGCGCCCAATTCAGGCGCGTATTGTGCGCGGCCGTGTTGTCCGGTTCGATCATGATGCTCCCAGCATATTTGAGGGAGGCTACCTTGATCCGCCCCCGGAAAACTGGATCGCTCATCAGCGTGTTGCTCTCTTCGTAAGTCATTAGCTTCTCCTTGCTCCTAATACCACTCAACCCAACTAATGAGGCTCGGCGCATTGTTTGCATTAACCCGATAGAAATTACCGGGTAGCACCTCAAACCTCACTGCCGCAGTAAACGAGATCCCCGAAAACTGAAAATTCTGGACAATCGTCGACGGTGGATTCCCGGCATCAGTCTGCCCTGCTACGTTGGCTGGGCTTGCGGATGCAACAGCAACTGTCACTGCTACTGACATTGGTTTGCCTGTTGTGTTTTGATAGACCGTGCCAACCGCCCGTGAACCAGTTACGACGTTCTGTGTGGTGACGCCGCCACCCGTTGAGAGCGGCGTACCGTTGACGCGGTAGGTGCCTGAGATATTGCAGTCGCCCTGCACGTCGAGCACATAACCCGGGGCAAGCTTTCCGATGCCTACGTTATGTCCCGCGCCCTGGAGAATCAGCGGTGCTGGAACGCCACCTGCGTAATTCTGGATCGAACCCTTCCACGCTCCTGCATCAACCAAATAACCAAGGGCCAAATAGTAGCCAGTGCCGTTGGTTGGCTCACCGATGGTGATTTGCTTTGCAGCCGCAACGGTAGTCGGATTGGCAGCCGCGTTGATCGAGAGCCTGCCCTGCGGTGCGGAGTTGCCGATGCCGATAGGACCATCGTCCTGCACAAACAGTTGCATGTTGGTGTCGGTGGGAACCGCGCTTGTGCTGGCCCAAATCGCGACACCATAGTTTGCGGTTGGATGCGCCATCCCAACGCCGCGAAACGAGACACCACCGGCACCCTCGAAGAAAGCGATTCGACTGTTCACGTCTGGGTTGACTGCACCAAAACTTAGCTTAGAAACCCCCGGTGATGTCTGGCCGATGACGACGTTGCCGTCTGTGAAGGCATGCGAACTTGCTCGATACAGCATTGGCACATACGCGCTTACCGCATCGTTGACAGCTTGCAGGGCAGTAACTGAAGAACTTACGCCAAAAAGGATATTTTGGTTTGTTCCCACCCTGATGTGAAGGGGATTAGCGGGAACCGCCGTCCCGATGCCGACATTTCCACCCAGCGGATTAATCGCTAACGCATCAGCCACCCCATTGTTGGCCGTGCGTTTAGTTTGAATCCAAGGAGCAAAACTGGTTGCACCGTCATAAGCCCCAAAAGCCAAACCAACCGTGGAGCCGAAGCCAAGGTAGAAGCCCCCAGTATCGGCAGATAGATTCGGATTGGCAATTGCGATTCCGCCTACGTGGAGCTTGACGACCGGCACAGTGGACAAGCCAATTCCCACAGCGCCGCCAGTCGGATTCAGCAATATAGGGTTCACTCCAGATCCAAACTGTGCAGCCTGAATCCACGATGCTGCGAGGTCGAGATCGACTCCCATCAGTAGCGTTGGAGCCGAAGCCCAAGGATGCGTGGCCAAACGGAAGCCGCCAGAGCCAGCCGCAATATTTCCGACGGGCATGGAACCCGTGACCACGTCGAGAGGCGATAGGGGGGCTGCTGTCCCGATGGCAAACCGGCCCGATGACGTAGCGCGGAAGATCTCCGTTGTACCGCTTCCGCCGGAGATGAAAATCATATCCCCGCCCCAAGGGCTGGCCTCCACGGAGAACTTCAACACGCTGCGCAGACTGGCATCCCAGAATCGAATGGATGCTGCATCGTATTGCGCTCCGGTGGAATTTTCCAGAGTGATTACCGGGCCAATTCCACCGCTCACGGTTTGGGCCAAATGCAGGATCGTGGCCGGAACTACGCCCGTGCCAATCCCGATTTTCCCCACATCGCTAAGTGTGAATCCGTCACCATCGATATTGCCCACCCACGGGGTCTGAGATCCACCTCCACCGGGGGCCGGCGCCCACTTCACGCCGTTCAACTGCGCTGCGTCCGCGGTGAGAACGTAGCCGTCAGAGCCCACACCGAGGCGCGTCAGCACCGTAGGGCTCTGGCGGATGATGAAGTCGCCCTTCGTCGTCGTCGGATCGGTGAGGTTGAGTCCCGCCGGGCCCTGTGGCCCGGTCGCACCCTTGATGTTGCAGGCAGGCGAGGCCGGCCACAGGCCTCCACTCTTCGGGCCCCAGACGTCCGACGTGGTGGAGTTGATGTACATGTCGCCGTTGTTCCCGACACCGGCGGCCGGCGCGCCCGGCGCCACGATGTACCGCGGCGAGTAGCCGGTGACACCCGTGGCACCCTCGATATTTAGCGAAGGGGTCGCCGGCCAGGTGGTGTCGTTGATCTTCGGTCCCCAGACGTCCGACGTCGTGGAGTTGATGTACATGTCTCCCGTGAGCCCGGTCCCAGACGCCGGCGGTCCGGCTGCCACGTAAAACTTAGGGGTGTAGCCGGGCGTCCCGGTGGCACCGGCGGGGCCCTGCGGTCCGGCCGGGCCCGGTGTAGCCACCTGAATGATGACGGGAGACGATGCCATTGGCTTATTCCTTAGGTCCTCGTTTCGCGAATACCGGTTCCTCGATCGGCACCGGTCCCGAAAGATCCGGACCGACAAAGCCGCTCAGGTCCTGCGCTACCGCCGCTTCGCCTTGGAGTCCGTGCAGGTCAGCGATTACGCGCAGGACCTGCGTGTATTTGTCGTATGCCGCGATGACCACGCGGCGTTCGTCAGGCGTGAAAGTGTAGAGTGTTCTCATAAGCTCCTAAAACGGGTAAGCTACGTGCCCAGCCTCCACCCAGTAATAGACCTGGGTGCCCTTTCTGAACAGCAGTTGCATGAATGATCCGTCGTAGCGGAAGTACAGCTCGCCATCGTCCATCACCGGAATGCCTGCGGTCGTGTACCGCGGGACGTGATGTCCGAGCACCTGCGCCCGATCGAGCACTACGGTGCCTGCCAGTGTCACCTTTGCCAGTCCGATACCCGTCTCGATTTTGAGGATGCCGGGATTCGACGTCGGCCCCATCAGCATCTGCTGGTTGCCCGTGCACTCGAGCGAGAAGTTGCCCAGCGTCGAGTTCTGGCTGCTGTTGATCGCGATCGAATTGATTGTGGGCGTCGCCTTCAGGACAATCGCGCCGTAGCTATTGAAATCGGTCTGCAGCGTCATTGAGCTCGCATCGAGCACCATCTGCTGGCCGTTGGTGCCCGTCGCAATCGTGACGCCCGTGGCCGCCACCAGCACCGAATACGACCCGCGCGAGATTTTGACGCCGTTCGCATTCATCAGCACGGTGCCGGCGGAGGCATCCGTTAGCGTAATCCCGGCTGCGTCGACCTTCGCCGAGCTGGTACCGCGCACGAGTCTGATCCCGTTCGCGTTGTCCATGGTGACCGTGCCGCCGAAGCCGTCCGTCAGTGTGATGGCTGCGGCGTCAACCTTCACGCTATTCGTGTTGCGGGTAATCTTGATCCCGTTGCCCGAGTCCATGGTCACGGTGCCGCCGTAGTTATCGGCGATCGTGACGCCATTCGCCGACACCCCTACGCTGTTGTTGTTCCGGATGATCTGGATCTTCCCGGAGTCGAGCACCAGCTGCTCGACCGGGTTGAGTTGGGCATCCTGCGTCTGAATCGTGATTCCGGTCGCGAGGACATCCAGCCGGTTGCGGCCGGTGAATGTGCTGCCCACATAGATGTCTCGTATCAGCGACAGCCCATTGGCGTTGACCGCGATCGTGGCCCGCGGCGCCGTAATCGTGCTGCCCAGCGTGATGCCGCCGGAGCTGATTGTGACGATTCCGCCCTCGACGTTGCCCTCTTTGTTCGCGAAGGTCGCCTGCCCCGCAAACAGGGCATTGCCGGCGATGAGGTTATTCACCGCGATCTGGCTTACCAGGAATGCGCCGGCCTCCACCTTGAAGTTCGTGGTGTTGAAGTTGACTGCCTTTGCCAAGTCGATAATCGCCTGGCTCAACTCGTAGTGGCCGGATCCGGGAGGGTTCTCCTTCACCACATAATCCGAGCTCGAGCGGAAGTGCAAACCCGCGATGTCCGCATACAGCGGGCTGAGCGGGTCGGCCTTGATGAAGGGGAGCAGACCGCTGCCTCCGCCGAAGCCGGCGCCGAGGGTCTTATCGTTGATCTGGCTGCCGTCGTGGATCGCCGGCAGTAGCGACGGGCTGATGTCGAAGTGATCCTTGCCGCCGGGCCACGCTATTGTCTGGAACGAGTACGGTACATTCGGCAGGCCCGTGGCCGGGATGTTGTCATTCGCATGGCTCACCGCGTACAGCCGGAACCGCCAGTCCCGGTCGAGATTGGTGGTCTGGTCGGGATTTTTCGCGAGCGGGTAGGTGAAGTCGATATTGCCGCTCGGGAAGTCGATGATCGCTACCGCGTCGCTCGAGACGCCGGAAGGGATCTGCGGCGACGACCTGTGCCACCTGCCCTGGTACAGCTCGGGGTGCTCGTTCACTCCCTCCGAGTCCGGCGCCTGGTTCCACAGTTCGAAGGCCTGGCCGGCGCCATTAGGCAGCGTGTCGTGGAGCGTCACCTGCGTTGCGCTGACAAACGTCTTGATGAGTCGCTCCGGGCCAGTGCCGACGTGCAGAGACCAGCCCACCATGCCCGCGGTGAAGTCCTGGCCGGCCGTCTTGGTGAGTGTGGTGCCGCCGGTGATCGTGCAGGTGCCGGTGGTCCTGTGGCCCTTCTGCAGGGTGACAAAGCAGTGCCAGAACCACGGGTCTTTCGCCTGCGTCGGCAACGTCACCCGCAGCTTGTAATACTTCCACACCCAGCCGTTGTCGGTTGGGCTATACACACAGAGATCGCCCGTCGTACTCAGCGGATCCGGCAGGAATACCGCATTCGTGAGGTCGTCAGAGGGGCACACGCCGACCGGCGGCACGGTCGGGGAGAACGGCGCCGTAACCGCGCCCGGCGGCAGGGTGGTCGTGCCGGCGGAGTAGCCCGGGTAGGCTGCAACCAGCCAGTTCTCCTCGCCCACAGCCGGTACCCAGATGTCGCCCGGCGTTGTAGCCCCGCCCGCGCCCGTCTTCGGCTGACCGATGCGCAGCGACAGCACGCCGGCATCTACTCGCTGGGTGTCCTGCTGGACCCAGCCCTGGCCCTTGTCGAAGTCAACCCAGAGGCTGACCTCGCTCTCCGTGGTCTGATGCTCGAGCGTCACATCGATCTGAATCTGGAAATGCAGACCCTGGTTCTTATCCTGGTAGTAGGTGTTCGGCACCGGCTTCGCTGCGAGCGTGGCGATTTTCGCGGGATACACCACCAGGCCGGTCTTCGTCACCGGCGCCTCGGCCGGCGCGCCGTCTTCGTTGTACGGCTGGAACGCGACGCTCCAGGTCTCCTCGGGCGACGGGTCGATCTTCCGTATCCCCGCCTCTCCCCTGTAATTGATGGCACTGGCCGACAGCGCATTCCCGCTGAAACTCTGAATCACCTTCCGGCTTGCTGTCGGGCTGATGGCGACTACATCAATGCGTTTGAAATGCGCCCCGAAGTTCACATTGCCGGTCGGGAGATCGATACGCCCCGCAAAGCCGAACACCTGGTCGTGCGAGGATCGCTCGTAATAGACCGCGGCCGTCGACGTGGCCAGCACGTTAGGAGGAGGCGGGCTCTCCGTCCCACCACCACCGTCGCTGCCATCATCGCCGGGCATACCTGCAGGTCCGGCCGGGCCGCGGGGGCCAGGAACGCCTGTGGCCGCGGCGCTCTCGATCTCGCGCAGGCGGTCATTGACGACGCGCAGAAGCTCGTCGGGCACTCCGGCAATTGGTAGGATCGGCCGTACCATTTACTCGTCCACCTGCACATCCACCCACACAGGCACCACCGGCGTCTCCTTGACCGGCAGCTTCAATTCGTTCCATACGTCGCTGGTCCCCTCGATCGGCATCTTCACTGGCTGCCATGCGTCGGGCGTGGCCTCGATCGGCAGTTTTACCTGCTGCCAGGCGTCCGGCGTGCCTTCGATCGGCAGCTTTACCTGCTGCCACTCGTCGGGCGTCACTTCGATCGGAAGTTTCACCTGTTGCCAGGCGTCGGGCGTGGCCTCGATCGGCAGTTTTACCTGCTGCCATGTGTCGCTGGTCGGTTCAATCGGCAACTTGATCGGCTGCCAGTCGGGCGACGTCTCGATCAATCCCGGTACCCTATGCCAGGCCCATGGGGAGGCCTGCGGGCCCAGCACGCGCGCGTAGATTTTGAGCTCGAATAGGCTCAGCGCGGTGGGCGCGACCGGCAGGACCTTAATCTGGTACAGCTTCCCTTTGCAGCTACCCGGCAGAGCGATCCGGTAGGGATGGCGCCCGGTGGTCGGAGGAATGGACACAGTCGCGCGAGGCGCCAGCGCATTGCCGGGAAGGTCGGTGAGGAAAATCAACGTCGCGCCGGCTGATGCATCCAGCAGGACCTCAACGAACCGGAATAGAGTCACCAGCTCCATAAGCTACGTGCCCAGCGACAGCGGTGGAGTGCTCCAGATCTCGTTCAAACTGCCGTCGATGTACACCCCGATCGGCCGGACCCACACCGTGCCGGAGAAGAGGCGCAGCTGCGTGGCGTTCGCCGGCGTGATCACCGGGTAGAACTCGGTGCCCTCGATGTTGTCGAGCGGGATGGTGGTCGTTTTTCGGGTGGAATTGGTCGTGGGCAACGCCGTACCAATGCCCAGCCGCGGCGCGAGTTGGCCGCCGGGCATGTCCGTGTACCACTGGAACGTCGCGGTGCCGTTGCTCGAGTATTGGATCGATACTTCCTTCATCTCGCACACTTTTCGAAATGCCATTGAACCCTCCTAGAGCAGCGGGATAGCCCGCGTGTCCCACACTTCACCCACAGTTCCGTCCACATGCACGCCGATCGGCGTGATTCGCGCCCGGAAGCCGTATACCTGGAAGCCTGACGTGGTCGTGGCCACATAGCGCAGCAGCTTGCCCTCGACCGGTGTCGGCAACACGATACGCACCGTGCCGCGGCCGATGGTCTGCTTGATGACGACGCCAGAGCCCAGCCGCGGCGCCATGCTCGCGCCCGGAACGTCCGAGTAGATCTGCAGCGAGCCCTCGCCCTTCGAACTGTCCATATCGAACTCGACCATGTCCACCGTCTTCACCACGCCCGGGAGACCGTGGTCCATCTCGTCGGTGTCGTACAGCATGCCCGCCCGGGCCTCGAGGTAGTAGTGCAGGATGATGGGCGTCTCGATCGCCGAGCCCGGCACGTCGGTGGTGCCCGTCCCGTGGATCCGCGTCGACAGGTTGAACGAGCGGATCGGTTTGCCGCGCAGCTCGACGACGGGGTAAGTGCCCGGATATACCAACGGGATCACCTGCTTGGTGAGCTCCGTCGAAGTGATGCCGGTATCGAGTTGAAACGCATCGTTGGCCGTCGCGTTCTTGTTGGTCCGGCACTCGACATCCAGCCAGACGCCCCGCGTATTATGATTCACCACCAGGTCGGCCCAGCTCTTCTCATGGTCTGGGACGCCGCAATCCTCATACGCCGACTGGTACGCCATGATCGTGTAGCTTGTGTTGCCTTCCCGATAGCCTGTCTCGAGTTGGAACACATCGCCCACGCCGGCCCCGAGCAGAGCGGTGCCGGCGTCCAGGTAGGCGCCGTATCCCGTCTTGCGCGCGAACCACCGGCCGGTCTCAATGTGGAGAATGTAGCTCTCCGTATTGAAGGTCCCGCCCACGGTGTTACTGACCCACAGCCGGCCGGCGTGGAGCCCCAGCGCGCAGTTCTGACGGTACGCAGCGAGCTCGGGTCCGAAGTTCTCTGCAGGGATATTGCGAAACACCGGGTCGAGCTTCTGACTGAGCTTCTGCGCCCAGTCCCCGTTGTACTTGTAGACGCCTTCCTGCGACCGGAAGTAATCGCCGAGGCTGCTGCTTGCGACCGCACGCGGGCCCACCACGCCGAGGTCCGGCACCGCCACTTCCACGCGGCCGGAGGGGTCTTCGAAGTCGCCGATCACCCTCCAGATACTCTTGGCGCGATACACGATGATCTGCCCGGGCTTCACCGACATCGCCAGAACTTCGTCAGCGCGATCGGTGCCGACATCCACCCAGTCTCCGGATTGCGGATTGCCGCTCCCGCGGAAGAACGAAGGCTGCAAGGGCTGGGTGAACCAGATCCGGTTGGGGAACTCCGCCGAATTCGCCACCACCAGGCGGCCGTTATAGGCCTGGTTGGCCATAATGCGCGCGGCCGGCGCCGGGTCGTGGTCGCCTTCCATGATGATGCCCAGCCCATCAATCAAATACGCGCTATCGTGCCGGTGGACCTCGTCGCCGTAGTCGTAGACGAAGGTGCGCTCGAGGCCCAGCACGTTCTCATTCAGTCGATAGGCACTCGGCATGTCCGGCGACTGCCGGTAGATGTTCCACCCGACCACGCCGGGCGGCACCGCGGCGATCGCCGACGAGGCGTCGACGTTGACGTAATGGCCGGCCGCCGCGACCGTCACCGGGGTGCCCGTCACGCTGCCCGGGAAGCCTGAGGGGTTGCTCTCGCCGAGGTCCGCGTACTGCCAGGTAATCCAGTAGGAGTGCTGGCCCTGCGGCATTCCCACCGAGGTGTAATTCGCCTCACCACCCGTCCCGAAGCCCGTAGCGGCCGGCGTTTGCGCCTGCACATAGAACAGGCTGTTGGGCGTCCCTGGGAAAACATCGGTAATTGGGCCCGAGACGTTGAGCGCGGGCTCGCTGCTGCCTGTGAGGCTCACCAGGTCGCCCACCTGCAGGTTGCCGAGCGCAGAGGAAACCCACACCAGCACGCGCGTGAAATCTCCGTCCGCTCCCACCGGTACACCCGGCTGGCTGGTCACTACGGTCAACACGATCGCCGACAGTGCGGAATCGGTGAGAACCGGTACCGCGGGCGGCGCCGGCGTCCAATTGCTGGTCGTCGTCCCGTTGTCCTTCCGCTGCCGGGCGCGGTTCATGATCCACACGTAGCCCTGGAAGGCGAGCATCGCGAGCGGGTATGTATCGTAGTCGGTGCCGATCGGGGTGTCGGTGCCTCCGGAGCGGCGGTAGAGCGTGCCGCCTCCGCCGAAGTAGAGCCTGCCGGCGGTCTGGCACAGCGAATCAAACGGCTTGATGCCGTAACCCGCGGTCAGCCCGATATAGCCCGGCGTCTGCTCGAGGCGCCCCGCGGCGCCGGGCCAGAAGCCCGTCAGGTCGGTGCAGTCCCCCGCCGGCAGCTGGTCCGCGGGCGCGAGCAGGTTCAGGGAACCAGGGTGGATCTTCAGGTCGAGGAGCTTGTGCGCCATCCCCTAGGTCCCCTTCCCGTAGTAGCCCTGGAACATCTGCTCATAGAGCGCCAGCCGGCCGCGGCAGTGCGCTGCGACGTCCGGCATCTCGGCCTCGCCTTCACTCCCGTATGCCTCGCTCAGGATCGCCATGGCCATGTAGCCCTTCAATGGCGCCGGCGCTGCGAGCGTGGTATTGACCTTGTTGACGTCGATCTCCGGAGGCCATGAGCTGTACACCACGGGCACAGCCACGCCTCCGGTGTCGGGGACCGGAGCGAGGGCAAGCTCCGGTGTCCCGATCTTGTCTTCGTACCATCGCTCAGGCGTTCCCTGTGAGCTCTGGAAGGCCGGGTCCAGGCCTTCCAGCTCTTCCACGTTGGCCGGCCTTAACGGCGTCGCGCCCAGGCTCACATGCAGGGTCGTGACATGGCGTGGGGGGAGATTGTAGCGCGGGCCCGCGGCCGCGGTAACGATGGTGGTGTCGCGCACCACGAACATCAGCGCGAGATGAGACAGGTGCTTGACGCACTCGTCCTGCCACCGGATCAAGTCGGACTCGGTCCAGAAGGTGAGCTCCGTCAGAACTTCAGCGTGCAGGTCCGGCAGAATGCTGTTGATGACCGCCGCGGTGTCAATCATGCGGCCGCCTTCGCCTTCGTCGGCTTCTTGGGCTCTGCCGGCATCAACCGCGACCGATCAAAGAGAGCGAGCTCAAACGGTAGGACGTCGTTGCGGGCGACGCGCGATCGCGCGCGTACCCAGTCGCCCAGCTCCTGCATCGCATCGAGGAACAGGTTGAGATCTTTCACGCCCCGCGCCAGGCCCTGTGCGCCTTCCTTCAGACGCACCCGGTACTTGCCATAACGTACTAGGCTCGGGTGGTATTGCTCCGGGATCTCCGGCGTGTCGGTCGAGACCATGACCCGCGGAGAGCGTGCGTAGACGAACTCTGCGTTGGTGAGCGAGAGCGGCTGCGGCGTCACCGCGTACAGGTCGCAGCCCATCGTCACGTAGCGCTCCGGCACGCCCGGCGTGGCCTGCCATTGATCGTTCAGTGCGTCGAGGTCCGCCAGGTTCATCGGCCGCAGCCGCTCCCCGGCGATACTCAGGCGCAGCGGGCAGATGAAGTCAGGGTGGCCCGCCAGGAACGTGCCGAACGTGGTGCCGACCTCGAGAGGCAGCGTAGCCTTGGTCTCGAGACACAGCGAAAGTAGCGCGGCGAGCTCCTGGCCCTCATTGATCGCCGACATGACCTCTTCCATGTCCGCGGTGATTGCCGAGGGGTCATCGGTGCGTGCCAGGATGCGCGCCGCAATTTCGGACGCTACCACTCGTTCCCCCTTCGGGCCCGGTGGCGCGTGTAGTACGAGCCCAACTTCATCTGCGCCGTACCCATCCGCTGGACTTCGTTCGCGCGCATGGTCTTGAGGGCACTCGCGGCCTCCGCCATCGCCAGCTGCGCGCCGTTGTAGTCCCTCCGAAGGCGCAGGATCTTACCGGTGACACCCTCCACCATGGCCGTCGCGGGCTCCATCCACGCCTGGAAGGCCGCGGTGCTCGAGTTGGGCGCTGCGACCTCCCCCACGTACTCGTAGGGCAGGGCGTACTCCTGATCGGGGATAGGGTACAGCTCGACCTGCATGCCCGGCGGCGTGTTGGTGTCGTCCATCCGAGGCGCCCACCATGTCGGTCTCCCGAATGCCCCGCGCGTCGGTGAGATGACGTTGAGCTCCGCCCAGTCCGTGCGCAACAGGGGCCCGAATTCCCCAGACATGCCGTCCTCAGGCAGGATCCGGACGTCCGGCGGCAGAGAGTAGACGGACTGGTACACCTTGTAGCTGGCTGCAAGCTCGGTGGGGCCCTCATAGGGTCGATCGAGCAAGGCTGAGGTGGGGCTCGAATAGTGGAATC
>Ga0157376_10002565_pt1 | contig 12332 bp, 13 predicted proteins | sample M45metaG_FD_121801 | JGI IMG/M metagenome (GOLD analysis project Ga0157376, IMG submission 121801) | Miscanthus rhizosphere microbial communities from Kellogg Biological Station, Michigan, USA - M4-5 metaG | ecosystem: Host-associated > Plants > Roots > Rhizosphere > Soil | place: USA: Michigan... | reverse complement strand
CCGGCTCCAATTCAAAGGGAAACACAGGGTTGTTATGACGCCGGACAGATGGACTGAGCTTTTCTTTTTGGATGAAGCCACAGCATTTGCGGCAGGCCACCGTCCCTGCGCAGAATGCCGAAGGGGTGATTTTACCAGGTTTAAACTGAGCTGGATAAAAGGAAACCCGGAACATAATTTTACTGCAAAAACTTCCATCACAGCGATCGATGAAATTCTTCACCGGGAAAGATTAGACGCTAACAAATCAAAAAATACTTTTGATGAAAATGCTGACACTATTCCGGACGGGGTTTTTGTTACAATAAATAACAAAGCCTGGCTGGTTGCCAACCGCCTATTGTTTCTATGGTCGCCTTTTGGGTATACTGAAAGCATTGCAATGCCTGCCAGTGGCACAGTTACCGTGCTTACTCCAAAGTCGGTTGTCAATACATTTCGCGCGGGTTACCTGCCCGGTTTCAGCATATCGGAAAAATGAGTTTGTTTACCGCATAATAACCGCTGTTAGTCGAAAAAACTCTTTAATGGAATTTTAATTATTGAGATTTGTCTTATCAATTTCAACCTGGACATTGAATATTGAATGAGGTTGTTATTTTTCCGTCAATTGGTTGGCTATTCCGTACCCTCTTGCATACTGGCCGCTCCCCCTGGAGCGGTCTTTTTTTTCAAACGGCGAAAAATCGTAAAACTGCTTACCCGAAAGTTGACGTTATTCACTTCCGGCATAAGTTATGTACTAAAATGCAACTGGGTATTTGTTATTAAGGGCAGCATTGCTAAACCGTTTTTAGCTGGTTAAATTTGTTTACCATTTAATAACCTAAATAAAATTTTTTCTTTGCTACCGGTTGTTTAATTTTAGTGACAATTTTTTCTACCAGCAACCCAAGGAAAAAATTCCCTGCCAAAATACCTCTCCGTTGAATCGGACTATATCTGTTATTTTGAAAAGAAAATTCTTTCAAAAATGAGATCAATTTTACCTAAACTCTTATCCATGCCGCAAGCTTGTGTCAAAATGCCTTCGCAAATGCTGTCAAATTCTCCTCCGCGATAGTAATCGAAGCGCTCACTGATTTCCAATTATTATACTGAGGTAAATAAAACCATTCCGCAAAAATTAATGCAGGTAAAAACTGTCCTTTCCTACTACTGCATATAATCCCGCTTGTGATTCTGATAAAAAGATCAATGGCGGTTTTAATGGTAATAACATCATAGTGCCCTGTTGTAAGAAGCAAAATATAATCCGCAGCCCTTTTCAATTACATTTTTAACCAATTAAACAAGTATTATGAAAAGAATTTTATTAGGCGTAATTAGTCTGCTGCTGGTAACAGCGCAGGGTGTTTTTGCCCAGAATACCTGGGCACAAAAAGCCAGTTTATTAAACACGCCTGTTAATGACTACAGTTATGGGTGCGGTATTGGTAGCAAGGCTTATGTAGTACCAGGTCCAACCCCCGGAAGTTATTTTGAAACAGCGCCGAAAACAGATTTCTTTGAATACGATCCTGCAACAGATGCGTGGACAAAAAAGGCAAATTTGCCCGCAGTTGATACGCCATACGCTCTGGCTGTTTCTATTAACGGAAAGGGGTATTTTGGGTTAAGCAACGGCATATGGGTATACGATCCCGCTATTGATACCTGGACAAAAAAATTGACTCTACCCCCGGGGATCACTAATTTTCTGACAGCTTTCAGTATTGGCAACAAAGGATATTTTACCTGGGGTAGTGGTTCTTCGTCCAATCAGCTATGGGAATATGATCCGGCAACAGATGTCTGGGTACAAAAAGCCAGTTTCCCCGGAACAACTTCACCAATTGTATTTGATGCTCATACAGGGTTCGCTATCGGCAATAAAGGATATGTCGCTAAAAAAGGCGACACAGATCCTTCCAATAAAAATGATTTGTGGGAATACGATCCTGCCCTTAATACATGGACACAAAAAGCTAGTTTCGGCGGCAATATACCTGTTTGTTCAAACGGCTTTGGTATTGCCGGCAAAGGTTATATTGCTACATCCACCTATGTTAACCCCGATTTTCCTTATACAGAAATGCATTTCTGGCAATTCGATCCGGTTGCTAATTCATGGGCTGAAAAAGCAATGTTTCCCGGTCAGCCAAGGGGATATTGTGTTGGTCTGAGTATTGGCAATAAAGGATATATTGGTTTCGGGTTGATTTCTTTTCATACAGGTGCGCCCGCTGCCAATGATTTTTGGGAGTATACACCTGATTTACCTGTTACGCCGCCAGTTGGCCAGGGCACCGGCCTGCAGGGTATTTATTACAACGGTATAACTTTATCAGGCTCACCATTGCTAAACAGGATGGATACCACTATCAATTTTGACTTTAGCTATGGCAATATACCGCAAGTACTTTCACCAGCGCCAGGCATAGTACCGGAAGACAAGTATTCAGTAAGATGGACCGGCCAGGTACAGCCTTTGTATTCTGAAACCTATACATTCTATACCCAGAGCGATGATGGCATACGGTTATGGGTAAACGGCGTTCAGCTGGTAGACGACTGGATGAACCAGGGCGTGACTGAAAAGAGCGGCACCATCAACCTGGCAGCCGGTCAGAAATATGATATTGTGATAGAATATTATGAAAATACCGGTAATGCGGTTACCAAACTGCTATGGTCATCGGCCAGTACGCCCAAGGCTATTGTACCTAAATCACAGCTGTATCCGCCAGTAATTGCACCTGCCAACGGTACGGGTTTACGCGGTGTTTATTACAATGGCATAGCCTTGTGGGGTACACCTTTGCTGACAAGGGTAGATACCACCATTAATTTTGCATTTACCTATACCAGCATACCACAGGTGTTATCACCTGCGCCGGGTATAGTACCAGACGATAAATATTCAGTAAGATGGACAGGCTGGGTGCAGCCCGCCTATTCAGAAACCTATACTTTTTATACAAAGAGCGATGATGGCATCCGCCTTTGGGTAAACGGCGTAAAACTGGTAGACGACTGGATGAACCAGGATGCAACAGAAAAAAGCGGCAGCATCTCGCTGGTAGGCGGACAGAAATACTATATTGTAATTGAGTATTATGAAAACACGGGCGATGCAGTAACCAAACTCTGGTGGTCGAGCCCCAATACGCCAAAAGCCATTGTTCCCAAATCAAGGCTTTACCCAACCAGTGCACCAACCCCCGGTGGTTATGGATTGCAGGGTGTATACTATAACGGAACCACACTATCCGGTGCACCGCTGCTCACGAGGATAGACCCCACCATCAATTTTGACCTGAGCTATGGCAATATACCACAGGTGTTGTCGCCTGCGCCGGGCGTTGTGCCGGAAGATATGTATTCAGTAAGCTGGACCGGAAAAGTACAACCGCTGTATTCAGAAACCTATACCTTCTACACGCTGAGCGATGATGGCATACGGCTTTGGGTAAACGGGGTACAGCTGGTAGACGACTGGATGAACCAAAGTGCTACTGAAAAGAGTGGCACCATAACACTGGCAGCAGGTCAGTTATACGATATCAAAATTGAGTATTATGAAAATACGGGCAATGCAGTCACAAAATTGTATTGGTCAAGTCCCAGTACACCCAAAGCAATAATACCATCCTTGCAACTCTTCCCGCCGGCAGCAGCTGCGGCGGCGGTGGCCAGTGCACGGGTGGCAGACAATAGCAGTATAGCAACAGCTTTGAAAGTGGCACCGGCAAATCTGACGACGTATTCAAATATCAGTCCTAACCCGGTAAGACCCGGCAGGCTGGTAAGACTGGATATTAACAGCGATAAAACAGCCAGTGCGCTATTGAATATAACAGGCAGCAATGGCCAGATCATCAGCACACGTAAGATAAACCTGGTGCCTGGTGTAAATACCATAACAGTAAATACAAGCGGACTTCGGGGAGGATTGTATATCATTAGCGTTGCGGATAATGGCAATGCGCATAATTTTAAATTGATAGTACAATAATCAGCTTCGGTTCTTTTTTACAAAGCCGTCTCAGACATGAGGCGGCTTTGTATTAACAGCAGGTTATTTGGGCAGATTTTGGTCGTTAATTTGATTAATTTTGCCAAATCAGCATTATCAAAAATCAATAGCAATGAAAATGGAAAAAGCGATCCTGGCAGGTGGCTGTTTTTGGGGCGTAGAAGAACTGATTCGTAACCTGGACGGTGTAAAGACTACCCGCGTGGGGTATACGGGCGGTGATGTGCCCAATGCTACTTACCGGAATCATGGTACGCATGCGGAAGGCATTGCCGTAACATTTGATGCCAGCGTATTGCCCTATAAAAAATTACTGGAATTCTTTTTCCAGATTCACGATCCCACAACGCTTAACAGACAGGGAAATGATCGCGGAACTTCTTACCGCTCCGCGATTTTTTATTTGAATGATCAACAAAAAGAAGAAGCGAATGAACTGATAGCAACAATGACAGCATCGCACAAATGGCCGGGCCCCATTGTTACCCAGGTAGTGCCTGCCACTGATTTCTGGGATGCAGAAGAAGAACACCAGGATTATCTCCAAAAAAATCCTTATGGCTATACTTGTCATTTTATAAGACCCGACTGGACATTGAACTGATTTTTTGTTTTTTTGCGTAGTACCAGCGCGCATATTAATGAAATAACCAGGCCCACCGGTATTACCTCAGAATAGGTGAGCAGTATATTAAACAGCGGATTTTTATACATTGTTTTAAAACTTTCCATGGCCGCCGCCTGCCTGTTTATTTCTGCAGCAGATGCACCCGTGGCTTTTAGTTTTTCCAGCATATGTGCGGCATATTTGTCGGCAAAATCCGGAATAAAAATATAATAATCGATCAGCCAGGCGATAACATACATGGTGGAAGCAATTAAAGTAATAAAAAACCCAATCCTGAAAGCTTTTCCAAAACTGATTATCCCATCATTGTATTTGTCGCGGTAGTTTTTTATGCCCACAAAAGTCAGTGAAAAAGCCAGCAACATCATGGCATAGCCAAAATACATGCTCTTGTCAAAATCGATATGGGTATTGTATACAGCGGTTAAAAAGATGCCCAATGCCAGAATGGTGCCTGCAATGATACCATACAGCCAGATAGTTTTTTTCATGGTGATTATTTTAAAATGATGAATAACCAAAACTCATCAAAGAGCGGGACAATGGCGTCATACTTTCGGGTGATTTCAAAAATTAGGGCTTAAATCATTACAAAGAATGATGATTATGGCAATAAACCCATTTTTTTCGCTTTTTCAATGGCCTGCATGCGGCTGTGCACGTCCAGTTTTTCAAATATTTTGGAGCAATGGGTTTTAACTGTATTCAGCGACACGTACAATTGTTCCGAAATGGCCTTGTTGCTGTTTCCGATGGCCAGCAATTGCAATACTTCCAGTTCGCGCCAGCTAAGCCCCGATTTTTCCAGTGCGGCCTCGTCCAGCAAAAATTCATTTGGTTCTTTGTAGACAGTTTTCTCCACCACTACGGTTTTAGTTTTTGGTTTCGAAAGTTTTAGCGCCAACCAAATGCCGAGTGTGGTAAAAATCAATGCAATGGCCCCCATATAGATGTCGAACGCATGGTCGTAGATCAGCAGCCGAAGTTCAAGCCATTTTAAAACAAACAACATGGCAGCCAGGGCGCATCCATATATCCAGATAGTCCGGTATTTTCTGAAGAATAAGTTGTTCATTTTACAAATGGCCCAATCACATGGCGACGGGCTATCTGTAAAATAAAAAAAAATCGCTGTACTCAGCATATTTTTTAGCCGCCAGCTTTGCCCCCTATGCTTTGGTATTTCTCCTTAAAATGGCATTTGTTGCAGACCATGGCAAACGTTGCCAAATATTTAACCGGCAAATTTGTGTATTACTAACACTGCCACTGGTAATTTCAGGCATGGTTTTATAATTGGGTAGTCAATGAATCATTTACTAAATTGAAATTATTATGCGAAAGCTAATTCTGGAAGAATGGTTGTCTCTTGATGGTTATGCGGTGGATAAAAATGGCACTTTGAATTTCTTCCCTTCGGCAGAAAAAAATCAGTTTTCGGATGCCGATCAGCTGAAATTTCTTGACACGATTGATACCATTGTACTGGGCAGGATAACCTACCAGCTTTTTGTGGACTTCTGGCCCACTGCTTCAGTAGCTACTGAAATCATTGCAGACAAACTCAATAGCATACCTAAAATTATATGTTCAAATACACTATCCAAAGCGCCATGGGGTAAATGGCCGGAAGCGGAATTGTTGAAAGGCGACGCCGTTGCAGGCATAAAAAAATTGAAAGCTAAAGAAGGAAAAAATATAGTGTTATGGGGCAGTTTGTCACTTGCGCAATCTTTAATGAAAGAAAATATGATTGATGAGTACCATATCCAGGTTTGTCCAACCCTGGTGGGTGGCGGCAGGCGTTTATTTTCCGAATCAGACCGCTATACTAATATGAAACTTGTTAGTACAAGGCAATACAATACAGGTGTCATTTACCTGCATTATGAACCATAGTCACATATTATAAAGATGATAGGTTGAAATGATGCATTTCACGAACTTTTAAACTTCCCGTTTTTATTTGCCGGCAGGTATTGCACGAAGCACAATAATAATAAGCAGCATCCAGCATCCAAATCCCGCCATAAAAATGCGGAAGCCGGTAAGATTGGTAAAAACGAACCCGGCTGTCATGGCAGCAATTGCCAGCACAGCTAAAGCAATTCCTGCCCAGCCCAGCCAGACCGGTAATTGCCTGGTGCTTATAATGACCAGCGACCACATAATTGCTGCCACGCAAGTTGCTCCTGTAAAAATGAGATCAAATGAATGGTTGAGGGAGGTATTGTATTTGAGAACAGCTTTAAAAATATCCATTTTTTCGGGAGTATAATTTTGCAGAAACAACGGCAATGCGAGCCCGTTGACGGCGGCCGCAAGCATTACGGCAAACAGACCAGTGATCATAAAAATAAATGCCGTAAGTGAAAGCCAGCTTTCTGCATTAAGTTGTTTGGTAAATCCCCAAAAACCAACAATGCAAAAGGGTAGGGCAAGAATGGCTACGGAGTGAGTTATCATAATCATGCCGCTGATATGCTGAAGGTGTTCTATGGAACCGCCCACCGGGTGAAGCAACATGGTAAAAACCATTAAGATTACAGCAATGGAAAGTGAATGTGCATATTGAAGAGCAGTTGTATTTTTCAAGTGTTTCTTTTTTATGCAATCAAAAATAATATGCACAAACGGAAGTGGGCTTGACAGAAATCAAGAAGTAAAAAAAGTTGATTTTATTTTATGCGCCTGCGGATGCGGCTGAGTGTTTCTGGCGCAATACGCAACCACGAAGCCAGCATTTTTAAGGGGAAAGCCTGTAATAGTTCAGGCCGGTTGATCAATAGTTGCTGGTATTTTTCTTCAGGCGAAAGATGAAGCGTACTGATATCAGTGTATTGCATCATTTCAAGTATACGGCCGGCCTTGAAGAAAACGGGTGAGTACTGTATGATTTCATGTATTGCGTTTATAGGCAGCACTGCCAGTTCACAGTCTTCGAACGCACGGATAAAAGCAAGCGCCGGTTTCTGCGAAGTAAAGCTCTGGTAATCGGTTAGCCAGGTGTGTCTTGTATAAAGGTTGAGAACGGTCTCTGTACCATCGGGCGAGGAAAGCATATGGACGCAACTTCCTTTGAGCAGAAAATAAATGGCCTGGCAAACGCTGCCTTCTTTTAATACAAAATCATTTTTGTGCACATACTGTATGACCAGCTTGCTATCAAAAAAGGCGAGCTCTTTTTCCGAAAAAGAAGCCAGGGATTGTAAAGATTCAATTACTGCCTTAAACATGAGTGCATAGGTACTGATTAAAAACAAATGGTGCAAAAAGGGCTGCATTTCAAATTGTCGTTCCGCTTTCCCTTTTACACTACAGATGGAGAGGGGATTTAAACGGGTGAGGAAAAAAATGCGGCGACAATTTGAAATGCACCCGCAAAAAGCTTCCTGCGCCCGGCAGTAGCCGCAATGCCATGAACATGCCGCAATAATAGGTTCAAAAATCCGTTTAGCATCAGGGGGTAAACACTTAAAATAACAGGTATGGCAACACTTATAGTACGGATAACATTGCATGATGGTGGTTTCCATGATTACAAGGTATTGGAAGCTGCTATGGAAAATGAAAATTTTATACTGCGCAAACCGGTGGCGACGGAGTACAGGGAATTTTCTTATTATGGCAATCTCGGGCTCTCACCTGCACATACACTTGTAAAAAAACTGGTGTTGTGTACTGAAAGGCAATTTTCATTTTCGGTGTTGAAAGACCATGGGGCAGAAAAGCAGTATCACACTATTAATAATCCGGTTAGAGAGCTGTCTGCTCCCCTGCGAAACGTCTCTTAGTCTCTTCTTTGTCATTATACAGTTAGTTTTGGTTTTCCCCCGTTAATCTTAACGGGGGAATTTTTTAGTGTGAGGGCAACAGTAAGTAAGCCATTATCCGGGGCCGATAAAATGAATATCCATCACCGGTAGTAACAGTTCTAAACTTTTAGTTGGTGTAATAAATTTTCCGTAACTTGAAGTGAGTTTGCAATACCCGCTTACGTGTTGGTCTACCCGTTTTAGGATCCAATTGAAGATCATTGCAGAGCCTGGTTACTGTGTAGCCGGGCTTTTTTTATAATAAAAAAGGGCTGCATAGAAATGCTGCCCCGTTTTAAAATCCAATATCCTATGAAAAACCAGTACAAAAATAGGGTTTGGCTGGCTTTTTCGGTTATAAGTTATCCCCGACCGTTAATAGCGTTGGCGTTATTAAATCAGGAGCCCTGGCAAATGGGTCAATTGCCGGCAGCAGTGCCCGGCAGACGGGTTTAGAGTGTCCGTATCTTAATATTTCTCCATTCGCTTGAGCCTGGATGTTGTTGCAGGGCAATTTTACCTTTGGCAACCTTGGCAAAATCTGTAAAAGCCTTGCCGCTGAATTTACTGCCGGCTACCAGCTTGTTCCATGCTTCGCTGCCAATTTCTCCTTCAAATGTTTTGATACCATTTAGCCAGAAGCTCAGGTGTGCCTTATTTTGCAAGATTTTTACCTGGTTCCATTCTCCTGCCGGATGAGGTTTGGAAACGGTAGTATCACCAGCCATATCGTATAAACAACCTGCCAGATGGTTCTGCTTTTTATTGTCGTCTGCGTCAATATTATCAAGCACCTGCATTTCGGGACCGGTCAGGTAAGTGGCGCTGTATTTTGGTGATTCCTGCACATCAAAAATAATCCCGCTGTTGCCACCTTTGGATATTTTCCATTCCAGTTGCAATTCAAAATTTTCATATTCGCCATTTGTTACAATATCGCCCCCGCCTTCTTTTGGCTGAGCTGGATCAAAAACCAGTTTCCCCTCTTTTACCTGCCATTTGGATCCTACGGTATCCCTGAGGTAGGTATGCCATCCGCTGGTTGTTTTTCCATCAAACAATAACTGCCAGCCTTCCTGTTTTTCTTTGCTGCTGAGTGTGTTTGGTTGCTGCGCTGAGAGCATCGTACTTAACAAAACGAAAGATGCGGCGATGATTATTTTATACATGTTTGGTTTATTTTGAGTCCGCTAAGGTAATTTTTACAATGTATTATAAGTGTATTTTTACCCATCATTTTTTAAATATACTGGTATGAAGCCTATTTTTTTGCATACATTTTTTTTGCTGCTCATTGTTATAACCGGTTTGCAGGCAGCGGCGGCAAAAACAGATACTGTGCTCACCTATAGCAACTGCATGAAAAAGGAAATCAAAGCAGTTGTTGTACTACCGGATAATTATGCATCCGCAAAGGCTTTACCGGTTGTATACCTGTTGCATGGGCACGGCGGCAATTATGCAGACTGGATAACAAAAGTAAAAGGGCTTGATAAAATGTCTGATATGTATAATATCATTATTGTATGTCCGGACGGCAACACCGGCAGTTGGTATTGGGACAGCCCGGAAGACAGCAGTTATCAATATGAAACCTATGTATCGGTGGAGTTGGTGAAATATATAGATGGCAAATACAAAACTATCAAAGAGAAAAAAGGCCGGGCCATAACAGGTCTTAGTATGGGTGGGCAGGGAGCTATGTACCTGGCCCTGCGCCACCAGGATATATTTGGCGCGGCCGGCAGTATGAGTGGCGGTGTTGATATCAGGCCATTTCCCGGCAACTGGGATATGGCTAAACGCCTCGGCAGTTATGATAAGTTTCCTGAGCGGTGGGAGCAGCATGCTATTGTAAATATGCTTTACTTGCTCACCGCAAAACCGCCTGCACTCATCATTGATTGCGGTACGGAAGATTTCTTTTTTAATGTAAACAAAAACCTGCACGAACAATTGATGTACCGGAATATTCCGCATGATTTTATTACCCGGCCGGGCAGTCACAACTGGACTTATTGGTCAAATGCTATTCAATATCAATTGCTGTTTATGCATAATTTTTTTGAAGGCGGCCAATAGAATAAGTTGAGCGATTAATTTATTTTTTCCGGTTGTCTTCTTTTATTTTCGTATTTTTTTCATCAGCTTTCTTCCCTTTACCATCAGCCTGCGTGTTCTTCCGGGCGAGTCATAATTGTGTTCTTTTTGTTTCTGGCTGCTGTAAAATTCAAGGATGGATGCAGCAGTAACGATGCCCATTTGTTTCCGGCTTTTTTTATTGTCAAGTACTAAGAGGGCATCTGTATTATATTTACCCATTATTTCTGCTGCAAGTCCGGCATCATCTGTCATATAAACATAAGGAAGGCTGTTATCGTCTGGCCTGGCGGGTGTAACCAAGGACTGAAGGTTGGCGGTCCTGAGTACATCCGGCTCGTAAGAATCAGGTGTATGAATGCCCCTGCGTTTAATCTTCTCCGTCATAATACTACCCTCCATCAAAAAGAATGAAACAAAATAAGCGGCGGCACATGCCGCCATCAGCGGTAATAAGCCGTTTAGTTGTCCTGTTGTCTCCAGTGCAAATACTACAGAAGTAAGAAAAGCCCTCGACGCACCTGCAAACATAGCGGCCATACCAATCAATGCAGCCGTTGCAATGTCAATGGAAAGCGATGGGAAAAAGTGTAAGGTGGCTATTCCCAGTAATGCGCCCAGGGCTCCGCCAATGGTAAACAAAGGCGCCAGCGTACCTCCGGAAGTTCCGCTGCCAAGCGCAATTACCCATGAGATGTATTTAAGAAAACAAAGCGATAATAGCATTTGTAACGATAAGGATCCCGTTAGCAGGTTTTGTATATTATCATACCCTACACCCATTGTAAAAGGTGCAAAATAACCCGTAATACCTACTGCAACAGCGCCAATGGCAGGCCACCACATCCAGTGAACCGGCAGTTTTTCAAAAAGGTCTTCTACTGCGTAAACTGATTTGGAAACCAATGATGCAATAATACCTACCAGGGTTCCCAGCAAAACATATATACCCAATGCACCCGCGGTGGGCGTAGCAATTGGTGGCATTGCAAAAACCGGTGTGCTCTCAAAAAAAAGTATATGCGTGGCTGCACCGGTTATACATGCCAGTGATACAGGTATAATAGACCGCGGAGAAAATTCAAATAACAATAATTCTATTGCAAGCAGTACCGCAGCAAGCGGGCTGCCAAATATTGCCGACATACCGGCACAGGCGCCGGCCGTTAATATAATCTTTCTTTCGGCCGGTGAAATATGCATCAGCTGGCCTGTTAAAGAGCCAAATGCACCACCCGTTGCTATAATAGGCCCTTCGGCGCCAAAGGGTCCGCCAGTGCCAATGGAGATAGCAGCGGATAATGGTTTTAAAAAAGTAATAGATGGTGGAATCCTGCTTTCTTCTGTAATAATTTTTTCCATCGCTTCCGGAATACCATGTCCCCTTATGGCTTTTGATCCATAACGTGCCATTATGCCAACCAGTAAACTGCCGGCAACCGGAATCAATACCACCAGCCATCCCAAATGATTTTGTGCGGGCGATGCCGGTGACATGGAGAGCCTGCCATAAAAAGCGATATTGGTGATAACGGTTATTAATGTAACCAGCAACTTAGCAAGAAGGCCAATAATGACCGCATTGAAAACGGCCTGTACACTTAAATAGAAGATCCTTTTGTTTACCGGTATTTTTCTGAACTCGCCATTACTATTATAAAGCTGATCAAATGTGGGCGATAACGGGGTGCTTTTATCTGTTCTTGACATAAAACTCAATAATCAATTATTGCACAAAAGTATTGTATAAACCATATTTTACGTAAATTTG
>Ga0157376_10002564_pt1 | contig 12333 bp, 11 predicted proteins | sample M45metaG_FD_121801 | JGI IMG/M metagenome (GOLD analysis project Ga0157376, IMG submission 121801) | Miscanthus rhizosphere microbial communities from Kellogg Biological Station, Michigan, USA - M4-5 metaG | ecosystem: Host-associated > Plants > Roots > Rhizosphere > Soil | place: USA: Michigan... | reverse complement strand
CGGCCTGGGAAACATCGATCCGTCGCCCGGCTATTCGACGGAAACGGTCGATGAATCGCTCGTCGTGCTGCGCGATCGGCTCGCGCCGGCGATCCGTGGCCTCGATGCGGCCAATCCGCATCGCGTGATCGAGAAGATGAGCGAGACGCTGCAAGGCTACCTTGACGCCAAGGCTGCCATCGAGATGGCCTGCGTCGACTTGACTGCGCGGCGGCTTGGAATCGCCGTGCACGAGTACCTCGGCGGCGCCGTCGTCGATCGAGTGTCGTTCAACGCATGGATCGGGATCGTGGCACCGGACGATGCGGCAGCGGAGGCGCGCAAATGGTTCGAGCGCGGCTTTCGCTCGGCCAAGATCAAGGTGGGCGGCGGCATCGAGGCCGATCGCGAGCGCGTGATGGCGGTCCGCAATGCGGTGGGAAGCGAAATGAAGCTTCGCGCGGACGCGAACGCGGGCTACGACGTGGAGCAGAGCATCGCGCTCGGCCGCCTGCTCGAGCCCTGCCAGCTCCAGCTACTGGAGCAGCCCGTGGCCGCGGACGATCTCGCCGGCATGGCGAAAGTCCGGCAGGCGATCGGCATTCCGGTGATGGCCGACGAGTCGATCACGGACCATGCGAGCCTGATTGCGGCGATCCGCGCCGATTGCGCCGACCTGGTCAAGCTCAAGGTGATGAAGCAGGGCGGCTTCCTCGCGTGCCGCCGCATGCTCGAGACGGCGACCGCGGCGGGACTGCGCGTGGTGATCGGCCACGGCTTCGGCCTGGGCGTCAATACCGTCGCCGAGCTCATGCTGGCGGCGACGAGTCGCACGGTGATCGAGGGCCTCGAGTGCGTCGGTCCGCTCAAGACCGCTGACGATATCGTGACGTCGAAGCTCGACCTGTCGGCCGGCACGCTTGAGGTCCCGGGCGGGCCGGGCCTGGGCGTAGCGCTCGATGAGGGCAAGCTGCAGCGCTACCGGTTCGAATTCTGATCGACCGAAACGTCATCCATGCAAACGTGTTGCACGCCTGTCCACGTCACTTCTGACCGGCCAGGTACTCCTTGGTCGCGAACGTCCGCGGATCGCGCGGCCGCCACGTGCCGAGCTCGATCGAGCTGATGAAGTCGTAGAGCATCGCGTTGAACAGGCCCGGTTCTTCCAGGTTGAGCGTGTGACCGATGCGCGGGAGCACGCAGAATCCTGCGGTGGGAATGTGCTTCTTCATGAATACGCCCGGCATGAGCGTCTGCTCGTCCTCGTCGCCCGTGATGAGGAGCACCGGCACGGTCATCTTCTTGAAGCTTTCCTCGAAATCGAGGACGGACGGACGAGCGGCGACGACATGACGGAGCGTCATCGCACGGCCCTTCCGCGAAAGCGCGCGGAACTGGTCCGCGAATTCCCTCCAGCCTCGCGGATCCTTCAGCATGAATTGGACGCGCGTCGCGCCTGCCGAGTAGCGGTCCGACGCCGCATCGGCCGTTGCGGGGTCCTCGAGGAGATCGGCGAACTGGGCAAAATTTCTCTTGTGGATCTCGTCCCATCCGCGCTCCGCCCCGTAGCCGCAACACACGGGAACCACGGACCGGGCAAGCTCCGGGTGACGCATGCCGAAGAACAGCGCGGTAAACGACCCCATCGAGAAACCGACGACGTGCGCGCGCGGAAGGTCGAGATGGCGGACCAGCGCAGCCACGTCGTCCACGGCCAGGTCCAGGCTGTACGACGCGGGACTGTCCGGGACTTCGGAAGGCGGATAGCCGCGCGCGGCATACGTGATGACGCGAAATCGATGTGCGAAGTAGCGGACCTGCGGCTCCCAGCTCCGATGATCGCCGGCGAACTCGTGACAGAACACGATCGGCGGGCCGGCGCCGACGTCTTCGTAATAAAGCCTGATCCCACCGCTGCCTTCGAAGTATCCCGTACGAACGTCGCTCATGCGTTGCGCATCCCGCGGTTTTCACTGGCATACAATCGGCCTCATTCTGGTCGACGCACTCCATGATGTCAAAGCCGCGCCTGGCCATCGCGCTCGCGATCCATCGCGCATGGCGCTCTAAGTGACGAATGTCCGCGCGTTTGCGAAGCAGGGGTGGGAGGGAGTCGATCGACTTCGACGGGCCTCGAACCATACGGAAGGAATGCGGTTGAGCGCTGCTGCGGCAGTATCGATCCGGATCGCGGATACCGAGGTGCGCTACGGCGACCATCTGGCGCTCGCGCGCGTCGATCTCGAGGTGCACGCGGGCGAGTTCGTTTGCCTGCTCGGTCCGTCCGGTTGCGGCAAGACGACGCTGCTGAATGCAGTGGCGGGGTTCGTGGAGCCCAGCGCTGGATCGATCGAGGTCAACGGCATCGAAGTGCACGGCCCTGCACCGGAGCGCGGCGTGGTATTTCAGGAATACGCCCTGTTTCCATGGCTCACGGTGGAGCGCAACATCCAGTACGGCCCCAAGTTGCGCGGCGTGCGCGGTGCCGAGCTCAAGGCGATCTCCGACAAGTATTGCGCGCTCGTGGGATTACGGGGCTCGGCCCACCGGTTTCCCAATCAGCTGTCGGGTGGCATGCGGCAGCGAGTCGCGATCGCTCGGGCGTTGGCGAACCGTCCGGAAATCCTGCTGATGGACGAGCCGTTCGGCGCGCTCGACGCGATGACGCGGCAGACACTCCAGGAAGAATTGCTGAAGATCTGGGACCTCGAGCGGCTGACGTTCGTGTTCGTGACGCACAGCATCGCCGAAGCCGTGTTCCTTGCCGATCGCATCGTGGTCATGACCGCGCACCCGGGCACCGTCAAGCGCGTGATCGCCAATACCGCCGGACGGCCTCGCAGCCGCACGTCGGAGGAGCACTTCGAGATGTATCGACAGATCGACAGCCTGTTCCAGGAAGAGGCCCGGCGCGCCTCGGTCGCGGCCGCGCAACCATGACCGCGATCGCCCCCAGCAAACGTCGGCGCCCCGAGATCTTCGGCGTCCAGTCGGCATCCGCGCGGCGCCGCGCGACGCTTGCGGCCGTGTCGCTGGCGACGGTCCTGGCAATCTGGATGGGACACACCGAGTTCGGCATCGTCAACACCGTGCTGGTGCCATCGCCGGGCGACGTGTTTCGCGCCGCGCTGGCAGCGATACGCGACGGCAGCCTGCTCAGGAACGCACTGGCGAGCCTGCTGCGCGTGCTCGAAGGCTTCACGCTCGCGCTGGTGATTGCCGTTCCCCTGGGCGTGCTGATGGGCGTGTCGGGCAACGCGCGCGGGCTGGTGGAGCCGCTGATCGAGCTCCTGCGGCCGATCCCGCCGATTGCGTTCATTCCGCTCGCCATTCTCTGGTTCGGCATCGGCGAGTTCTCCAAGGTGCTGATCATCGCGTACGGCGCGTTCTTTCCGATCTTCGTGAACACGATGGCCGGCTTCCGCGACGTCGACCGTGTGCATATCCGTGCGGCCCAGGCGCTCGGCGCGAATCGATTCGACATCTTCCGGGATGTCGCGCTGCCTTCGGCGTTCCCGCAGATCGTGACGGGCGCGCGCCTGGGAATGGGCCTCGCCTTCATCGTGCTGGTGGCAGCGGAACTCGTCGCGGCGAGCGAAGGGCTGGGCTACCTGATCAACGACGCGCGCTTCAGCTTTCGCACCGATCAAATCTTCGTCGGCATGATCACCATCGGCCTGCTCGGGCTGGTGCTCAACAAAGCGCTGCTCGAAGCAGAGCGCCGGCTGCTTCGCTGGAAGTCGCAGTGAGCAACGATCACCGACGCTGTTACGCCGGGCACACGGCGCCCATTCGTTGTCATCCTAGGAGGTTCAAGTGAAACACGCGATCACCAGCCTGCTGGTTCTTGTCGTCATCGCCACGGCCTTGCCTGCCGAGGCGCAAACCAAGGTGGCCATCGGCACCGCGCGCGACCCGAATCTCGGCGCACAGATCGTGATCGCGCGCGAGAAGGGCTTCTTCCGGGAAGCCGGACTGGATGCCGACATCAAGTATTTTCCGTCTGGCGGCGATCTGATGAGCGCCTTCGTCGGCGGCAGCATTGCCTACGGTAGCGCCGGCGCCACGCCGGTGCTGACGGTCCTGTCGCGACCGTTCCCGCTGCGCATCGTCGCGCAGATCTCGGACATTTCCGGCGCGCAGCAGCTCCTGGTCAAGAAGTCGATCGCCTCCCTCGATGCGCTTCGCGGCAAGAAGGTTGGGCTGCTGCGCGGCACCGCGTCGGAGGCGCTCTTCAATTCGATCGTGAAGTCCTACGGCTTCGATGCGGCGTCCGTCCAGCTCGTGAACATGGGCCCCGCGGAAATGATCACGGCGTTCGTGCGCGGTGACGTGGACGCTGTCGCGCTATGGGAGCCGCACAGCAGCAAGGCGCGCAAGCTTGGCGACGGCAAGACGCTCGTGAGCGGCACGTACTCGTTCCTGGGGCCCCAACCCGTGGCGCGTCGCGTCTATGGCGACCATGCCGTGCTGTTCGTGACCGAGACGACGTTGAAGGAGCAGCCGGCCATCACACGATCGGTTCTCGCCGCACTGCAGAAGGCCAACACGTTCATCGAGGCCAATCGGGCGGAGGCGATCGCGATACTCGCCAAGGAATACGGACTGGACGCAGTCGAGATGGAGGCGGTCATCGACGTCAATCGCTATACGCTGCGCCTCGACGACCAGCTCGTCACCGACATCGATGCCCTGGCCGACTTCCTGTATTCGATCAAGCGCATCGCGAACCCGGTGCACGTGCGGGAAGCGATCGACACGACGGCGCTGAAGGCGCTGAATCCGGAACTCGTGAACCTGCGCTGAGCTGCCGCCTTTGCGCGCAGCGCTAGATCCAGGATCGGAAGGGGCTTGCTTGACGAACGGGTCCGCGGCGACCAGAATGCATTGATAGTCATTCGAATGAGTCGAGCGAGTTCGGCCCGGGCACCTCGGGGGCTTCCGGCACCTGCCGGCGGAGCCGCCGCGGAGTCCGCCGGGGCAGCTCCGGTCTCCGGTACATACGCATGTCCATCGATGTGGAACTGATCCTGCGCCAGGCGCATGACCTTCAAAACCTGCAGCTCGGCACCGCCCGGGCCGCGGAACTCGCCGTCGAGGTCACCGCGCTCGTCGATACCGCGATGCGAGCCGCCCGGGACGCAGGGTTCGACGACGAACCCGATCGCTTCCTCTATCTGCTGCACGCCTTGCGCGACCCTCCGCTGACCTGAAGCCATGGATGCGGACGTTTGCGCGATGAGCCTGGCCACGCTGTCCAAAGCTTTGGAACAGCGCGATATATCCTCGGTGGAGGCGACGCGTGCGTGCCTGACCGCGATCGACGAGCACGATCGGGCCATCAACAGCTTCATCTCGGTGGAGCCCGACGGCGCGCTGGAGCAGGCGGCCATTGCGGACGAGGAGATCGCGGCAGGCCGTTGGCGCGGCCCCCTGCATGGGGTGCCGCTCGCGCACAAGGACATGTTCTATCGCGCCGGCAGGATATCGACTTGCGGCTCCGCCCTTTGTCGTGACCGTGTCTCTTCGGTCACTGCCGGGGTCCTGCAACGAATCGGCGACGCCGGGGCGGTCTACCTGGGCAGCCTGAACATGTCCGAATTCGCGGCGGGCCCGACCGGTCACAACGTCCATTTCGGCCATTGCCACAATCCCTGGAATACGGCGCACATCACGGGCGGCTCCTCCAGCGGGTCGGGCGCTGCGGTTGCGGCGCGGCTGGCGTTCGGTGCGCTCGGTTCGGACACGGGCGGCTCGATCCGTCTGCCTGCGGCGATGTGCGGTGTCGTCGGGCTGAAGCCCACGTACGGCCTGGTCAGTCGCTATGGTGTCATGCCGCGTTGCTGGTCGCTCGACGTCGTGGGTCCTCTTGCGCGAACGGTCGAGGATTGCGCGCTGCTGCTGCAGGCGGTCGCGGGACATGATGCACGGGACCGGACCACCGACATGGCGCCGCCGCCCGACTACCGCGGAGCGCTGGCGGGCTCGATCAGGGGCATGACGATCGGCGTCCCGACCAACTCGGTTTTTGCCGACGTCGACGCGGATGTGCAGGCACACCTCGACGCGAGCCTCCGCGAGCTCGTCGCGCTCGGCGCCCGGGTCGTGCCGGTCGAGCTCCCTGATCCGCGCGCAATCTATACGCTCACCAACCTGGTCAACAAGGCGGAGGCCGCGACCATCCACGCCCAGTGGATCCGGTCGCGCTTCGACGAATACTCGCTTTCGGCGGTCAACCGCATCGAAGCGGGCTTTCACGTACCCGCGACACTGTATCTCGATGCATTGCGCCTGCGGGCGCCGCTCCTGGCCGACTTCGCGGCCCGCGTGCTTGACCGCGTCGACGCAGTTCACATGCCGGTCCTCGGTATTCCGGTGCCGACAATCGACGCGTCCGAGATTCGCAGCACGGAGGGCGTTCCGGAGCTGATGGAGCGCATTACGCGCTACACGCGCTGGGTGAATTACCTGGGACTGCCGGGACTCTCGGTTCCCTGCGGCTTCACCGCAAACGGGCTCCCCGTGGCCTACCAGCTGCTGGGCCGGCCGTTCTCCGAGGCGCGTCTTTTGCGAATCGCGCACGCGTACCAGCAAGCCACCGACTGGCACGAGCGCCAGCCGGATCTGCTGGAAGCGGTGCACGACTCCGCATGACCGTCGCTGCCATCGAAAAGCGAATGATCCAGTTCCTGGTGCATTCGGCGAGCGACACCGTCGGCGTGGTGGTCGTGGACGGCATTCGGAGCGGCAGCGACGTCACCGGCCGCGTCATGGAAACGGGCGAGACGGTTGTCATGCGCGTGCTGGACGACATACCACTCGGCCACAAGATTGCCATTTCCGACATCGCCACGGAGGGAACCGTCGTGAAGTACGGCCACGATATCGGGCGCACGGTGGCGCCGATCCGCAAGGGACAGCACGTCCACGTCCACAACCTCCGCACCAAGCGATGGTAGGCATGAACGACGTGGAGATCGACGCGTACCGCCGCGAGAACGGCCGTATCGGGATTCGCAACCACGTCGTGATCATGCCGGTCGACGACCTCTCGAACGCCGCCGCGGAGGCCGTGGCCGGTGTCGTCGACGGGTGCCTGGCGATTCCCCATGGCTATGGCCGCGCCCAGTTCGGCCGCGACCTGGACCATCACTTCATCACCGTGATCGGCACCTGCACCAATCCCAACGTTGCCGCCGTCGTCGTCATCGGCATCGAACCCGGATGGACGGCCCGCGTGGTCGAAGGCATTGCCAAGACGGGCAAGCCGGTCACCGGGTTCAGCATCGAGGGTCACGGCGACCTGGCCACGATCGCGAGTGCCGCCCGGCAGGCTGCGAACTACGTGCAATGGGCGAGCGAGCTCCGCCGTGTCCGCTGCCCGCTCCGCGACATGTGGATCGCCATGAAGTGCGGCGAATCCGACACCACGTCGGGTCTCGCGTCCTGTCCCACGGTTGGCAACGTCATCGACAGGGTCGATCCGATGGGACTCACTACGTGCTTTGCCGAGACGTCGGAAATCACCGGCGCGGAGGACATCTGTGCCGCCCGAGCGGCGACGCCGGCGGCCGCGAAGGCCTTCCTCGAAGCCTGGCGCGGATACAACGACTTCATCATGCGCGAGAAGCTGGACGACCTGTCGGAATCCCAGCCGACCAAGGGCAACATCGCGGGTGGGCTTACGACCATCGAGGAGAAGGCGTTCGGGAATCTCGAGAAAATCGGCAAGCACACGCGGTTCGTAGGCGTACTGAAGCCCGCAGAGGCGCCGACGGGAACGGGCCTGTGGTTCATGGACGGGCCATCGCCGGGGGCGGAATGCCTGACCAACCAGGCGGCCGCGGGCTTTGCCCTGCACCTGTTTCCCACCGGGCAGGGCAATGTCATCGGACATCCCGTGATGCCCGTCATCAAGCTCTCCGCGAATCCGAAGACGTGCGCCACGATGCCCGAGCACATCGACCTGGACGTATCCGCGTTGCTGCAAGGTGAAATGAATCTCGACGAGGCGGGAGATCTGCTTTTCGATCTCATCGTGCGCACGTGCTGCGGACGGCTTACGTGCGCCGAAGTGATGCGTCATCGCGAGTTCACCCTGACCAAGCTTCACATGAGCGCATAACCGCGCCGCGACGACGGGAACGGACCATGAGGCGGATCGCATTCGTCGGCGCCGGTGCCATGGGCTCTTATGTGGGAGCGCGCATGGCGGCGAGCGGCGAAGACGTCACGCTCATCGATCCGTGGCCCGAGCACGTCGAGGCGTTGAAGCGCGATGGCGTGGTTCTCAGCGGGACGCAGGGCGACGCCCGGATCCCCATCAAGGCGCTGCACATCCACGAGGTACAGGGACTGTCGCGACAGCCCGTGGACATCGCGTTCATCTCCGTCAAGTCGTACGACACGGAGTGGGCGACGATGCTCATCCGTCAATATCTCGCGCCCGGCGGATTCGTGGTGTCGCTGCAAAACTGCATCAACGAGGAGCGGATCGCGGGTGTGGTCGGCTGGGGCAGGACCGTCGGCTGCATCGCCAGCACGATCGGCGTGAGTGTCGATCGTCCCGGCCACGTCGTGCGCACGTACAAGCCGGGAGGGGCGTCTTACACCGTTTTCCGTGTCGGGGAGGTCCATGGCCGCGTCACGCAGCGGGCGGAGGAGCTCGTCCGGATGCTTTCGGCCGTCGACAGTGCCGAGCTTACGACGGACCTGTGGGGCGAGCGATGGTCCAAGCTGACCGCCAATTCGATGCACAACGGCCTTGCCGGCTCGACGGGCCTTGGTCACACGGGCGTGTATGGACAGGCGGCCCCGCGCGGTATCGCCATCCGCCTGGGCGGCGAGGCCGTGAAGGTCGGACGCGCGCTCGGATTCAGCGTGGAATCCATTCGTGGCATTCCGGCGGACGCGCTCGAGGCGGCCGCGTACGGCGATGCGTCGGCACGCACGACCGTCGAATCGGTGATCGCCGGCTGGATGACGCGCATGACGGACGAAGGGCGACCGTCGATGGCGCACGACATCCTCAAGGGACGCCGGACCGAGATCGAATACATCAATGGCACCGTGGTCGAGAAGGCCGCCGAGGTGGGCATCCCGGTGCCGACCCAGGTAGCGATGCTCGAGCTCGTCCGACGCGTCGAGCGAGGCGATCTCGCACCGGACATCAGGAACCTTGCAGCCCTGCCGGGATAGTCGTGTGCCCGATGAGAGCCAACCGCAGTACTACCTAGGAGAGGTGATGAGATCCACGATTGCAGTGCTATCGGTCGCATTGATGTCGATTGCCGGCGTGGTTCTGCCCTCGGTTGCCGCCGCCGAGGTGAGCGACGTCCGAGTCGCACGGCAGTTCGGCATTTCGTTCCTGCCGATCCTCGTCATGGAGGACAAGCAGCTCTTCGAAAAGCATGCCAAGGCGGCAGGACTCACGTCGCACGCCACCTACATGCAGCTTTCCGGCGGCACCACGATGAACGATTCGCTGCTGGCCAAATCGATCGACGTCGCAGGCGGCGGCATCGCGCCGTTCGCGATCCTCTGGGCGCGCACGAAGGGAACCAGTAACGAGGTGAAGGCGATCGCCGCGAAGAACTGTGCGCCGATCCTGCTGCTGACCCGCGAGCCGAGAATCCAGTCGATCCGCGATTTCACTGAGAACGACAGGATCGCGATGCCGGCGACGAAGGTCTCCGGAACGGCGATCGTCCTGCAGATGGCAACCGAAAAGGAATTCGGGAAAGGCAGCGCCTTCAAGTACGACAACCTCCAGGTGGCGATGTCGACCCCGGAAGGAACCACCGCACTGCTCTCGGGCGCCGGCGAGATCAACAATCAGTTTTCCGAGCCGCCGTTCCAGTACGTCGCGCTGAAAAAGCCGGGTATCAGGTCAATCCTGAAATCCTACGATGTCCTGGGCGGCAAGACGACCTACAACCTCGTCTGGACCACCTCGGCGTTCCACAACGAGAATCCGAAGACGTACAAGGCGTTTCTCGACGCCTTCACCGAGGCGATGCAGGTGATTGCTCAGGACAAGCGGGCGGCCGCGGAAATCTATGTCCGGATGACCAAGGAAAAGGTCTCGGTCGACGAGATCTACGCCCTGATCAACGATCCGGAGATCGAGTTCACCACCACGCCACGCAACATGATGAAGATCATCACGTTCATGTCCGACGTCGGGCACATCAAGTCGCGCCCGGCATCGTGGCAGGAAATGTTCTTTCCCGAAGTGCACGGCCTGCCGGGGAGCTGACAGGCGACGCGGCACAGGGCGGTCACCGCGGGATCCGGATGCGTGCTGGAGCCCGGCAGCGCCGGGCTCCACCCAGGACGCTATGCCGCCATTTGCCCGTGACCTTTTTCGTCCTGCCCACGGAACCAGTCCGCGATCTGTCCGCCGGTCACGAACACCGTGTCGTCACGCTTCATGAGCATGTCGATCGTGCGCTCGAACATCGCCAACCGGTACGGCACCGCGATGATGTGCGGGTGCAGGCCCATGGTGATCACGCGCGGCGGGCGGTCCGGCTCGGAGGCAAAATAGTCCGCGGTGTCCTTGAAGCGAATGTAGTACTCCTCGGCGGTGTGGCGCTCGAGGGCAAAAATCATGACGTCGTTCAGATCCAGTGCATACGGCAAGCCGATGAGCGGGCCGTGCTTGGTGCGCATCCAGCACGGTGTGTCGTCGACCATCCAGTCGTGGATGAACTCGATGCCCTTGCGCTTCAGGATGTCCGGGGTGTCCAGGCTCTCGCCGTAGCCGGGACCGAGCCAGCCGCGTGGCCGCTTGCCGGCGAACTTCTCGAGCTTGGCGAGCGCCTCGTCGATGACGGCCTCCTCGTTGTCCTCGTATAGCAGGGACCGCTGGAAGAGTCCGTGCGCCGTCAGCTCCCAGCCTGCCTTGGCCGCGAGCTCGGCGCAACTGGGGTAATAGTCGGGCAGCGCTGCGTTCATCATGTTGGTGACGGGAAGCCCGCGCGCGGTGAATATCCGCTCGAGCCTCGGGACGCCGGTGCGCAGGCCGTATTCGACCCAGCTGTAGTTGCCGATGTCGGGCATCGGCGTCTTGCCGTGCGGGTTCTGGAGAATTGCCCGCGGCATCGGCTTGTCGAAAGGCCATACCTCCAGATTGACCACGATGTGGACCATCAGCGGCTTGCCGTCGAGCGGCTGCAGTCGCGGCCGCTCGGTCAGCAGCTGGTAGGGGATTCGGGGGTTGTTGTCGGGCATGGCGTCTTCCGTCGTATTTTTTCGGGCAGGTGCTGGCGTGATCGCGATCAGTGCGCGGGCGCGGAAGCAGGCTCGATGCGGTCCGCGGTCGCAAGGGTCCATGTCAGCAAGCGCGTGCCCAAGGCGAAATCGTCCATCTCCATCGCCTCGTCGGGATTGTGGCTGCCGTTCGCGTTGCGGATGAAGATCATCGCCGCGGGAATTCCCGCGTCGTGGAAATCGGCGGCGTCGTGCCCGGCGCCGCTTGGGATGTCCATGTAGGGAATCGACAGCTCGACGCACCCTGTCTTCATGTGCGTGCGAATGGCGGCGTCCATTTCGGCGGGCCGCACGAGCGACATCTCGCCGAGGTCGATGTGCACGTTGCGGCGCGCGCCGATCTCCTCGGCGAGCTTCGTGACGACGCCACGCATCTCGTCCAGCACGCCAATGTCCTGACTGCGGATGTCGAACGCAAAGTTGACCTCGCCGGGAACCTTCACGATCGAATGGTGCTCGGGGTCAGTGAAGAACTTGCCCACGGTGTAGACCATGTCGCGGTTGGCGGCACGCATCCGCGTCCAGACGGTGTCGAGCGTATTGACCAGCTCGGCTGATGCCAGGACGGCGTCCTGGCGCAGTTCGTGAGGCACCGCGCCCGAGTGCGTGTACCCGCCGGTGGTGCGTGCGCTGCGACCGCGGAGCGCGCCCCGAATGCCGGTGACGATGCCGACCGGATAGCCGCGATGCTCGAGCACGGGTCCCTGCTCGATGTGGAGCTCGAGATACGCGGCGGCATTCTTCAGTTCTTTACCCGAGTCTTTCGCGCGCTCGAGATCAATGCCCACTTCTTTGAGGGCATCGGGAAGGGCGATGCCATCTTTATCTTTGAGATCGCGAGCTTCGTTCATGTCCAGATTTCCCGAGCAGGCGGAAGAACCAAAGAGGCTTTTGCCGAAGCGCGCGCCTTCTTCGTCGGCCCAATCCACGAGGCGAACGGTCACAGGTGGCTTCCCGTTATATTGCGCATTGATGCGGCGGAGGATTTCAACGCCCGCCATGACATCCAGGCAGCCATCCAGCCAGCCTCCGTTTGGAACAGAATCAATGTGCCCACCGATGATCAGCACCTTTTCCGAT
>Ga0157376_10002563_pt1 | contig 12333 bp, 9 predicted proteins | sample M45metaG_FD_121801 | JGI IMG/M metagenome (GOLD analysis project Ga0157376, IMG submission 121801) | Miscanthus rhizosphere microbial communities from Kellogg Biological Station, Michigan, USA - M4-5 metaG | ecosystem: Host-associated > Plants > Roots > Rhizosphere > Soil | place: USA: Michigan... | reverse complement strand
TGCTTTTGTATGCCCAGAAATAAATCATATGGTAATTTTGTGCCATCATCACGAACATCCATTTTACCGCGTCCATCAAGCGAGCTTACTTTTCGTTGCGGAATAAGCCTGATATCCCTTTCCTCAAAAGCCCTGATCAATGCTTTCGATGTATCGGGGGAAGGAGGAATGGGCACGCCATAAGGTATTACCAGTGTGATGGTACAGTCATAACGTACACCCTTTCTTAGCAGGTAGTCATGCAGCATTAATGCGGCTTCGCTGGGTGCAGGCGGGCATTTAAATGGTGCACCACATACACCAACAATGGCATGGCCCTTCGTAAAAGAAGGTATCACTGCCCGCAATTTTTCTGCGCCGGCAAAACTATAGTACTCATTGCCGGATGCTGCCAACCCTGGTGTGGCATTAATATCATAGTTGGCACCCAACGCTATAACCAATACATCCGCTTCGTAGCTGCCTTTTTGAGTGGTAACAAGTTTATTAACCGGATCAATAGCCGTAATGGTTTCTTTGCGAAACCGAACACCTGTTTTTACAATACTGCTGTAAGAGATTTTAACGGCATCGGGCGACTTATAACCAAACATTACATCCAGCTTTGAAAACCCGAAGAAGAAGGTGTCGTTTTGATCTATCAGTGTAAGATCAAGATTGTCGCCCAATGTTTCAGAGAGAATGCTGCTAAGTTCCAGGCCACCAAAACCTGCGCCTGCTACAACTACCCGTAATTTCATTTTCCTGTTTTTATTAAAATTATTTATCTGAACTTTCTTTTGCCTTAACACCGAATGGTTTGACAATGCCTGCCTGGCTTGAACAAATACCTGTAACAGCAGCAAACAAAAAACCTGTAGCAGGCACATATAGCAGCCAGTTCACGGTTGAAAAACCGGTAAAATATATGCCGGTCCATAGAATAGCAGCCATAATGGCGAACCATATGCGCATTACTACAGGAGCTTTCATAAATAATTATTTAGTTTGAAGTTGGTTGTGAAACAACGCGGAGATAAGGCTTTATGGTCTTCCAGCCCTGGGGATATTTTTCTTTTGCCTCCGCATCTGATACAGACGAAACAATGATTACATCTCCGCCATTTGTCCAGTTAACCGGTGTAGCCACTTTATGCGCCGCCGTTAACTGCATTGAATCGAGCACACGCAATATTTCATCAAAGTTACGGCCTGTTGTCATTGGATAAGTGAGTTGTAATTTTACTTTTTTATCCGGACCAACCACAAACACGGAGCGAACCGTTTGGTTGGTAGCGGCGGTCCTTCCTTCTGAGGTTCCTGCTTCGCTGGCAGGCAGCATGTCAAATAATTTTGCAATGGACAGGTCAGTATCACCAATCATAGGATAGTTGACAGCAGTGCCCTGTATTTCCTCAATATCTTTTTTCCATTTCAGATGGTTTTCTACGGGGTCTACGCTCAGGCCAATGATCTTACAATTGCGTTTTGCAAACTCGGGTTCTATTTTAGCCATATAACCCAGTTCGGTGGTGCAAACAGGTGTAAAATCTTTTGGGTGTGAAAACAGCATGGCCCATCCATTTCCTATCCAATCATGAAAATGGATAGTACCCTGGGTTGTTTCTGCTGTAAAATCCGGAACGGTGTCGTTTAATCTGATACTCATATGTGGTCGTTTAATTGGTTTATAAATAGTTTGAGACGGTTTTTATGATAGCAGGACAATTCTTTTTTTACAATTTTCGCATTCGTAGTTTTTGGGTGTAATTTTTCCAAAAGAAATCAGTTTTGCCAGCCTGCCGATGATGGATTTTTTTTTAGCAGCAGCAAGGTTTCCTCCACAGGAAGGGCAGCGTATACCAATGATTGTCCGCTTGATAATGATTTTATCTAAATCCAGCAATCCCATTGTGAGGTCAAAGCTGAATTTATTTTAATGTGTTGTAAAAAAAAAGGGACGAATATGTCTGTGGTGGGATGAATGATGATTAGTTTGGGAGGGGCGATTGACAATAGACCATTGACCATTGACCATTGTTCCATTGACCGTTGTCCGTTGACTATTGTCCATTGTCTATGGTCTATCGTCAATCAACCAAACTGCTTTTGAACTTATTCATTTTTGCAAAAAGCTCCTCAGCGCGTTTATAAAAAAGTGTAAATTCTTCGCTGGTAATATTTCTTCTTTGAGTAAGATAAAGGCAATTAACACATTCGGCCATGGAACGAATGGAATACCCCATAAATTTTCTTTGTTCAGGATTTGACTGCCCTCTGGAGCCTTCGGCGATATTTAATGAAACAGAATCAGCCGCCCTTTTAAATTGTGACGTAATCGAAAACATCTCTTCTTTTGGATATTTACGTGTCAGCAAATGCACTTCGTCTGCGAATTCAATTGCCAGTTTCCATATCTCCAGTTTCTCAAATTTGAAAGGCATAATAACTTTGTTTGCGGATTGGCAATGGTCAATTGTCAATGGTCAGCGGTCAATCGTCAATGGTCAATCCTCATTCATTTATTCCAAGGACTTTAAACAGTTCTTCCCTGTACGACTTACCGATGGGGATTTTACTGCCATGTACGCTTATTTCTGTTGGAAAGACTTCTTCAATTTTGTTGATATTTACTGAGTAGCTTCTGTGAATGCGAATAAAAACTTTGGGGTCTATCTCCCTGATAAAATCGTTAAGTGTAGATCGTATGATGGCTTTCTTTTGAGATTCAAGATGAATGGTAACATAATTGGCGTCACTCTCCAGGTATACTATATCGTTGAACAATATTTTTCTGAACACATAGCCCTCTTTTATAAACATAAAATCTTTTGTGTGCCAGGAGGCAGCCTCCTGAGGCTTTGTATCAAAATGGTTGCCCGTAAAATTGCTGAATGCAATTTCAATGGCAGCAAACAATTCTTCTTTGCTAAAGGGTTTAACTATATAAGCATGCGGCTTTACTTTTTTTGCCCGTTCTATGGTTTCGGCATCACTGTTGGCAGTTAAAAAAATAAAAGGTACCCCGTATAACTCATTAACCTTTTGTGCCACATCAATGCCATCTTTTTTACCAGATAACTGAATGTCCAGCAACAGCAGATCCGGTTTATTATTGTCGAGCATTTCCATGGCCTCTGTATAACTGATGGCTGGCCCTGCATGGGAATATCCCAATTCATCCAGGGTGCTCAAAATGGTTCTGGCTATTACCAGTTCATCCTCTACAATTCCTATTTTCAATAGTGCCATATGTTTTAGTCTTCCTTTTTGCGCATGGCGCGATTGGTGAAGTTAATAGTAAATACCGCTCCGTTATTGGTTTCATATTTCACATTGCCGCCCACCTGCCGGCTCAGATCATTGATCAATTGTATGCCCAGTGTAGATGCCCTGGTTAGATCAAAATCAGCAGGGAGGCCGGGGCCATTATCCGAATAAAGAAGCTGGTATTTACCTTCTGTTACCGTACTAACCCGCAGGTTTATTTCACCTGTTGTAGTATTGTCAAATGCGTACTTAAAAGAGTTCGATAACAATTCATTCATAATTAACCCAAGTGGAACGGCGGTATCAATATCTAAATACAGTGGAGGTACTTTTATATTCATCGTCACTTTATTTTGTTTTTTAAATACGCTCTCCACCTGCCGGCACAGATCCTGTACAAACCGGCCCAGCTCAATGGCGCTAAGATTTTCGAACTGGTAAAGGTTCTGATGAATCAATGCGATGCTTTTTACGCGGTTACGCCCTTCTCTTAATGCATCCTTTGCGGCTTCATCTTTCAAACTCTTGCTTTGCAAATCCAGCAAACCTGAAATGACCTGTAAATTGTTCTTTACCCGGTGATGGATTTCTTTCATCAGTGTATCTTTCTCTGTAAGCAACTCAGTCTGCTCAGATAATGATTGTTTTAATTGTACCGTCCTTTCATTTACCGTTTGCTCCAGCTTGTTTTTATCGGCTGCCAATTGTCTTGTTCTGAATTTTATTATCCAAAAAATAGCGATTGCAAATAACAGGGCTGCTGCAGCAATGAACCACCATTTCAGGTAGAATGGCTTTGCAACAAGTACCGCAATACTTAGTTCGTTTTTACTCCATGCACCCTCATGATTCTGCGCCTTAATATGCAGTGTAAAATTTCCGTAGGGCAAGCCACTGATGCGAAGGGAATTTTCGCTGATGTAAATCCAGTTTTTATCCAACCCTTCAATTTGATACGCATAACGGTGTATTTCGTCTTTTGTAAAATCCAGCAACTGAAATTCAAGTACAAAAAATTGATCGTTTGGCGCCAGCGTAATTTGTGAGGTATTCAGTAAATCGGCTGTTTTGTTTATCAGCCCGTTTTGCGAACCTGCGAACTGGTTAAAAGAAATGATTCGTAAGGGCGTATTTAATGTGTTGGTATCTGCTATAAAATCTTTGGGGTGAAAGGTATTCACGCCGTCTAATCCACCAAAAAACAACCTGCCGTCATTGGCCCTGAATGAAGATGTTCTGTTAAACTCATTGTGAGAAATACCATTGCTGGTTGTATAAGTATTTACAGACAATGTTTTCCTGTTGAAGCGTATCAATCCGTAATCAGAGCTGATCCAAAGGTTATTATAGTCGTCTGGTTCAATCCGGTACAAAACATCTGAGGGGAAACCTGAAGTGATATTGAATTGCCGGAAAGAATTGGCTTTCCTGTCCCAGCGGTATAGTCCTTCGCCATTGGTAGCCAGCCAGCATATTTCATTTTCTTCAAAGTACACATCCAGCAGGCTCAGGCTGTTGATAACGGGCGATGGTTCCTTTATAATCGACCATCGGTTATTCGCCACAGTTATTTTATACAGGCCATTCTCTGCTGCTGCCCACAGGGTATCATCTGCGCTTCTAAAAAAGCGATATACAAATTTTGCCCCGGAAGTATTTTTATCCGCAAAAGAAATGGAATCAAATTGATGGGTGTTGGAATTAAACAGTGAAAATCCGTTTGTCCTTCCCAGTAATAACAGGCTGTCGTTGACAGAAAACATTGACCATATTTCAGTTCCCTGTCCCCCGGCATATTTTGAGATCTTATTATTCTCTTCATCATATTGAAACAGGTTGTAACCCCCGCAATAGATGGCTGAGTGGTGTTTGCCGAGCGCATACTTAATTTCATTATCACTTATGTATTGTGTTTTGTCATCTTTTTGCAGGAAGGTATGCGTCCAGATATTTGCCATTATCCTGCCCGTTTCATCAGCATATATTCCGCGGGCCTGGCTGTTTGGTTGAACGGATTGTTGTTTGGTTGTAAAATATTGTTCAAACCGGTTCTTTTCCGTCTTCAGCTGCAATACGCCAATGGAGGTGCAAAGCCAGAGATTGCCAAGGTTATCGGGAAAGAGCTGGTAGGGAAATAAATTTTCAAATGCTTTTATATCCGATTTTGAAACAACTTTCAAAAAAGCATTTTCATTCCACAGGTAGAGTGCGTCTGTGCCAATATAAAGCATACTGGAAGAACTATTGGCTGAGCTGGCAGCCTGGTACCAGTATTTTCCTTTTACTTCGTTTAAATGATATTTTTCCAAATTCATGACAGGATCAATTTCACCTTTAGCTGTTAGCATTCCAACAGTGAATGTGCCAGTTTCCGCTTTTGTATTATAGGTAATTAAAAGATTGTTTTGACTGGTAAAGCCAAGCGGCAACGATCTTAATACATCGTGCTGGGTAAATGCAATTACCGTATCGCTTGCTATCAAATATTGTGTTGCCTGGTTGGATAATTTCAGCAAAGCTTTACCCTTTCCGAACATACATAATGGGCCTGAGCTCCGGTGGTCATTAACAGGAAAAGAATCCTGCATGTTCCAGTCATTAATTTCATAGCGGAGCGTAAATCCTTTTTTTGCGTTGTATTTCCAAAGCCTGAAAGGATAGGCGGTGAGAAAATTAACCTCGTTTGTACCATCATTCGAGATCCAGTAAACATCCTGCTCTTTAAAAGGCATGTTTGGAAAAGCTGTTGTAAGCGTCTTTACTTCTCCGGCAACTGTATTCATTACGTCTACCTTTCCATTTGTAGTAAGTTGAAAGCCTGTGCTGCCATATTCAATAAAGAGGTTACCGGCATCGTCTTTGGCAAGCTGCACCACTTTATTTTCCTGCAGGTTATTTCGTTGGCGGGTAAAGAGCAGACAATTTTTGCCATCATAACGGTTCAGTCCATTGCGGGTGCCAAACCATATAAATCCTGCCTGATCCTGCAGGCCACAAAACACTTCATGGGAGGCCAGACCATCTTCAATGGAAAGCAGTCTTTTGTTGATGATATAACCTGCATTGTTATTCGCCGAACCGGTTTGTCCGGACAAGGAATAGCCACCGTGTAGCAGCAGCCAAATGCATATGCAGCGAAAAACTGTTTTAACAATCATTATTAAATAAATGTATGAAAAAGGAGGGGTTTTTCATCTTCCCTGTCTCCTGACTTTACGCCGGGATTGCCAGCTATTAAACTGCAACAATTTGGAATTCGCCCTCTTTTATGGAAAACCGGAATATAATTTTTTTGCTTATGTTGGTATTGTTTTAAATGATATTTACTTTAGGTTTTTTGTTAGATAAAGACATCCGTATGAAAAGCATTCTACCAGTAGTTGTTTTTAATTTTCTTTTTGCTACTTCTTCGGCACAGCTATCAAAAGACATTCCCGCGTTTCGTAAAATTGACACTTCCGAACTTACCATGAATGATTGTTCTTTTGCCCCCGGCGCTCCGGCGATGCATTTATTAAAGTATGAAGAAGTAACCTTATTTGTTTTTCCGAATTCTACAACACAGGTGGTTACATTAACAAGGTATCGTATTAAGATTTTAAAAAAAAGCGGATTCAAATATGCCAGTGTTGTCATTGATTATGGGAAGAACGAATCTAAAATAACAAATGTAGAAGGAGCCACTTATAATCTTGATGAAGAAGGGAAGATAAAAGCAACACCGGTTGATAAATCTGATATTTTTGAGGTCAAAACCTCAAAGAAAAAAAAGACCATTGCCTTTACATTTCCGCAGGTAAAAGAAGGTTCGGTACTTGAATATCAGTTTACCAGGAAAGATAAAAGATCATACTTCATTCCCTCCTGGTATTTTCAAAGCAGCATTCCCAATTTGCTTTCGGCATGTAAAATAAACAGGCCATATTTTTCGATGCTGCAAAAGAAAGTGATTGGCGACTGGCCGCTAGACAATCAATTCAAATAGGTACACGTATTTTTCTTATTTTGCTATTTTCAAAAAGATATAAATTTGACGGCGATAGTGTCTCCACCGGCCACTAACTAAACGACATTGAAATATTAATTGCTGATTATTTTCAGGAAGGCTGGCTTATTACGCCTTGAAACTTCTACCTCTGACCCGTCGGTTAATACAACTACGCCACCCTCGCCTTTTATATAACGAACCATGTATTTTAGGTTGATGATATAAGACTTATGTACCCGGAAGAAGCCAAATTTTGCCAGCATAAGATCTGTTTCTTTCAATGTAAGAGTGGCTACCATTTTTTTGCCATTGCTTAAATAAAAGGTAGAATATACGTTTTCTCCCTGTATTTTAATAATATCAGTTACATTAATAAATTCAAGTCCGTTCATTACTGGTAAAGCAATTTTGCCTGTTTGCCCAGGTTGCAGCTGGTACTGAAAAAACAATTTCAGTTGCTGTTCAATCAATCCCCCCTGGCTGGTTGCGTTTTTCAATTTTTCAATCATCCTTGTTTCGGCATCTGCCAGTTCCTTTACATCAATTGGTTTTAACAGAAAATCCAGCGCGCTGATACGAAGTGCATTGATGGCGTACTCGCTGTATGCTGTGGTGAAAATAACCTGGAAATTAACAGGTTGACAATTCTTCAAAAATGTAAATCCATTCATCTTCGGCATTTCTATATCAAGGAACACCAGGTCCGGATTCAGTTCTTCCATTTCTTTCAGTGCCTCTTCGGGCTTTGTAAACAATTTCAATATTTTTATTTCGCGGCAATGTGTATTTATTTTTCCGCACAGCGATTTTAAAGCAATTTCTTCATCATCTATAATAATAGCGTTTATCATACTGCATGTAAATAATCCTATTCAAATTTTATATCCTGCGGCAGCTTAATGGTTACTCTTGTTCCCGTTTCACCGGCAGGATCAGCATCCGCGATGTTTATTTCGAGCCTGGCCTGGTTGACCTGCTGCAGTAATTCAATTCTTTTACCTGTTACCCGCATACCAATTTGCTGGTGTGGGTTTTCATTATCTATGTTCAGGACGGCCGCCTGCTTTCTTCCTATTCCGTTGTCTTCTACAATTGCCAAAATTCCTTCCTCAGTTTTTTTTATGATTACCAGCAGTTGCCCGCCCGGCTGCTCCCTGTTTCGCAATCCGTGTACAATAGCGTTTTCTACATAGGGCTGCAACAACAAAGGAGGTACCCGGTAGTTTTCATCTATCAAATCGGCATCCACATCAAAAACACAACTGAAATGCTGGTTGAAACGTATTGCTTCCAGTTCTGTATACAATTTCAAGGCCTGTAAATCTTTCTGTAAAGTTACCAGCTGATATTGTGAATTTTCCAGTACCAGCCGGATTACTTTTGAAAATTTTTGCAGAAAATCCCGTGCCTCTGCATTCCTGTTGCCGGTAATAAGCCCGTCTATAATGTTCATGCAATTAAAGATAAAATGCGGGTTCATTTGTGCACGCAGCGCCATCATTTCTGTTTCGGCAATTTTCGATTTAAATACTGATTCGCGCCGGATATGCTGTATACGGCGCCGGAAAATAAAAAAACCGGCTGCTGACAATAGTAAAATTATCAAAATATAAAACCAGCCGGTTTGCCAGAAAGCCGGTACAACAACGATCCCGAAAGTGGCATAAGAAGTGCCGGCAGTACCATACATATTTACCGGTCTTACAATAAATGAATAGTGTCCTCCGGGCAGGTTAGAGAAAGTAACAATGCCCGCTGCAGAAGGCGGGCTCCATTTGTTTTCATACCTGCCCTGGAGTAAATAAGTAAAGCGTATATTTTTTTCATTACTGAACGAGGGGGAAGAAAATGAAATAGAAAGATTGCTGTTATTGTAAGACAATATAACGGGTTGCCTGATATTAATAACACTATCCGGATTGTTTATTAAATGAACCGCCGATATAACAACCGGCAATTGCCTGGCCATTTCCGTTTCTATATTGACAGAAGGTATACTGAAAAAGCCTGATTCTGTTGCCAGCAGGAAGTTACCGGCCGAATCATTTTTTACACTGTATACGGAATTAGTAATATTATAATAGACATTGATATTGTGTACAAAAAAAGTTTCTTCGTGCGGAGAGAATATAATTTTATCGAGGCCCGCTCCCGTGCATACCAGCAAAACACTGTCATTATACCAGGAGAGTGCATTGATATTATTACTGCTCAGGCCTGAGGATACATTGATGGAAGTTTTTTTAACAATTCTGCCTTTTGTCTTTTCAAGAATAAATATCCCTGTGCGGGAAGTTCCGTAAATAACCATATTGTTTTTCCCTACCACCATACTTTGCACAAAATCCTCCGGGCCGCTTACCGGAATTGTATAGCTTTCCGCAAGCTTTACTGAAATATGCTGACCACTGCTACTCAACCTGTAACAGTTAATTGAATTGTTCAACCCGCCCGTCCATAAATAACCCGCCGTATCTACTGCCATGGCTACTACATGATGAACCCCTTCTTTTGTGAGTACACTGTTCTTTCCTTTATAAAACAAAAGGATACTGCTATCGCCTCCCAGCAGCAGTTTATCTTTCTGCAGCGCAACGATGCTTCTGAAATGCTCGGGTAAATCAATCGTTTTACTTGCGGCAATACCATTGACAGCAACAGAAAGTTCAAGCAGCTTCCTGAGCGATAGCCCGTAATATTTATCATTCTGCTGTAAAAGTTTGAATATATATTCATCCTGTAATGGCGGCTGCCAGGCTTTTGCTTTAGCTGCATTATAGGCTACCAGTGACATACCTGAATAACCACTGGTTAAGACAGCTTTGTTTTTTACAGGCAGTACATCCAATACCAGGTCTGCAGGCAGGCCTTGTGCTGAAGCATAAGAAAAAACATTTTTATGTGCCAGTTTCTGTACGCCGCGGTTACTGCCTGTCCAGATATTATCTTCCCGGTCGCAAAACAGTGCGTACAGGGTATTACTGGCCAATCCCTGTTCCATAGTAAAATGTACAAATTCTCCCGTGGTGGGATTGTATTTTATAAGACCATTGTTGATGCCTGCCATCCATAAATTTTGCTCTTTGTCCTGCACAACAGATCTGAATTCTGTCCTGGAAAACGGGTTAAAAGACGGCGGCAGATTGGCGAAGTGAATTTTGCTGCCGGTAATAGCAGCACTATTTATCATCATCATTCCATTGCCGATGGTGGCAATCCATATATTGCCTGCCCTGTCACGAAAGAAATCTCTTACAAATAATTTTTCCGCAGATGAAGCCAGCAGTTGCCAGGTACGCATATTGTACACTTCAACCGGTTCGTAACTTCTTCCCACAATAAGCAAACTATCCTGCCACTGTACAACACAATTAATACCCGGGTAAGCAGTGCCCTTCCTTACAGGTAATTTATTGAGGTGGTTTTTAGTCCACTCATACACGCCGTTATAGCCAGATACAAGCCATTTACCCTTGTTTGTAACATGCAAGTGTTTAAGGCCGTCATTAAGAACAAATGAATCTGTTATTAATTTTTTATGGCTGAGGCGGTAATACTGGTTGCTGTTGGTAAATAAAATAAGCTCACTGTCGGGCAGTTCCTTTATATCAGAAATGATGTTGTGATGAAATCCTTTTGCGATATCATAATTAATAAAAAAGGAACCATCGTAGATACTCAGACCAGAAGGGGTTCCAAACAGCATATACCCTTCTTTACTTTGCGAAATATAATTCACTTCATTGCTTACAAGGCCATTTCCCCTGTTATAAATATCAAAATTGAATTGCTGGCCACGGGCACCGGGGCCTGTTTGCAGGATCAATATTAAAAGGAATATTTTTATACAGTCGGGCAACAGCGGCCGGTTTAATCAAAAAGTACTGAAACTTTTATAAACAATGCTTATGGAGTTGTTGTTTTTTTATCCGCCTGTTGCCAATACCTGCTTAATTGTTTGCGGGGCAACTTTTTTCCGTGGGTCAACCGATAACCATACCAGGCCCCCGGTTACTAAGAACGCTGCAATAATATATAAGGGGAAATTAAAATTATGTGTGGCATCTACCATTTTACCGAAAAAGACAGATAAAAGAAAAGAACCCATCTGTCCAAAAAAATTCATTACGCCGGCAATAGTACCTGCCTGGTTACCGCCCACGTCTACGCAGGTGGAAAATGCCACATTGCCGAAAAAGGCGAAAAATAGATTTCCGGTAACAAGACAGGCGGCGGCAACTGTGTCAGAAGAAATAATAGCAGCGGCGAGAAATGAAAAGCCTGTCATACACAAAGCCAGCATCCCAATTATTCGCCTGCTGAATGCGAGGTTTCTTGTTCTTGTGAGCCAATCGCCCAGCATTCCTGAACCGAGTGCACCAATAATGCCCACAATGAAAATAAGTGATACAATAAATTTCATGGTACTTTCAGAAAAATGCCTTCCCTGCTGAAGATAGACCGGCATCCAGGCCACAAAAAAATACAACGCCCATTGCGAACAAAAAAAAGGAACAACCATTCTTCTGATGTTACTGTTGGCAACAACATCATTCCATGAAAATCTTTGCTGCAGTGGAATATACTTTCTTTCGCTTTGTATTTTATTCAATTCTGCAATGGATATGTGTTTCATTCCAGACGGCTCATTGCGGAACCACCAATAGCAAACCAATACCCAGATAATGCCAATAAAGCCATTTACAAAAAATGTGGCTCTCCACCCCACAGCAACAGCAACAGGTATTACTATTAAAGGTGCAATGGCAGCACCCACATACTGGCCGGTAAACATAGACGAGATGCCACGCGCCGTTTCTGAAGCCGGCATCCACCTGGATATAATGCCGGAACTGGCGGGAAATGCGCCTGCTTCACCCATGCCAAATAAAAACCGGAAACAAATGAGCATAGTAAAACTGGTGGCAACACCGGTAAGCGCAGTAAATAAAGACCACCACAAAACAATTCTTAATAATATTTTTTTTTGCCCAATTCTGTCGCCCAGCATGCCGGAGGGAATTTCGAATAAAGCATAGGCCAGCGCAAAAGCACCTGTCACCCAGCCAAACTGACTTTTGCTTAATCCAAATGAT
>Ga0157376_10002560_pt1 | contig 12344 bp, 5 predicted proteins | sample M45metaG_FD_121801 | JGI IMG/M metagenome (GOLD analysis project Ga0157376, IMG submission 121801) | Miscanthus rhizosphere microbial communities from Kellogg Biological Station, Michigan, USA - M4-5 metaG | ecosystem: Host-associated > Plants > Roots > Rhizosphere > Soil | place: USA: Michigan... | reverse complement strand
CTCGGCCTGCGCGGCGCGGCTCGCTTCGCGCGCGCGCGCGGCGAGCACGATGCGGGCGACGATCGCTTCGGCGACGCTGCTGTTGTGATTCAGCCAGTGCTCGAGTCCCGGCCGGACGACGCCATCCACGGCAGAGACCAGCTCGGGATTGTTCAAGCGATCTTTCGTCTGTCCCTGGAACTGCGGCTCCTGGATGAAGACGCTCAGCACGCCCGTGAGTCCCTCGCGGATGTCCTCCGCAGTGAGCGTCACACCTTTCGGCGACAGGTTGTGCGTCTCGATGTAGTTGCGCACGGCCTTGCCGATCCCGGCACGCAGTCCGCTCTCGTGCGTCCCGCCGGAGCCGGTCGGGATGCCGTTCACATACGAGCGAATGTGCTCGTCGGTCGCTTCCGTCCATTGCAGGACGAGATCGAGCCGCAGCCCTTCGTCCTTCGTGAGGGTGAAGGGCGCTTCGTGCACCGGCTTCGCGCCTCGATCGACAACGATGCGCTTCAGGTAGTCGACGAGGCCTTCGGTGTGCTCGTAGACGATCTTCTCTTTCGCGCCCTCGTCTTCGAAGGTGACCTTGAGCCCCTTGTGCAGGTAGCTCGCGACCTCGAGCCGCTCCTTGATGATCGCGGGATCGAATTCGATCTTGGGAAAGATCGCGGCGTCGGGATGGAAGTAGACCTTCGTCCCGGTTCCGCGCGCCGCGCCAATCTTTTTCAGCGGGCTGACAGGCTTGCCCTGCCTGAAGCGCATTTCCCATTGCGCCCCGTCGCGCTTGACCGTGGCGACCAGTTCTTTTGACAGGGCGTTGACGACGCTCGCGCCGACACCGTGAAGGCCGCCCGCCGTTTTGTAGTTGCCGTGCTCGAATTTTCCGCCGGCGTGAAGCACGGTAAAGATGACTTCCAGCGCGCTCTTCTTCGAGGTCGGGTGCTTGTCGATCGGAATCCCGCGTCCATCGTCTTCAATCGTGATGGCGGATCCATCAGCGTGAAGAGTCACCCAAATATTTGAAGCGTAGCCGTTCATCGCTTCGTCGACGGAGTTGTCGAGCGTCTCCCAGACAAGGTGATGCAGCCCGGCTGAGCCGACACCTCCGATGTACATGCCCGGACGTTTTCGAACGGGCTCGAGACCCTCTAAAACCGTGATGTCTTTCGCGGTGTAGTTCGCAGATGCCATGTATATAATGTGCGCCTTCTGAAGACCTTGCTACGCCTGCTGTGCATCACGATTGTAGCGGTATTTCAGTGTTATCCCGCCGCCGCAGCCGCTGTTTCCGAGGACGTGCCGGTCCCCGGTGGAACTCTTGCGCTCGCACAGGCGCTCGGCATCGATCCGGCGCCGGATCGCGGCCGGTTCGTCTACGAGATCTCCCGCCTCCTGTACAACTCACCTGACGGACGGAAAGGTTCTGCCGACACGTATCTCGCGGCCGCGCGACAGGCGTTGTCGCGCGGACGCCCGAGTCTCGACACGCGTCCCGGCGACGTCGTCCCGGTCCCGCTGACGGTGGAGATCTGGAGCAGCGCGGTCTTCCATCGATCGGTCGCGCCACGCGACCTGGTCACGGCGATCATCACCGATCGATCCGCCGCGCTCCTGTGCCTGGGTCTCGCGTCGCTCGACGACGGCACGCTGAGCTTCTTCGCCGACCGTCCGCAACTCGTCGAACGGATCTACGAGCGATCGGCGCCAGCCTTCGCGGTGCTCTCGGGCAGCTTGCGCGTGCAGGGCAATCGTGTGATTCCACCCGGCGCCTCCCGACAACCTCAAGCCGAGCGTAGCGACGTCGACGCGCTGTGGGAGAGCGTGATCGTCGAGAAAGTGACGAGAGCGGACCGGTTCATCCAGCTGCTGCTCGAGACGAACGAAGGACGCCTGGCGTATCTCTACGACGTCATCGGCAGCCTCGATCCGGCGCGGCGCGCCTTCGCCCTGGGTCTGTGGAACCCGAACGCCATTCAACGAGCGGAACGCTTCAAGGCGCTGACGATCGCCACCAGCGCGTATCGCGAGTCGCACCTTCGCACGCTGCCTCTCGCGCGTGCCTCTTACGATCTGTCGATGACGCTGTCGCGCGTCGCCACCGACGCGAACGGTGTGCCGGCGGCGCCGGCGGCACGTGGGTTCTGGGCGCGTGTGTTCGGCGGCGTCGACCTGCCGGAGGATGCCGCCCGGTTGGTGAGAACCATCGATGAGGAACCGATCGATGCCGCGTGGCTGGTCGAGGCGCTCGGGCCGCTGGACGTTCGGATTCGCGCGGAGCGGTTGGATCAGCTCGCGTTCGGCCAGCGGCTGTTCGGCGCGGCCGATGCGGCGGCGATGCCTGACGTCTTCGTGGCGACCCGCGCGATGAGCCGTTACCGGATGCTGATGTGGACGCTCGAACGAATCGGCATCCGTGCGCCGGCGGTGTACGCGAAAGCCGCACGGCAGGCGTCGCGCATCGGCGCGTTCGAAGGCCGGCGCGGGTTCGAGGCGCAGGCGCAGTTTCAAGGTGCGATTGCGATTCTCGCGCGCGCGGCGATAGTCACTACGCTTGACACCGCGAAGGCGCAGGCGCTGCTCGAGCGGCTCGTGGCGCTGCCGCTGACCGACGGCCGCTATGCGGGAGCCGTTGCCCGCTGGCTGCGCAGCGATTTCAGCGCGGAAGTCAAGAACGCCGAAACAACAGAGCTTGCCGTGCTCGCGGCCATGTCCGGCCCGCCGTCCGGTGATGGTCCGAATGCCCGGCCTGTGTCCTGGGAAGGGCAATCGTACCGGCTCGACCTCGGTGCCGCCGAGCGCCAGCGCCTGCGCATCGTGCGCGACAAGCAGGAGGGCGCCTCCATCGACGTGCCGCTCGATCTCGCGGCGGCCGCCCGAACGCTGGCCACCGACAAAATCGCACCAGGCGACGTCGAGACGGTCCTCACGAAGCTGACGGCGACGATCGACGAACTGCCCCGACGCCTCGACCGCGACGTCGAACAGACGACGCCGCCAGGAGTCTCGGCCGCGCCGAATGCGCGCGAGACGCTCCGCAAGCTGACCGAGGAGCTGGCCAAAGACGTGCGCAGCAAGGACGTGAAGCGCGTCGCACGCGTGTCCGAGCCGCTCCTCGAATTGTCGGACAGCGTGCTGGCCGACGTGCTGCTGTCGATCGCGTACGCCGCCGACGTCGGCGATCCCGACGGCACGGTGCTGCTCGCCGAGGACGTGTCCCGGCGGCACGACTTCGGGTACAACGCGCGAGAGGCGGAGATGCGCCTGCGCGTGGCGTGGGGCGTACCTCGTATCGAGGTGACGCCGGGACTTCCGTGGCATGTCAGCGGCTCGCTGCTCGGCCTGGACATCGGGCTCGCGCAACTCGCGCTGCGACGTCTCAACTTCGAGCGCGTGCTCGAAGCGCCAAAGCTGACGTCGAACGAGCGCGACACGTTTGCCACCGCGGTCTCGCTGATGAATCCGTTCACCCTGCGCGACGCCGACCGCGATGCGATTGCCGATGCGGTAGCGGCCGGGCAGCGGCGCCTCGGCGCGCTCAGGAATGGCGGTCAGCCCGCCGCCCGCGCAGCGGCCGAGGCGGCGTTCGACACGATCGCGGATGAGCTGTCGATTGAGGGCTGGCGGCGGCGGGCGATCCGCTGGATGCTCGCGCACGAGGCCGATCGTGTGCCTTCCATGTTCTCCCTCACGGAAGTCATGACGCTCGGCGGCGGACGCATCAACGCGCTGAACGCCTGGGGAATGTCGATGGTCATCGCCGAGGGCTGCGTATGTTCGCGCTTGACGCCGCCGGGCCGCTGGCCGACATTGTTGGGGCGTCCGCCGCTGGGATTGACCGCGACGGCGGTCGCTGACGTCCACCTGCACGTGGCCATCATGCTGAAAGAGATGCGACTGCCAGCCGCCATCGCGAAAGTCGTCCTCTCGGGCGCGGTCCAGGACTTCATCGACGAGGCGAGGCCGACCGACGACGCCGACTGGGTGACGCTCGTGCGCGCCGCGCGCGCGGCGAACCGCGATCGCGTCGAGGACTACATAGCCGCCGCGACGGCGGCGGGTCCGTTCGTACCCGACACGGGTCGAAAAATTCCGGAACAGCCATGACCCTCAGGCGCCTGCGGCTGTCGCTCGCATTTGCGGCCTGCGTCGGCACGACGATCTCGCTCTGGGCGCAGGCTGCGTCCGAGCTGCCGGTATTGAAAATCCTGTCGCCCGGCGACGAGGCGTTCGTGACGGGTCCGACGCTGCTGCGCGCCAGCCTCACGCCGCCGGATGCGGTGACCGCCCTCACGTTCTTCGTCGATGGGCGCCAGGTGTGCGCGCTCACGAACCCTCCGTTCGAATGCGACTGGGACGCCGGTGCGACGATCACGGCGCACCAGGTCCGCGCGGTGGCGACAGTCAAGGGCGGCTCGCGCATCGTGCAGACGATTCGCACCAAGTCGGTCGGCTATGTCGAGCGCGTCGACGTCGACGTCGTGCAGGTGACCGTCACCGTCTCCGACGGCCGCGGCAAGTTCGTGCGCAGCATCCCGCAGTCGGCGTTCCACGTCTTCGAAGACGGCCGCCCCCAGACGGTGACGCATTTCACCTCCGAGGATGTGCCGCTGGAATTGGTCGCCGCGATCGACATCTCCGGCAGCATGGCGCCGGCGATGCCGAAGCTGAAGACCGCCGTCAAGGAATTCCTCGGCGACGTTCCTCCCCAGGATCAGGTGACGCTGCTCGGTTTCAACGACAACATCTTCACGCTGACGCGGAAGGCCACCGATCCCGCGGAGCGCGTCAAGGCCGTGGATCGTCTCGCGCCGTGGGGCTCGACCGCGTTGTACGACGTCCTGCTTCGCGGCGTCGAGATGCTGGGACGCCAGACCGGCCGCAAGGCGCTGGTGGTGTTCACCGACGGAGAGGATCAGGGGAGCCACGCGACGATCAACGACGTCGAACGCCGCCTGCAATCGAGCGACGTCACGCTGTACATGATCGGCCAGGGCCGGGGCGTGACGATGGAGCCGCTCAAGAAGATCATGGAACGTCTGTCGGTGCCGACCGGCGGCCGCGCGCTCTTCACCGACAGCATCGACGAGCTCCACGCGGCGTTCGCGGATCTTCTCGACGAGCTGTCGAATCAGTATCTGCTCGGCTACCAGTCGAGCAATTCCCGCCGCGACGACGCGTGGCGGAAGATCAAGGTCGACGTCGACGGTCACCACGAGGTGCGCGCGCGGCAGGGGTACCGCGCACTGGCGGGCAGATGACGATCAGAAGAAATCGCGGAGACCGCGAACTCACGATCGGAAGAAACCGCGGAGACCGCGAAGACCGCAGAGAAAAAATTCTGGTTGTGTTTCTGCTCGGCGGTCTCTGCGTGCTCAGCGGTTCCTTCTTTTCGTTATCGGCGCAGCAGCCGCCGCCGAAACCAAGTTTCCAGTCGTCGGTGGAGGTGACCTCCCTCGACGTGACGGTCGTGGATGACAAAGGCAAGCCGATCGCGGATCTGACGCCGGCCGACTTTGTCGTGCGCATCGACGGGAATTCCCGCCGGGTGGTCAGCGCCGAGTGGGTGCCGCTCATCGGCGAGTCGAGCGTCGCCGCGGCACCGGTCCCGCCGGACGGCTACAGCACCAACGAGAGCGCGACGGGCGGACGCCTGATCGTGATCGCCGTCGATCAACCCAACATTCGATTTGGCGGCGCGATCGCCATCACGAAGGCCGCCAACGCGTTCATCGATCGCCTGCTCCCGTCGGATCGGGTGGCCGTCGCCGGCATTGGCGTGGGCGCGCCGTCGACGCAGTTCACGTCGGATCGCGCGCGCGTGAAGAAGGTCATCTCGCGGATGGTCGGGCAGCGGATGATGGCGATGGCGACCGCGCATAACGTCGCCCTGGTCGAGGCCATCGCGATCGAGCGCGGCGATCCGAGTGTGCTCGACACCGTCACCTCGCGCGAGTGCGCCGGCCTGAACTCTCAGGAGGCGCAGGCCTGCCGGTTCGAAGTGGAGTCCGAAGCGCGCGAGAAAGGCCGGAACGCCAACCAGGACAGCGACGAGAGCGTGCGCGCACTGACGGCGCTCTTCACGGGACTGCGCGCCATCGACGCACCGAAGACGCTGATCCTGATCAGCGAAGGGTTCATCGCCAACGAGAATACCAATCGAATCATGGAGCTCGGCGCGATGGCCGCGTCGGCGCGCACGAGCCTGTACGCATTGCGGCTCGATACGCAGCTCTTCGACGTCACGAATGCGCGGGCGCCGATCAACGCGTTTGCCGATCGCCAGGCACAGGTCGAGGGGCTGGAGATGCTCGCCGGCGCCTCTCGCGGCGCGCTGTTCACCATCACCGGCACGGCCGAACCGCTTTTCGAGAGGATCTCGTCGGAGCTCTCCGGGTACTACCTGCTCGGCGTCGAGTCGGACGGGCGAGACAAGGACGGAAAGCCGCATCCGATCCGGGTCGACGTTCCGCGCAAAGGCGCCGTCGTTCGTTCGCGTCGTCAGCTGGTGAACGCCGGCAGCGATCGTCCGACGCCCAGGACCGCGCGCGCGGCTGCGAATGCCGCGCTCGGCTCGCCGCTCATTGTCTCGGCGCTGCCGCTCAAGGTCGCGTCATTTGCGCTGCAAGGGCCGGAGCGCGACAAGGTCCAGCTGTTGCTGCACGCCGACATCGGCACCGATTATCCTGCCTCGAAAGTCGTGTCGATCAGCTACGTCATCACCAACAGCGAAGGCCGGGTCGTGGACACCAAGTCGGCCGACATGCGCATGTTGCCTGTCGTGACCGGCGTGCCCTCGCCGCTGCAATTCACGGCGGGCTCGAGCCTTCCACCGGGCACGTACACGCTCAAGCTTGCCGCCGCAGAAGGCGATCGCGTCGGCAGCGTCGAGCACGAGATTCACGCGGTACTGCCGTCGGCGACCGGGCTCACGCTCAGCGAGCTGATGGTCGGCGGTCCGGTGGAAGTCGGCGACCTGTTGACGCCGACGATCGGCTACCAGATCAATTTCGGGTCGGTGCACGGCTACGTCGAGGCGTACGGCGCGAAGACAGAAGGGCTGACGATGGAGTTCGAGGTGGCCACCGCTCCCGAAGCGCCCGCGCTGCTGAACGTCGACGTGCCGATCCACACGGTGAGCGAAACGCGTGCGATTTTTTCGAAGGTGATGCCGGCGCACCAGCTGCCCCCGGGCAAGTACGTCCTGCGCTCGATTCTGTCGTTGGACGGGGCGTCGATCAGCACGCTGACGCGCGGCTTCGAGATCGCTCCGCCGAAGGTGCTGCTGACGTCCGCGGAAGGCATTGGCAACGTCTCGGTCGACGCGGAGCTGTTCCTGCCGGTCGACGACACGACGATGAGCCCGGTCTTTCAACGCGACGTCGCGGTCGACGAAGAAACGCTCGCGCCGTTCCGCGAGCGCGTGACGCCGAGCGTGAAGGCCGCGTTCGATCAGGGTGTGGTGTCGCTGGCGGCGGGCGACCTCCTGAAGGCTGAAGCCAGCTTCAAGAAAGCGATCGCTCCCGATGTCGACAGCACGGCACCGCTGGTGTTCCTCGCGGCGTCGTTCGCGGCAGCCGGGAAGGACCACGAGGCAGCCAGCGCGTGGCAAACGGCGCTCGTCGACGGCACGGATCTCCCGCAGATTTACGTGTGGCTGAGCGAGGCGTTGCTACGCACGCACGATTTCGGCGGCGCCCGCGCGATTCTCGAGGAGGCCGCGGGCAAGTGGCCGGCCGACACCCGCTTCACCAAACCGCTCGCGATGCTGTACGGCACGTTCGGGCGTGGGCGCGAGGCCGTGCGCACGCTCGAGCGCTACCTGGACGATCGCCAGGACGACCGCGACGCGTACTTCCTCGCGGTGCAATGGCTCTACACCGTGCATTCCGGCGGCGCCGTCGTTCATAGCCGCGCCGAGGACCGGAAGCGCGCCCACGAATACGCAGACGCCTACCTGCGAACACGAGGGCCGAAGGCGGCCCTCGTCAAGCAGTGGGTCGATTATCTGGATACGGACAAGTAGAACGGGACGATCGGAAGGAACCGCAGAGACCGCGGAGACCGCGAAAAAAGATCTCTCTGCGGTCTTTGCGATCCCCGCGGTTTCTTCTGATCGTTACCTGTTGCCGAAGTCGTCGGATTGCGACGCGGGCGCTTTCTTGCCTCGCGTCGATTTTCGCGCGGCCGGCTTTTTCGCGGCGGCCTTCTTCGGCGCCGACGTCAGCCCGGGCCGGGCGGCGCGTGCGCGCGGCTTCCGCGGTTTGGCGCGGCCGAGCAGCTCCGCCGTCGTGTCGAGGATTTGAGGAACCGGCTCCAACTCGGGATCGATCGGCTCGGCGGTGTCCGCCGGCAACGCCGGCTGCGCCTCGATCGGCTGGCTTTCGTAGGTGTCCTCGACGTCGGGCTGCGGCAGATTCGGCCGGCTGACGTGTGAATGTGTGTGTGAGGCAACGTTTTGCAGCGCCGATCCCGGGAACACGCGCAGGCCGCCTCGCCTGTCGCGCTCGACCCGGACGAACCCTTCACGCTGACACGCCTTCAGCAAATCCATCAGGCCACCGAACCCGTAGCGCCGCTCGTCGAAGCCGCCCTCGGCCTGTCGCAGAATCTGTTTGACGTTGCGCAGGTACATCGGCCACCGCGCTCCCGTCGCGGCGCCGAGAATGCGTCCCGCTTTCTGCACGCCATCCGCGTGGTCGCCGAGCGGCGGACCGACCGGTTCCTGGTGCGGCTGACCGAAGGATTGCGGCGGTGTAGCGCTGACCGGCGGCTGAACGCTCTGGAACGCCGGCTGCGAGGCGGGCTCGGTCTGAAGGACCGGTGCAGCCGGGGCGGCCTCCTCGCCTTCCGCTGCCGCGCGCGGCTCTTCGACGAAGCTCTCATTGAGCTCGACCATCACGCTTCGGCCCGACGTCTTCAGGTGCACGTATCCGGACTTCGCCAGTTTCTCGACGAAGTCGAGGAACGACGAGGCGCCGTAGTTCCGCTCGGAGAACGTCGAGTCCAGCTGCAGCAGCGTGCTCTTCAACAGGCCGGTCTGCGGCGTGACCTCGCGGTCCGCGAGAATCTTCAGCGCGCGGCGCACCACGGGCAGCGCCTGGGAAATCGGCGCGCTCGCGGCGGCGGCCGGCATCGGCCGGCCTTGACGGGCGGCGGCCTTGCGCACTCCCGACAGGTTCTCGTAGGCGATGAACTCGTGGCAGTTGCGCTGGAGGATCATGCTGGTGAACGCTCGGCCTCCGACGACGAACACCTTCTTGTCGTACTGCTTGAGTTTTTCAACCAGCGAGAGGAAGTCGCTGTCGCCGCCGACGATGACGTAGGCGTTGATGTGGGAATGCGTGAAGGCCATCTCCAGCGCGTCGAGCGCCAGGTTGATGTCGGCGCCGTTCTTGTCGCCTCCCGGCGTCATGTTGCGCTGCACGAGGCGAATCGCATGCTGCGTGAGCGAGCGGCTGTACTCGCCCGAGCGCGTCCAGTCGGCATAGGCGATCTTGGTGACCACCTCGCCGCGTTCCTTGATGGCGTCGAGGATGATGCCGACGTCGAATTGCTGGCCGAGGGTGGTCTTGACGCCGATCTCGATGTTGTCGAAGTCGATGAAAACGGCGATGTTCAAACGGTCTTGATGAGGCAAAACATTTTCCTAGCGTTGAGAGCGATTGCGTTCGCGGCGAACAGCAGCGGCCGGAGGTTCCGGCCAAAGAAGCAGTGTTCGCGGCGTCTAACCCCTTGGTGGGGTTGCGGTGCCATTGTACTGCAAACAGGCCAAACGGTGCGCAAGCGCTAACCGGACGTCAGGGGCGGCGGGGCCTCCGGCGACGGCCAGATGACCTTCGTGAACTGGCCGCGCTGGAGCAGCTCGCGGCCCTTGCCGCCGCGGCCCGCCACTTCGTACTTGCCGGTGCTGATGGTCTGTTCCGCCCCGCGCGACGTTTCCACCGTCAGCAGATCCCGGTCGCCGGTTGATGCGATGGCGCCCAGCAATCGATCGTCGTCGCTGAGCTTGATGAGCAGCACGCCCTTGCCCGGTCCCGACAGGAAATTCACTTCGTCGGCCTTGCACAGGATGCCGCGCGCCTCGGCGGAGGCGGCAATCAGGACTTCGCCGCCCGTGAGACGGGCCACGTTGACGATCTCGGCCCCGTCCGACGGACGGGCGTATCGCCGGCCGGCGCGGGTGCTCGGTTCGACGAAGCCATCGAGGTTGAAGCGAAGCGCGTAGCCGTCGCTCGACACGGCGACGGCGTGGACCGGCGCCGCATCGCCTTCCTTCTTCGGCGTGATGTTGCCGGCGACTCTTGGATCCAGGCTCAGGGCCGCCACCAGCTTTTCGCCGTCCTTGAGCTTGAACTGTTTCTGGATCGGCTCGCCGTAACCGGTCGATGCCGGCACGTCGATGATCTTGCTCGTGTAAGCGGCGCCGAAGTTCGAGAAGAACACGACGCTCGCCCGCGTGCTGCCGGCGCAAACCGCCATGACCTGATCGCCCTCGCGCAGCCTGGTCGTCGACAGATCTTTCACTTCCTTCTGCCGCTTCACCCAGCCGTCGCGCGACACGATCACCACGTTGTCTTCGTCGACGATGAAGTCCTCCGCGGAGTATTCGGGCTCGCCGCTGTCGCTGGCGATCGCGGTGCGACGCTTGTCGCCGTAGGTGCTGCTGATCTGCTCCAGCTCGGAGCGCACCAGCTTCCAGCGGTTCTCTTCGCTTTTGAGCAGCGCGCTGATTTGCCTGGCGCGCGCGCGTTTCTCCTCGAGTTCCTTTCGGATGACCAGGATTTCGAGGCGCGCGAGCCGGTAGATTTTGAGCTCGAGAATCGCGTCGGTTTGCTCGGCGTCGAGCTTGAACCGGGTCATGATCTTCTCCGCGGAGTCGGCCTTACCGTCCGACTTGCGGATAATCCTGATGATCTCGTCGAGGGCATCGAAGACCGTTTCGAAGCCTTCGAGGATGTGAAGGCGCTTCTTCAGCGCCGCGAGCTCGTGTTCGAGCCGCCTGGTGACGACCTCCAGCCGGAAGTGCAGGAAGTGCCAGAGGATCTGCTTCAGATCCAGGCGTTCGGGCCGGCCGACCTCGGGATTCTCGGTCGGGATCAGGCAGGTGAGGTTCACCGCGAAATTCAGCTGCAGCGACGTGTGCTTGAAGAGGTACGCCATGATCATCTTCTCGTCGGCGTCCTTCTTCATCTCGATCGCGATGCGCACGTCCTCGGTCGACAGATCCTTCACGTCGAGCAGCTGCGGGAGCTTGCGGCCGATGACCACATTGGCGATCTGCTCCACCAGCTGCGCCTTGTTCACCGTGTACGGCACGCTCTCGATGTAGATCGTCTTGGTCGATCGCGTTTCGGGCCCGATGTCCCAGGTGCCGCGCAGCCGAATCGATCCCGATCCTGTCTTGTAAATTTCCTTAATTTCGTCTTGTGAATTGAGTATCTGTCCACCGGTGGGGAAGTCCGGCCCTTTGACCCAGCGGCACAACTGCGCGGTGCTGAGCTCGTCGTTGTCCAGGAGCTTGATCAGCGCCGTGCAGATCTCGGCGACGTTGTGAGGCGGGATGTTGGTCGCCATGCCCACGGCGATCCCGGTAGCGCCGTTGACGAGCAGGTTCGGCACCCGCGCCGGCAGGACGACCGGCTCGGTCTTGGTGCCGTCGTAGTTCGGACGGAAGTGCACCGTCGATTGCTCGATCTCGGTGAGCATCTCGTCGCTGATGCGCGTGAGGCGGCACTCCGTGTAGCGCATGGCCGCGGCGCCGTCACCGTCGAGCGATCCGAAGTTGCCGGAGCCGTCGACCAGCGGATAGCGCAGCGAGAACGGCTGCGCCATGCGAACGAGCGTCTCGTACAGGGCCGAATCGCCGTGCGGGTGATAGCTGCCCATCACGTCGCCGACCACCTTCGCGCACTTGCGGTGCTTGGCGTCGGCGGTGAGACTCTGCACCCACATTGTGTAGAGGATGCGCCGCTGCACGGGCTTCAGCCCGTCGCGTACGTCGGGCAGCGCGCGGGACGTGATGACCGAGAGCGCGTAGTTCAGATATCGGGACTGGGCTGCCTCGTGAAGCGCAACTTCAGACGTGGTGCCGGGACCGCCTCCGGCAGGCGGTCCGCCGCGGCCCGCCGCGCCTTCGCTTGGCTCGCCGGCATCCAGGTTGTCGAACAGATCGGGTGATTTGCGTTTTGCCATGTCTTCGAAATGGGAAAGCCGGCCGTTAGAGTACCGCGAGCCGGAGGCGCGTGTCACGATTCAACGAAACGGCGTGACGGTCGGTAGCGGTCGTCGTGCTCATCCGAGTAGAGTTCTTCTCATGAGAAGCGCTCCGCCCATTTCTGAATCAGTCCTCCGCGCGATCGGCT
>Ga0157376_10002559_pt1 | contig 12348 bp, 7 predicted proteins | sample M45metaG_FD_121801 | JGI IMG/M metagenome (GOLD analysis project Ga0157376, IMG submission 121801) | Miscanthus rhizosphere microbial communities from Kellogg Biological Station, Michigan, USA - M4-5 metaG | ecosystem: Host-associated > Plants > Roots > Rhizosphere > Soil | place: USA: Michigan... | reverse complement strand
CCGCAGATCAGTTATTCTTTTTATGCTGGTGCCGGTAAATTGGGGGTATTGGCCGGATCGACTTTTGAGCAAAATTCGAGTAATGGACAAGGACTGGCAGCTTCGGGTTATACCAGTGATGCCCTGATCCAAAATATTCAGGCCGCTCCTATATTAGTTGCTTCGTCGGTCATCAATGCACGTTACAAGTACAATGCTTTCTTCGGCCGGGTGAATTACAATTTTGAGGATAAGTATATCTTCAACATCAATTGGCGAAGGGATGGAAGCAGCCGCTTTGGTAAGGCAAACCAGTTTCATGATTTTGGATCGGTAGGCCTTGGCTACATCTTTAGCAGGGAGTTCTTTTTTAGGGAGAAGCTGACCTTTTTGAGTTTCGGGAAAATCAGAGCCAGTTATGGCACAACCGGGAACGATCAATTGGGTGACTATAAATACCTGAATCTGTACCAAACCACCCCGATTCCTTACCAGGGAATGGGAGGACTCGTTCCCACGGGGCTGAGCAATCCTCAACTTGCCTGGGAAGAGACCCGTAAACTGGAAGCAGGGCTTGACCTGGGTTTTTTAGCGGATAGGATACTGCTACATGCTAGTTATTATTACAATAGAAGTTCAAACCAATTGCTTAATGCTCCTGTTGCATCAATAACAGGCTTCTATTCATTGCCGGAAAATTTACCGGCTATCGTTCAGAATACCGGCTGGGAGTTCGTTGTCAATACCACTAATATTAAGACCAAGAATTTTAGTTGGTCCAGTTCCTTGAATTGGACTCTCGCGCGGAACAAATTGGTAGCCTACCCAAACCTTGCAAACTCCATTTATGCTAATAGCCTGGTAGTAGGGAAACCTCTAGGTATTTATAAAGTATTTCGCTGCTTGGGAGTGGACCCTTCGAGCGGGATCTATCAATTTGCTGATAGTGGTGGGAAACAAGTTATCGCCCCTTCATATGCGACTGACATGACTAGTGTTGTGGATCCAACTCCAAAGAACTATGGAGGATTCCAGAATTCATTTGTTTTTCATGGCTGGGAACTGTCGATATTGTTTACGTTCAGAAAGCAGAGAGGGATAAATTACTTTTTGGCCCAATTCAATCCACCCGGCGTATTTGGCATAAACGAATCGACCGATATTTTGAGCAGGTGGCAGAAACCAGGAGACAAAGCTGCCATAGAGAAATTTACACAAAGCTTCTCGTCGGATGCATACAACGCTTATCAGTTCGCGAGAAACAGTACGTATTATTGGGTTGATGCCAGTTTCGTGCGACTGAGCAACTTGTCATTTTCATATCAATTCCCGCCGGCATTGGTAAACAAAATGCATCTGCAAAGTTTGAGATGCTATGTTCGTTGTCAGAATCTGTTAACAATTACCAAATACAAAGGGATGGATCCTGAAAATCAGAGCTTATTTGCTTTGCCTCCCTTACGAGTAATCGCAGGCGGTATAAGTCTTTCGCTTTAAAATGTTAGAGAAATGAAAAGATATATTCTACTAATGTCGGGAGGGATATTTCTGTTATTTAATATTGGATGCAGGAAATTCGTCCAAGTTCCTCCGCCAATAACAAATCTTTCAGGCTCTTCGGTCTATTCGACCAATGCGACTGCTGAGTCTGCGTTAGCCGGCATTTATATTAGTATGGAAAAGAATTCTATAAGTGGTGGAGCTAGCGGGATATCGGCGCTTTTAGGTGCGTCTGCAGACGACTTCAATTTGTTTCCCGGGTCCGGGATCATGTTGACGCAGGTATACACGAACGCGCAAGTTAGCAGCAATCCTCCGGGGATTTGGAGTGACCTGTATAACATTCTCTATCAGGCTAATGCGGTAATCGAAGGAGCTTCGAGTTCTACTGTCACCACGAATGCCGTTAAACAACAAATCCTCGGAGAGGCGGAATTTGTTCGTGCCTTCTGCAATTTTTACCTGGTCAATATCTATGGGAACATAGCACTTGCTACAAGCACTGACCCCGGCAAAAACGCTACTCCAGGTCAAAGTCCGGCTGGGGTGGTTTATTCTCAGATTGTAGCAGATTTAAAGGACGCCCAAAATCGTTTAGGACCTGATTATCTAGATGGAAAGGGAATTGTATCAAGTGAAAGGGTGCGACCGAATAAAGCGGTGGCCGAGGCTTTGTTGGCGCGGGTCTATTTATATAAGGGAGCATTTGACAGCGCTGAACAGCAGGCAAACCTGGTGCTAGAAAACCCGGCCTATAGTCTTTACCGGGATAGTACTGGCATGGATAGTGTCTTTGTTTCGAGTAGCCGGGAGGCCATTTGGCAACTGGAGTTGCCGGAGAACGATATATTCAATACACCAGATGGAATCATTTTTTTACCGGGGTTGTTGTATTATGGCGGGCCAAACACATCTGCACCTTTTACTATGAGCGATGCGATAATGGCGAGTTTCGAACCTAACGACCTGAGAAGAGAAAAATGGGTCGATAGCGTTAGCACAGGTACGGTGACGTACTACTTCCCTTTCAAATATAAACTTTATTATACGGGTCAACCACCTACAGAATACCCTACGATTTTACGATTAGCAGAACAATTCCTCATCCGCGCAGAAGCGAGAGCGAAGCAGGGCAATTTTATAGGCGCTGCGGCAGACCTAGATATAATTCGAGCAAGGGCGAACTTGCCCCCCACCACGGCATCCACGCAGGCAGAACTCTTGACTGCTATCATGCGGGAACGCCGGGTGGAATTATTTACAGAATATGGACATCGTTGGCTCGACCTCAAACGGACCGGTATGATTGATTCAGTTATGGGTATCGCTACTGCTGGCAAAGGTGGAAATTGGACAAACACAGATCAGCTTTATCCAATACCATTGTATGATATTCGTGCTGATCCCAACCTCAAGCAAAATAGCGGCTATCAATGAGCTTGTTAAATATTTAATTTTTGATAATGACTTTTTTATTGGTGCTTTGTGGTTCGGTTCTGACATGACCGACGTTCCGGATTGTCCTGATTCTCCAGCGTTGTCGATACGCAAACAACTCGCGGGGAAGGCGCTTAATTTTACTCCAAATGTAATTCGGAATGAAGCACGTATTAGCAGTACTCTTACTGTACTGTAATTTTAGCGTCTTTGCACAAAAGCCGGTGCTTGATACAGCGGCGGTGAGGAACTGGCCAAAGATTGACTATGAGTTGATCAGTAATGATGGGAATTATGTGGCCTATTATATGGTTGATCCGGAAGGGCGGCCGGCGGAATTGTGTTTACAATCCACGAAAGACGCGTTTCGTGTGGAATTTGTCCACGCCCGCTACGATGATTGTTTTACGGAAGACAGCAGGCAATTCCTTTTCACGACGGAGGGCGACAGCTTGTGTAGGGTCGACCTCTTGACCCAAAAGGTATCTTATATGGGGCAGGTACTGTCCTATCGAGTCCCGCAAGCGGGAGAAGGAAGGTGGTTAGGGTACGTTTTAGCCAGTGGACAGTTGATCGTGGAAGACTTATTTGCCGGAACAAGAACTAACTATGGAGAGGTTGACAAATTTTCGTTTAGTGATGAGGGAAAGGTGGCACTTTTGCAGCGGGTGGAGGGCAAAATGAAAACGCTCGAATGGGTTGACCTAACAACAGGAAAAGATCGAGCGATCTATAAGGGAGAGAGATTTAGTGAGCCGAAATGGGCTAAGCAGGAAGACCGGGTGGCATTCGTTGCAACCAGGGATGAGGGAGGACAGACAAAGGACGTGCTTTACCTGTATAAGGAAGGCATGGATAGCGCCGAGGTAGCCGTGAATGAAAGAACGATGGGAATGGAGAAGGGATTTGTTTTGGGGCAAGAACTACCAGAGTTCAGTCCGGATGGGGAGAAGGTTTTTTTTCATCTGCGGCAGGTGCTACTTCCAGCGGTGCCGACCGCGATCGGCGCGAGCGTGGATATCTGGAATTATAAAGATGTGTTCTTGCAGTGCGACCAACTTAATAATCGGGAGGCAGGTCATCTTGAAACGTTCAAGTCTGTTTATAACACGAGTGAGAGGAAGGTTCTTCGACTGGAACAAGAAAGCGACGGTAGTTTTGGAATGGAAAAGCTTAATCAGGGGAATAATGATGACTATTTACTAACTGCGAGCCAGTATAACGTCGGCGAGGTCTTCTTTGGGTCAACAAATCGAACGAACCTCTATTTAATCAGCACCAAAGATGGCTCGCGTATGGCGATAGCCATGCGATTGCTTTACCCCTTTGCTGAATTTTCTCCCGGGGGGAAATATGTGTTTTGGTATGACCACGTAAAAAGGGCATATATTGCTTATAACATCCGGCTAAAGACCAGGAGAAACATCAGCGGTACAATTCATGTATCCCTACTCAACGACCAGCACGAAAATACAGGTGGTGGATACCCCTACGGTTCTGCCTTGTGGCTCGCCGGGGACTCGGCGATCTTACTCTATGACCGCTATGATATATGGAAAGTAGATCCTGAAGGAATAAAGCCACCTGTCAATCTTACCAATGGATTTGGGAGAAGGCATGGCATCGAGTTGAGGTGCACGTACTACCAGGGGAAGGGGGAAAGGAAAGAGGCAGTGATCAACGGGCATGGAGAGCTGATCTTATGCGCGCTGAACGAAAGGAGCAAATCCAATGGTTTTTTTAGCCTGAATTTGGAACATATAGGGAACCCAGTAGAGCTGGTTATGGGTCGCTCGCTTTTCTATTTTCCGAGTCTTGCTACCCACTGGAGTTCTCCACAGAGTTTATGGAAGGCGAAGGGAGCCGAGAAGTATTTGCTGCGAAAGATGAGTGCAACGGAGTATCCCAACTTAATGGTGACGGAGGATTTCAAAAGCTTTACTCCGACTACAACATTTCAGCCTCAGCGTCAATACAACTGGCTTACAAGTGAATTAGTACTCTGGAAGACTTTTTCGGGACGTGACGGTGCCGGGATACTATACAAGCCGGAGAACTTCGATCCGAAGAGGAGATATCCAATCCTTTTTTACTATTATGAGCAAATGAGTGATGGGTTGAATTATTATCCTTTTCCTGCCTTGTGCAACGGGTCCATCAATATTGCATGGTTCGTAAGCCGGGGTTACCTTGTGTTCTGCCCAGATATTCATTATGTTCCGGGCGACGTCGGAGCGGGTATCTATGATAAGGTCGTATCGGCAGCGCAAATGATACGGTCAAAGCCATGGGTAGATGCTGAACGAATGGGCATACAGGGTCATAGTTTTTCGGGGTATGAAACCAATTATTTGGTGACGAGGACGGGTCTGTTTGCTGCGGCCGCCAGTTCGGCCGGAGCCAGCGACTTAATCAGCATGAGTGGGGGTGCAGGATTTGCCGGTTGTTCAACTCAGTCCTTTGTCGAATTCAGTCAGTTCAGGATGGCGGTTCCTTTTTGGAAGAATCGGGAGGCCTATATCCGCAATTCACCGGTATTTCAGGTCAAAAAGATCGTCACTCCCTTATTGATTTTGCAAAATAAAAATGATGGGGCTATTCCTTGGGGACAAGGTGTGGAATTATTTACCGCGCTCAGACGGCTGGGGAAACCCGTATGGATGCTCCAATACGATGGACAGGGGCATGTGCTGGATGGTAAAAGTGCATTGGATTATACGATAAGGTTGACCCAGTATTTTGATCACTTTCTAAGGGGGAGGGCGGAACCTGAGTGGATGAGCGTAGGAATACCGGCGCGACGGAAGGGTATTGATGATGGATTGGAGATAGCAAACGGCGGGAGCAGGTAAGAAATAATTAGGTCCAAAATACAAAGCGATTCCATTTCATTATTAGAAACGGAATCGCTTCTTGGTGAAATTAACTTATTATTCACCTGCATTCTGATAGACCAATGCATTGATGGACGTAGTACACCAAGTTGTAGCAGCAGCTTGCACCTTAGCTGGACATACACCGGTAGTTGTCAATTTAGTTGCATAAATCGTTACAGCAACCGGAGCGCCATTAATTACTGTAGTGTATGGGCCGGTTAAACAAAGTGTTGGGCCACCTACCGCAGTCGTGGTACAATAGAAATTGGTTGCGGCAAACTTGGAGCTCTTGAAAGCCAGTGCCCCGCCTACAATACCGACGATAGCAATAGCCAGCAGCATGATTTTTGCTCTTTTCATAACAATGGTGCTTTTTGTAAATAAAAAGCTAAATTTTATTGGAAGAATTTGCCTACTCTTTTCTGATGGTTTTCGGCTTCCCCATGGAAAGTTCCGGGACTAACCCCGGCTGTTCATTCAGTCGATCCTCCACTGATGCATCAGTAGGTATTACCGACAAAGAATGCCGCGATTCCCATACGATTACGGACAAGGAGCGGATTTTCCTGCGCTGTCTGATCAGGACAAAGCAGGTGGCTTTGCGCAAAGAGCTTTATTTGGCGACGCTCGATTTGAGAGTCGCAATATCCATCTTGCCTATGAGAGCCTCTTTTAAATGCTTGTGTTCATCATAAACGGCGATGAAAGGGACACCGGGAGGAGTAAAATACTTTCCAAAAAAATCGGTATAATCAATCCCCACGGCTACGTTTGAATAGTTTTGAAGATGGTATTCATTATAAAACATCATCACGTCCGGATAATGAGCGGTCGTAAGTAAATAAAAGCGTACATCTCGGAAGATGGCCATGTTGGCTACGATATCCGCAATTTCGGCTTTCGAGTAGGGACAATAGGGGTTAAAATAAAATAGGACTATGGGTTGACCCACGGGTATTCGGGAAGTGTTAAGGCGAGTGGTGCTGTCTGATAGCAGTAGGTTGAAAATCGGTAGGGGCTTGCCTTCGAGGCCTGTTTTGACCCGGTTTGGATTGGAACAGCTCACGAAATTAGTTAAAAGCAATATCGCTATCACGCGTTTCATGAGAAAGATTTGAAGGTTGAAGAGTGCTATGGGAGTTGCTTTTGTGGACAACATAGCCCAAGAGCAAGGCTGTAAAGATGAACGTAAACAACATGGGGAAGAGCTGATAACGAAGGACAATAGGGGAAGCCAGGACGCTAAAGCCCATATTGGCGAGCCAGACAATCGCTACCCAAGAAAGAGTCCGGCGAAATGGAATACAGGTGTCGCGGAAGCCACCCAGCCAAGCAAAACCGATGAAGGCGAGTACGAATAAGAGATTGATGAGGGCCAGGGTGATTGGAAAGGCGCTGATGAAGGGCAGGTCTTTTGCGCCCGATCGGACTTTGCGGGTTTTGAAATGGAACCAGAAGCGGGCTATCTCTTCGACAGAGTCACTACCCATGTTATAGGAATGCAGGAACTCGGGATCCGGTGTATAATAGCGGACAATATTAGGCCACAAGAAGCGACTAATATAGTCACCGGGATGATGGCGAATTAACCAAGTACCATAGGAGGCATAGAGGGGGCCCATGGATGCCCACTTTGAAAAATCGTCGGTTATGGTATCCATGGCCCATTTTTGCCTGAGGTATTCCTTTAAAGGGGCTTTGTCATCCCAGAGATAGTAGATGCCGGGCTCCTGATCTGGTCGGTTGGAGAGGCGTTTGACAGAGTCCATGTGGTGATTTACCAGTTGGTGTAGAGACTGAAGGCCCTGCGGTAGCGCATTGACTGGATCGGGGTGACCTGAATAGGCATAGCCGTACAGGGCATTGCTTGCGAGTTGCCAGCCGCCAAAGGCCGAGAACTGGGCTTTGCCGGTGAGTTCCCGGTAGCGGTAGATCGATTGTCCGACTGATCCTCCCACGAGTAGCAGGATGGTGGCCCATCCGATCAACCTTGCCTTTAATGGCATGGCGGTAAAACCGATACAGGCGAAACTGACTAAAGGGTAGTAAAGAGCATTGTGGCGGACCATGATGGCCAAAACCAGGATGACGGCATGGCGGATGAGTAAATTAACGGTAGGCCGGAGGCTGATGGTAAGAAGCTGGGCGAGCCAGATGATACTTAATGCAGTAAAGAGGGCGTCACTGGCAACGAAATTGCTGACGAGCGGAGAAAGGGGGTTGGAGACGCAGGAGAAGAGAATAATTCTGAAGACCCATTTAGCCGGATTGAGCCAATAGCGAATCGTAAACAGGAAATAGAGCAGGCTGGCCTGCAAGAGCAGGTATTGGGTAAGAACCAGGGCCGTATCGGAGCGGGTTAAACTGCTGAACAGACGCAAAAACATGGAGTAGCCGATGGGCCACATGTTAATCGACTGATTATTATATGCGGCTGTGAGATAAGAATAGGAATCGGGTAGGAAGTTGGGAAAGGGGTATATGATCTTGAGCAAAACAAATGACCCTGCGGAGAGAATAAGGGTAAGAATCATCAAAATTCTGTTCTCTCGATCCTTCCAGACCCAGTGTCTAAACGAAACGGCAGTCGGTAATTGGCTCATGACATCGATGTTTTAATGGTGGTGGCAAAAGCGGCTTTCCAGATGGATTCCAAGAGTAAAAACGCTACGGAAATGTAGACCAATACAGGAAAGACCTGGAAACGGAGGGCAATAGGGGAAGCGTAGACACTGAACCCGAAATTGATCGCCCAAAGCCCCAGTGCTAACCAGAGAATGCGCTGCAAATGGCTGTTATTCTTGAAGCCGTTGAGGACCAAAAAAAATAACGTACTGATCAAAAAGATGGCATTCAAAACACCAATGAGGATTGGGAACCAATTGAGGGTTGAGACATTAAAATCTTTCATCAGGGTTTTGACTTTGGGCGATTTCCAATGGAACCAGATTTGGGCAATGCTGGAAACACTGTCTATTCCCATGTTATACGTTTCCAGGAATTCCACCGGCGGGGTATAATATTTTACGGCGTTAGGCCATAAATAGTGCACGGCGTATTCTGAGGGGTATGTCCGGATGAGCCAATTACCATAAGCGGAATACAGCGGCGCCATCATGGCCCATCTTTTCAGGGGTTTAGCGGTACTATCCTTCTTAAATTGCAGGTCCATGTATTTCTGCAGCGGTGAGGTGGGATCCCACATATAAACGGTGCTGGCCACGAGCATCGACTCAGGGTGTTTTTTTGTGTCCCGGGTGGAATCGAAATAGGTTCGGATCATCTGGTCCAGCTCCCGGAATCGTAGCGGTGTAGTGACGAGCTTGTCGTGGTCCACATATCGGTAAGCATACATGGCGTTATTGGCGATCTGCCAGCCGCTAAAAGGGGTAAACTCCCGGATTCCGACAAAGTCCTTATAGCGCGAACTGATGAACAATATAAAAGTACCGATCAACAGGAAACTGCCGGAGATGGCCGCCAGTTTTATCCAAACCCGCTGTCGGGACAGCAGCAGAGCTATAGCGCCGACTAAGGGGTAGAATAAAGCATTGTACCGGACGGTAAATGCCAGGAAGAGGACAAGGGCCTGGACAATCAGCAGACGGGTAGTTGGACGGTGGAGGATCCACAACAAAAGCGTGAACCAGGTAATACTAAGTGGAATAAACAAAGCGTCGCTGAGTACATAATTGCCCAGGTAAAGGAACACAGGGTTGAAGACCACAAATATGAACAGGAGCCATTGCACCAGCCTTCCCGGCCGGTAAAAATAAAAGCAACTGAAAAGGAAATACAATGCGCTAACCTGGAACATCAGGTATTGGAATGCTACGAGGGCGAAATCGGAATTTGTGAAGACACTGAAGATACGTAGGAATTTAGAATAGCCGGTCGGATAGGTATTGATATCGTAATTCCCATAGGCGGTATCCAAGTAGACGTAGGAGTCACCGCTGATAAAACCGGCCAGGGGATAAAAATGCTTGAAAATGGCGAATTGGAGAATGATAGCGATGCCGGCGATCCAGAGAAAGACCTTGTTCCACCGGTTCTTGAAGAGATAGTCCCTGAAACTTTCAGCCAATGCCGGCGCGGCAACCGACGCAGCACGGGCAGGCGCCTCAGTCTTCTCCTGCGCCTTTTCCTCGTGATATTCCTGCTCGGTGTTGATTCTCCAGATATTTTCCTTTGTGGCGATGCCCTTACGGATGTTGTCGACGGATACCATGGCGGTGAGCATGGAATGGTCCGAATTGTTGTATTTGTGCATGCCGTTTCGCCCCACGAGGAAAAGGTTGGAGAAACGGTCGGTAAATTGTTTGATCTCCTCGAATCGTTCATAGGTGCCGAAATAGGCGGGATACGTTTTTTCCACCCGAAGGACGTTTGTGTCAAGGACATCGGCGCTTTCGGCCAACCCCATCTTCGCCAATTCACGGACGGCCTCCGCCTTAATTTCCTCATCTGACAACTCCCAGAAATTGTCCGTCGTGTTACAGAAATACTCCATTCCGATCCAGACGGTGCTCGGGTCTTTCACCATGAATGGACTCCAATTGTTGAACAGCTGCAGCCGCCCAACCCGGACATCTTTTTCCTGGATATAGATCCAGGTGTCGGGAAGGATTCCCGACTGCGTATCAGTTGCATCGCCTTTTGGGGGAAGCATTTTTCTTAACAAGACCCCAACGGTAATAAAATCCCGGTATTGCAGACCGGCAGCAATTTCCTGAACATTGGCCGGAACCTCTTTCCCCATTGCCGCGATCAATTCCTTAACTGGCATGGTGGAAAAGAAATAGTCGCCTTCCCAGGTGCGCGATTGGCCTGTCTGAGCGTCAACCGCGGTAACGGCCGTAACCCGATCCTCATCCATTTCAATTCCCTGCACACCCTGGTGAAAGATGAGCTGACCACCCTTTTCCTGCACCTGCCGGGCTACTTCTTCCCATAACTGGCCCGGACCGAATTTGGGGTAAAGGAACCGTTCGATCAGGCTGGTCTCGGTGTCTTTCTGCCCGATATCAGTTTTCCCGGCGCCGACCGTTGGCTTCATGGACTTGATCGCATGCGCAATAGCCTTGGCGATGGAGATGCCCTTGATCCGCTGGGCCCCCCACTCGGAGGAGATCTTTGTACAGGGGACACCCCAGACCTTTTCCGTATAGTCCTTGAAGAAGAGGCGATAAAGTTTCTCGCCGAAGCGGTTGATAAAAAAATCTTCAAGGCTTTTCTCGGGTTTTCTTGGGAACAGCCTTGCCTTCCCATAGGAGAACAAGATGCCCAGAGTCCGGGCAAGGCCAAGCTTACGAAGTGTATCCAGCGAAAGTTGTATCGGATAACTGAAAAATTTCCGCAGGAAATAGATACGTGACAGCCGGTTTCTGACCAGCATGACAAGATCGGAGGGGTTATCGCGGCGGCTATAACTCTCTACTGTTTTCACTGTCCGATGATGTCGTTGGTAGGTCACCGTGAATTGCTTTTCTTCCATTGGTTGGACAGGCATTATATTCAACCACCACTGCATCACCCTGTCCGATTTGGAGAAGAAGCGATGACCGCCGATATCCATGCGATTGCCTTTGTAATTCACCGTTTTGGATATCCCGCCGATATCGCCGGATTTTTCCAGGATGATGGGGATAATATCGGTGTGTTGCAGGAGCTCATAGGCAGCGGTTAAGCCGGCCGGTCCTGCGCCAATGATAATGGCTTTGGTGGGCATGCGTATGCTTTTTTTGTGAGACAGTATTATCTATCGATGGAGCTACAAATCATCACTTCAAGTAACCGACTAAGAACTGTAAAAAGATGTAGAGTTTTGTTTATTGGAAGATGAGACGTCAAGAAATCATCGTTAAGGATTACGTGAATAACTGGATGCAAGATACAATGGACAATCGGCGCCTGGCAAATTTAAGTGGTGTACTTAAAGCATTAAATGGTTTACCATGCGTCAGCAAAAATAAGTGCGAATCTATAGAAGGATTCCAGGCCGCAGAAAAATATGCAGCGAAGCTGAAAGGATTGCTCCCCGCGCGAGTATTAAGCTTGGAATGTTACTGAATTGTTACCTGCCCAATCCTATTTTGTCTACGCAATGAATTGTGAAATAATGAATTGGAAATACTAAAACCTACGACAAATGAAAAGTGGATCTCTTGCAAGAGCAAGTATTATCACGATTGCTTTACTCGCCGGTGGCGAGATGCTGTATGCACAAAAGGCAAATTTTTCCGGAAATTGGCAGCTTGATCAACAACGAACAGAGTTAGGTAATATCCCGGCCTCGGCGGCATCGAGTGCCATCAATGTAAACCAACAAAAGGACAGTATCTTTATTGAACGGGTAGGGATGGTTCATGTTTTGGAAAGCTTACCGATGAGCGGTGCGCCTGCCGCCGTGAAATTTTCGGGGGGAAAGAAAATGGCTTCGATCGAGTTTTCGCATGGGGGAATCATCATGGAGGAAAATGCAACCTATTCCCTGGATAGCACGGCTAATCCAGGAGTCGTGTACCCGGTAAAGTCAAAGGAAGTGTGGTCTTTG
>Ga0157376_10002558_pt1 | contig 12350 bp, 9 predicted proteins | sample M45metaG_FD_121801 | JGI IMG/M metagenome (GOLD analysis project Ga0157376, IMG submission 121801) | Miscanthus rhizosphere microbial communities from Kellogg Biological Station, Michigan, USA - M4-5 metaG | ecosystem: Host-associated > Plants > Roots > Rhizosphere > Soil | place: USA: Michigan... | reverse complement strand
GTGATCATGGTTCGAGAGGCTACGGCGTGACGAGCATGCGGAGCACGACCACCTTCTTCGTCGGCTTCTCCGTGGCCCGGTTGCCGAGTCGCCCGATCTTCTCGACGACGGGCAGGCCCTTCGTGACGACTCCGAGGATCGCGTAGTCGGGCGGCAGGCCGGCATCGTCGGCGGTCACGACGAAGAACTGGCTGCCTGCGGTGCCTCGAGGCTCGGTCTCCGCCTTCGCCATCGCCACCACCCCTTTGGTGTACAGCGAGTTGGACGGCGGAATGTCTTTTACCGTGTAACCGGGGCCGCCACGGCCGGTCGCCGTCGGATCGCCGCCCTGGATCACGAATCCCGGCACGATCCGGTGGAAGCGCGTCCCGTCGAAGAACTTCTTGCGGACGAGCGCTGCGAACGACGAGGTGGTGCAGGGCGAGTCTTCGACGTCGAGCCTGATGTCGAACGAGCCGAAGTTCGTCAACACGTTGACGGTATGCGGGGTCGACTTCGAGAGCAGCGGAAACGTGACCTGCTTGCCCGTGGTGGGACACGGAGTGCTCTTGGCTGTCTCCTTGCCGCCTCCGCCGCAGGCCGAGAGCGCCAGGACGGCGAGGATTAGAGGCAGCCGCGTAGCTCGCGCCAAGGAGCCGTCACGTTAGCGACGCAGTGCACCGTTTCGCTCCCTAACGGGTGGGCTCGGCTATCTCCGCAAGCGCTCGGCGGACAAGGGCGCCGGCGATCTCGACCTTGTAGGCCGTGCCGGGAAGAGGTGTGGCGTCCTCGAGCGCGGTTGCGGACTCGAGCATCCAGGGGATCGGAGCCACCCCGGCCAGTGCAATTCGAACCTCGCCGGAATATCGGGCGGCGGCGACGCCGACGATCGGGAACGCCCACTTCCTCCGGTCCATCGCCTTCAGATAGGTCGACGCGTCCGGCTGCGGGACGTCGAGCTCGAGAATCAGCTCGTCAGGCGCAAGGGTCGTGATGTCGCGGTTCTCCGCCGTCGGCAACCGGTAGAGATCTCCAACCGCAAGCTCTCGCCGCGTCGTGCGCAACGTTGCGCCGAGAGCGACGAGCGCGGCCGCGATGTCGGACGGATGTGCTGATGCGCATTGCTCGTTGCCGAAGACCGCGTGCTCGCGGTGCGCACCGTCCTTCGCGAAGCACTGCTCGCCGCCGTGGAGCCAGCAGTCGAAGCCCAGCCGCCAGTACCAGCAGCGCGTTGCCTGCAGGAGGTTTCCGCCGATCGTTCCCATCGAGCGCAGCTGCGGCGACGCCGCTTTGGTCGCGGCCTCACGGAGAACCTGCGGGATCTGCATAGCCACTTCGAGCTCCGCCAGCGTCGTGCCGGCACCGATCCGATCTCCGTCGATCCCGCGCGGGACGACGTGGCTGATCTGCACGAGCGTCTCGGCTTTCACGAGTCCGTCACGGAGGAGCGGCACGAGCTCCGTTCCTCCCGCGAGGGCGCGCGAGCCGTTTCCGAGCGCGCCGGTGGCCTGTTCGGTGCTAGACGGCTGCAGGAGCTCCACGTCGCTCCTTCTCGCGAGCCTCGGCTTCGTGCAGCGCGCGCAGCATCTCTTCGCGTGTGATCGGGAGTGACCGGATCTGGGCGCCCGTGGCATCGCGGATCGCATTCGCGATTGCCGCTGCCGTGGGGACGATCGGCGGCTCGCCGAGACCCTTGGAGCCGAGGTTCGTCAGGTGCGGATCCGGCACGTCGACGAGGTCGGTGACGATCTCGGGGACGTCTGCGATCGTCGGCATCCGGTACGAGTCGAGAGTCTGCGTGAGGATTGAGCCCGTCGCCGGGTCGACGATGCGTTCCTCGGAGAGCGTATGGCCGATCCCCTGGATGATCCCGCCCTCGACCTGGCTCTGCGCGCCGAGTGCGTTGATTACTCGGCCGACGTCGTGGATTGCGACGACCTTGTCGACGCGAATCTCGCCGGTCTCGACGTCGACTGCCACTTCCGCGACCTGAACACCGAAAGTCAGCACCTGCATCCCCGCGGGGTTCGGCCCGCGTGCGCCCTTGCCGAGGATCTGCCCGCTTTCGAGCAGGCCGGTGACCTCGGTGAGCGGCCACGAGCTCCCGTCTGCCGAGACGATTTGCCCGTCACGGAGATCGAGCATCCGCTCCTCGAGCTGGAACCGTTGCGCGGCGATCTCGAGGATCTGCCGCTTGGCATCCGCGGCGGCAGATCGAACAGCCGGCCCCATCGACGGGACGGTCGACGAGCCTGCGGAGATCGAGGCGAACGGGCCACGGGCGGAATCGCCGAGCGAAACCTGCACGTGGTCGAACGGAATCCCCAGCTCTTCGGCTGCGATCTGCGCCATTGCCGTGCGCGTGCCGGTGCCGATGTCCTGCATGGCCGTGACGACCTGCGCATGACCGTGAGAGCTGACGCGAATCCACGCGTACGAGGGTGGGCCGCCGCCTCCGTACCAGATCTGTGAGGCAAGACCGATGCCGTGCTTCCACGGGCCCTGGCTGCGAGCGCGGACCTCGTCGCGCTTCGCCCAGTGCGGCTCGGCGCGCCGGTAGCACTCGGCGAGGTTCTTCGACGAGAACGGCCGGTCGTCCGTGCGGTCGGAGTCGGCGTAGTTCCGACGCCGTAGCTCGAGCGGATCGATGTCGAGCTTCCCGGCGATCTCGTCGAGAAGGCACTCGAGCGCGAACGTGCCCTCGACGAATCCCGGAGCACGGAACGCGGCCATCGGCGGCAGGTTGAGCTTCGCCGGGTACTGCGTTGTGCGCACGTTCTCGCACGCGTACAGCATCTTCATCGGGCCCTCGGTCGTGGCGGACCAGCCGGCGAAGCCGACGGCGTTGACGAAGTCGCCGCCGAGCGCGACGAGCGTCCCGTCGGACTTCGCCGCGGCGGTTAGCCGCTGGATCGTCGCGTTGCGGTTGCCGGCCGCGACGTTCTCCTCCCGCCGGGTCAACGCGCACTTGACCGGCCGCCCCGTTCGTTTCGCGAGCTCGGCCGCGATCGGCGTGTAGTCGCCGGGGCCGTTCTTCGACCCGAAGCCTCCGCCCATCGCGTGGCACACGACCCGCACCTTGTCCGGCGCGAGGCCGAGGTGGTTCGCCATCGCGCTGCGGATGCCCCAGATGTACTGCGTCGAGATGTAGATCGTGATCCCGCCGTCCTCCCAGTGGCAGACCGCCTGATGCGTCTCCATCGAGTTGTGCACCACGACCTGCGTCCTGTACTCCGCCTCGACGACGACGTCGGCCTCGGCGATCCCACGTTCGAATTCACCGCGCTCGTAGTGCGCGACCTCGGAGACGAACGACTCCTGCCGCACCGCCTCGTCGGGATCGAGCAGCGGCTCGAGCACGTCCCACTGCACCTCGATCTGTTCGAGGGCTGCCTGTGCCTGCCCGAAGGTCTCGGCGGCGACGGCGGCGACGGCGTGTCCGACGTACCCCGGCTCATCGGTCAGCGCGTCGAGGTCTGGAGGCCCGACCACGGCCCGGACACCGGGCGCCTTACGCGCGGGCTCGAGGTCGATCGACGTGACGCGCGCGCGGGCGTACGGACTCCTGAGTACCGCCGCGTGCAGCATTCCGGGCAGCTGAATGTCCGCCGTGAACAGCGCGTTGCCTCGTGCTTTGTCGGTGCCGTCCACACGTGGAACGCTTCGACCGACGGTCGTGAGAGGCCCTGCGGGCCACTGGTCGAGGGCGTCCTCGTCGACAACGATCCAGACTTCTTCGTAGCGGCCCTCGACTTCTTTTTCGGTGCGAATCAGTCTTGCCACGTGGTGATGGCCTCCTCGATCTTCGGATAGGTGCCGCAACGACAGATTTTGCCGGACATCGCGTGTCGGATCTCATCCCGCGACGGGCTGGGGTTCGCACCGACCAGCGCAGCTGCCGAGACGATCTGGCCCGGCGTGCAGAACCCGCACTGGACGGCGTCGGAGCGAACGAACGAAGCAATCAACGGGTGGTCACGAAGACCCTCGATCGTGGTCACCTCGCGATCGCCGACCGTGTGCACGAGCGTTATGCACGAGAGCGTCGGCACGCCGTCGAGCTGGACGGTGCAAGCACCGCAGTGCCCCTCGCCGCACGCGATCTTCGTGCCAGTGAGCCCGAGGTCTTCGCGCAGGACCTGGGCGAGTGAGCGCCCGACCGGCGCGTCGACCGAATACCGGTCGCCGTTGATGCTGAGCTCAGGCAGGGGTCGTCACCGCCACGATGTCGGCGAGGTGGATCAGCCTGAAGGTCGCCCGGGTGTGCGCCATGCGGTCCCTCTCATCCCCGTCTTCGGGCAAGGTCAACCACATCGCCTGCGCGGCGATCAGCAGCTCGCGGATCTGGTCGAGCTCGCCGCGGTGCCCGTTGGCGCGGTCGTCGCAGGCGTTGAGCGCGAGGCCGAGCACTCCGACGTGATCCTGCTGCCGGGTCCAGAGCAGCGGGGTTGCCATCGAGAGGTACTGGTGGATACGTGCGAGTGCGATCGGCTGCGAGAAGGTGTCGGTGCCCTTCGGTGCCGACGGCTCGACCGGAGGCTCGCCGTTCGCGATGCGGTTGGAATTGCCTGCAAGCACTCCGCGAACCTGTTCGTCGTCCAGCTGGGCGAGCCGCGCGGTGCGCAGGGCGATCAGCAGCGATGCCGGTTGCTGGCCGTACGGATAGTCCGATGCGTACACCACCTGCTCGGGGCCGACGAGCCGGTAGAGGCCGAGCAGGTCGAGCGGGCTCCAGACGGACGTGTCGAAGAAGACTCCAGCCTTCCCTCCCAGCCGGTCGGCGAGCGCAGCGAGGTCGGCGATGCCGGCGTGCGCGACGATCAGCTGCGCGTCGGGGTAGCGCTCGACGACGCGCCCGAGGTCGTCCGCGATCGGCGGGAGCCCGCGCCCGCCGTGGATCAGGATCGGCACCTTGCGCTCGGCCGCGAGCTCGAAGATCGGCGAGAGGCGGTCGTCGTTCAGGAGGAACTTTTGCGCGCGGGGATGGAGCTTGATCCCGCGTGCACCCAGGTCGATGACTCGCTTCGCCTCGCCGATCGGATCCTCGGCGAGGTCGAGACGGACGAACGGGATCATCCGTCCGTTCGAGCGCTCGGCGAACGCGATCGTCCGGTCGTTCCCGGCCTGGAATCCGGGATGCCGGTCGGGCTCGTCGAGGCAGAACATGAAGCAGCGGGAGATGCCGTACTTGTCCATCCCGCGTTCGAGCTCGTCGTAGAGCCCGACCATGCCGTCGATGTCCGTGCCGAGGTGTGTATGGGCGTCGAAGATGTCGGCGCCCTCGGGCAGCTCCTTGCGCAGCTCGTCGTCCCACTGCGCCATCAGAAGCTGAGCACGCTGCAGCGCGTCGTTCACCCTTCGGAGTCTATGCACCGCTCCGTTCGCTCCGCGAACGGACATGTGCCAGGGACAGTCCCAGGAAGCTGGCCGAAGTAGCTGGGCCGTTAGGATCCCGCTCGTGCCCGACGTGCTGATCTACGGCGACAGCGTTCGCAACCCGGAGCTCCGGCATGAGGTGCCCGTGCCGATCACGGACGGTTTCCTCTACGTCGAGAAAGGCGAGCGCCGCGTCGTCGTCCTGCACGCCCTCGAGATCCCCCGGGTTCGCGAAGAGGCTCCCGAGCTCGAGATCGTCCCGCTCGAACAGCTCGACGCCGACGAGCTCTTCTCACAGGGCCTGCAGGACTGGGAGATCCAGAACGAGCTCGTGCTGCGAGGCTGTCGAGAGCTCAGCATCGAGCGGGCGGCCGTGCCCGAGACCTTTCCGCTCGGGCTCGCCGACCACCTGCGCGCCAACGGGATCGAGCTCGTCGTCGACCGCGATCTCTTCGACAACCGCCGTCGCTCGAAGAACGAGACCGAGCTGCGAGGGATCCGGAAGGCGCAGAAGGCCTGCGAGGCCGCGCTCGACGCTTCAAGGGAGCTGCTGCGCCGGGCCCGTCCGAACGGCGCCGGCCTCGAGGTCGACGGCAAACCGCTCACCAGCGAGCGGTTGAAGCGTGTGATCGAGGACGTCTTCGCCGACCACGAGGTGGAGGGGAGCGACATGATCGTCGCGCACGGCCCGCAGGCGGCCGTCGGACACGACCAGGGCTCCGGTCAGATCCTGCCGAACGAGCCGATCGTGTTCGACCTCTTCCCGAAGGACAAGGCAACCGCGTGCTACGCGGACATGACCCGCACCTACGTCGTCGGCGAGCCGACCGACGAGGTCAAGGAGTGGTACCGGGTCGTGAAGGAAGCGCTCGACTCCTCGACGGCCGGCGTCAAGCCCGGTGTGAACGGCCGCTCGCTCTACGAGGGAGTCTGCGAGATCTTCCACGGTGCGGGCTACAAGACGCAGCTCAACAAGGATCCCGGCGAGGTGCTCGAAGACGGGTTCTTCCACGGTCTCGGCCACGGTGTCGGCCTGGAGGTGCACGAGCTGCCGTCGATGGGCCGGACGGGCCAGGATCTCGTTTCCGGCGACGTGATCACGATCGAGCCCGGGCTCTACCGCTCCGGGTACGGCGGCCTCCGTCTCGAGGACCTCGTCCTCGTCACGAAGGACGGCTATGAGGTGATCACGGATTACCCGTATGACCTCACTCCGTGAGTAACACCATCGACACGATGCTCCTCGAGGAGCGTCGGTACGAACCGGATCCCGACTTCGCGCGCCACGCGAACGCCCAACCCGGCATCTACGAGCGCGACTGGGAGGAGTTCTGGGAGACGGAGGGCCGCGAGCGCGTCACCTGGTTCGAGCCCTTCTCCAAGCTCTACGAATGGGAGCCCCCGTATGCCAAGTGGTACCTCGGCGGCAAGCTGAACGTCTGCTTCAACTGCGTCGACCGACATGTCGACGCCGGGAAGGGCGACAAGGTCGCGTACTACTGGGAAGGCGAGCCGGAGGACGAGCGGCGCACGATCACGTTCGCCGACTTGCAGCGCGACGTCGTCCGCTTCGCGAACGCGCTCAAGGAGCTCGGCGTGAGGAAGGGGACGCCGGTCGGGATCTACATGAGCATGGTCCCCGAGCTCCCGGTCGCCATGCTGGCGTGCGCGCGCCTCGGTGCGCCGCACACAGTCGTGTTCGGCGGCTTCTCGTCCGAGGCGCTGTCGGACCGGCTCAACGACATGGAGTGCGAGCTCCTGATCACGCAGGACGAGGGATGGCGCGCTGGCAAGAAGGTGCCGCTCAAACGCAACGCGGACGAAGCCGTCGCTCAGTCACCCAAGGTGCGGAAGGTCGTCGTCCACCGCCGCACCGGCGACGAGGTCGCGTTCGACGAAACGCGCGACGTCTGGTGGCACGAGCTCACGGAGGGCAAGAGCGACGACCCCGCCTCCGCTCCATGTGAGTCGATGGACGCGGAGGATCTCCTCTACCTGCTCTATACGTCAGGGACGACCGCGAAGCCCAAGGGAATCGTGCACACGACCGCGGGGTACCTCGTCGGCGTCACGACGACCCACGACTACATCTTCGACATCAAGCCCGACTCGGTGTACTGGTGCGCGGCAGACGTCGGTTGGGTCACAGGCCACAGCTACATCGTCTACGGCCCGCTGGCGAATGCGACGACCGGCGTGATCTACGAAGGGGTTCCGAACTATCCGAATGCGGAGCGCTGGTGGGAGATCATCGAGCGCTACAAGGTCGACATCCTCTACACCGCGCCGACGGCGATCCGTTCGCACATGAAGTGGGGGCCCGAACACGCAGCTCGGCACGACCTGTCGTCGCTGCGGCTCCTCGGCAGCGTCGGCGAGCCGATCAATCCCGAGGCGTGGATCTGGTACCGCGAGCACATCGGCGGAAACCGCACGCCGATCGTCGACACCTGGTGGCAGACGGAGACGGGAATGATCATGATCACGCCGCTTCCCGGTGTCACGACGACGAAGCCGGGCTCCGCGACGAAGCCGTTCCCCGGTATCTCGCCGGCGGTCTTCAGCGAGAGCGGCGAGGAGGTCGGCCCGGGCGGCGGCGGCTACCTCGTGCTGAAGCGTCCGTGGCCGGCGATGCTGCGCGGGATCTACAAGGATGACCAGCGCTTCCGCGACACGTACTGGTCGAAGTACGAGGACGTCTACTTCGCCGGTGACGGCGCGCGCATCGACGAGGACGGCGACTACTGGCTCCTCGGGCGCGTCGACGACGTCATGAACATCTCCGGGCATCGCATCTCGACGATCGAGGTCGAGAGCGCGCTCGTCGATCACCAGAAGGTCGCCGAAGCCGCTGTCTGCGGCCGGGCCGACGAGCGAACAGGTCAGGCGATCGTCGCCTACGTCACCCTGAAGGGCGGCGAGGAAGGCTCACTCGAGATGCTGGAGGAACTGCGTAACCACGTCGGCAAGAAGATCGGGCCGATCGCGAAGCCGGCGAACATCGTGTTCACGCCCGAGTTGCCTAAGACGCGGAGCGGCAAGATCATGCGGCGTCTGCTGCGTGACGTCGCCGAGAAGCGGACCCTCGGTGACACGACCACACTTGCCGATCCCGCGGTCGTCGAGGAGATCAGGGATCGCGCGACGTCCGACAGCCGCGAGGACTGACCGGCTAGGCGAGCAGCTTCTCGAAGCGCGCGGGATCGTCGAACGGCCCGATCACCGCGAGATTCGCACCCTGTTTCCCGATCACGTCCTGCGCGACGCGACTGACGTCCTCGACGGTCACCTTGCCGATCGCCTCGAGGATCTCCTCCGGGTCGGGCGTCCTTGACTCCAAAACTTGGCGGCGCAGGCCGAACATGATCAGTCCCTGCGACGTTTCGAGCTGCAGGACGAACCGTCCCTTCGCGAAGCTCTTCGCCTTCTCGAGCTCGTCTGAAGGAACGGGCTCGGTCGCGATCTTGTGCAACTCGCCTGCCACTGTGGATACCGCGTCGTCGATGCGGTTGATGTCCACTCCCGCCTGCGCGTAGAGAGATCCTGCGTCGGTGTAGCTGTGGTTGAGTCCGTAGACGTAATACGCGAGGCCGCGGCGCTCGCGAACCTCGGTGAACAGGCGTGACGACATACCGCCGCCGAGCACGGTTGAGAGCACTTGCAACACGTAGCGGTCCGGATGATCGAGCGGGTAGCTATGGACGCCGAGGCAGATGTGCGCCTGGTCCGAGGCCTTCGTGTGCACCTTGACGCGCGGGTGGTCGTCTTGCTCCACCTTGACCGGATCCGGCCGGCCGGTCTCGGCCTCCGCCATGTCGCCGAGCAGCTCCTCCGCGCGCTCGCGCAGGTCGTCGCCGATCTTCCCGCCGACGCCGAGGACCATGCGGGAGGGCCTGTACCAGTGGTCGACGTACCCATTGAACGTGTCGCGGTTGGCGTTCCGGATCGTCTCCTTGCGGCCGATGATGTCCCAGCCGAGCGGCTGGTCGCCATAGAGGAGCTCCTCGTACACGCCGCCGATGAAGTCGCGCGGCGTGTCGTAGTACATGTTCATCTCCTCGACGATCACGCCTTTCTCGCGCTCGATCTCGTCGGGGTCGAACTTGGAGTGCCGGAGCATGTCCACGAGGACGTCGAGCGCGATGTCGCGCGACTCCGCGGCGCACTTGACGTAGTACCCCGTGTACTCCTTGCCCGTGAAAGCGTTGAACTCGCCGCCGATCGCGTCGATCTCCATGGAGATGTCGCGCGCGGTCGGCCGCCGTTCCGTCCCCTTGAAGAACATATGCTCCGCGAAGTGCGCGATGCCGTTCGTGTCGGGGGTCTCGTAGCGCGACCCGGCCGCGAGCATGATCGCGCATGTCACCGACTGCGCAGAGTCCATCGGGGCGGTCAGGATCCGCAGCCCATTGTCGAGCCGTTCGAGGTTGAAGGTGCTCACCGCCGCGATGCTACCGAGGGGGAACATCCCTGCGGCGTTCCTCAGAAACGCTGCAACGCGCGGGAGACCGCCTCCGTCCCGAACTCGATGGCCGCCGCAGGCACGCGCTCGTCGGCGGCGTGGACGACCTCGAGGACCGGAAACTCCTCCGGGAGTCGCATCGGCATGAAGCCGTACGTCTGGATGCCGAGTTGGGAGAAGAAGCGGCCGTCCGTCACGCCGCCCTGGAGCAGCGGCATCGGAATCCCTTCGGGATCGAGCTCCCGCAACACCCCGCTGAGCATCTCGAAGAGGCCGAGGTCGGGCTCAGCCGGACCCGGGTCGTACCGAACGAGCTCGACCTCGATGTCGTCGCCGATGATCCCGTGGAGCTCCGCGATCAGCTGATCGGGCGTGAAGCCGGGAAGGAGGCGACCGTCCAGCTCCAGCTCGATCTCTGCCGGAATGACGTTCACCTTCTGCCCGCCGCGGACGATCGTCGCGTTGACGGTGTTGCGGAGGAGCGTCTCGATCGGGCGGAGCTTCGGCCCGAGGCGGGGGAGCACACGACCGGCGACGCCCGGCTTGAGCAGCGTCAGCATCAACTCTCGCTTCGGCCGCGGCAGCTCCGCGGCGATCGCCTCGATCATGTCGCGGACGATCGGCGTGACGTGGATCGGGAGCGGCTTGCGGTCGAGGTCACGCAGCATCTGCGCGAGCCGAGCCATCGTCCCGTCGCGGTGGATCATCGCCCCGTGGCCCCCGCGGCCGCGCACCGTCGCCTTCAGCCAGCAGATCTGCTTCTCGCCGAGCTGGATCGGGTAGAAGCGCTTGCCCGCGATCTCCTGGGAGATCCCACCCGCCTCTCCAAGGGCATGCCGGATGCCGGCAAAGAGCTCGGGATGCTCCTCGACGAGGAACTTCGCGCCGTAGTCGCCGCCGTTCTCCTCGTCGCTGAGGACGACGAGAACCACGTCGCCCGGCAGCTCGAGCTCGCCTCGCGCAGCACGCAGGAACGCCGAGACGTACATCGCGACGGCGCCCTTCATGTCGACGGCGCCGCGTCCCCAAACTTCCCCCGCGACCAGATCGCCCCCGAACGGGGGCCGTGCCCAGGCCTGGCCCGTGGTCGTCACGACGTCGACGTGACCCTGGAGGAGGAGCGGCCGGCTCTGTCCCTTGCCGTCGAGACGTGCGACGAGATTCGGGCGAGCCGGATCTTTTGCATAGAGCCGGCTCTCGACCCCAGCCTCTCCGAGCAGGCTGCGCACGAACTCGACGCACTCCGCTTCGTTGCCGGGCGGGTTCGTCGTGTCGAACCGGATCAGACGCTGGAGGAGCTCGACGGGGGTCATTGAGGTTAAGTCGCGGTAAAGAATTCGGAGCGGGGCTTGTGACAGTGAGAACCCTGTCGATACCTTGGATTCAACGAAAGGTTGTAACAGATGCTCACCGCCCTCACCATCCTCTTCCTGTTCGCGGCCGCCTGGGCCGTGTCGCGCCTGAGCGCCCTCATCGCGCGCAGAGGGCTGACCTGGTACGACCGGAGGCACCACGCCCCCACCGGCGACCTCCGGGCGAAGATCATCGAGCTGAAGCGCCGCGAGACGACCGTGGGCGTCATCCGGACGGGCATCGCCTACATCGCCTTCGCGCTGGCCGTCGTCTTCGCCGCCGCCCAGCTGACCGGAGGACTCGACCGGCTGAGCACGATCGCCGGCGCATCGTTCGTGCTGATCCTCGTCGCGTTCTCGGCCCAACGCGTTCTCGTCGACATCATCGCCGGCTTCAGCATGTTCACGGAGAAGTGGTACTCCGTCGGCGACACGATCGCGATCCCGACGATGGAGCTGCAGGGCATTGTCGAGGAGGTCTCGCTCCGCCGGACGAAGCTCCGCTCACTCGACGGCGAGGTGATCAACATCCACAACTCGCAGATTCCCGCGGTTCGGGTGTTGCCCGGCGGGCTCAAGGAGTTCGACGTCGAGCTGGTGGCCAGCAACCGCGAGGCGGCCGAGGTGCTCATCGAGCACGTGTCATCGATCTTGCCGGTGGGGCCCACGACGTTCGTCCAGCGTCCCGTCATCCACGAGGTCGACGAGCTCGCACCCGGGCTCGTGCGGCTGCGCATGCGCACGGCGGTTGCGCCTGGGCGCGAGTGGCTCGTGCACGGCTTCTACAACGATCTGCTCAAGGAGCGTGCCGACAAGCACCTGATCGTCCACGGCCCGATCGTGCTGACGGTGGACGAGCGGGCGGCACGCAGCTTCGCCCGGGCCAGCGCAGAGTCGCGCTGGGCCGGCGCCCGCTAGAGCGCGGAGACCGCGGCCAGCAGGCCGTCGACTTCGTCGGCGGTGTTGTAGTGCACGATGCCGGCTCGAACGGCTCCACCGCTGTCTTCGAGGCCGAGGCGCTTCATCACCTCGACCGCGTAGTAGTTCCCCTGCCAGACCGCGAAGCCGGCGTCGCCCAGCCGCGTGGCGGCCTCGCGCGTCGGCACGCCGTCGACGTTGAAGGCGAAGGTGGCAACGCGGCCTTCCATCGTCGGGAGCCCGTAGAGCTTCACCTTGTCCGG
>Ga0157376_10002557_pt1 | contig 12354 bp, 30 predicted proteins | sample M45metaG_FD_121801 | JGI IMG/M metagenome (GOLD analysis project Ga0157376, IMG submission 121801) | Miscanthus rhizosphere microbial communities from Kellogg Biological Station, Michigan, USA - M4-5 metaG | ecosystem: Host-associated > Plants > Roots > Rhizosphere > Soil | place: USA: Michigan... | reverse complement strand
CGCCTGGGCGTGGCGCAGCTCCTCCCGCACCAGCCGGCGCACGACCGGCGTCAGCAGCGCCAGCAGCGCCTCGTCGCCCGTCACGAGGCCGCTCGCATCCGCTGCCGGTACTCGCGCCGGCGCGCTGTCTCGCACGCTCTGCACTCGCCGCGAACGCCCCGCTGCGGATGCTTGTCGGAGCGTCCGAACGCCTCCAGCGGCTTCCAGGCGTCGCAGGCGGGGCAGTAGGCGGTGCCGTCGCGCACCTTCGTGTGCCGCTTCGCGTCGCAGTCGCGGCAGCGGCTGACCCGGCGCACCCCGTTCACGTAGCGGATCGTCGACTGCGCGCCACAGTCGGGGCAGACGCCGGAGCGCTGGGCCTCCGTTCGTGTCGCCCACATCTTCTGGCGCGCCTCTTCGTCGCAGGCGTAGCGGACGGCGCTGTTCGTCACGCCCAGCTCGCGGCCGATCGCCGCGTACGTCCAGCCCTCGCGGCGCATCGCCCTCGCCACCCCCCAGTCGAACCTGCGCGCGGCAGCCACCTACAGCTTCTTCAGGATCGCAGCGTGCAGGTCGCGGGCGGAGAGCAGGATCCCGTTCCACTCGACGCGCGAGCGGTCGTCCGCGGGCTCGGCGATATCGACGCGCTTGATCAGCTCGTGCAGCCAGTCGGCGATCTGCTCGACCTCGAGGTCAACCAGCAACTTGTCCACAGGGCCTCCTTGTCCATGTTATGTCCAGGTTCTCGTGGTTCAGTACTTGCGCGGTACAGCTTTTCTTGCCCGCAAATAGCGGGAATTTGACAGGGGGTGTACGGTTTCGCGTGAAGCCAGCCCAGCAGCAGCAGCAGGCTGGCTGGCGGTGTCGCAGCCCAAGCCGGGCAGCCCCTTCAAAAGTGTGTGTAAACAGAGCCAGCCAGCGGCGGCTCCGCTTCGCTCCGCCCGCGCTGCTCGCTACCTTCGCTAGAGCTACGCCTTCACGGCGGGTCATAGACCGAGCCGCTCGCGCAAGCTCGCGCGCTCCGTCAGCCAGGCGTTCTCGCGCTGCAGCCACTCCTTCTCGCGGATCTTCCACACCTCCAGCTCCTCCTGGGCTTCGACCAGCTCCGCTCGCAGCCGCCGGCCGTGCGCGAGCAGCTTCGCGCAGTGCTCCTGGCACTCTTCCAGCTCGAAGGCCGCCTTCTTCGCGGCCAGGTAGTTCGGTTCCTCCCAGGGCAGACGGACCACGTCGACACTCACGCTTCCTCCTCGATGAGACAGGTGTGGCGAGGGATGTCTGCTGGCAGCGGCTGCTGACAGTCAAAGAGGTGGATGACTGGTCTACCAGCGTAGGCGATCACACGAACCACCGGGCAGTCCGTACGGTGCGCCATCACACTATTTTCCCATTCGGTGAGAGAATAGTCCCTGCTCACGCTCATTTCCCGTTCAGGAAGTCGTCGAGTCGGAGCGCGACGAACCACTCGGAGCGGTTGCGGCGGAAGCAGACGATCGGCACCGTTCCGGCCGGCGCTTCCGTGGTCGACTGCTTCAACCACTCGAAGATGTTCGTCCGCTCCTGGTGCTTCGACTCGACATGCAGGGTTCCGAGCGCGTGACCGAACGCGAGATGGTCGCCCGAGGCCTCGAGCCCGCGCACCTCGATCCCGACCGCCTCGAGCCGGCCCTTCACCTCGCGCTCCGCGCGGACGCCCTTGTCGCGCGACATCTTGCTCACGCGCGTGTCTCGCAGGACGTGCAGAGCGGCAGGATCGGCATCAGCCGCATCTGATCCGGGTGGACGTTGTCGCCGCGGTGCCCCCAGACGCAGCGGTTCAGCCCCTTCGCTTCGGCGCGCCGCTCCAGCTCGTGGAGGTAGGCGGCGACGTCCGGGAACCACGTCTCCAGCTCCTGCATCTCGCCCGGCCGCGCGAACGCACCGCAGAGGCACTCGCCGGACATGTGGAGCAGATCGGAGACGCGGTTGCGGCGCAGGCCCTCCGCTTCGAGGAAACGGTACACGTCGCTCTTCGACCACTGGGCGATCGGGTTCGCCCACACCTGGGCACCAATCCGCCGCCAACCCTGCCCGTCCTCGGCCAGGTCGGCGTGCCGCATCCGCCGCACCGACTCCTGGGCGCGCTGGCCGGTCGCGAGGATGATCCGGTCGCCCCGGTGCGTCTTGTGCTCGCGGATCAGTCGCTCGATCTTCCGCTCCTTCAGCCGCCGGTACACGTACGGGTGCCCGGTTGCGCCGGGGAAGCCGTAGCGGTCGACGATGTACTCGTAGGTCTGCTCGACTCGGTCGGCGTGCAGCTCGAGCAGCGGCCAGTCCTGGGCGCGACAGGTGTCGCGGACGAACTCGCGCGTCTCCTCGATGCCGATGCCGGTGTTGATGTGGACGGCGGCGCTGAAGCGTGGGTGCCGCGCCGTGAGCGCGGTGGAGCAGAGGCTGTCGTGGCCGCCGCTGAAGAGCGCGAACACATGCGACGGGTCGTGCTCGGCGATCGCGTCGTCGAGGATGCTCACGGGCTGATCACCTTGACCGGGATCCCGCGCTCGCGCGCCGCGTCCATGCAGTGCTTCGTTCCGCGCGACTCGCCGTCCCAGAAGGCGAGCACCAGGTCGGGATCCTTGTCCAGCATCTCCAGGTTGCGGATGATCCCGGCCCGCTTGCCGTGCTCGTGCCAGTCGGCCATGTACACCTCGACACGCCGCCCGAACTCGAGCGCGGAGTCGCCGGCGACCCAGTCGGGCCGCGAGCCGCCGCCGTGGAGCACGGTCAAGTCCGAGTGGGCCCGTGCGAGGTCGTAGATGCGCGCGCGGATCGGGTACGGGTTCGCCCAGCTCCGCGAGCCGGTGACGACGACTCTCACCCGATCCCCTTGATGTCCTCGATGAAGCGCTCACGGTTGATCTGCGCCGACGCGAGCACTGGCACCAGCACGTAGTAGCGCGCGCTCGCCCCCGGGCTGTAGCCGAGCACGAGCGCCAGGTCGTCGACCAGCGTGTCGAGCACCTCCGCCCCGTTCTCCTGCTCGTCGTCGGGGACCTTCACCGTCCAGGTTTTCCGGCGGCGGCCCGGGCCAGCGGGCCGCCGCCGCCGCGCATGCCCACAGGTCGGGCAAACCCCCAACCCGGAGGCGTCATGCACAGAGGCGTGCTCGGCCCCCTCGAGGGTCGGAGGGTGCGGGTCGAGGGGCGCGACAGGCTGAACCCTGTCCCCCTTCAACGTCCTCAGCTTGCCGGACTTCGTCGGCAGGCACCACCACCAGACGCCGTCGACGAGGAAGATCGCCGCCCGGTGGCCCTTGCCGGGGAGCCCGGTCACATCAGCGTGGCAGCCCGCGCAGAGCCCGCACAGGTTCGGGATCACCTTCCCCTGCACCTCGATCCAGTTCCGTTCGCCACGGCCGCCCAGGTGGCTCTTGCGGATGATGTGGTGGCCGTCGTCAGCCCACTTGCCGCAGTTCGGGTTCGAGCACTCGGGCCCCACCTTGTAGTCGGGGCCGAACGCGGTCGTCACATCCCAGACGTCCAACCCGACGAGCGTCACTCCTCCCCCCCCCGCCACTCCCGCAGCATCTCGTCGATCAGCTGCAAGAGCCGGTGGACAGCCCAGGCGATGCCGCCGAACACGATCGGGAGCGCCAGCCAGCCAGGCATCACTGCCAGGCCACGCAGTCGGAGCGGAAGCCGCACCAGTCGCACGCCCAGTCGTGATACTCGCCGAGCGTCGGCCACGGCTCCTCCGGCCCCAGCACCGTGAAGTAGAACTGGATCGTGGCGGCGATCATGCGCACGTTCTCGCGCATCCGCTGCCGTTGCGCCACGCTCGGCGCGACCAGCAGCCGCGGCGTGTCGAGCGGCGTCTGGATCGACACGGTCGAGGTCTTCTCGGTCGCTGAGACGACATGGAAGGCGACCGGCTTGCCGGCGTGCTCGTGGTAGATGCCGCCCTGCACCCGCCAGTCCTCCTTCGGCTTCGACTGCTTCCGCTTGCCGGTCTTGATGTCGATCATCTCGTGCTCCGTCTCGACGTCGTAGCGTCCACGTACTGGTACGGGAGCGCCGAAGTCGACGTCGATCCACTGCTCGACCGCGAGCGGCTGCACCCTCGGTGAGACCTGGTTGTGGTACTCGCCCAGCATCAGCTTGCCGCGCGCGTGCGCCAGCTCCTCGGTCGTGTCCCAGATGATCAGCCCGACCTCCTCCTTCTCCTCCAGGGAGGCGGGCCAGGCGACGTCGTCGTAGTAGTCGAGCAGCGCCCCGGTCGGCAGATCGTCCCGGGTGGAGATCTTCTCGCGGAACGAGTACTCGAGCGCCTCATGGACGGCGGAGCCGATCGCGAGTCCCTCGCCGGCGCGCTCCTTGCGACCCAACACGTAGCGCTGACGGAACGCCTCCGGGCAGCGCTGATGCTTCGAGATCGAGGTGGGCGACAGGTGGTCGGGCAGCGCTGCCGGCCACGGCTCCATGCGGTGGCCGCCGTTCGAGACGTCGAGCGCGTGCGCGAGCGCGTACTGCTGGATCGTCAGGCTCACACCATCTCCCAGACGATCGCGTGCCGCTTCCGCTTGCCCTCGCCGATCAGCACCGTCTTGCCGCTGTCCTGCAGATGCCCACGGTCGACCAGCTCGCGCCGGCGCGTGCGCAGCCCAGAGTCCTCCTGCGGCGGCCAGCGGAAGTCCTTCCGGTTGCGCTCGTAGACGACCATCAGCAGCTTGTCGTGGAAGGGGCCGAAGCGGTCGAAGCAGTCGAGCACGGCCAGGTGGCTGGCGCGCAGCTGCTTCGGCGTGATGCTCTCTGCTGCCTCGTGCGATGTCCACGGGTCGCTGCGGCGCGCCCGCGGGCGCTCGTCCGGCTGCTCGAAGAACGAGAGCTGGTCGCCGTTGTCGTCGTCGCTCATCTCGCGGCCTCCCAGATCGAGCCCTCAACCTGCAAGGGCACCAGGTTCACGTCCCACTCGGTGGAGCCGCCCGCCGCGCGCCGGTAGGCGTCCGCGAACAGGCGCGCGCCCCGCTCGAGCAGCCAGTTCTTCAGCTTCACGTCGCCGGTCAGGCAGAAGACGCCCGGCGGGGCCATCATCCGGTAGACCCGGCCTCCGTGCTCGCGCATGAACGCGACCGCCTCAGCCGCCGTCACCAGGGGGCGATGTCGTCGATCGCCGGCTCGATCGGACCCGGGTCGCCGTACCCGGCGGGCGAGGCGACCGTCGCCGCTGGCGGTGTCGGCTCCGCGGGCGCGGGGGTGTTGTAGATCCGGCTCGCCCAGAAGAGCGCGATCTGCCACTGCGCCTCCGGGTCGCGGCGCTCCTCCGGCGGCAGCAGCGGCAGCGTCTCGAGCGCCAGCTTCGCCCCGACCGAGAGCGCGATCCGCCACGCCTGATCGTCCTTGGCCGGCTTCGGCTGGTCGTAGCCGTTCGCGTTCCTCGGAGCCGCCGGCGGCGGTCCGCTGCCGGGGCCGATGGCGCGCGCACCTTCGAAATACCAGTTCTCGAAGATGCGGTCGCGCCCCTGGCGCTCCTTGTAGACGACCTCCGCGGCGACCCGTTCGCCGCTGTCGCGGTAGCGGCGCATCTGCTCGCCCAGCTCGTGCTGCTGCGAGGTGACTTCCTGCACCGTCTTCATCGTGCCGTTGATGCTGACCGGGGTCGGGTCGATCTTCGCCGTGTACCAGGTCTTGCCGCCGCGCTCGCTCTGCTGCACGTCGCGGATCGTCGTCTCGATGATCATGCCCCTCCCTCGCGAGTGATGGTTCTTGCTGTACCCGATGATGGCGGTCGGGTCGGACGGAGCCAGGCGCTCGAGGCGCAAATTGCGGGTGAAATTTTCGGCACGTCCGCAGCCTGTACCTAGACTCGGAACGAGAGGCGTGCTCGGGCCTGGGGGGCTGGATGCCCGAGCTGGCAGTGAGAGTCGAGCGAGTCGGGTTGCTGCTCGCGACGATGAACGACCCGTACCCGCGCCCGCGCGGCGCACTCGACACGCAGTCCGGCCCGTCAGCGAGCCGCTACCTGCCCTGCGAGACCTGCCGTGCGAGCGGCTGGGTGCACCGCCGCGGCGGCTGGGTGCTCTGTCTCGTCTGCGACGGCAGGGCCTGGAAGCGCCGCCAGGACGAGCCGCAGTGGGACGCCTACCTGGAGATGCCTCTGGAAGACGCTGTAGGGCTCCCTACGGCCCCGCCGGCCCGCCAGGTGGATCCCGCGCTCGATGCGTCCAGCTTCGCCTGGGAGCGCGTCCGTGCGACCTACGACCGCCACGGCAGCTACCGCGAGCTGCGGCTCTGGCTCGAATGGCTGGCGGACGCGGCACCGTGGCGCTACCGGCTCGTCCGCACCGTCCTCGTCGACGGCGACGACCTCGAGCTGGACGCAGCCGGCGAGCGGGAGCTGCGGCTCGGCGTGCTGATGATCGCCGTCCGCATGCGCACCGTGCGCGTGCCGAAGTGGCTGCTCGAGCGCGAGGCCTCGAACGGGCGCAACCAGACGATCCAGAGCCTCGCCGCCGAGGGGAGGACGGCTGGCGAGATCGCGCGCAAGCTCGGGATACCGAAGAGCACAGTGCGCAAGTACCTGAAGCGCATGGATGGTAGGCTCACTGCGACCCGGAGACCCGCTTCGGCTGGGAGGTAAGGGGAAGTTGTCGGGCGGTAGCCTGCTCGTGGATCTTCAGGCCGGTCGGCGTCGGTACCTCGTTGAGAACCTCGCGGACCAAGGGCTCTCGATCTCGGAGATCGCGGAGCAGCTCGGGCTCTCGAAGAAGGCTGTCCGGCGGAGGGTGCGCGCCTGGCGGCGCAAGAACCAGCGGGAGCGCGAGGCGATCCGGGCGTATGCCGCTTGGTGCCTGAACGCGGCACGGGAGATTCCAGAGCTAGTCCGTCGCAGCCAGGCCGCGGCTCGGCGCGTGCGAGCGTACGGTGGCGAGGTCGAGGGGCACGTCGACCTGCTCGCGGTGATCGAGCGCGACAAGGCGATCTGCCACATCTGCGACGAGCCGGTTGAGCCGCGCGATCTCGCGTTCGACCACGTCGTGCCGGTGCTGCACGGCGGCGGCCACACGGTCGAGAACGTGCGCGTAGCGCACTCGCGCTGCAACAGCGCGAAGGGCGCGAGGCTCTAGGTCAGCGTGGGAAAGAACCCTCCTCCCGCCGTCAGGATGCGAGCCAGCGTTCGATGTCGGCGCGCAGCCAGATCGAGCCGCAGCGAAGCTCCGCGACAGGCGCGGGCAGCTTCCCCTGCTGCTTCCTCGAGCGGAGCGTCGAGCGGGGGATGCCCGCCATCAGCTCCACCTCGTGCGAGCCGACGAGCGAGCCCTCGAGCAGCGGCTCCGAGGCGCTGGCGAGCCGTTCTAGCTGCTCGCCCACCTCGTCCAGTTCGGCCCTGATCCGGCGTAGCCGGCCGGGCATGGTGGCACTCACGACAGTCCGAGCGCTTCGCGCGCCTGCTCCAGCGCCTTCGGGTCGAGCGCGGCGCGGATCTTCGGGTCGAAGACGATCACGCAGAGCGCGTCGACCAGCTTCTTGTGGTCGAGCCACTCGACGGGCCAGCCACCTGGGGCCGAGAACTGCTCGGCGTCGGCAAGTGCTTCTAGCTCGTTCATGGTTCCTCCCTTGGTTGACTGAGAGCGCGCTAGGCGCGCTCCCCCCGGCCGATCAGCCGCAGGTCTTGCGGCTTCACGCCGAAGCTGAAGTTGGCGTGGCCGGCGGTGTTCTCGGCCACGGGCGACACGTTGGTGAAGACGGCGTGGACGCCGGTGACGACGTAGACGCCGGGGAGGCTCGCGTGTGCGATCGACACGCGGTCTCCGACGTTCGGTAGGTACGTGATCATGGTTCCTCCTTGGGGTTGACTGAGCCCCCGCTAGGCAGCGGGGGTGTCGAGCAGCTCGGCGGTGCAGGGCTCGCAGTAGGCGAGCGTCCACAACGCCGGCTCCGGGAAGTAGCGCCAGGTGGTGGCGACGAAGTTGCCGCAGAGCGTGCAGCGGCACGGCTGGGTGACCTGCTTCCAGGTCACGCCGACTCCCACTTGAGCGCCGATGCGTCGAACCAGCGGTTGTCGAAAGGATCGTTGTCGTAGCGCACGAGCACGCGCTCGCGGCCCTGGGCGCGCTTAGCGCGAACGACGGTCGCGCGCCGCCCGCTGGGCGTGCGTACGGCCTGTCCTTGCTTGAAGCCTGAGATGGGCATGGTGCCTCCCTTGGGGTTGACTGAGAGGGGGCTTACGCCCCCACCTCCGCTGCGCTCTCGATCCAGGCGTCCGCGATCTCGAGCCAGTCGACCTGGTCGAGCGCGTAGCCGAGCAGGTCGCTGAAGACCAGCCAGCCGTCCTTCGAGGTGTCGGGCGCAAGCTCTTCGCGCACCCAGTCCTTGAGCGCGTCCGCGACCGCGATCCGCGGCGAGCCGTTCCAGGTACCGCGCTCCCACACTGCCGCCTGGACGATCTCCATCGTCGCCTCGTAGATGCCCTCGTCGTTCGAGAGCCAGAGGTTGATGTTCCAGGTCGGGTAGTTCTTCCAGCCGTTGTAGGTCTGGTCGTCCATGACGATCCTCCTTGGGGTTGACTGAGGGGCCGCTCGAGGCGGCCTCCTGCGATCTAGAACGTGACCTCGTCGGCCGTGTAGATCTGGATCGGATAGCGAGCCCCGCAGGGGTCGAGGTGGACGAACTCGTGATCCTCGTCGGGATCGACGGCGCAGACGGCGTAGAAGGCACCGTGGGCCGTCTCGACCCGGTAGGAGTGGTTCCCGCAGCCGTCGCACTGCTCGCCGCCGATGTACTCGCCGAGCTTGTTGTGAACGTCCTCGACGTCCTCGGCGACGAAGTGCGGGTAGTCGCGTGAGCGGGGCCGAAATGCGTAGACGTGGTCGGGCATGGTTCCTCCCTGATGGGTTGACTGAGCCCGCCGAAGCGGGCCTCGTTACTTGATCTCCTCGCCGAAGATCAGCCCGGACGCGAGCCTGGGCAGCACGTAGTCGTCGAGCGTCCAGCCGGCGACGTCGTGACCGCCGATGACGACGACGATCTCCTTGTCGATGATCGGCTGCGAGGTGCCGCCCCAGCCGACGTGCCGCTCGACCTCGAACGACTCCATCAGTGCGTAGTTGTCGGGCAGGAGCGCCTCGACGTTGCGGACGGCGAGCGCGCCGCGGACGACCGCGAAGCGGGCCTCGCCGTCGATGCAGGAGCGGTACAGGTCGGGCGCGCTAGCGACCCGCTGCGCCGCCTCGGGGGTGAGGTTGTGCATGGTTCCTCCAGTGGGTTGACTGAGGGGCCGTGAGGCCCCGTGCTAGGCGAGGAACTTGCGCACCCAGTCCTCACCGAACGCGCCGAAGCGGCCCGGGTTGTGGACGAACGTCTGCGGCCCGTCGTTGATGATCATCACGACCGGACCGCCGTAGACGCTGCCGACGAACGTGTACGTCTCGCCGCCCGTCGTCGCGCTGAGCGAGTACTGCCCGGCGATGCCGCTGCGGCGGGTGACCTCGAGCTTGAGCATGGTTCCTCCAGTGGTTGACTGAGAGGCCGCCGGGGCGGCCCTCGAGCTAGAAGCGTGCGAAGTAGTCCTCGACGGCTTCGCGCAGGTCGTGCGTGTAGTGGCCGTGCGACGTCGTGCGCAGGTCGTCGGCGCGAGCCACCCAGGTCACGAACTCCGTGTTGTAGATGGCGAGGATCGCGACCACGTCCGACGTCCTCGTCGCGCGTGCCGCGACCACGGTCGCGCCGTTCGGCAGTGTCTCGCCGGGCGTGGGGGTGGTGATGGTGCTCATGGTGAAGCCTCCTGGTGGTTGACTGAGAGCCCCGCAGGGGGGGGCTCCTAGAGCCGTACAGGCCTGATCTCGGCGTAGCCGCAGTCGCGGCACTCGCGCACCTCGTGCGTGTAGCCGAGCACGTAGTCCCAGTTCTTCCAGCCGTGAACGTGGTTCTTCTCGGCCTCGAGGCGGGCGGCGGTCGCCTTCTCGGCCTCGCGTCGGGCTGCGGTGGCGCGTCGCTGGTTGGCGCGAGCGATCGAGCGCCCGCGGTCGAGCGCCAGCGACTGCTCGTAGCTGATCTTGCGCTTCATCTAGATGCCCGTCTCGACGCCGCGCGCCCAGGCGATCAGCGCGGGGATGGTGGCGACGAAGATCGCCGCCAGGACGATGATCAGTCCCATGGTGATGTACCTCCGAGGTTGACTGAGAGGGCCTCTCGGCCCCCTTCTAGCTGGTGACCGCGTGGAACGCGAGACTGTGGATCTCCCAGCGCCCGCCCTCGCTGCTGCGCAGCGCTTGGGCGGTGGCCTTGCGGAAGCCAGCGTTGATGTTCGCGGCGCGAACCTCGAACGTCTCCTCGACGACGCGCCCCGTCCCGTTCTGGAAGACGGCGCGGTACGTGATGGTCTTCATCGTGATCCCCCTTGGGTTGACTGAGGCCCGGCTAGCGGGTCTCTGCGAGCAGCGTCTCCATCGCCGCCCCGAACTTGTGATGCTCGGCCTCGGCTTCGGCGTCCGCCAGGTTGCGACAGGTGGTGCCGAGCCAGCCGCAGGAGCAGATCGGGCGCACCCGATCGTTCGGCCGCCGCACGATCATCGTGTCGTGTTCCATCGTGTCCTCCGTGGGTTGACTGAAAAGCCTGGAGTAGCTCGCCGGGGCACAACACCCAGCTTCCAGGACAGTCTTTCGACCGGTCATCGTCGCCAGCGTTCTCGAGCCCCGGTCGACACCCGTGGGTGCCTCACCTGTCGGTGATCTTCAGAGTCAAGCGCGAGCGCTGTTGGTGCAGCGCGACGATGCGTAGGAGGAGGATTCTCTCCGCAGGCCCTCGTTGACGCTTACCCAGCGCCCCCTCTGCCGTCCCTTGGCGCATCGTGCGCTGGTGTCCGAGCTAGTGAGCTTCTCCCGTGGAGCCGGTGGGCGATGCTCCCACTCAGACCGGCCCCTAGGGCCTCGCCACACGCTTCCCAGGCTCAAGGCCTGGCCGGGAGGGCTTCTTCCGGGCGGCTCGCCATCCGGCGGCCGAGATCGGAAGGTAGCACCGCTTAGACAGACTGTGTAGCCCATCCCGTCCATGCTGAGGTGATGCTGAGGAATGCCTGACCATCCGGACATCGTCCAGGAGCCCAGCGAGGAGCCGCGCGAAGGCACGCTCGCCTGGCTCCAGCAACAGCCCCACCTCGACGTCCAAGGCCTCAGCGTCCCCAACGTCCACCGGATCGTCGACGGCTCGACACTCGCCCCACTCGATGACAACCCAGGCACATGCCGCGTCATCCGCCCCAACGAAGCAGGACGCTGCCGCGCCCCAGCAACCCGACGCTACGGCATCTGCATCGGACACGCAGGCGGCGGCATGCGAGACTACGCAGGAGCCGCCCAGAAAGCACACGCCGCCAAAGCACGCCTACGAGTCAGAAGGCAGCTACTCGGCATCGGGCCAGCCAGAGTCGGAAACCCCAGGCAGCACGCGCGGTTGCAGGCGCTCGAGCGCGCCGAAGCGCTTGCCGAAGCGCTCGTCTCAGCGCCCCTCGATGATGCCAGTCTTGGCACCATCGAGCGCCAGATCGCCGTCGTCAGGGCCTTGGATGCGACGTTCCCGCTGCAGCAGACGAGCGTGGAACTCGAGGTGCCAGCAGACCCGGGCGAGGTAGCTGGCATGGGCTGGCAGGCGATGCAGCAGCTAGCAGCACGCCTGACCAGCACCTGACCAGCGTGCGCTAGCCCGCATGGTTGAGCCATGCGCATGGTGAGCACACACACGCAGCGTGGGGCGTGAGCACGCATGGCTGCACGCATGCACGCTTGCTCGTGGGGCGCTCGGGTTGACGCGCACGCGATCTACGGGCGCACGCGCAGCGTGCTCGCGCGCGTGTACTAGAGGGGGGGGGCGGCAGCCCCCTCCCCCCCGCGCGAGCGGCGCGGCGCGGGGCCTGTATCCGGGCCCCAGCCCGTGCGTGGATGCGGCTTCTGTGTCCCCCCTCCCCGCACGTGGCTGCGGTGTTTCGGTTCTGGGGCCCTGTTTCCGCAGCCTGACAGGCCGTTTTACGTTTCTTCACAGATCAGCAGCTCTTGCTTTACGATGCTTGACGATGCAGGTGAACTTCCGTCTGGACGATGAGAGCTTCGCGCGGCTGCAGGCAGCAGCGAGACGCGAGGGGATCCTGGTGAGCGAGTGGCTGCGCCGGCAGGTTCAGCGGGGCCTGGGGGTGGAGCAGGATCTGGTTTCGAGGGTGAGCGAGCGGGTGGGCCTCGAGGTGGCCCGCCGGGTGGAGGCTGCGCTCGTGGACGTCCTGGACGGTTTCGAGGATCGTGTTGCCCGGCGCGTGGTCGATCGCGTGACCGGGATGTCGTAGGGGGTCCCTACTTGAAGGAGCCTTGATGGCTGAGTGCTTGTACATCACGTCCGGGACCCAGGAGAACCCTG
>Ga0157376_10002556_pt1 | contig 12354 bp, 13 predicted proteins | sample M45metaG_FD_121801 | JGI IMG/M metagenome (GOLD analysis project Ga0157376, IMG submission 121801) | Miscanthus rhizosphere microbial communities from Kellogg Biological Station, Michigan, USA - M4-5 metaG | ecosystem: Host-associated > Plants > Roots > Rhizosphere > Soil | place: USA: Michigan... | reverse complement strand
GCCTGGCGCCATCGCGCGGGCGGTGTGCTGCTCTCGAGTTCGGGATCGTTCCCCGTCGACAAGGCGGCGCTGCAACGGCCCGACCTGCTGGCCGGCCGCACGCCGCGCACGATCAACATGAGCACGATCGGCGACGATTTGCTGCGCGAGAGTTCGCCCGCGTTCGGGCCGAAGATCGAGGCGCTGGTGGTCTACAACAGCAACCCGGTCGCCGTCGCGCCGCAGTCGCGCAAGGTGGTCGCCGGCTTCGGCCGCGAAGACCTGTTCACCGTGGTGCTGGAACATTTCCAGACCGACACCGCCGATTGGGCCGACTACGTGCTGCCCGCCACGACTCAACTCGAACACTGGGACGTGCACCTGGCTTACGGCCACACCGACGTGCTGCTCAATCGGCCGGCGATCGCGCCGGTCGGCGAGGCACGTCCGAACACGCAGATCTTTCGCGACCTGGCCCGGCACATGGGTTACACCGACGCCTGTTTCGCCGACGACGACCTGACCCTGTGCCGCCAGGCCTACGGGCAGCGCGTGGACTTCGAACAATTGCTGGCGCGCGGCTTCGCCACGCTGCAGATTCCCGATGCACCTTTCGCGCAAGGAGATTTCCCCACCGCCTCCGGCAAGTGCGAATTCTTCAGCGAACGGTTGGCGCGCGAGGGACTCGATGGATTGCCGGACCACGTGCCGAATTACGAGGTGCCGGGCACGTCATCGCGTTACCCGTTGGCCATGATCTCGCCGCCCGCGCGCAATTTCCTCAACTCCAGTTTCGTCAACGTGCCCAGCCTGCGCGAGATCGAACGCGAGCCCATCCTCGAGATGTACGCGGGCGACGCCGCTGCGCGCGGCATCGTTTCGGGCGCCGTCGTGCGCGTCTTCAACGATCGCGGCGAATATCACTGCAAGGTCCAGGTGTCGGATCGCGCGCGCGCCGGCGTCGTTAACGGCCTGGGCGTGTGGTGGCGCAAGTTCGGCCTGGCCGGCACCAACGTGAACGAGCTCACCAGCCAGAACCTCACCGACATGGGACGCGGGCCGGTCTTCTACGATTGCCTGGTGGAAGTTCAAGCCGCGTGAAAAGGCGTCTTGTCATGGGCATGGGCGGTGCGGTGCTGGCGGCGGCCGCGGCATTGATGCTGTCCGGCTGCGCCGACCTGGGCTACTACTGGCAGTCGGCGACCGGGCACATCAAGGTGATGGGCGCGGCGCGGCCGGTGGACGACTGGCTCGGCGACGCCGATGCCCCGGCGCGGCTGAAAGAACGCCTCGCGCTCAGCCAACGAATTCGCAACTACGCGGTCAGCGAACTCAAGCTGCCGGACAACCCGAGTTACCGGCGTTATGCGGACTTGCATCGCACGGCCGTCGTGTGGAACGTCGTCGCGGCGCCGCCGTATTCGCTCAAGCTCAAGAGCTGGTGCTTCCCGGTGACCGGCTGCGTCAATTACCGCGGTTACTTCGACGAGCCTTCGGCGCGTGCCGAGGCCGCGCGGCTCGCCAAAGGCGGCGAGGAAACCAATGTCTACCCGGTGCCCGCCTATTCGACGCTCGGCTGGATGAACTGGGCCGGCGGCGACCCGCTGCTCAACACCTTCATCTACTACCCGGAAGGCGAGCTCGCCCGCATCATCTTCCACGAGCTCGCCCACCAGGTCGTGTACGCGAGCGGCGACACGATGTTCAACGAGTCGTTCGCCACCTCGGTGGAGCGTCTCGGTGGCGCGCGCTGGCTCGAGACGCAGGCCTCCGAAGCCGCGCGGCGCGACTACGCCGAATACAACGGCCGGCGCAACCAGTTCCGCGCGCTGGCGCTGGCCACGCGCAATCGCCTGGAGCAGATCTACAAGACGCAAAGCGGCGCCGAGCGCGAGGCGCAAAAGCAGCAGGCGCTGAAGGATTTCCACGAGCAGTACCTGAAGTTGCGCGCCAGCTGGCCGGGCGATCCCGCGCGCTTTCGCGGCTACGACCGCTGGGTCGAGCAGGCGAACAACGCGTCGTTCGGCGCGCAGGCTGCCTACGACGACCTGGTGCCGGGGTTCGAGGCGTTGTTCCGGCGCGAGGGCGGCGACTGGAAGCGGTTTTATGATGCGGTCAAGCAACTGGCCAAGCTTCCCAAAGAAGAACGCCACGAGTTGCTGAAGGACACTTCATGAAAATCCGTCGCACAGACACGGCCTGCGGAGGCGCCATTGGCTGACCTGCATATCACCCGCGAACACACGCTCGGCCTGGCCGAAGCGCGCAAGCTCGCATTCAAGTGGGCGGAAGCCGCCGAGGAGCGCTTCGACATGGAGTGCACCTACGAGGAAGGAAAGACGAGCGACCTCGTGACGTTCACGCGCGCAGGCGTGGACGGCGAGCTCAAGGTGACCAAGGATAGGTTCGTGCTCGATGCGCGCCTGGGTTTCCTGCTCGGTGCCTTCAAGGACCGCATCGAGAGCGAGATCGTGAAGAACCTCGACGAGCTGCTCGCGCACGAATCGCCCGGCAAGGCATTCGATAAGGCCGTGGCCAAGCGGGCCCCGGCCAAGGCGGCGGCGAAGAAGAACAAGGCCTGAAACGTGGCCGCCGGTGGCTACAACCTGGCGCGATTCGATCTCGTGTCGATCCGCCTGGCGGTGGCCTGCGCGCAAAGCGGCAGCCTCACCGCAGCGGCGCGCGAGGCGCACCTGGCATTGGCGGCGGCGAGCCGGCGCCTGCGCGAGCTGGAGGATGCGCTGGGCGAGACGCTGTTCGAGCGGCACGCGCGCGGCGTCGCGCCGACCGAAGCGGGCCGCGTCTTCGTCAAGCACGGACTGGCGCTGTTGCAGACCATCGAGCAGCTGGGTGGCGAACTCGCCGACATGCGCCAAGGCATCGCGCGCCACATCCGGCTGGCCGCCAGCACGGCGGCGATCAACCAGTTCCTGCCGCCGCTGCTCGCGCGTTACGCCAGGATCCAGCCTCAGGTGCGCATCGAACTCGAAGAGCAGGTGTCCGATGCGGTGCCGATGGCGCTGCGCGAAGGGCGCGCCGACGTCGGTGTCTTCGTCGAAGGCCCCGGTGTGGATGGGTTGGCGACGCACGTTTTCCGCCATGACGAGCTGGTGCTGGTGTTGCCGCGCAAACATCGGTTTGCGGGCAAGTTGCCGCTGCCATTCGCGGATGCGCTGGATGAGGACTGGATCAGCCTCAACACGGGCGCTGCCATGCTGCAGAAGCAGCAGAAGGCTGCGCTGGCGGCAAACAAGGCGTTTCGCCTGCGCATGCAGGTCCGCAGCTTCGACGCCGTGTGCCACTTGGTCGCGTCGGGCTTGGGATTGGCGATCCTGCCGAAGGCGGCGGCGTTGCCGATCGTGGAGGCGATGAAGCTCGACTGGCGGCCGCTCGCCGACGAGTGGGCGAAGCGCCGCATGTTGGTCGCGACGGCGCAAGGCAAAAGCGATCCGGCGGTGGAAGCGTTCGTCGCGTTCCTGGTCGAGCCTTCGCAAAACGCGAAACCGCCGCGCCGCAAGAAACAATAGACGTCGCGCTCGCCGCGTCGCAAACTTCGCGGCATGGAGACATCGGAAAAGAGCACCGGGGCACTGTCGGGCCTGAAAGTGCTCGAACTGGGCCAGCTCATCGCCGGGCCGTTCGCGGCCAAGACGCTGGCGGATTTCGGCGCGGAGGTGATCAAGGTCGAGCCGCCGCCGGACGCGAAGCGGCCACAAGCCTCGGGCGGCGACCCGCTGCGCAAATGGCGGCTGCTGAAGGACGGCACTTCGGTCTGGTGGCAGGTGCAGTCGCGCAACAAGCGCTCGCTGGCTTTGGACCTGCGCGAGCCCGAAGCGCAGGAGATCGTGCGGCAGCTCGCGAAAGAGTCCGACGTGCTGATCGAGAATTTCCGGCCCGGTACGCTCGAAGGCTGGGGTCTGGCGCCGGATGCGCTGCTCGAGCTCAACCCGCGCCTGATCGTGCTGCGCATCAGCGGCTACGGCCAGACCGGCCCGTACCGCGACCGGCCGGGCTTCGGCGTGGTGGCGGAAGCGATGGGCGGCCTGCGCCATCTCACGGCCGAGCCTGGGCGCGTGCCGGTCCGTGTCGGCGTGAGCATCGGCGACACGCTGGCCGCCCTGCATGGCGTGATCGGCATCCTGGTCGCGCTGCAGCATCGTCACCGGACTGGCCGCGGCCAGGTGATCGACGTCGCGCTCTACGAAGCGGTGTTCAATTGCATGGAAAGTTTGTTGCCCGAATACAGCGCATTCGGCGCGGTGCGCGGTGCCGCGGGCAGCGCCTTGCCGGGGATCGCGCCGAGCAATGCCTATCGCTGCGCGGATGGCGGCTACGCGCTGATCGCGGGCAATGGCGACAGTATCTTCAAGCGGCTGATGGGCGTGATCGGTCGGCCGGATCTCGCCGACGATCCCGCGCTTGCCGACAATGCGGGTCGTGTGGCGCGCGTCGCGGAGATCGACGAAGCAATTGGCCGGTGGACCGAGGCGCTGTCGGTCGACGCCGTCCTGGAAAAGCTGGACGCGGCGTCGGTTCCGGCCGGGCGCATCTACACCATCGCCGATATCGCGGCCGATCCGCATTACCGCGCTCGCGGCATGTTGCAGAAGATTCGCATGGACGACGGCGCCTCCTTGGCGGTGCCGGGCATCGTCCCCAAGCTCTCGGCGACGCCGGGCGCGCATCGCCGCAATGCGCCGGCGCTGGGCCAGGACTCCGACGACGTGCTGCGCGAGATCGGCCTCACGAGCGAGCAGATCGAAGCCCTGAAACAACGCGGCATCGTGGCCGGAGGCAAGCGATGAAGCGCATCCACTTCAACGAAGTCGTCACACGCGACGGCTTCCAGATAGAACCGTCGTTTGTTGCGACCGACGACAAGGTGGCGCTTGTCGACGCGCTCAGCGAATGCGGGTTCGCGAAGATCGAGGTGACCTCGTTCACTTCGCCGAAGGCGATCCCGATGTTGCGCGACGCCGAAGAGGTGATGGGCCGCATCCGCCGCGTTCCCGGCGTCGAGTACACCGTGCTGGTGCCGAACATGCGTGGTGCCGAACGCGCGCTCAAATCGCGCGCCGACGAATTGAATCTCGTGATGTCGACATCCGAGACGCACAACCTCGCGAACCTGCGCATGACGCGCGAGAAGAGTTTCGCCGCGCTGGCGGACGTCATTCGCACGGTGGACGGCCGCACGCCGGTCAACGTGTCGCTCTCCACCTGCTTCGGCTGCCCGATGGAGGGCGAGGTGCCGCAAGCCGAGGTGTTGCGGTGGGCGCAGCGCTTCGCCGATCTGGGCGTGCGGGGCCTCACGATCTGCGACACCACCGGCATGGCGCATCCGGCGCAAGTGGCTCGCATGGCCGAGGCATTGCAGCAGCATTTCCCGCAGCAGCAACTCACATTGCACTTCCACAACACGCGAGGCATGGGCCTGGCCAATTTGCTGGCCGCGGTGCAAAGCGGCATCGTTCGCTTCGACGGATCGCTCGGCGGTCTGGGCGGCTGCCCTTACGCGCCGGGTGCGAGCGGCAACATCTGCAGCGAGGACGCGATCCACATGCTCGACGCGATGGGTTACGACACCGGCATCGACTTGTCGAAGCTGCTGGCCGTCGCACGCCGGCTGCCACAGATCGTCGGGCACGAGGTGCCGGGGCAGTTGGCCAAGGCCGGCCGCATCGGCGATCTGCATCCGGCGCCGGAATCGGTTCGGCTGCTCAAGGAGACCGCGTGATGAAGTCCGCCCACCCGTTCATCGCATTCGCCTGCGCCCACCTGACCGACGAGCGCCTCTATGCAGCGCAGGTCGCGGCCCTCGGTGATCGATTCGAAACGCGGGTGTTCGTGTTTCGTGATCATGACTCGCTCGGCGGCATGGCCGACGAACTGCTCGCGAACACGCCGGCACGCTCCACGCTGGTCGGCTTGTCGCTCGGCGGCTACGTGGCCTTCGAAATCATCCGCCGCCAGCTGGCTCGCATCGAGCGGCTCGCGCTGCTGGACACGACGGCCGTGGCCGACCACGAGGCGCGCAAGGCGGGCCGGTTCGCCGACATCGCCAAGGTGCGCGAAGGCGGCATCGAGGCGCTGATCCCCGAATTGCCCGCGCGCTGGCTGTTGCCCGCGCACGCGAAGAATCCGCAGCTGGTGGCGCTCATGGGCGACATGGCGCGCAGCGTCGGCGCGCGCGGCCAATTCAACCAGCAGACCGCGATGCTCGCGCGGCCCGATTCGCACGCCGACCTCGCGAAAGTTCGCGTGCCGGCGCTGGTGATGTGCGGCGAGCAGGATCCCGTCACGCCGGTCGCCGACCACGAAGCGATGGCGGCGCGGATTCCCGGCGCGCGCCTCGAGTTCATTCCCGAGTGCGGCCACCTCTCGACGATCGAGCAGCCGCAGCGCGTGAACGCCGTGCTGGCCGATTGGCTGGATTCCACCGCCACCGGCTAGGCCGCCAGCCTTCTTCCCGTTTCCGTGATTCGACGCCGCTTGCCGGCGGGTGCCTCGCTGCGCCCGCGCGGCACGACACGCACCTTTTTTCCAAGGAGACAAAGCATGACACGCATCCCTCGCAGAACTTTCGCCGCCGCGGTGGCCGTCGCCGCCGCATCCTGGCTCGTTCCCGCATCGGCGCAGCCGGCGGGCAAGCCGATCACGCTGTATGTGCCGGCCGCGCCCGGTGGCACCACCGACATCGCGGCGCGCATGTTGTCGGTGCCGCTAGCGAAGGTGTTGCACCAGTCGGTCGTGGTGGAGAACCGAAGTGGCGGCAACGGCAACATCGCCGGCCAGCTCGTCGCGCGCGCGCCGGCCGACGGCGCCACGCTGCTGGTCCAGTATTCCGGCTACCAGTGCATCACGCCGCTGATCCAGCCGGTGCAGGGCTTCGATCCGGCCAAGGACCTGAAGCCGATCGGCATGCTGGTCGACTCGCCGCAGGTGCTGGTCACGCGCGGCAACTTCCCGGCCAACAATTTCGCCGAGTTCCTGAAGTACGCGAAGGCGCATCCCGGCTCCGTGAACTACGCGTCGAGCGGCAATGGCTCGCTGCAGCATGTGACGACCGAGATGATGAAGGACCTGACGAAGACCTTCATGGTGCATATTCCCTATCGCGGCACGGGTCCCGCGATGAGCGACCTGCTGGCGGGAACTGTGGACTTCACGATCACCACGCCGCCGCCGGTGCTGGCGCAGGTGCGCGCGGGCAAGCTCAAGGCGCTGATGACGACGGGCCGCACCCGCCTGGAGGCCTTGCCGAACGTGCCGACGGCGATGGAGCAAGGCGTGCCGCTGGTGGCCTCCTCCTGGTTCGCGGTCTACGGGCCCGCGGGACTGCCGGCCGAAACACAGAACCGGCTGTCGGCCGCGATCCGGCAGATCGTGCAGTCGGAGGATTTCCGCAAGAAGGCGGAGGAACTGGGCGCCAAGGCCGTGGCAATGAACGCCGCGGAACTGGCGACGCTCGGCGACAACGAGCGCAACATGTGGGCGCGCATCGTGCGCGCAGCGAACATCAAGGCCGACTAGCGGCCGGTGCTTTCAGCTGAGGGAGCCGATCAGGTCGACGTACTGCTGCATCGCGTCGTCGGCCGACGTGCCCTTCAGGCCGTTCCAGGCGTCCCACTTGGCGCGGCCGACCATGTCGCCGAAACCGGGCTTCTTCTCGGTGTTGTCGCCGGCGGTGGCCTGCTTGTACAAGGCGTAGAGCTTCAGCAGGGTCGCGTTGTCGGGGCGCTCGGTGAGGTTCTTGGAACCGGCGACGGCGGACTCGAACGCGGCTTTGAGATCGGCCATGTGTGCTCCTTGGGCGACTGGCGAATGGGGAAGGCCACCTACCATTGGGCGGCGGCTGCGGGTAACTTCGCGGTATCTTACGGCCAGCCAGCCGCCCAGAATAGGGGCTGCTGCCGAATAACGACAAGCCCCAGAACGGAGACCACGCATGGTGACTCGCATCGTTGCCCAGGAAGCCGCGCGCCGCGCCGGCAAGGCGGCCAAGGCCGTGCGCAAGAACGCGACGCGCGCCGCCACCGGCATCCTCGGCCTGGCCGGCGAGCGCATGACGAAGGTCGATACGGCGTGGCTGCGCATGGATTCGCCGAGCAACCTGATGATGATCGTCGGGGTGTGGTCGCTGAAGCCCGCGATCAAGTACGACGAGCTGTGCCGCCGCGTGCAGGAGCGGCTGCTCAAGTACAACCGGTTCCGGCAACGCGTCGTCGAAGACACGGCCGGCGCCACCTGGGTCGAGGACACCGATTTCGACATCGGGCGGCACGTCTTGCGCGAGAAGTTGCCCAAGCACGCCAAGGGCAAGGCACAGGCCGCGCTGCAGGACCGCGTCGGCGAACTCGCGATGCAGCCGCTCGATCCCAAGCGTCCGCTGTGGCAGATGCACCTCGTCGAGGATTACGAGGGCGGCAGCGCGCTGATCGTGCGCATCCACCATTGCATTGCCGACGGCATCGCGCTGATCTCGGTCACGATGTCGCTGGTGGACGGCGGCGAAGCGCCGCCCGAGCGCAAGCGCAAGGAGGCGCCGAGCGGCGCGGAGGATTGGATCGCCCAGACGCTCGTGAAGCCCTTCACCGACATGACCGTGAAGGCGCTCGGGGCGGCGGGCGAGGGCGCGGTGAAGTCACTGGGCATGTTGCGCGACCCGCACAAGGGCATCGAAGGGTCGTTGGATTTCGCGAAGCTCGCCTACCAGGTGCTCAGCGACGCGGCGGCGCTGGCCTTGATGCCGGACGACTCGAAGACGCGGCTCAAGGGCAAGCCCGCCGGCAGCAAGCGGGTGGCCTGGTGCCAGCCGATCCCGCTGGACGAAGTCAAGGCTGTGGGCAAGGCGCTGAACTGCTCGGTCAACGACGTGCTGCTCAGCTGCGTGGCCGGCGCGCTGGGCGAATACCTCACCTCGCTGGGCGACGACATCGCGGGCCAGGAAATCCGCGCGATGATCCCCGTGAACCTGCGGCCCATCGAACATGCCTACAAATTGGGCAACCGCTTCGGCCTGGTGCCGCTGGTGCTGCCGATCGGCATGGAGAACCCGATCGAGCGCGTGTACGAAGTGCGCCGCCGCATGAATGCGCTCAAGGGCAGCACGCAGCCCTTGTTGGCGTTCGGTGTGCTGGCGATCGCCGGCTTGTTGATCAAGCCGGCGCAAGACGCGATCATGGCGCTGTTCGGCAAGAAGACCACGGCCGTGATGACCAACGTGCCGGGTCCGCGCGACAAGCTGAAGTTCCTCGGCTCGACGCTGGAGCAAAGCATGTTCTGGGTGCCGCAGTCCGGCGACATCGGCCTGGGTGTTTCGATCCTGAGCTACGGGGGCGGCGTGCAGTTCGGCGTGATCACCGACACGGCACTGTGCCCCGATCCGCAAAAGATCATCGACGAGTTCGAGCCGGAGTTCGCGAAACTCTCGCTCGTCACCTTGATGTTGCCGTGGGGCGATGACTGACCCTCGGGCGCCTGCCGCGAGATGTTATCTTCGCATGTGCGCCAATTTCATCTCGTACCCATTCCATGATCGAACAGTTTCGCGGCTTCGCGTTTCCGCTGAATGTCTACGCCTACATGTTGCACCTGGAGTGGGGCAAGGTCGACTACCTGCATTTCGGACTGTTCGCGCCGGGTGAGGACGACCTTGCACGGGCACAGGAACGCTCGACGGCGCTCGTGCTCGAACGGTTGCCCGCGGCTCCCGCGCGCATCCTGGATGTCGGGATCGGTCTGGGGACCACATTGGCGGCGCTGGTCAGATTGGGGCACGACGTCACTGGGATCACGCCCGATGCGCACCAGGTGCAGGTCGCCCAGGAGCGCTTTGGCATCGGATCGCGGATCGTCTGTTCGCGTTGGGAGGACTTCCAGCCCGGTCCACGCCACTACGATCTCGTCCTCTTCCAGGAGTCGGCGCAATACATAGCCCCGCAAGACATCTTTGCCAGGGCGCACGAATGGCTCGCCCCTGGTGGAACGCTGCAGATCCAGGACGAAGTCGGATTGCGGCGTGGCAACCCGGGAGAGCCTTGGCTGAACCTGTTGTCGGACTATCTCAGTGCGGCGAGCGCGCACGGTCTCGTGCTGACCGAGCAGGTCGATCTTTCTGCGCAGGCTGCTCCTACGCTGATCCACATCCTGAACCTGGTGGAAAAACATCGGCCGTCGCTGCAGCGCGATCTCGGTGTTTCCGACGAACAGATCGACGCCCTGAACCAATCGACGCACTTGTACAAGCAGAAATACGGCGACGGCCGATACGGCTATGCCTTGCTCCGGTTTCGCAACGGGCCGGGAGCCCGCTGACGGGCGTTCAGCCTTCCTTGCTCCGTAGCGTCAGGAACTCCGCCTCGTAGTCCTTCGCGAGCGAGATCTTCTGCGTCTCGGTCAGCACCTTGCCCGCTTCCTGGAAGAACTTCGTTTCCTCTTCGCCGAGGTGATGCTCGATCTTGGCGCATAGCGCCTTGGCGCCCGCCATCCAGCCGGGGGCGTTCAGTTCCTGGCCCTCGAGGTCTTCGATCATCTCGTCCATCTGGTGGTGCTCGGAGATCGCGTGGCGGGCGGCATCCACGGTGGCGTCGTGCTCGAAAAGGGGCACGTAGAAACAGCGCTCTTCGGCAGTTTCGTGCGCGAGCAGTTCACGCTTCAACTCGAGAAACACCTTGTGGCGCTCCGGCGTGCCGGGGTCGCTGGCAAGCAAACGGGCCGACAAGGCCCGCTGGGTTTCGTGGCTGATGCGCAAGGCTTCGAAGATATTCATCGCGCCATCGTGCCTCGCGAATTGCCGAGGCGCTGTAGGTGCAGGGCGCGAAAACGCGCACCGTCAATCCTGCAACTCGACCTTCGCGAGTTCGACGTCGAGCCGCTCCATCGCATCGACGGGCTTGGTCGCGGCGGCCTGCTCGTACAGCCGCGTGGCGTCCTTCAGCTTCTTGTCGCCCTCGAGCATCACCAGACCGTTGGCGTACTCGATCATCGCGATTGCCGAAGCCGGATTGATCTTCAGCGCCTCCTGGAACAGTTTCAAGCCGGTGTCCTTCTTGGCGCCGTAGGTCATGCCGCCGATCAGCGTGCCGACCTTGTCGATCACTTCGGCATGGAAGGCGCCGAGCGCGATGTGCGCGTCCGCGTGGCGGGGTTGCAGCTTGATGGTCTTTTCGAGCGCGTCCTTCACCTTGCTGCCCAGGCCTTGCGCCAGCGCTTTTGCCACGCTGATGCCCTGGCTGTAGCGCCCGAGCGCATAGGCTTGCCAGTACAACGCGTTGGCGTGCTTCGCGTCTCCGGCGGCCTGCACTTCGGCGCGCTGCGCCACTTCCATGAACAGGTCGAGTTTGGCCTTTTCCTTCTTCTCGAGGTAATTGGCATAGATCGCGGTCGCCTTGTTGGCGACGGTGATGCCGTCGCCGCCGGCCTCCAGTCCCGCCTCGGCGGCCTTCTGGAATTCGCCGTTGTGAAACAGGACCCAGGCATCCAGCACCGCCGCATCAGAAGGCAGCGGCTCCGCGTCGCCCGCGTGCAGCCTGGCCCATTGCTTCTTCACGCTGGCCGCCGTGAAACTGAAATCGCCCAAATGCGGAAACGCCGTCCATTTGGCCATGCTTGTCTCCTTTTGTTCTTCAGGTCTCGCTCTTGGCGTACGCCGCGATGAGCCCGAGCAAGTGCATGCGCTGGCCCTGCTCCAGGTAAGGCACCAGCAGGTTCAGCACATGATGCGCGCCGCGCAGCAAGGCGAGTTGCGCCGCTTCCGGTTCGAGCGCCCGGCGCGGGTCGCGCACGTACTCGTAGCTGAGCCAATAGGTGAGCACCACCACCATGCTGGTGGCCGTCGCTTCGACCTCGCGCGAATCGATAGCGACGGCGCCGGCGCGGCTCATGCCATCGAGCATGGCCCGGATCGCGCGTGTCTTGTTCTTCAGCACCCACTGGAAATGCGTTTCGAGCCGGCGGTTCTTCGACAGCAGGTCGTTCAGGTCGCGGTACAGGAAGCGGTATTGCCAGATCAGCTCGAACAAGGTGTGCATGAAGAACCATGCGTCTTCCACGTCGCGCACGCCGTCGCTCGCGTTCAACAGTTCGGCCAGCGAGCGCTCGTAGCGGTCGAACAGCGAGTTGATCAACTCGTCCTTGGCCGGGTAGTGGTAGTACAGATTGCCCGGGCTGATGTTGAGTTCAGCCGAGATCAGTGTCGTCGACACGTTCGGCTCGCCGAAGCGGTTGAACAGGTCGAGCGTCACTTCGAGGATCCGCTCGGCGGTGCGGCGCGGGGCTTTCTTGGCCATCGCTTCAGGCCTCGCGCAAACGCGGCTCCAGGGCGTGGCCCAGGTCGTCGACGATCTCCTGCAGCGACGCGATGGCCGCGCCGAT
>Ga0157376_10002553_pt1 | contig 12356 bp, 12 predicted proteins | sample M45metaG_FD_121801 | JGI IMG/M metagenome (GOLD analysis project Ga0157376, IMG submission 121801) | Miscanthus rhizosphere microbial communities from Kellogg Biological Station, Michigan, USA - M4-5 metaG | ecosystem: Host-associated > Plants > Roots > Rhizosphere > Soil | place: USA: Michigan... | reverse complement strand
TCCGAACCGAGCGAGATCATACGCCTCGACATCATCGACGAAGAACAGGCAATGCGGGTTGCCGACATTGACCGCCGACGGCGAATGCAGCACCGGCGCGTCGATCGGACCGATCTGCAGCTCGATCCGCCTTGTATCGTGGAACGGCTCGGCGAGGGGAATCTCGTCCCACGCCAGCCGCGGCGGGCCCATGTCGACGGTGACGCTGCTGTCGTTATTCACCACGGCACCGACCACGCCGCTTGCCGTCTCGATGCTGACATCTGCGGCGTTGCGTTCCGCTGCGACCACCGCCGCCACGCAGCGCGCGGCATTGCCGCAGGCGCCGACCTCGCCGCCGTCGGCATTCCAGATGCGCATGAACACATCGGCATTGCGCGACGGCTCGAGGGCGATGATCTGGTCGCAGCCGATCCCCTCTTTGCGGTCGGCGATGGCGCGCACCGCGTCCGGCGCAAGAGCCAGCGCGCGCGGCCGCGCGTCGAGCACGACGAAATCGTTGCCGAGCCCGTTCATCTTGCGGAAGGGTATCGCGGGAGACTGCATCTCAAGCCTTGTCGCTTTCTGCCCCTATATAGGGCGGGCAGGTCATGCACTTCCAGGGACGCCGTTCGGGCCTCGTTTGAGGAGCAGGAAGGCGATGAACGCCGCCGCGGCAAAGCCAGCGCCGGCAACGAAGGTGGCTGGAGCGCCGATCCTGTCCCAGAGCAGGCCGGCGAGAACGCTGGCGACCAACGCGGCAAGCCCGGTGACCAGGCCGAACAACCCGAAAGCCGTGCCACGCAAGCGGTCCGGGGCGGTCGCCGAGATCAGGGCCGCGAGCACTCCTTGGGTAAGCCCCATATGCAGGCCCCACAGGCCGATCCCGATGAAGATGGCAATGAGCGTCGAGCCGAAGGCGAGCGCGAGATCGGCGGCGATCAGAACAAGCAGGCCACACAGCAGCAAGGGTCGCGCGCCGATCTTGTCCTGGAGCCGACCGGCGGGATAGGCGCTTGCCGCATATACGAGGCTCATCGCGCCGATGACGGCCGGCGCCCATGCCAGCGCGAGCCCCTGGTCGGTTGCGCGGATGACCAGAAAGGCTTCGCTGAACCGCGCCAGCGTAAACACGGCGCCGGCGACGGCGACAAACCAATAGGCGGAGCCGAGCTGTTTGACGTCCTTGGCCTGCAGCGGCGCCCGCGCCTTGGCCTGCTTATGCGCCGGCTCCTTGACGCCCACCACGAGGACGATCACGGCCAGCACCGCGGGGATCACGGCGAACCAGAGCACACTGCGGATGTCGTCGTTGAACAGATACATCAAGGCGATCGCCGCCGCCGGGCCGAGCGTCGCGCCGACCGTGTCGAGCGACTGGCGAAGTCCGAAGGCCGCGCCCCTCTGATCGGCCGGCGTCAAATCGGCGACCAGCGCATCGCGCGGCGCGCCTCTGATCCCCTTGCCGATCCGGTCGAGAAAGCGAGCGAGCAGCACGAGGGCGATGGAGTTGGCGAGCGGGAAGAGCGGCTTGGTGATGGCGGCGAGGCCATAGCCGGCAACGGTGAGCGCTTTGCGCTGCCCGAGCATATCCGACAGCCAGCCTGAGAAGACCCGGGTGATTTGCGCCGTGGCCTCGGCAATGCCCTCCACGACCCCAAGCGCGGTCGCGCTAGCGCCGAGCGTAACCACCAAAAACACGGGGAGCAGCCCATGGATCAGCTCGGACGAGGTGTCCATCAGCAGCGATGTGAGCCCCAGCGCCCATACCGCGCGGGGCAAGCTTCGGTCCGTTGTCGGCGCCGCGCGCACCGCGTTCTCCGCTGTCGGCATTGAGGCTTGGTCGCCCGTGTTATATGGCCTTCCCTGTCAGAGTCCAGGGCGGCCTCCTCACGCATTCGCACAAGCGAGGGCAAGATGATCTCAGTCCCTTCCGCCGATCCTGTCGGCGCTCTCGTTCCCCACACTTTGCGGGAGCCTTTGCCGGGTGCGGCGTCGGGGCCGCTCGCCGGTCTCACCTTCATGGTGAAGGATCTGTTCGCCATTGCCGGTCGCAAAGTGAGCAACGGCAATCCTGACTTCTACGAGCACGCCGCCCCGGCGCACGAGACGGCGCCCGTCATCACGCGTTTGCTCGAGGCCGGCGCGTCTTGCACCGGCATCACTATCTGCGATGAGTTCTTCTACAGCGTGCTCGGCTCCAACGCCCATTACGGCCAGCCGATCAATTCCCGCGCGCCAAAGCACGTCACGGGCGGTTCGTCCTGCGGGTCGGCCGCCGCAGTGGCGGCCTCATTGTGCGACTTCGCGCTCGGCAACGACACGGGCGGCTCGATCCGCGTGCCGGCGTCGTTCTCGGGGCTGTACGGCCTTCGCCCGAGTTTCGGCCGCATCGATATGCAAGGCGCCACCGCGATGGCGCCGAGCTACGACACGATCGGCTTTCTCGCGCGCGAGGCGCAACTCACCCGCAAGATCGGCCATGTGCTGCTGGCGGGCGACAGCGTCGTGGCGCAGATCGACCGCCTGATCTTGGCGGAAGATTTCTTCGGCCACGCCGAGTCAAGCGCGGATCAGGCGCTGTGGCGCCTGCTGGCGAGCATCGGCCCGGCGCTCCCCGCGCCCGAGCATCGCACCGTGGCCGGCGAGGAGATCGAAGAATGGCGCGACGCCTTCCGCCTGATCCAGGGCTTCGAGCTACAGTCGACGCTGCTGCCCTTCATCGAATCGCACAATGTCGATCTCGGCTCGGGCATCAAGGAACGCTTCGAGGCGGCGGCGCAAATCAGCTTTGCCGAGGCCGATGCCGCGCGCAACAAGCGCAAGGAGATCGCGCAGCGCCTCGGGGCTCTCCTGCCCCCGGGCACGGTGCTGGTGCTGCCGACGACGCCAACACTGCCGCCCGAGCGCGAGATTCCCGATGGCGCGTCGTTCGCCGAGTTCCGCACGCAAACGCTCGGCTATACCTGCCTCGCCGGCCATGCCGGCCTGCCGCAGATCTCGATTCCCGCGACCGAGGCCGCCGGCTGCCCGATCGGCCTGTCTTTCATCGGCTGGAGGGGCGGCGACGAGGCCTTGCTCGATCTCGCCGTCACGCTCGCTCACATGCCTAACGCAAGTTCAGAAGGAGAAGCGAGCCCGTGACCCTGGCCCTGCCTTATCTTTATCTCGCTCTCGCGATCGTTTTCGAGGTGGTCGGAACCTCCGCTTTGAAGGCATCCGAAACCTTCACACGTCTCGTTCCAAGCCTGGTGACCTTGATCGCCTATACGGTGTCCTTTCCTCGCGCTCAGCCTGCGGACGATCCCCATTGGCATCGCCTATGCCATGTGGACGGGCCTTGGCATCGTCCTGATTGCCATGATCGGATGGCTTTGGTTCAAGCAGCCGCTTGACCTTCCGGCACTTATCGGGCTTGCCCTGATCATCTGCGGCGTCGTCGTTGTGAACGCGTTCTCACAATCCCTCCCGCATTGAGCCGCTCTTAAGGAACGCGCTCTAATCTCCTCGCGTTGAGATTGGCGAGGACGCGATGCTGGACAAACCCGCTTTCCCCTACGGCGCAGGATTCCGCTCGCTGACGACGGAGACGCCCGCGCCTATCGCGCTCGCAGTCACGGGCGCGCTGCCGCTCTGGCTGAAAGGTACCCTGCTCCGCACCGGCCCATCGAAATTCGAGGTGGGAGCTCGCACCTATAATCACTGGTTCGATGGTTTGGCGATGCTGCATCGCTTTGCGATTGCCGACGGCGGCGTCAGCTATGCGAACCGCTTCCTCGAGAGCAAAGCCTTCAGCGCCGCCGAGGAGACCGGCAAGATCAGCTATGGCGAGTTCGCCACCGACCCATGCCGAACGCTGTTCGGGCGGGTTGCGTCGATCTTCGATCCGAAGCTCACCGACAATTGCTGTGTCAACGTCTCCGCCTATGCGCGCGAAGTGACCGCCTTCACCGAGACGGCGATTCCGCTGCGCTTCGCGCCCGACACGCTAAAGACGCTCGGCGTGTTCGGCTATGGCGAAGCCTTGACAGGACAAATCTCGACGGCGCACCCGCATTACGATGCGAAGCGCGCCTGCCATTACAATTACATCGCCGATCTCGGCATGAAGAGCGTCTATCGCCTGTGCCGGATCGGCGACGACGGCACGCGGTTCGAGCTTGCCGCCATTCCGGTCGAGCGACCGGCTTACATGCACAGCTTCGGCATGAGCGCGGATCATCTCATCCTTACCGAGTTCCCCTTGGTGGTGAACCCGATCGACCTCAGGCTGTCGGGCAAGCCCTTCATCCAGAATTATCGCTGGGAGGCCGAACGCGGGCTGGTCTTCCATGTCGTGGAGAAAGACACGGGCCGGCTGGTGCGCACGGTCAAGGCCGATGCAAGCTTCGCCTTCCATCATGTCAACGCCTTCGCCGATGCCAGCGGCATTGCCGTCGATGTCATCGTCTATCCCGACGCGACGATTATCGATCAGCTCTACCTGGCGCGGCTCCGCGCCGGGACGCCGATCACCGCCATCGGCACGCTGACCCGGTTTCACATTCCGCTCGCGAGCGAGGCGCCCGTCACGCGCCGAACTTTGGCCGATCTGTCGCTCGAGCTGCCGCGCATCAATTACGAGCGCCATGCCGGCAAGCCCTACCGCTATGTCTGGGGCACGGGCATCGCGGCCGAAGGCGATTTCCTCGATTGCATCGTCAAGATCGACACCCCCGCCGGCCCCAGTGTTCGCTGGTACGCGGCCGGACTCTATCCGGGCGAGCCGGTGTTCGTGCCCTCGCCCTCCGCCCAAACCGAGGACGACGGGGTGCTGCTGTCGGTCGTGCTCGACATCGACAAGGGCCGCTCCTTCCTGCTCGTGCTCGATGCCGCGAGCCTCAAGGAACTGGCGCGGGCGGCGGCGCCGCATGCCATCCCCTTCCATTTCCATGGCAATTTCTTCGAGAGCAAGCCTCGCTTGGCTTGACTTACGGACCGTCCTCGCCGACATTCCGGCCGGAATTCAAGGCAGCTCCTTAACCGAGCCGCCGCCCTGAACATGATTCCAGCGCTCAAAGAGCGCAAATCAGGAGTCAGGGGGGTCAACACCCGCCAGCGTTATCGCCCGCGGGTGCGCTTTGCGTTTGCGCTATCGGCCTCTGGCCTTGAGCGCGTCTTGGTGTTTGGAGACTGAGACTGATGTTCGAGACTCTATCCGACCGGCTCAACGCCATCCTCGACAAGCTCACCCGCAAGGGCGCGCTGAGCGAGGCCGACGTCGCCGAGGCGATGCGCGAGGTGCGCCGCGCCCTCCTCGAAGCCGATGTCGCTCTCGACGTCGTGCGCGACTTCGTCGACGGCGTGAAGGCGAAGGCGGTCGGCCAGGAGGTCGTGCGCTCGGTCACGCCCGGCCAGATGGTCATCAAGATCGTCAATGACGAGCTGGTGCGGGTGCTTGGATCGGATGCGCAAGGCATCGACCTCGCCGCCACGCCGCCGGTGGTGATGATGCTGGTCGGCCTGCAGGGCTCCGGCAAGACGACCACGACCGCCAAGCTCGGCAAGCGCCTGCAAGAGCGCGACAAGCAGAAAGTGCTGATGGCCTCGCTCGATACGCGTAGGCCAGCGGCGCAGGAGCAGCTGCGCGTGCTGGGCGAGCAGACCGGCGTGGCGAGCCTCCCCATCGCCGCCGGAGAAGGTCCCACACAGATCGCCGCCCGCGCGCTGAAGGCCGCCAAGCTCGGCGGCTATGACGTGCTGCTGCTCGACACCGCCGGCCGCACGCATATCGACGAAGAGCTGATGACCGAGACCGCGGCGATCGAGAAGATCGCCTCCCCGCACGAGACGCTGCTGGTGGCCGACGCGCTGACCGGCCAGGACGCCGTCAATCTCGCCAAGAGCTTCGATCAACGCGTGGCGCTGACCGGCATCGTGCTGACGAGGGTCGACGGCGACGGCCGCGGCGGCGCGGCGCTGTCGATGCGCGCCGTCACCGGCAAGCCGATCAAGCTGATCGGCACCGGCGAGAAGCTCGACGCGCTGGAGGAGTTCTACCCCGACCGTATCGCCGGCCGCATCCTCGGCATGGGCGACGTGATCGGCCTGGTCGAGAAGGCGATGCAGACCGTCGAGCTCGACAAGGCGCAGAAGATCGCCGCCAAGGTCAAGAAGGGCGCTTTCGACCTCGACGACCTCGCCGAACAGCTCAAGCAGATGCAGAAACTCGGCGGCATGGGCGGCGTGCTGTCGATGCTGCCCGGCATCGGCAAGATCAAGAAGCAGCTCGATACGGCCAAGCTCGACGACCGCATCTTGAAGCGCCAGCAGGCGATGATCGGCTCGATGACCCGCGCCGAGCGCAAGAACCCGAAGCTGCTCAATGCCTCGCGCAAGAAGCGCGTGGCGGCCGGCTCCGGCACATCCGTGCAGGACATCAATCGGCTGGTGAAGATGCATCGGCAGATGGCCGACATGATGAAATCGATGGGCAAGAAACGAGGGCTTCTTGGCAGCATGTTCGGCGGCGGTCCGGCGCCCGAGATGCCGGCCGAGCTTCCCGCCGGCATGCCGCAAGGCGGCTTGCCTCCGCTTCCCCCCGGCGGCTTTCCCGGCCTCCCCGGCAACTTCCCGGGTCTTCCCGGCGGGTTGCCGCGCGGCCTCCCCGGACTTCCAGGTTCCAAGAAACGATAGATCAACCCGACTTAGGAGAACGAAGACATGTCACTGAAGATCAGGCTGGCGCGGGCCGGCGCCAAGAAGCGGCCCTACTACCGTATCGTCATCGCCGACTCGAGGAGCCCGCGCGACGGACGCTACATCGAGAAGATCGGCACCTACGATCCGCTCCAGCCCAAGGACTCCGCCGAGCGCGTGAAATTCGTCGAGGACCGGCTGAAGCATTGGCTCGGCATCGGCGCGCAGCCCACCGACCGCGTGCTCAGGTTCCTCGACGTGGCAGGCATCCGCAAGCGCGACGCGCGGTCGAACCCCAACAAGGGCCAGCCCGGCAAGAAGCGCATCGAGCGCGAGGAGGCGAAGCGCGTCGCCGCCGAGGAGAAGGCCAAGGCCGCCGCCGAGGCTGCCGCCGCTCCTCCGCCGGCCCCCGCCGAGCCGGAGGCTCCGGCCGAGCAGCCTTCCGCCGAGTAGCCTTTGACCGACAAGCCAGACCGCGTGCTGCTCGGCGAGATCGGAGCGGCGCAAGGACTGAAGGGCGAGGTCCGCCTGCGCTCTTATACGCAGGACCCGGAGGCCATCGCCCACTATGGCGCGCTGGAGGACGAGCAAGGCCGCGCGATCGAGATCGAGCGCGTTCGCGTCACGCCGAAGGCGCTGGTCGCCCGCATCAAGGGCGTGACCACGCGCGAAGGCGCCGAGGCGCTGACCCTCACCAAGCTCTATATCGAGCGTGCCCGCCTGCCCGAGCGCGAGGAGGATGAGTGGTATCACCTGGATCTGATCGGTTTGGCCGCCGTCGCTCGGGACGGCGTCGAGATCGGCAGCGTGGTTGCCGTGCATAATTTCGGCGCCGGCGATCTCATCGAGGTGCAACTCGCCGCCGGCGGCGCCACCGTGCTCGTGCCCTTCACCCGCGACAGCGTCCCGGAGGTCGATGTCGAGGGCGGCCGGCTCACTCTCGTTCCCCCCGAAGGCCTGTTCGAGTAGGCTTTGTCATTCCGGCTTTCGCCGGAATGACGCCGCGTGATACGAGCGTTACCATGAGTAACAGCGCCGCCACCGCGCCGACGCGGCCCGCCCCAATGTTTGCCTGGCTCGGACCGCTCTCCGCGTTCGCCGAATGGGGCACACAAGGCTATCCGCGCGCGGTGCGCCGGCGGCTGACCATCGTCAACACGATGGCGTTCCTGATCGCATTCTTTTCCATCGTCTACGCGATCGTCTTCGCCTATTACGACGCGCAGCAATACCGGCACCTGATCGCCGCCAATCTGCTGCTGGTGGTGGTCGCTTTCGCCGTGCCGCTCGCTCACCGCATCAACGACATCGCCGCGGCGATCCTGCTCGCCGCCGTCGAGTATACCGCCTTGTTCTTTTTCGTCCGTGCCTTCGGCCGCGAGTCCGGCATTCAGATCAACTACATCATCGCCGCTGCGGTCGCCTTCGCCATCTACGGCATGCCCCGCTTCCGCCTCGTCGCCGCGGTGATCTCGATCGGCCTTGCCTTGCACCTCGCCACTTGGTTCCTCTACCCGCAGGAGCGCGCGCTGTTCACTGCCGAGCCGAGCCTGCTGGCCAATCTCTATATCTCCTCCGCCGTCACCACCTTCTGCATCATCGCGCTGATCGTGGGTTACGCCTTCACCGTGGCCGATCAGGCGCGGGCCGAGGCTGACGCGCTGCTCGCCAACATCTTGCCGGCCGCCATCGCCGAGCGGCTGAAGGAACGACCGGACGAGCGGATCGCCGACAGCCTCGCCGAGGCCTCGGTCCTGTTCAGCGATCTTGTCGGCTTCACCGAGCTCTCGCAGCAGCTCGGCGCGGCGCGCACTGTCGCCCTGCTCGATCAGATCGTCACCGAGTTCGATCGCCTGGCCGCGCGCCACGGCGTGGAGAAGATCAAGACCATCGGCGACGGCTACATGGCGGTGACGGGAGTGAGCCTGCCGCAAGACGATCATTTGTCCCGGCTTGCCCGCATGGCGCTCGGACTGCCCGCACTGGTCGAGCGGCTCTCGACGGCGCATGGCGTCGATTTGCGGGTGCGCATCGGCATCGCCATCGGCCCGGTGATGGCCGGCATCATCGGCACCGACAAATTCTCCTACGACGTGTGGGGCGAGACAGTGAACCTCGCCTCGCGGCTCGAGTCGCACGGGCTTCCCGGCGAGATCCAAGTATCCGGGGCGGTGCGGGAGGCGCTTGGCGAGGGCTTCCTGTTCGAATCGCGCGGGCCGATCGAGGTCAAGGGCGTGGGGCGGTTGGAGACCTGGCTGCTCAAGCAGGAGCGCGGGCGCGGGCCCATCGAGAAAACGGCTCGCGCATGACCGCGGCCTGGCGCGCAACCGTGCTCACCATCTTCCCCGAGATGTTCCCGGGGCCGCTCGGCTTGAGCCTCGCCGGCAAGGCGCTGGCCGAAGGCAAATGGGCGCTGCACACTATCGACATCCGGGATTTTGCCACCGACAAGCATCGCTCGGTCGACGACACGCCGGCCGGAGGCGGGGCGGGCATGGTGATGCGCGCCGACATCGCCAGCGCAGCCATCGATGCGGCGCGCGCCGACGCCAAGCCCGGCACGCCCACGCTCTATCTCTCGCCGCGCGGCAAGACGCTGACGCAAGCGCGCGCGCGCGCTCTGGCGCAAGGTCCCGGGGCGATCCTGCTCTGCTGCCGCTTCGAGGGCGTCGACCAGCGCGCGCTCGAGGCGCGCGAGATCGAGGAAATCTCCATCGGCGATTACGTGCTGTCGGGCGGCGAGCTTGCCGCCCAGGTGCTGATCGATGCCTGCGTGCGGCTGATTCCCGGCGTCGCCGGCAATGAGGGCTCGCTCGCCGAGGAGAGCTTCGCGGCAGGCCTGCTGGAATATCCGCACTACACCCGGCCGCGCGACTTCGAGGGCCGCGCCATTCCCGATGTGCTGCTGTCGGGCGATCACCAGAAAATCGCCGAGTGGCGGCGCGCCGAGGCCGAGAGGCTCACGCAAGTCCGCCGCCCCGATCTGTGGGAGAAGCATAAGCGAAAACCTTGACCAGGGTCAGACATCCCGCCCCTGCAAGTGCTATCAAGGCGGACAAATAAGGAGTTCTGGCATGAAGACTACGGTCCTGCTGGCGAGCGCGATGGTGCTGGTGTCCAGTTACGCGGCACGCGCGCAAGAAGCCGATATCACGGCTGGGCAAGCTTACGCCCAAAAAGTTTGCGCCGCCTGCCACGCGGTGCTCGTCAACGAGAACATGTCGCCTTTGGCGGAAGCCCCAACCTTCCAGTCGGTCGCCGACACGCCCGGCATGACCGAGATGGCGCTCACGGTCTGGCTGCAAAGCTCGCACCCCACCATGCCCAACATCATCCTCAAGCCCGACGATCTGCGCAACGTGGTGGCCTATATCCGCAGCCTGGCGAAGAAGGGCTAGGCGCGTCATGCCGCTCAGGACAATTGTCGCGGCTTTGCTCTTGCTGGCTTTGCCCGCGAGCGTTCATGCCGACATCGAGGCGCTGCTGGGCAAATACGCCACGACCGACGACGGTTGCGCGAGCGGCGCCAAGCCCGAGTTCGAGATCAGGCGCGGCATCGTCGAAGGACCCGATTTGCTTTGCATCCTGGGTGCACCGAATGAAGCCGCCGGCGGGGATGAGGCTTACGAAGCGAAGTGCACCCAAGGCAAGAAGGTGCATCTTGGCGTGCTGACCATCGACCGTTCCGACCCTGACCATATCAAGATCGGCCTGCCGGAAAGCCAAGACTGGATTGCGCTCTACCACTGCAAATGATGGCCTTCCAAGGCGAATTGCCATCGACAGCGCTACACCCTTAGGCTAGGAAACCCCCGCGCGGGTGCTTCCCTGCCCCACGCTTACAGCGGACCAATCAAAAAGAATGGCGTTCGCCGGAAGGCTCGAAAAAGCCAAGGCAGGCGCCCAGGAAAGGTTATTGCCATGAATATCATCGAGCACCTCGAGAAAGAGCAGGCTGCGGCGCTCTCCAAGAAGCGGAAAATCCCCGAGTTCGGCCCCGGCGACACGGTTCGCGTCAACGTCAAGGTGGTCGAGGGCGAGCGCACGCGCGTGCAGGCCTATGAGGGCGTCTGCATCGGCCGCGCCGGCGGCGGGCTGAACGAGAATTTCACCGTGCGCAAGATTTCCTATGGCGAGGGCGTCGAGCGCGTCTTCCCGGTGCATTCGCCGCTGATCGAGTCGATCGAGGTGGTGCGCCGCGGCCGCGTGCGCCGGGCCAAACTCTATTATCTGCGCGGGCTGCGCGGCAAGGCCGCCCGCATCACCGAGCGGCAAGAAGTCCGGGGCAAGAAGGCCGAGGCCTTCAAGGGCTTCACCAGGCCCAAGGGCGAGCCCGATGATCTCAAACTCATACCGGGCGTCGGCCAGGAGCTCGAGCACAAGCTGAACAAGCTCGGCCTGATCAAGTTCGAGCAGATCGCCAATCTCAGTGACGACGAGATCGCCAAGCTCGACGAGGCGCTCAAGCTCAACGGCGCCATCGAGAATAACGATTGGGTCGCCAAATCCGTCGAGCTGATGGCCGAAACCACGGCCGACGAGGTCCCGGCCCAAGAGGAGGAAGCCTCAGAAGGCGACGAGGCCGCTGCCGAGGCGAAGCCGGCAAAGCCGGCGAAAGCCAAAGAGGCCAAGCCCGCCAAGAAGCCCAAAAAGGGCTAGGGTTCTTGCCGTTCTGAACAGCCCGGTCATGGCCGGGCTTGTCCCAGCCATCCACGTTTTCTTTTCCCTTCGGCGTTAAGTCGTGGATGCCCGGGCCAAGCCCGGGCAGGACGGAGTTGGCAATCGGCGCTCCAATCGCTATCTGACGCTTTACAATTCTGATCTGACGACACCCCATGACCAAGCCACGCACCCTCTACGACAAGATCTGGGACGCCCATCTGGTGCACGAGGCACCGGACGGCACCTGCCTGATCTATGTCGATCGCCATCTGGTGCACGAGGTGACGAGCCCGCAGGCTTTCGAGGGCTTGCGCATGGCCGGTCGCAAGGTGCGCGCGCCGGAGAAGACGCTTGCCGTGGTCGATCATAACGTGCCGACCACCGACCGCTCCAAGGGCATCGACGATCCCGAGTCGGCGCTGCAGATCGAAACGCTGGCGCAGAACGCCCGCGATTTCGGCATCGAATATTACCACGAGCGCGACAAGCGCCAGGGCATCGTGCATGTAGTCGGGCCCGAGCAGGGCTTCACGCTCCCCGGCACGACCATCGTCTGCGGCGACAGCCATACCTCGACGCACGGCGCCTTCGGCGCACTGGCGCACGGCATCGGTACGAGCGAGGTCGAGCATGTGCTGGCCACCCAGACGCTGATCCAGTCCAAGGCGAAGAACATGCTGGTGCGCGTCGACGGCAAGCTGCCCGAAGGCGTCACCGCCAAGGACATCATCCTCGCCATCATCGGCGAGATCGGTACCGCCGGCGGCACCGGCCACGTCATCGAATATGCCGGCGAGGCGATCGAAGCGCTCTCCATGGAAGGGCGCATGACGATCTGCAACATGTCGATCGAGGGCGGCGCCCGCGCCGGCCTGATCGCGCCCGACGCGAAGACCTTCGACTATATCAAGGGCCGCCCGCGCGCGCCGAAAGGCGGCGCCTTCGAAGTGGCGAAGCACCATTGGGAAAAGCTCTATTCCGACGAAGGCGCGCATTTCGATCGCGTCGTCGTGCTCAAGGCCGACAAGCTGCCGCCG